>Ga0302314_10001503_pt1 | contig 43630 bp, 27 predicted proteins | sample III_Palsa_N2_3_FD_200533 | JGI IMG/M metagenome (GOLD analysis project Ga0302314, IMG submission 200533) | Peat permafrost microbial communities from Stordalen Mire near Abisko, Sweden - III_Palsa_N2_3 | ecosystem: Environmental > Terrestrial > Soil > Palsa > Peat permafrost | place: Sweden... | reverse complement strand
GCGAATGCCAGCCCCTGCAACAGGCTCACCTGGGTATCGCTGATCGCCAGCTCGCCGCGCATCGGGTCGATCAGCAGACTGAGAATCTGGCGGTCGGTATACGACAGCACGGCGGCCAGCGCGAACACCGCAATCGCCCACCAGGCAGCGGCTCGTCGCGGCCAGGGCGGCTCGGCAGGCATGCCGGTTGTCAGGCCGGCGCCCTCGGCAATCATGCTCCGCCCTTGGTTGGTGCATCCCGGCTGGCGACCGCCTCGATTTCCACCAACGCCGCGGGAACTGCAAGGCCGCTGATGACGGTGGAGCGTGCCGGTTTGTGCGCCCCAAAGTAGGCGGCGTACGCCTCATTGAATGCGCTGAAGTCGCTTTCATGACGCAGCCAGATCGTGCATTTCACCACCTGGGTCAACGACAGGCCTGCATCGCGTAGCACTTGCTCCAGCCGCTCCAGGCAACGTCGGGTTTGCGTCGCGATATCGCCGCTCACCGTGCCGTGGGCGTCGAAGGCGAGCTGCCCCGACAGGAAGACCAGCGCTCCGGCGTTGGTGCAGGGACTCAAGTGAGGAGTGGTCATGTCGATCCCGGTGGGCGCGTATGTTCAGAACTGCACGTCGAATTCGGCACCGATCGTGCGTGGCTGCAGCATGGCCGATTGCAGGTCGACGACGGCATTGGTGACTCCATTCTGGAGATAGCCGATATTGGTATGAGGATGCGTGTTCGTCAGGTTCTTTACGTAGAAGCGCAGTTTCCACGCGTCTTTCGAAATGTCAGCGTTGAGATCGAGCACGCCATAACTCTTCTCGACATAGTTGTACGGGTTACTGCTGACATTGGATGGCCGTTTGCCGGTCCAGCGATAGCCGCCGCCCACATGGCCGTTCCAGGCATCGGGCAGATGGAAGTAGTAATCCGTGGTGTACGACCAGTTGAAGCGCGGGACGTACGGCAGGCTATCGCCATTTTTTCCTTTCAACGCAGGCGCATCCTCGGTCAGGTAGGAGTCCGTATAGGCGGCATTGAAACCCAGCCGCAGGTCACGCACCGGTATGAATGCCAGGCTTGCCTCGGCGCCGCGGCTGGTCGCCGTGCCGCCATTGGCAAGATAGGTGATGCTGCCGTTGGGCGTCGCTGTGCTTACCTGGATGCCACGCCAGTTGATGTCGTAGATATCGAAGTCGATGGACAACCGCTTGTCGAACAGCAGCGACTTCCAGCCCGCCTCGTAATTGACCAGCGTGTCGGACTTCACGGTAGGCGGCACGCCAGCTAGCGCGAAGTTCGGGCCGCCGGGGCGATAGCCGCTGGCCGCGCGCAGGTACAGCATGCTGTCGTCATTGAGATGGAATGATGGGCTGAGCATCCACGTCAGCACGTCTTCGGCAGAATGGCCGGGGGTATTGCCGAGCGGCACCAGCAAGCCGCCGCCGCCGGTAATTTCCTGCTCGAAGCTCTGTTCGTTCCTGGCGTAGCGCAGGCCGCCGATGAGATCGAAACGGTCGGTAAACTTGTAGGTGAGGTTGCCGAACAACGCGCCCTCCTTGTACGTGGAGGGAATCGAGCCGAGGAACAGCGGATCGAGGCCGACGATCGGCGAGCCGTCATTCGCCTGCGCTGTTTCGGCTTGCAGGTTCGCGCTCGTTTCGCGCGTGTAGAACGCGCCGACCAGCCACTCGAGATGATCGTCCGGCTTGGAAGCGAGACGAAATTCCTGCGTGACTTTTTTCAGGTCGAGGTCGAGGTCGAAAGCGGAAAGGCCGACGGGATAGTTGCCGATCAGCGGATACAGCGGGCCGAATGTCACCGAATCGTCCTGGATCGAATGCATAGCCGTCGTGGAATAGCTGGTGGCCGAGGTGAAATCGGCCCAGTGCAAGTCCCAGTTCAAGGTGGCCGCATAGAAATCGACCTGTTTGCGGAACGGCTGGCTCAGCGCGGTGCCGGTTTTCTGTTCGCCGTAGATTGGTTGCTGCGTGGTTGGATCGAGCAGGATGATGCCCTGGTCGTTGGCATGGATCGACTGATGCAGCGCGGATAATTTCAGGCTGACATCGTCGTTCGGTTTCCACAACAGCGCGAACCGGCCGCTTTTTTGATCGACGGCGTTGATGCCGTCCTGGTCAGTCACTGCGTTGTCGACATAGCCCGGCGTCTGATTCTTCGACACCGAGGCCGTAATGCCCAGCTTGCCCTGGATCAGCGGCAGATTGACGGTGGCGCGGCCATCCCAGCCTGTCCCGCTGCCGCCGCTGATCGTGGAGATGCCGCCGCCGACCTCGCCGCCGACATAGTCCAGGTCCGGCTCCTTCATCACGTACTTGAGTAGCCCGCCCATGGTGCTGGCTCCGTACAGCGTGCCTTGCGGACCTCGCAGCACCTCGATGCGTTCGATGTCGTAAGGCAGCAGATCCAGCGCGTAGGCGGCGGAACGGGCGAAATTCGCACTGGAGCCCAGCGGCGTGTCGTCGATGTAGGTGCCCACCACGGCGCCGCCGGATAGTGATGGGATGCCGCGGATGGTGATCGCGGTTTGTCCAGGCGTGCCGCCGGTGTCGATCTGCACCCCCGGCAGCGAACCGGCGAGGTCCACGAGTGAGGCGGCATGCTGGTTTTCCAACTGCTCGCTGCCTACCACGCTGATCGAAGAAGGTACCCGGCGCGCGTCTTCGGTGCGCTTCTGTGCCGTCACGGTGATCGCGCCCAGCGTGGTCGCATTCTGCGGCTTGCCCGGTTTTGCCTGGGTATCCGGCGCGGCGGCATTGGCGAGGGCAGGCTGGTTTTGCGCCGATACGGCGGCGCACGAAAGCCCGAGCACCGCCATGGCAAGCCAGGTGTGCCGCAAAGGTCTACTGGTGATATGCATGCTTACCCGCCCCGAGGATGGTGATGGTCGACGCGATCGTCGCGAGACATCGTCGTGATTGTTGTAGTTTCTAAATTAGAAACTTGATTGTCAAAACAGAAATAACCATCATTCACGGAAAATTGCAAGCTAACACTCATCACGAGGCCGCCCATGCGCATCTTCACCGCGGGTATTTCCACCGAAACCAATACATTCGCGCCGTGGCCGACCGGCTTGCGCGGCTTCGAGGAGGGCGGCCTGTTTCGTGGCAATGCCAGTCACGCCGGCGAGGGAACCGACAATCTGGTGGCGCGGCTTTATCGCGAACTGGCCGGCGCCGAGGGCCACGACTTTGTCGAGGGCCTGTTCACTACGGCACAGCCATCCGGGCCGACCCTGCAGCGCGTGTGGGAGGAGCTGCGCGACGAGATCATCGCGTCGGCACGAGTCCAAGGCCCGTTCGATGTGATCCTGCTGCTGCTGCACGGCGCGATGGTGGCGACGGAGTGCGATGACTGCGAGGCGGACTTGGTCGCCGGGCTGCGTACAGCATGCGGACCTAGCACCGTGATCGGGGTGGAACTGGACCCGCATTGCCACTTGTCGCAGGCATTGGTCGATGGCGCCGATGCGTTGATCCTGATGAAGGAGTACCCGCATGTTGACTATGTCGAGCGTGCGCGCGAGCTGTATGCCATCTGCACGGCCAAGGCGCTTGGCAAATCGCGCCCGATCAGCGCCCTGTTCGATTGCCGCATGATCGGGTTCTATCCGACCACCAGCGAACCGATGGCAGGCGTCGTGCGAGAGCTGCGCGAGGCGGAGCGTCGCCCGGGTGTGCTTTCGGCAAGCTTCGTACATGGCTTTCCATGGGGCGACACGGCGGATACCGGCTCGAAAGTGTTGGTCATCGCCGAGAGCGACATGGCCCTCGCGGCACGCACGGCGGAGGAACTGGGTCGGCAGATTTATGCACAGCGTGAAGCGCTACTGCCGCGGATGCCGGGCATTGACGAGGCCCTGGATCGGGCCGTGGCCCTCCCCGGGCGTGTGGTGTTGGCGGACACGGCCGACAACGCCGGCGGCGGCGCGCCGGGCGACAATGTCAGCCTGCTGCGCGCGCTGCTGGCGCGCGGGCTACGACGAGCCGCGTTGGGCGCGATCTGGGACCCGATGAGCGTGCAGGCTTCTGTGGAAGCAGGTGTCGGCGCGCGCTTCATGCTGCGCCTGGGCGGCAAGTGCGGCCAGGCCTCCGGCGATCCGCTCGACGTGATGGTCAGCGTACGCGCGATACGCGAGCGGCACGACCAGCAGGGTCTTGGCGGCGCCCGTCAGCCGATGGGGCTATCGGTGTGGCTGGAATGCGCCGGCATCGACGTGGTGGTGAACTCGATCCGCACCCAGGTGTTCGCGCCAGATGCGTTTACCGGCCTCGGCATCGCGCTCGACGACAAGCATCTGATCGTGGTGAAGTCCAGCCACCACTTTCACGCGAAGTTTGCCCCGATCGCCGATAGCATCATTCCGGTGGCGTCCCCCGGGGCGATTCAGATGAATTTTGCCGAGATCGACTACCGCAAGCGGCGCGATCTCAATTTTTTCCCGCGCGTGCCCGACCCGCTGGCTTGACCGCCTTCCGGGTCGCGGGTTTGCTCGCCGGCTTCGGCTTGGCGGCCCGCTTCGGTGCGCCTGGCGGCGTCGCCTTGCGCTGCTCCTTGGTCGCCTCCAGCAATTGCGACTCGCTGGCCGAGCAGATCGACAGGACCCGGCAACGGCCGGGGCTGACGGCGATATAGGCATGGCCCATGCCGCTGTCGAAATAGATGGAGTCGCCGGTCTCCAGCCTGGCCGGCGCGTAAAGCTCGGTATGCAGATCGACGGCGCCTTCCAGCACGTAGGCGTACTCCTCGCCGGGATGGCGGATCAGCTCGCCGAAAGCTTTCAATGAGCGCGCGTGGATCTCGGCAATGATTGGCACGAAGCGCTTGTTGAGCAGATCCGCGGCGGGGTACCGGTGCAGGTAATCGTCGGTATCGATCACCCGACCTTCGCCGGCGCGCGTGATGCTGCGCCGCCCGGTTACCCGCGCCGGCGCCATGGCCAGCGAGTCGGCGGCGAACAGTTCGGCGATGTCGATTTCCAAGCCGGCGCAGAGCCGGGTGAGTTTGTCGTAGCTCAACGACATGCGGTCGTTCTCGATCTTTGAAAGTGTCGACACCGGCAGCCCGGTTCGCTGCGATACCTCGGCCAGCGTCCAGCCACGCGCCGTGCGCAAGGCGCGCAATGCTCCGCCGGGTTTGGTATCGAGCGAGAGCAGTTCGGATCGGGCTCGGGACATGGCGGAAGATTCCTTTGCGATGGCTTGTAAGATTATTTTCAAAATAAGAAAATTATTTGACAAATATGAAAGTTCGCGCTCATTATCGTGCAAGACTCATTGCCAGCGCATTCTATCCTCGACTCACCAGGGGTTATGTCGATGAAACGCCTTCTCGGTATCTTTGCTTCGATCGCGTTGCAGCTGTGCAGCGCGCCGCTGTCGGCACAAAGCCCAACCCCGGCGGCATCACCACCGGATTCGGTAGCGCCGAATCCGACCGCGGCGACAACGCGTGAGCTTACCGCCGAGGATGCGCAGGCATGGCTGGACGGGCTCGTCCCCTACGCGTTGCAGAAGAACAACCTCGCGGGCGCCGTGGTGGTGGTCGTCAAGAATGGCCAGATCCTCGTTGCGAAGGGCTACGGCTACGCCGACATCGCGAACAAGACGCCGATCGATCCGGCGACGACGCTTTTCCGACCCGGCTCGATTTCCAAGACCTTCATGTGGACCGCGGTGATGCAGCTGGTCGAGCAAGGCAAGCTGGATCTCGATGCAGACGTCAACAAGTATCTCGACTTCACTATTCCGCCGCGCGATGGCCAGCCGCTTACGTTGCGCGATTTGATGACGCATACGCCCGGCTTCGAGGAAACGGCCAAGAACTTGTTCTCTCCTGACGCCAAGCAACTGATGAGCAACGAGGCGTGGGTGAAGGAATGGGTGCCCGAGCGCATCTATCCGCCCGGCGAAATTTCGGCCTACTCCAACTATGGGGCTGCGCTGGCTGGCTACATCGTGCAACGCGTCTCCGGCCAGCCGTTCGACGATTACATCGAGCAGCACATCTATCAGCCCTTGGGCATGAAATACGCCACTTTCCGCCAACCGCTGCCGGCATCGCTCGAGCCGTACATGGCGAAAAGCTACGCGGAAGCCAGCTCCCCGGCGCGGCCCTTCGAACTGGTGAATGCGGCGGCGGCCGGCAGCATGTCGGTAAGCGGCGAGGATATGGGGCGCTACATGATCGCCCACCTGCAGGATGGCCGTTACGGCAGTGCGCAAATCCTGCGGCCGGAGACGGCGCAGCAGATGCACAACTTTACGCACTATTCGATACCGAGCGTGCCGCCGATCGCGCTTGGTTTCTACCACATGGACCGCAATGGCCAGGACATCATCGGACACGGCGGCGACACCGAGCTTTTCCACAGCGAGCTGATGCTCTATTTGAAGCAAGGCGTGGGCGTATTCGTTTCGATCGATGGCGCCGGCGATGGTGGATTGAGGCATCAACTGTGGGCGGGCTTTGCCGATCGCTATTTTCCAGCTGCGCCGATCTCGGATCGAGCATCGCCTACGGCGCGTGAGCATGGCGCCTTGTTGGTTGGCCGCTATTTGAATAGCCGTGTTTCGGCATCCAATTTCATGTCGATGCTGAACTTGCTATCGCAGCCGGAAATTTCCATGAACAAGGATGGTGACCTGATCACGTCCGACTTCAAGAATCTGGCCGGTCAACCGCGGCATTGGCACGAGGTGTCACCTTTCCTGTGGCGCGATAACGACAGCGGCGGCCATCTTGGTGCCCTGATGCAGAACGGCAAGGTGCGCTGGCTGTCGATCGATGAGCTCGCGCCGGTTATGGTCTTCATGCCCGTATCGGGCTTGCAGTCAGCCGGCTGGAATCTGCCGCTGCTGTATGCGGCTCTGTTCGTGTTCGTATTGACGGCGCTGTTGTGGCCGGTCGCCGCCCTGGTGCGCCGCGCCTGCGCTAAGCCGCTGGCGCTGCGACCGCCGGCTCGTCGCTGGTATCGATGGAGTCGTTTCACTGCGATCCTGCACCTGTTGTTCTTTGCCGGCTGGGTCTATGTGCTGATCAGGATGAATGCCGATATCGCAAACATGAGTAGTGGCTTCGATGGCACGCTGCGATTGATCCAACTGATCGGCGTGCTGGCCCTCGCGGGAAGCATCGCGGCGATCATGAATCTGTATTACGCGTGGAAGGTGTCTGGCGGCTGGTGGCGCAAACTCAATAGCCTCGCACTCGTGCTTGCCTGCCTTGCCACGATCTGGTTCGCCTTCAGCCTGCATCTGCTGAATCTGCACCTGGATTATTGATGCGCTCGGAAGGTTTCGCCTTGCACCCTTGCGCCACAGAGAGATTTGAACGGGCTTTCAGGTCAAGGCGGCGGAAATATCCGCGACCGCCTTGCGCAGGCGGTCGAGGGCGAGTTTTACCGTCACCTTGGTCGGATGGCGATCGATATACGGGATGGTCAATGCGCCCACCGCATGATCATGCTGCAGCACCGGTGCCGACAGATCGATCACGCCGTCGACCACCTCGCTCGGATAGTTCGCATAGCCTTGCGCGCGCACATGATCGGCGCGTTCGATGAAGGCCTTGCGCTTGTAACCGACGTCCTTCGCATCGAGCAGCGCCAGCCAGCGGCCGCGCATCTCCTGGCTCTGGAAAGCGAACAGGACCAGGCCCGAGGTCGAGTGCGCGAGCGGACGACGATGCCCGACGCGGACCACGAAACCGAGATCGCTCGGCGCATCGACGCGCGCGATCACCACGATCTGTTCTTCCGAGGCTACCGCCAGGTGGCAAGGGTGCTGCACCTCGTCGGCAAGGCGATGCATCACGGGAAGCGCGGCCTCCACTAAGCCCTTGTTCTGCGGGCGCTCCATGCCCAGCATGAACAGGCGATTGGTCAGCGAATAGCCGTTGTCGCCCTCGGCGCGGATGAGGTACTGGCGTTCTTCCAACACCTGCAGCATGCGGAAAATCTCGCCTTTCGAATAACCGACGCCCAGGGCGATTTCGGTCATGTTCAAGGAGCCGGGGGTTCGCGAAAGCAGTTCGAGAATATCCAGGCCCTTGTCGAGGGCCGGGGCGCGATATTTGGGAGCGCTGGTCAAAGTGATCTTCCCCTTCTTGCCATGCGAAAGTTTACTTAGATTCGGACATCGTCGTACATGCGTAGGATTCACGACACTGTTAGTCAAATATAGAACCATGTTTCATATTTACATCGACTGATTTCGTAAAGTAGACTCACACGAGGCAGAATCCGGGGAGTGATGATGCATTACGCCGACGACGCATCCATGCCGCAAGCGGGCACGAACGGTCGTGCGGCGCGCCTGGCGCTCGCGCTCATCGTCAGCCTGTTCTTCCTGTGGGGCATGGCGAACAATCTCAACGATATCCTGATCAAGCAATTCAAGAAGGCTTTCGAGCTGTCGGATTTCCAGGCCGGCCTCGTGCAGAGCGCGTTCTATCTCGGCTACTTCCTGCTGGCGATTCCCGCCGGCATCTGCATGCGCCGCTTCGGCTACAAGGGCGCGTTGCTGATCGGGCTTGGCCTGTATGCGGTCGGCGCGCTGCTGTTCTACCCGGCCGCCGCTATGCACACCTATGGCATGTTCCTGCTCGCGCTGTTTGTCATCGCCAGTGGGCTGGCTTTCCTGGAGACCTCGGCCAATCCGTTGGTCACCGTGCTGGGCCCACCGGAAGGCGCGGCGCGCCGGCTCAACTTCGCGCAGTCGTTCAATCCGCTCGGTTCGCTCACCGGTATCTGGATCGGCCAGCATTTCATTTTATCCGGCATCGAATACACGCCGCGGGAACTCGCCGCCATGGCGCCATCAGCGCGCCAGGCCTGGTATGCGGCGGAATCGAGCGCGGTGCAGACGCCGTATCTGGTCATCGCCCTGGTCGTGGCGCTGTGGCTGCTGCTGATCGCGTTCACGCGGTTTCCTGCCACCGCACGACACGAGGCGGATGACAACGGCGCGCGTCCGCAGCTTGGCCGCCTGCTGCGCAACAAGCGCTTCATGCTGGCGGTCGCCGCGCAGTTTTTCTACGTGGGCGCGCAGGTCGGCGTGTGGAGTTTCCTGATCCGCTATACGCAGGGCACCATGCCGGGCACGCCGGAAAAGAGCGCGACAAATTTTCTTTACTACTCGCTGGTCGCCTTCATGCTCGGCCGTTTCGCCGGCACGGTGTTGATGCGTTTCCTGGCGCCGGTGCGGCTGTTGGCGATTTTTGCGGGGATCAACATCGCGCTGACCGCTGCCGCCGTGCTGCTGCCGGGCTGGATCGGCGTGCATGCGCTGGTGGCGACGAGCTTCTTCATGTCGGTGATGTTCCCGACAATCTTCGCCCTCGGATTGGATGGGCTGGGCATCGAGGATCGCAAGCTCGGTTCGCCGCTGATCGTGATGGCGATCATCGGCGGCGCAATCCTGACCGCGCTGATGGGCGCCCTGTCCGACGCGGCAGGCATTCATCGCGCGATGGCGGTCCCGCTGCTCTGCTTTGTGGTCGTGCTCGGCTTCGCGCTCTATTCGCGCAAGCTGCGGGCGGTCTGAGAGACTGTTCGATATCTTTTTTGGTGGCGCTATGGGGAGTATTGGTGATCTGGCTCGCCTGCGGCGGGCTTTCGGCCGCCGTAGGCGACCGAAACCCCTCCCCAAGAGGTGAAAACTCCTCACCCCAGCCCCGGCCAGCAAAAAATTTTGAACAAACTCTAGGATCATCCCATGCAACAGCTTTATTACGTGCTCGACCTGCACGACGACCCGGCCCTGATCGCCGAGTACGAACACTGGCATCGACCCGAGAACGTCTGGCCGGAGATCGTCCACTCGCTACAGGCTGCGGGCGTGCACGATCTCGAGATTTTCCGCGCCGGCAACCGGCTCGTGCTGGTGATGACAGTGCCTAAAGATTTCTCCGCCGAACGCAAGGCTGCCGCCGATGCGGCTGACCCCAGGGTGCAGGCATGGGAGGCGCTGATGTGGCGCTTCCAGCAGGCCTTGCCGTTTGCAAGGCCTGACGAGAAATGGGTGCCGATGACGCCGCTGTTCTCACTTGAGGCGGCGCTGAAGCATCGCCCCGACCCGAGCTGACGAGCGGCTGCGTCCGGGCGGACGCATGCCGCTCGGTCGTCGCTCAGTTCGCCTTGGTTTCGAGCACGACCACCGTATCGATCGGATCGAGCGCCCTGCTCGGAAGCTTGAGATCGAGCGTCTCGCCGTGCTGAGTGAACTTCAGTGACTTGTGTTTCGTGTCGGCCAGGAAATAAGCGTGTGCGACCGATTTCTTCACGCCGTCGAGGTGGAAGGACGTCCCCGGCCACTGCATCAGATGCAGGTAGATTTTTCCGGGCCGCGCCGTCGCGCGCCAATCCCACGCCGGAATCCATTTCGGCTTTTCCTCGCCGACGGTCTTTTCCGATTTTGAATAGCTGCCGTGGTCGCCGGCGAAGGGCGTGGGGCTGCTGTCGTAGATCGATTCGCCGTTGACATCAAGCCAGTGCCCGATCGCCTTCAACCGTTCTACCTCGGCCGGCGGAATCACGCCGGTCGCCTCCGGACCGATGTTGAGCAGGTAGTTGCCGCCCTTGCTGGCGACATCGACCAGGTTGCGGATCAGGGTTTCGGTCGACTTGAAATTCGTGTCGGTCGACTTGTAGCCCCAGGTCTCGTTCATCGTCATGCAGGTTTCCCAGTCGCGGCCGGGATAGCCTTGCGCGGGAATGTGCTGCTCGGGCGTCTCGGTGTCGCCGTCGTAGCCGCCGCCGAGCCGGTTGTTCCAGATCAGGTTCGGATGCTGGTTGGTCAGGGCGACGAACTCCGAAGCAAGCTGCGGCGTCATGTCTGAAGTCGGCGTGTCGTACCAGAGGATTGCCGGCTGGTAGTTCGTCAGCAGTTCCTTCACCTGCGGCAGCGACTTGCGGTGTACGTAGTCGGCGAAGCTGCCGTCCTGCGCCTTGTCCCAGTGGAAGGTCGGCGGCTGATGATCGCCGGTCTTGAGCGCGGCGCCGCCGGGGGCGGTCCAGTCCTGGTCCTGCGAGTAGTAGAAGCCGAGCTTGATGCCCTGCTTGCGCGCCTCGGCGGCCAGTTCCTTCAGCGGGTCGCGCTTGAACGGTGTCGCATCCACGATGTTGAACGGATTGGCCTTCGAGCCGTACATGGCGAAGCCATCGTGATGCTTGGCGGTGATCACGATGTACTTCATGCCCGCCGCCTTGGCCAGGGCGACCCAGTCGTGCGCATTGAACTGGGTTGGATTGAACTGCGGCGCGAGCTTCTGGTAGTCGGCGACCGGGATCGAAAGCTGATTCATGATCCACTCGCCCGCATCCGAATCGGTCTGGCCGTTCCACACGCCGGCCGGCACCGAGTACAGGCCCCAGTGGATGAACATGCCGAAGCGCGCCTGCCGCCACCAGGCCATGCGCGCATCGCGTTGCGCCTTGGTTTCGGTGTCTTGCACGGCCGCGACCGGATGCGCGGCGGCAGCCTGCTCTGCGGCGCGTACGGCAGGCAGCGCGGTTGCAGCGGTGAAGCCGAGCGCGAGTGCGAGCGTTTTCGGTGTAAGGCATTTCATGCGGGGGACTCCTCGGTTGAACCAGTGGTGATTCGACGGCGGCATGATCGATACCGTCTTAATGGAAGCGCAGGTTGTCGCGCGACAGTTGCGTGATCGCGGTGCAGCCCATCAACTTCATGTCGCGCTCGATCTCCGTACGCAACAGAGCGAGCGCGCGCTCGACGCCCGCCTGGCCGGCGGCGGCCAGCGGATACAGGTAATAGCGGCCCACGCCGACCGCCTTGGCACCGAGCGAAAGCGCCTTCAACACCTGGCTGCCGCGCTGGATGCCGCCATCGACGATCACGTCGATGCGGTCGCCCACGGCATCCACGATTTCGGCCAGCTGGTCGAACGGCGCGCGCGAGCCGTCCAACTGGCGGCCGCCATGGTTCGACAGCACGATGCCGGTGCAGCCGATATCGACCGCGCGCCGGGCGTCGGCCACCGACATCACGCCCTTCAGGCAGAACTGTCCCGACCACAGCCGCACCATCTCGGCCACGTCGTCCCAGTTCATCGAGGGGTCGAGCATCTCGGTGAAGTAGCGGCCGATCGACATCGCGCCGCCCTCCATGCGCACATGCTCGTCGAGCTGCGGCAGGCGGAATTTCTCGTGGGTCAGGTAATCCCACACCCAGCGCGGCCTGATCGCGAAATGCGCCATGCCGGGCAGGGTGAGCTTGAACGGAATGGAAAACCCGCTGCGCAGGTCGCGCTCGCGATTGCCGCCGGTGATGCTGTCCACGGTCAGCATCATCACTTCGATGCCGGCGTCCTTGGCCCGCTGCAGCATCGCCCGATTCAGGCCGCGATCCTTGTGGAAATAGAACTGATAGATCTGCGGCCCACGATGGGCGCTGCGCAATTCCTCCAGATCGACCGTGCCCAGCGAGGACACGCCGAACATCGTGCTGCAGCCGGCAGCCGCAGCGGCGACCGCGCGTTCGCCCTGGTGATGGAACAGCCGCTGCACCGCGGTCGGCGAGCAATAAAACGGAACAGCGAGCCGCTGTCCCAGCACGGTGACCGACAGATCGACGTTTTCGACACCGCGCAGCACGTTCGGCACCAAGTCGCAGCGTTCGTAGCTGGTGGTATTGCGGCGATGCGAGACTTCGTCGTCGGCCGCGCCATCGATGTAGTCGAAGATCGGCCGCGGCAACCGTCGCCTGGCTAGCGCGCGGAAGTCGTGGAAGTTGTGGCAATCACGCAGCTGCATGGTTCGCCTCGATGCTGGATAGTCGCCGCGGCTTCATCCGTGCGAGGCCGCGGGCTGCAGGTCTCCCTGGGCCAAGGTCTTCCAGACGCGACCGCCTGGAAACAGATAGTCGCGGACCGATAGCTCGTGCATCTGCGCCGAGAATCCGGGCTGCGTTGGCGCGATATACCGGCCATCGCGGATTTGCACGGGGTGGACGAAATGCTCGTGCAGGTGATCGACGAATTCGATCGCGCGATCTTCCTTGCAACCGCTGATCGCGACGAAGTCGGCCATCGCCAGATGCTGCACCAGCTCGCACAGTCCGACGCCGCCCGCGTGTGGAAATACCCGCACGCCGAACTTCGCCGCCAGCAACAGGATGGCGAGATTCTCGTTGACGCCGCCCACGCGCGCGGCATCGATCTGGATCAGATCCACCGCCTGTGCCTGGAACAGCTGCTTGAAGATCACCCGGTTCTGCGTGTGCTCGCCGGTCGATACCGGCATCGGCGCTACGCCGCGGCGGATCGCGGCATGGCCGAGCACGTCATCCGGGCTGGTCGGTTCCTCGATCCAGGCGATGTCGAACGCGTCCAGCCGACGCAGCCAGTCGATCGCGGGCTGCACGTCCCAGCGCTGGTTCGCGTCGATCGCCAGCGCGACATCCGGGCCGACTGCCGCGCGCGCCAGGCCACAGCGCCGCACATCGTCCTCGACGTTCAGGCCCACCTTGAGCTTGATCGTGCGGAAGCCGTCGGCCACCGCCTCGCGCGCCAGCCGCTGCAGTTTCTCGTCCGAATAGCCGAGCCAGCCCGGCGAGGTCGTATAGGCAGGATAGCCTTCGGCGAGCAGCTGCGCGATACGCGCCTGCTTGTGCGGTTCCGCCGCACGCAGTAGCGCCAGCGCCTCGTCGCGGGTCAGCGCGTCGCTGAGGTAGCGGAAGTCGATCGTGTCGGCGATCGCCTCGGACGACAGGTCCGCGATGAAGCGCCACAGCGGCTTGCCGGCCTGGCGTGCGGCCATGTCCCAGGCCGCGTTGATCACCGCACCGATCGCCATGTGCATCACGCCCTTCTCGGGACCGAGCCAGCGAAACTGCGAGTCGCCGACCAGACGCCGGGCGAAGCCGCCGAGATCGCCGGTCACCGCGGCCAGTTCGAGGCCGACCACGAAAGGACGCAGGGCCTCGATGGCCGCTGCCTGCACCTCGTTGCCGCGGCCGATGGTGAAGGCAAGGCCGTAGCCGGCGAGGGCATCTTGCCCGTCGGTGTGAGGCGCGTTCGTGCGCAGCACCACATAGGCCGCCGAATAATCCGGGTCCGGATTCATTGCATCGGAACCGTCGAGCTCGCGCGAGGTTGGAAAGCGGACATCGTAGGTTTCCAGCGCGATGATTTTCGTCATGAGCATCCGGCCTCCACGCCGGTTTTTTTAATTAGGGCTAGCGAGCGGTGGGGAGTTCGAGCGGATGCGCGCGTACGGATTGACGCTGGCGACCGAGTCCGTCGATGCCCAGTTCGATCACGTCGCCGGGCCGCAGGTAGGTCGGCGGGTGCAGGCCCAGGCCGACGCCGGCCGGCGTGCCCGTGCTGATCACATCGCCGGGCATCAACGTCATGTAGCGGCTGATGTAACTGACCAGCTGCGCCACGCCGAACACCATGTGCGAGGTGTTGCTGGTCTGGCGACGCTGGCCGTTGACGTCCAGCCACAGGCCAAGCTTTTGCGGATCGGCGATCTCGTCGGCGGTGACCAGCCATGGACCGAGCGGGCCGAAGGTGTCGCAGCCCTTGCCCTTCATCCACTGGCCGCCCTGCTCGAGCTGGAACTCGCGCTCGGACAGATCATTGACGATCAGGTAGCCGGCGACGTGGTCGAGCGCCTGCGCGACCGGCACGTCGCGCGCGACCTCGCCGATCACCACGCCCAGTTCCACTTCCCAGTCGGTCTTCGTCGAACCGCGCGGAATCACCACGTCGTCGAAGGCCCCGCCGATCGAGGTGGTGGCCTTCATGAACAGCACCGGCTGCTCCGGCAGCGGCACACCGGTTTCCGCGCAGTGGTCGGCGTAATTGATGCCGACGCAGATCATCTTGCCGATGCTGCTTACCGGCGCACCGAGGCGCGGTTCGCCGGCGATGCGCGGCAGCTTGGTCGGGTCGAGCATGGCGAGCCGGCGCAGCGACTCGCGACCGAGCGTGGCATGGGCGATGTCGGCGACGAAGCCCGACAGGTCGCGCAGCACGCCTTCGCGATCGATCAGCCCGGGTTTCTCGGCTCCCCGTGAGCCATAACGCACGAGTTTCATCGTTGGTTCCTTGTCATCAGTTCGACCAGCCGCCATCGATCACATGCACCGTGCCGGTGGTGAATGCCGATTCGTCGGAGGCGAGATACAGCGCCAGCGCGGCGATTTCTTCCGGCTGGCCGAGCCGACCCATCGGCTGACGGTCGGTAAAGCTGCGCCAGGCGGTGGCTTCGTCGCCGCCGAGCGCACGCACGCGCTGGGCGAGCGAAGGCGTCTTTATTGTGCCGGGGCAGATCGCGTTGCAGCGCACGCCACGCGCGACGTAATCCGCCGCGATCGAACGTGTCAGTCCGATCACCGCCGCCTTGGTGGTGCTGTAGGCGAAGCGGTTGGCGACGCCCTTGATGCTGGAGGCGACCGAGGACATGTTGATGATGCTGCCGCTGCCGCGTTCGAGCATGCCGGGCAACACCGCGCGGCAGAGGTGGAACATGCTGTCGACGTTGATCGCGAACGAGCGATGCCAACTCGCCTCGTCGGTATCGAGAATGGTGCCCGCATGCACGTAGCCGGCGCAGTTGAACAACACGTCGAAAGCTTGTTTGCCGATGAGTGCGGCGATGTCGTCCGCTGCGGTCACGTCCAGCTGCAGTGTGCGGATGGCGGGCCGCTCGTTCGCCAGCGATGCCAGTGCGGCGGCATCCAGGTCGGTGGCGAGCACCTCGGCACCGGCGTCGGCGAAGGCGATCGCCGTGGCGCGGCCGATGCCGGCGCCGGCCGCCGTCAGCAGCGCGTGCTTGCCGGCAAGCCGGCCGCGGGCATTCTCAATAGTCATGTGCATTTCCATGAGTAGCGGGAGGGGATTTGATGGTGGGCAGTCGGTAGAACGAGCGCGCGTTGTCGCCGAACACGGCCGCCTCCGCCGCCGGCGCCAGTGCGCGCGTGTACTCCTGTGCGAGCGCGAGCCATTGGCCGTAGTCGCCGCGCAACGTGACCACCGGCCAGTCGCTGCCCCACAACAACCGTTCGGCGCCGAAGCAGGCGAACAGATGCTCGACGTAATCGTCCATGGCGTGGTCCGGCATGTCCGCGGCGAGCTGGGTCAGCAGGCCGGAGAATTTGCAATGGAGCTGCGCGTGGTCGGCCAGCTGGTCGATCTGCATGGCCCAGGTACGGAAGCCACCACAGGTGAGGCTCGGCTTGCCGGCGTGATCGAGCACGGCGCGCAGCGACGACTCCTTGCCCAGTCGCCATCCAAGCGCGGGCAGTTGCGCAGGCGTGACCAGGGCATCGAAGACGAGGTCGTGCTGTTGTAAGGCATCGAAGGCCGCGTCCAGCGCCGGCTTCGCCAGCCAGTCCGGGTCGGCGATGTCCTGCACCATCGGCCGCAGGCCTACCAGCAAGCCATTGCCGTCGCGCACCAGCGCCTGGATGCGGGTCGCGACATCGGCGGCCTCGAAATCCACCCAGCCGACTACGCCGAGCACATCGCTATCGATGCGAGCGAGTTCGAACAAGTAACGGGTTTCAGCTTCGCTCGGCGCGGCCTGCACCAGCACGCTGGCACCGACGCCGGCCTGCCGGCGCTCGGCCTGGATGTCTGCGGGCAGGAAATCCTTGCGCAGTTGCGCCGGGGCCTGTTCGAGCCAGCCATAGTCGCCACGTTGCGGCTGCCAGTAGTGCTGGTGCGCATCGATGATCATGCGGGCACCGGTGTCTGCTGGCCGAGCAGCCCTGCCGCGCGCAGTTGTGCCCACAGCGTCGCCGAGATCGGCTGCCGCAGGCGTGCCACCGACGCCTCCACCTCGTCGCTCGAACGCAAGCCGCAGACCACGCTGGTCACGGCTGGATGCGCCAGCGGAAATTGCAGCGCCGCCGCGCCGACGTCGATGCTCTGGTCCGCGCAGATGGCGTAGAACTGCTGCGCGCGTGCCCGCACCGCCGCGCTGGCTGGCGCGTAATCATAGGTCTGGCCGGGACCATCGGCAGCGCCCAGCAGGCCGGAGTTGTACGGGCCCGCGGCGAGGATCGCCACGCCTTGTTCCTGCGCCAGCGCCATCACCTGTGCGCTGCGCGATTGTTCGAACAAGGTGTAGCGCCCGGCCAGCATGATCGTATCCAGCCGGAACCGTGGCATCACCTGCAGGCACACGGCCTCTTCGTTGACGCCGATGCCGATCGCCCGGCAGATGCCCTGCGTGCGCAGTTCGGCCAGCGCGGGCAGGGCCTCGTCCAGCGCCTGCCGCAACACGGTTGTATGGCGCCCGCCGTGGGTCAGTTCGCCGATGTCGTGCAGCAGCAGGATGTCGATGCGATCGGTACGCAGGCGCTTGAGGCTGGCCTCGACCGAGCGCAGCACGCCGTCGCGGCTGTAGTCGAACACCGCACGCTTACCGGCCACCGCGAAGCCGTCGTGGCCGTCGCCGTCGGCCTCTTCGATCAAGCGGCCGACCTTGCTGGAAAGCGTGAAGCTGTCACGCGGCAGCGCGGAGAGCACGGCGCCGAGCCGGGTTTCGCTAAGCCCGTACCCGTAATAGGGAGCGGTATCGAAATGGCGCACACCCAGATGCCAGGCGCACTGCACCGCCGCCGCTGCGACCTCGTCGTCGACGCCCTGGTAGAGGTTGCCGATCGGCGCGCTGCCGAACGAGAGCGGCGACAGGCGCAGCGCAGCGCCAGCCGGCCCCGGGATGCTTTTCCCGGCGCGTGGCGCGTCGCTCGTGTCGGCCAAATCAGTGCTCATGCGGGAGGAAATCGTTCATGGCTCAGAAGCTCAGGTGCAGGCCGATCTGATAACGGCGGCCGTCGAGTTCCCAGCCGCGATTGATGCCGGCATTGTTCACGGTGACCAGCGCTGCATTGGTGGCATTCACGATCTGGAACGTAGCGCTCAGTGACGGGTTGAAGTTGTAGTTGGCAGAGAAGTCGAGTTGACCATAGCCCTTGACGAAGGCGCCGTCGCCGAAAAAGCTCAACGGATCAGAAACGTATCCGCTGCGGTAGTTGTACAACAGGCGGGCGCCGTAGACAGGTGTTTCGTAGTATAAGCCGACATTATAGCTGTTCCGCGACACGCCCGGCAGCGGCAGCGGGTTGCCCGTGTCGGTCACTTTGAGTTTGCCGGCGTCGATATAGGTGTAGTTGGCCAATGCGCCAAACCCGTTCAACCAACCTGGCAGAAAACGGAACGGCTGCTGGTAGCCGAGCTCGACGCCCTTCATCGTGGTCGCCGCGCCATTGTTGGGCTGCAGTACCGAGAACGTCGTGGGCTGAACGGCGCCACCTTGCAACTGCGTCACGTTGTAGGTTGCGGTGGTGCTGGTAGAGACGATGAAGTTCTTCACGTCTTTGTAGAACATCGCCAGCGAGAGCAGGCTCTCCTTGTTGAAATACCATTCGAGCGAGGCGTCGAACTGGTTCGCCAGGTAGGGCGCCACGTTCGGATTGCCTTCGGTGATCGAGTTAACGTTCGCATTCACCGAGGTGGTGGGCGCGAGCACCGAAAGATCCGGCCGCTGCATGACCTTGGCGGCGGCGAAGCGCGCGATCAGGTCGTCGGTGATGTTGTAGCGCAGATTGAGGCTGGGAAGCACCTTCGAGTACGTGTTACCCACCGTCGAGAATGTGTTGACCAGCGAGTAGGTGCGTGCGCCTCCCTGGTCGAAAACCAGCGTATTCAGATCGGGGCCGTAGCCAGTCGCGGCCTCCTGGGTGCGCACGTAGCGCAGGCCGATATTGCCAGATAGGCGGCCGTCCGGGCTGTCGAAATCGAGCTTGGCGAAAGCCGCGTTGGATTTCTCCTCGACGCTGGAAATCGCGGCCGGGTTCTGCGTCAGCGGCGACAGTTGCTCCAGCTCGTGCAGGGACAGCTGCGCCAGCAGCGCGCGCGGGTCGGCGGCCAGCCAGGTTTTCGGAAACGTCGAACCGCCGCTGTAGCCGGACAGGAAGCCGGAGCCGCCGAACTGGCGCATGTACGGTGCCGCATCGAAGCTGCCGCCTTCGAGCGTCGGGTTGTATGGCAGGCCGAGCGCGCCGGCCACTTTCTGCGCCGACACGCTCAATGTGCTGCTGCCGGTGGCGAAGGTGCGGTCGGTGCGATCCGCGCCGAATTGCACGTCGCTCAGCCAGCCGTAACCGATATTGTGGGTGGCGGTGAGCTTGAAGTTGCGGATGCGGTCGCTGGTCGGCGCATCGACATCGCCATTGACGCCGATCGCGTTGAAGTTGTTCGGGTCCATCGCGTTGTAGCCGCGGTCGTAGCCGATACTGGGAATGCCGCCCGGATCGGTGCGCACGTCGTAGTAGCCACTGGCGCGCCCGAGATCCTCGAGTGAGATGTCGGTATAGAGCTTCTTCGAGGAGGAATACGACGCCTCGCCGTCGATGATCCAGTCGTGCAGGGTCAGCGTGCCGCCGAGCGCAATCGACTTCAGCGTATCGACCTCGTCATCGGTGCGCGCGTTGTTGCGGTTGTCGATGCCGTTGCCGTCGTAGTACACGACATTGCCGGCCGAATCGACCACGCTATTGCTCACCGGGCCGTTGACGTTGACCTCGCGCAGCGAATTCACCGGCAGGATGGTGTCGTTGTGGAAGCGCGAATAGAGCCCGTCCAGGCGCGCCTCGAAGATGTCGTTCGGTTTGTACTGCAGCGCCGTGATCGCGCTGGCGCGGGTGCGGTCGCCGATGTTTTCGCCCAGGTTGGTGGCGTTCTGCAGGTTGTAGTGGGTGGCGCCATTCAACACCTGACCGGGCGGTGCGGTTGTCGGCTGCATGCCGAACGCCTGGTATTCCTGCACGTCGAGTTTGCGCTTGTCGTAATCGGCGCCGACCATCCAGCCCAGCGTGTGGCCGAAATAGGTATTGGTGTAAACCGCTGAGAAGTGCGGGTCGGTGCCGCCCTTGGCATTGTTGTCGTAGACGCCGTCGGCGCTGCCGGCGAAGTGTTCCTTGCCGTAGTCCAGCGGCTTCAGCGTACCGATGTTGATCGTGCCGGCGAGGCCGCCGGCGGGCAGGTTGGCGCTCGGCGACTTGTAGGTGGTCAGCTCCTGCACGAATTCCGAGGACAGTATCGTGAAGTCGAAGCTGCGCGAGCCGGAGGCCGATGGCAGCTCGCGGCCGTTGTACAGCACCTCGGTGAATTTCGGATCGAGCCCGTCGAGGCTGACGTACTGTCCTTCGCCATTGCTGCGGGTGATCTGCACGCCGGTGATCCGCTGCAGCGACTCGGCCATGTTCTGCTCGGGAAACTTGCCGATGTCTTCCGAGGAAATCGTGTCGCTGATCACCTCGGCGCTGCGCTTGTCAGCCACCGATTTGGCCAGGCTGCCGCTGAAGCCGGTGACCTGAACCCCCTCGAGCTTGGTCGCCTCGTCGGGCTTGGTCGCCGCCTGCTTGTTGCCCGTGGAGATCTGGCCGCTGCCGTCCTGAGCTTGAGCCGCGCTACCCGCTAGCGCGGGTGCTGCGGGCGCATCGGCGGCGAATGCCGGAAGGCCGCCCGCGGCGACGAGGCCGATGCTGATCGATAGTGCCAAACGTGCCCTCTGCATATCGTGTCTCCCCCGTTTGATCGCGTTGCGCCGGGCAGGTCTCCATGCATGGGCAGGATTCTGTCTCGGATTTATTGGTAAAATATGATTGTATATACGAACGAAGCAAGTTGCAGTGCAGCACGACTGCGGCGCGCAGCGTGCGATTGATCGAGGCACGCGTAGAAGCTTTGCCCTGGGTTAGGCTGTTTCGGAAACGGTGAGCACCGCCAGGCGCCGTCCTTACGGGGCGTGACCGCCGCCCTGGCTGGAGCCGAGGAGCAACAGGCCCAGGCCGATCCCGTGGAGCTTGATGAGTCTGTCGCGCACGGTCGCATCTGCTGGAACGATCAATGGCACGCCGTTGATCGTGCAATCTCGAGTCGTCGTCGATGCCTTTATTCCATCGCCCATCCCGCTGGATCGATCGCGCCGGCATGCCTGGCCCGACGCGACGATCCGATCGCCACCTTCGTCAGCTGTGCACCTGGAATGCGTCGAGCAGCATGTAGGTGCCGCTCTTCTTGACCAGCTTGATCGTATGACTGCCTGGCGTGCTCCAGCTCTGCGAGAACAACGTCTGCTGGATCAGCCGCGTGCTGCTGCTGGCGTCCACCGTCTGCACCAGGCTGCCATCGATGTAGATGTCGATCTGGCCTTCGTCGGAGTATTTCTCGCTGATAAAGTCGATGCCGGTGCCGGTGAACGTATACGCGATCGAGTCGCCATTGGTCCGGGTGTAATGCACGTCGTTGTCGTAGTCGCCGACTCCGCGGTTGCTGCTGACGCTGAATGATCCGGTGTAGCTGATCCCGCTGCCGTTGTCGTTGACCATCGTCAGGCCGCCGTTTCCGCTACCGTAGATGTTCTGCTTGACCTGCTGCAGCATTGTCAGGTCGGTCGCGGACACCGTGCCGTCCTCGTACATCATCAGATCGATGCTCAGCGGGACGCCGCGCGTGGAGGCGCTGTTGATCCAGCCGGTCATCGTGTTGGCCGAGATATTCTGGCTTACGATCTGCTGGCCTTGCTGATGCACGCCCCAGTCGTTCTCGATCGTGAACATGCCGTGCTCAAGCAGGCCCTGGGCCGGTCCCGAGGTGAAGATGCCGTTGCCGCCGGTCCCTGCGCTGCCGGTGGTCGCCTGGCCCTGGTCGCCCTCGCCGAAAGAAACATCCTGAAAGTCGGTGACCCGCCCGCCGCCAAACACCGAACCGTTCCATGAGATCAGGCGATTCGGATTGCCGGTACGTGCGGCGGCTTCGAGACTCTCGAATGGCGCCGGGTAATAGATGCAGCCGTCGTCGAAAAAGAATCCATCGAGGCTGGTGCCGTAACGTTGGCCGATTTCAGTAACGACGGTTTTCCAGTTGGCGAGAAACGTGCTGCGGTCGCCGGTGCCGTTGGTGGAAAAACTGGTCGGGTAATTCTGATAGGGCCACCATGCCGAGTCTTCGTCGCCCGTGTGGTAATACAGCATGAAGCGGATGCCCTGCGCCTGGAGCGCGCTCGCGACGTTGCCGATCAGGTCGGTCGTGGCGGCAAGTCCGGGGTTCGCGGGGCCACCCGCCGCGGTCACGATCTGGTTGGGCGAAGTCAGCGGCGCGTCGAGATGGTAGCCCCACCAGCTGATCGACCAGATCACATACGAGGCGCCCGTCGATTTCACCATGTTGACGAAGTTGGTGACGTTGAAATTGGCGGCCTGCTGGTTCAGTGGCAGCGCTGCGCCGCCGCCGGCCGGAAAGCCCCAGGAGCCATACTGGAACATCAAGCCATATTTGGCCTTGCTCAACCAGGCGGTGTTTGCGCGGGCAGTGGTCACGCGTGCGTTGTAGGCGGCCAGATCCGATGCACGCAGGAGCTCCACCGACTTGATCTGCGCATCGCCACTGAGCGTGCCGATGCGTGTGAGCTTGATGACATCATTGCCGGCTGGGAGGTTGATGTTGGAGGCCGTTTGACGCTGCCAGCCACCGCTCGCCGTGATGGTCGCAACCACGTTGCCATTTACGCTCAGATTGAATTGCTGGCCGCTGCTCGCGTTGAAAAAGAGCGTCGGCTGATAGCTTGCCGTGGCCGGCAGCGCGATCGTCCAGGCGAGGTAGTCGGACGACGTCATGAAGTTTTGGATATAGAAATTCTTGCGGCCTTCGGTGGGGTTGGCGACCGACGCCGTGCTGTTGCGTTCCGCCAGCGTGGCCAGCAGAACCTGGACGTTATCCGTGGTCGCGGTCTGATCGATCGCAATGGGATTGGCCCCGGCTTGCGCCACGACCGTGGCCTCTGCCGATAGCGCGTGCAGAGCGCACACGGCCATCAGAAATACACCGACTAACTTTCTCATGCTGGTCCCCTCGCTGCTTTGGATGGATGTCCTGCCGGAAGGTGCTGGCCGTGGCCGGAGATGCGGCCCTGTTCCGCATTGTCGTGGTCAAGGTCATGAGGCTGGACGAGTTAACTCATGAAACGTCTCATCACAAATATGAATCTAGTTTTCATATTTGTACCACCTGGCCTGGATGACGAATCAAGCTGCAACGCACCATGCGTCGTGTGGCGGACGCCGGTGGCGCGCCGAGTCGTTATGGATGGCGTGATGTTTTCGCGCGGGGAAGTTCGCCGCCGGTCGATAAGCCCGGACCCATCTTTGTCACATTGCTGGCATATGTTCGCGGACTGGGTGGGGAGGTGTGACTCAATCGATGTTTTCCAGGGCATTTGAGGTTTGTTTGGCTAATGCGTCGGCTTTCGACTCCTGCTTGCCTTCGTCTTCGCGCGTTCGTATGGGCAATCGCCCTGGCGCTGCCGCTGATGCCGCAGGAAGCCACCTCGACGGATCTGGGCGCGCCCGCGCATGGCGAGGAGGTCGATGAAAAGTTCGTATTCGACATACCGGCCCAGCCGTTGCAGACCGCTTTGCGCATGTATAGCGAATCGACCGGGCAGGCCGTGCTGTTCGACGACAGCTTGACCTTGGGTCGGCGGTCGACCGGCGTGAGCGGCCGCTACGGCAGCGCCGAGGCGCTCGGCGTGCTGTTAGAAGGCACTGGCCTGGTCGCGAAGTATTCGTCGGACCACTCGTTCACGCTGAAGCTCGCCGGCGCAGCCGACGTACAGGGGGAAACCGGTCCGGCATCGAACGGCTCCGCCGATCAGGAAACCGAAGCAGTGCTCGAACGTTACGCGGGGAAAATCCAGCAGCCGATTCAAGAGGCTTTGTGCCAGTCGCGGTTGACCCGGCCGGGCACCTATCGGCTCGCGTTGCAGATCTGGATCGGGCCGTCGGGAAAGGTGAAGGATATAAAACTGCTCAGCGCGCCCGAGGATGCCAGCGGCAAGGAGGCCTATGTACGCGAGGCGCTTGCTCGCCTGACGCTGGAGCCGCCACCGAAGCTGCTGCCGCAACCCATCACCTTGCTGCTCGCGCAGGCCGATCCGCGGCGACCGTTGCCGTGCGGCGCTGCGCTTTCGGCCGGTTGAAGCGACTCGATGGAATCGCAAACGCTGCCGCTGCTGCATCTGTTCCTGGAACAGCGCCACGAGCTCCGGCGCCGGCTGAGATATCGGTTGGGTTCGGACGAGCTGGTGAACGACGTGTTGCAGGAAACTTATCTGCGCGTCGAGCGCATGGGCGAGGCCGGGCGCGCGCTGAGCAATCCGGTCGGCTATCTGTTCCGCATGGCGCTGAATATCGCCGCCGACCAGCGCCAGGCCAATGCGCGTTATCTGACCGGGCAGGAAGTGGAGGAGTTGCTGCACCTGGGCGCGGATACGCTCGATCCTGCCAGCATCGTGCAGTCCCAGCGCGAACTGGAAACGCTGGTCCAGGCCATGGGTGAGCTGACCCACCGCCAACGCGAGATCCTGATGGCCGCCCGCGTCGAGGACGTTCCGCAGAACGAAATCGCCCATCGCTTCCGCATCTCTACGCGGATGGTCGGCAAGGAACTCAAGAGGGCGCTGGAGCATTGCGCAGCGCGGGTCGATCGAAAAATCACTCAACGGTTCGGTCCCGGGGCTGGAAAAGAGTCATAACCGGGTATGAGGATCCACGATCACACGAAGGACCCGCGGACTGCGCTTCATGAGGAAGCGCAGCAGTGGCTGCTGCGCCTGACTTCCGGCGCCGCGACCACCGACGATGCGCAGGCTTTTCGTGACTGGTGCGACAAGAGCCCCGCGCACCTCGAGGCTTTCGTCAGCACGCGGCGTCTGTGGGAAAACCTGGGGCCGGCAGCGCAGACCTGGACGATGCGCGAGCAGGAGCGGGCGCTGACCGTATCGACGGCCTCCGCCGCGCGCGACAAGCATGCTCCGCTGATGACGCGGCGTCGTTTTCTCGGTGCCGCGGTGGCTGCGTCGGTGGGCTACCTGCTGTTGCGGCCGCCGCTGCAATTGTGGCCATCGCTGTCCGACGTGGCTTCGGATTACCACACCAGTACCGGCGAGCAGCGCCGGGTGGAAGTGGCGCCCGGCATCGTGGTCGAAATGAATACCCAGACCAGCATGAATGTGCGCCGGTCGCAGGGCCGGGTCACCGGCATCGATCTGCTCGACGGCGAGCTGCAGGTGAAAACCGCGGCGAGCGCGGGCGATGGCTTTGCCGTATTCGCTGCGGGTGGCAGCGCGCTCGTCGGCGCGCAGGCCACGTGTAATGTGCGTTGCCTCGGCTCGAACGTGCAGTTCACCGGGCTGGATGGCGTTTCAACCCTGCAATACCAGGGGCGCCGCGTGCTCATCCGCGCTGCGCAACGCGTTGACTACGGCAGCGGCCAGCTGAGCCCGGCGGTTGCGGCGGATACCGAACTCACCATGGCGTGGCGGCGGCGCATCCTGATTTTCGACGGCCAGCCGCTGTCGGAGGTGGTCGAGGAAATCAACCGCTATCGACCGGGCCGGATCGTACTGGCGAATACCGAACTGGCCGCGCGCAAGGTGCAGGCCCGGCTTTCGCTCAACCAGCTCGCCGATGTGGCGAACCTGATCCATGACGCGTATGGGGCATCGGTGATCTCCCTGCCGGGCGGCATCGTCGTACTCAGCTAGCGACTAGCGATGACGACATGCTCGTGACAGCGGCATGTCATGTTGCGGCTGGATCACGCCACGCGCGCGGCCAAATTAAATTTTCATGACACGGTTCGGTCCCGCACTGGCCGCCCGGTCTATACCTGCGTGAGAGCCGCGCAAAGCGCATGCACGGCTTTCGCCAAAGCGCTCGCATGGCGCGATCGGCCACAAGCGATCGCGCCGGGGGACATTCGACTTGGGTGAAGAGAGAGCCTTGCGGCTCTTTCCTGTAAGGAACGTGCGGCGTGAGCAAGCAAACCGGAAACAGGCCAGCGATGTGGCTGGCTATCCAGGACGCCGACAGGATGGGCAGCGGCTATCACGACGCCATCGCGTCGCTGCTGGCGCGCGTCAGTGCGTCCGCTCGTTCGGCGAAGCGGACACATGATTGTCGTGATTCGGTTACGTCCACCGGGTTAGCTTGCATCGGTCCATCCAAGGAGCGAGTCGATCCGTCGACTCGGCAATGGGGCCGCCAATGACGATGTGGAATGGCGCCGGCGCGAGGGCGAGCCGCAATCGCCGACTGACGATGCTCGCCGGTTTCCTGCTGGCATCGCCAGCGATCCTGCAGGCCCAGGAAGCGCCGAAAACCGCGCCGGCTTCCGCGCCGGCGAAATTCGAGATCAACGAATATCTGGTGCGCGGCAACACCTTGCTCGACAGCGTGGATATCGAGAGCGCGGTGGAACCCTTTCTGGGCCCGGGCCGCAACCTCGATGACGTGCACGCGGCGCGCGATGCCCTACAGAAGCTGTACCAGGCGAAGGGATTCCAGTCGGTGGTGGTCGAGGTGCCGCCGCAGCAGGTGAAGGGTGGCGTGCTGCTGCTGCAGGTAGCCGAGAATCACATCGGCCGCATGCGCGTCGAAGGCGCCAAATACCATTCGCCTCAGGCCATCCGCGATGCGGTGCCTTCGTTGGCCGAAGGCAATGTGCCGAACTTCAGCAAGGTCCAGCAGGAGCTGACCGACCTCAACCGTCTGCCCGGCCAGCAGGTGGTGCCGCTGCTCAGCCCCGGCAGCCTGCCGCAGACCATGGACGTCACGCTGAAGGTGGACGACAGCTACCCGCTGCACGGCAGCGTCGAAGTGAACAACGACCACAGCGCCGACACGCCCGACCTGCGCACGATCGCCAACCTGCGCTACGACAATCTGTGGCAGCTCGGCCACACCGTCTCGCTGTCCTACATCGTCGCGCCGCAGGATCGGCATGCGACCGAGGTGTATGCGCTGTCCTACCTGGCGCCGCTGAGTAGCACCTGGAGTCTGCTCGGCTCGGGCTATAAGTCGAACAGCAACGCCAACACGCTCGGCGGGACCACCGTGCTCGGCAAGGGCAACGCCTACAGCCTGCAGGCGACGCGGCAGTTGCCGAGTGTCGGCCAGTACACGCAGTCGGTTTCGTTCGGCATCAGCCGCAAGCACTTCGACCAGAACATCAAGCTCGGCGAGGACACCACCAAGGCACCGTTGACCTACGTGCCGCTGACCATTTCTTACAGCGGGCAGAAGGCCAGCGAGAAATCCAGTTTCGATTTCACCCTGGCCGGCACCTTCGGTTCGCGCGGCGTGGGCAGCGACAACGCGGCGTTCGACAATCAGCGCTACAACTCGCGCGACAACTTCGCCTACCTGCACGCCGACTTCAATTACACGCACAGCTTTGCCGGCGACTACGCGCTGGTGATGCGCGCCAGCGGGCAGGCCGCCGCCACGCCGCTGGTGTCGAGCGAACAGCTGGCGGCCGGCGGCGAAAGCAGCGTGCGCGGCTATCTCTCCGCCGAGGACACCGGCGACAACGGCGCACTGGGCTCGCTCGAACTGCGCAGCCCGTCGATTGCGTCTTGGCTGGGCGCCTTCGTCAACGATTGGCGCTTCCATGTCTTCATGGACGGTTCGCGCGTGCTGCTGATCGATCCGCTGCCCGGCCAGCACAGCCGCTTCACGCTACTGAGTACGGGCCTGGGCACGCGCTTCACGGTGTTTCGCGACATCAACGGCCAGCTCGAATACGCCTATCCGCTGCGCGAAGGCGCCGAGACCAAACTGCACGACGGGCATCTGCTTTTCAGCCTCAAGGCCGGTCTCTGAGAGGCGGACATGAGCATTCATCAAACAGCAATCAGTACAGGGGTTGAGTGACCATGCGTCATCTGATTATCGCCTTCGCGCTTTTCCTGGCGTGGCTGCCGCGCACCGGCGCCGCCGCCGAGTCCTCCTGGTGGAACGACGACTGGTCGTATCGCAAGCCGATCACCCTGGATACCAGCGCCAAGGGCGCTGACCTCGCGCAGTCGATCGGACGGGTGCCGTTGTTGATCCGGCTGCATTCCGGCAATTTCCAGTTCGACGGCATCGCCAAGGATGGAGCTGACCTGCGCTTCATCGGCAGCGACGGCAAGACGCCGTTGAACTACCAGATCGAAAGCTTCGATCCGGTGCTCGGCGTCGGCCAGATCTGGCTGGATGTTCCCGAGCTGCCGGCGAGTGGCGCGCAGACCATCTGGATGTATTACGGCAACAGCAAGGCACCCGCGCTGAGCAACGGCGCGGCCTCGTTCGATGCCGACTACACGCTGGTCTACCACTTCGATGAAGCCACCGGTACGCCGCCCCGCGATGCCACCGCCTATGGCAACAACGCCACCGCCGGCACGCTGCGCACCGCGGACGGCGGCATCGCCGGCAACGCGGGTCGCTTCGACGGTTCGACCATCGTCACACTGCCGGCCAGCGCCTCGCTGGGCACGCCGGCGGGTGGCAGTTTCACCTTCAGTGCGTGGATCAAGCTGGATGCCTTGCCGACCGCGCCGACGCTGATCTACGCGCATCGCCAGGACGGCAAGGCGCTGCTGATTGGCCTCGCCGGTGGCGCACCCTTCGTGGAGGTCGACGGCGACCAGCCGCAGCGCAGCGCCGCGGGACAACCGCTCAAGGCCGGGCAGTGGACCCATCTCGCGGTCACCGCCAGCGCGAGCGAGGTGACGCTGTATGTGGACGGGCAGCGTTACGCCAATCTGTCGAGCGCACTGCCGGCGTTGAGTGGTGTCGCGACCCTGGGCGGTGAGGCCGCGCCGAGCGACGGCACGACGCCTGCCTATGCGACGTTCGTCGGCCAGATGGATGAGTTGCGGCTGTCGCGGGTGGCGCGCTCGGCGACCCTGCTCTCCGCCGATGCTTCGGCGCAGGGCGCGGAATCGAAGCTGATCGCCTACGGCGAGGACGAGAAGAAATCCGGCTTCGGCTTCGGCTACTTCGGCATCATCGTCAAGTCGGTGACGGTGGATGCCTGGGTGGTGATCGGGTTGCTGCTGATCATGGCGCTGGTGTCCTGGGTGGTGATGTGGCAGCGCGCGCGCTACGTTTCGCTGGTCAGCGCCGCCAACGAGCGCTTTCTCAAGGTTTACCGCGAACTCGGCGGCAATCTGCTGGGCCTGGCCCACGTCGATTCGAAGGATGCGACGGGGCCGTACAAGATGCTGGCGGGATCGTCGCTGTATCGCCTTTACGAAACCGGTGCCAAGGAGGTCTGGCGGCGCAAGGACGCGCAGGGGCGGCTGGTCATCGCCTCGGAATCGATCGAGGCGATCCGCGCGGTAATGGACTCCACCCTGGTGCGCGAAAACCAAGCGCTGTCGCGTTCGATGGTGATGCTCACCATCGCGATCTCGGGCGGCCCCTTTCTCGGCCTGCTCGGCACGGTGGTCGGCGTGATGATCACCTTCGCTGCGATCGCGGCGGCCGGCGATGTGAACATCAACGCGATCGCGCCCGGCATCTCGGCGGCGCTGCTAGCCACGGTGACCGGTCTGTTTGTCGCGATTCCCGCGCTGTTTGGCTACAACTATCTGCTGACCCGCAACAAGTCGGTCACCGCGAACATGCAGGTGTTCGTCGACGAGTTCGTCACACGCCTGGCCGAGCTGCACCGGGCCATCGATCAATCCACGATCGAGGCCTGAGGGAGCAACGACATGCGCGCACAGGACGAAGACAAGCCGTACGACGACATCAACATCACACCGATGCTGGATCTCGCCTACGTGCTGCTGGTGATCTTCATCATCATGACCACCGCCGCGGTGCAGGGCGTGAAGGTCAACCTGCCCAAGGCCAGCGCCTCGGTCAGCCTGGCCAAGCCGCAGACCAAGGCTATCACCGTGTCCGAGAGCGGGCAGATTTTTCTCGACGCCTATCCGGTGACGATCGGTGAACTCGAACAGCGCCTGCGCACGCTGAAAGCCACCACGCCCGAGTTCCCGATCATCGTGAAGGGCGACTCGAACGTGCAGTACCAGAAGGTGGTGGACATCCTCGATCTGCTGCGGCGGCTCGACCTGTCGCAGGTCGGTCTCGTGACCGGCAAGCAGCCGACCTGACCTCCGGAGCATCGCGATGTACGACTCCGGACCTGACGAACAGACACGCTGGCGACGATGGCGCACGCGCGCGTTTGTCGTCGTGGGCGTGCTCGTGGCGGCGTGGCTGATCTGGCAGTTCGCCGGCCATCAGGTGGGCGTGAAGCGTTCGGCGCCGCGCATCGCCACGATCACCCCGCTGCCGCCGCCTCCGCCGCCGCCGAAAGAAAAGCCGCCGGAGCCGCAGAAGACCGAGGAAGCCAAGCAGGACGTGCCGAAGCCGAACACGCCGGCCAAGCCGATCGAGGCGCCGAAAGCGGCACCGGACGTGGCCAGGCAGGTCACCATCAATGGTCCGGCGCAGGCCGGCAACGACTCATTCAACATCGGTGCCGGCGATGGCGGCGGCATGGTGGGCAGCAATGGCGGCAACGGCGTCGGCGGCTCGTCCTATGAGCAATACCTCGGCTACGCGCTGCAGGAAGCGATCCAGCACGACGATCGTACGCGTCAGCTGGTATTCGACGTGCGCGTCAACCTCTGGCTCTCGCCGAGCGGCAGTGTGACGCGTGCGGAACTGGTCGCTTCCAGCGGCACGCAAAGCACCGACCAGGCTCTGCTCGACGTGTTGCGCGGCCTGCACATCGATACCCCGCCGCCGCCGAATCTGAGCATGCCGGTGCGTGCCGCCATTCGCGGTCGCCGACCGGCATGAGCGCAGCGCACCCAAACTTTTTAATGAGCCGATGCACGGCAAGCGTATTGGAGAATGCAATGAAGTCGACCACCATCCCGCAAAACACCCGACGCCTGCGCCGAGGCGGGTTGTGCCTGGCCATCGGCCTGCTGCTGGGTAGCGCCGGCTTCTCCGCGATCGCGCAGGACGCTGCCACGCCGTCGCCCAACGCGACCATCAACCTGATTCGCCTGATGGTGAAGAAGGGCCTGATCACCCAGGCCGATGCCGACGGCCTGATCAACCAGGCGAATGCCGAGGCCGCGCAGGCACGCAGCGTCGCGGCGGTGCCCGTGCCGGTGCCCAGCGACGGCGCACAGCCCGGGGACGTGCGCGTGCCCTATGTGCCGCAGAACGTACGCAACCAGATCCGCGACGAAGTGAAGCAGGAAGTGATCGCCCAGGCGAAGAGCGAGCACTGGGCCGAGCCGAATGCCTTGCCTGAGTGGCTTGATCGGATCAGCTGGTATGGCGACCTGCACGTGCGCGACGAGTCCTGGTACTACAGCCGCAACAATTCGCCGCTGTTCATCGACTACGGCGCGTTCAACCGCAACGGCCCGTTCGACATCAACAGCATCACGCAGCAGCATGTGAATCCGCCGATCCTGAATTCGCAGCAGAACCGCCTCAACATGTTGCGCCTGCAGGCGCATATGGGCATGGCGATTAAACTTGGCGACACCATTACCGCCGGCATCCGCATCGGTTCCGGCAACGACAACAATCCGGTGTCCACCACGCAGACCCTCGGTGGCGGCCTGATCAAGAAGAACCTCTGGCTGGATCAGGCCTGGATCCGCTGGAAGCCGACCGACTGGGCCGCGTTCACTGCCGGACGCATGCCGAATCCGTTCGTAGCGACCGACCTGATCTATTCGAACGAACTCAATTTCGATGGCGTTGCCGGGCATGTCGATTTCCCCTTCAGCGACGACCTGAATACCTTTGCCACGGTGGGCGCCTTCCCGATCGAGTACACCTCGCCCGACTCGCCGTCGCAGGCCTTCGGCGACGACAAGAACACCAGCTACGACAAATGGATGACCGCGGCGCAGGTCGGCGCGACCTGGCGCTTCGCCGACGACTTCCAGTGGAAGTTCGCGCTGGCCTACTACTACTTCAACCGCATGCGCGGCGAGCTGTCTTCGCCGTGTGCGCTATACCTCGGCGCCAACTTCTGCAGCACCGACGACACCGCGCCGCAGTACATGCAGAAGGGCAATACGGTGTTCCTGCTGCGCGACATCGTGCCGGATCCGTCGTCGCCGGATAACTACGCGCAGCCGCAGTTCGTCGGCTTCGCCTACAACTATCACGTGGCGGATTTCACCAACCAGCTTGATTTCAAGATCGGCGAAACGCCGGTGCGCCTGGTGGCCGACTATTCGCGCAACATGGCCTACCACGAGAAGAATGCGTTCGACCGTTACACCAACGGGCTCGGCGAGCCGATCAACAATTATCAGTCCGGTCCGATCGTCAACGGCGTGGCGACCACGGGCCCGTACAAGAGCGGCCCAGTCGGGTGGCTGGCACGCGGCATCGTCGGCAATCCGAACCCGATGGCACTGAACGAGTGGAACGTGTCGCTGGGCTACAAATACCTGCAGCCGGACGCGGTGCTCGACGGGCTTACCGACCAGAACTTCCACCTCGGCGGCACCAACGCCAAGGGCTTCATCTTCAGCGCCGACTACGGCATCGCGCAGCGCACCTGGCTGTCGGCGCGCTACTTCAACGCGAAGCAGGTATACGGGCCGCCGCTGGCGATCGATGTCCTGCAGGTCGAGATCAGCAGCAAGTTCTGAGGTTTCCCATGAAGCGTTTCGCCATTCTTTGCTGCATCGCCTGCCTGCTGCCGGTTGCCGCCGTGCATGCGCAGACTCTCGAGGAGCAACTGCGCGCGCAGTTGCGTGACGCACGCAGCCAGTTGCAGGACCTGCAGGGCAACCAGGCCCAATGGCAGGCGCAAAAGGCCACGCTCGAACAGGAGCGCGACCAGGCGCGCAAGGCACTCGAGACAGCGCAGGCCGAACTCAACAAGCCGCATGGACCGAGTACGCACGATGTCGCCGCACTGGCCACGGAACGTGCCGCGCGCGAGCGCGCCGAAACCGAGAACAAGCGACTGCAGGCGATCGTCGCCGACAACGAGGCCAAGGCGCGCGAACAGGCGGGGCGGAGCACCGGCGTGGCGACTGAACTGGCTGCCGCGCAGGCGCAGGTGGAGCGATGCACGGCAAAGAATCAGCAGCTCTACGCGGTGGCCAACGAGATCCTCGATGCCTATAGCCACATCGGCGTCGGCACGGTGCTGTCCAGCCGGGAACCGTTCGCGGCGTCGGCGCGGGTCAAGCTGGAGAATGCCGCTCAAGCTTACGGCGATCGGCTGTACGAACAGCGTTATGACTCGCGCGCAAACAGTGTCGAAAAACCGGCGAAGGCCGGCAAGCCATGATCTCGCCGGCGAAGTTCGATCGATGACTTTGTCGCCGCGAGCGGACGAGCGATCAGTGTCGCGAATGCTTCGTGCCGCTCGGCCTTGCGTTGTCCGTGCGTGGAGGAACGCCTCTGCTTTTCCGGTGATGCTCTGCGGGCTTGCGCTGGGCTGGCTGAGCTTGCCGGCGATGGCCCAAGTCGTCGCGCTGGCACCGCCTGCGTCCGACAGTCACGCGCCCTGCGTCGATGTGGCGATCAACGATCATCCGGCCCTGTCATACGACTGCCTCAATCGCCGGCTGACGATGGCGGTCGCGGCGCCGGCGCAACCGGCGATCGATGTCGATGCGGTGACCCGCGAACCCGGCAATCGTCAGGTCGGGCAATACAACTTTTCGTCGCTGAGCCATCGCATGGGCGCCAATCTCGGGCATTCGGTGGTGCCGCAGCGGCCACCGCCGCCGCCACGTTCGCCGAATCCGTTTCCGACGTTGACGGGCACGCACTAGTTAATGCCGACGCTGCAAGGCGCCATGAAAATTAAATTTCGATGACACGGTTCGGTCGCTGTCCGGCCGGACGGTCTATCCAACCGTAGCCCTCCATTGATGCGACATGGATGTCCGGGAAAGTCCTCGTGATCAAGCCAATCGGCTCTTCTAGCCATTTTTCCAGTCGGCCTGCGCGCAACGTGGGGGTCAGGCGGCCGCTTGCCCGGATCATCGCGGCGGTGCTGGCGATGGGCGCGGCGCAGGCGCAGGCGGGCAATCCCGTACTCAGTCAGGGCTGGCTGGCGCAACAGGCCAGCCAGCGCGGCACGCAGTCGGCGGTGGCGCCGCCATCGGCAATGCCGAACAACCTGGCCGCGCAGACGCCCGGGCAGTTGTTGCAGCAGCATGTGCTGCAGCAGTCGCTGGCCAATCTCAATCAGGCGGCACAAGCGGTGGCGGCGCAGATCAGCGCCCAGCAGGCCGCGCAACAGGCGGCCCAGCAGCTGAGTTCACCGGTGCCGGACGGGCTGACCAAGGGTGGCCTGGCGGTGGCCGCCGCCGCCGCGAGTAATCCCGCCCTGTGGCAGAACGCGAATGCGCCGACCCAGTCGAGCGCGAACGGGCACGTCACGGTGCAGGTCAAGCAGACGGCGCAGAAAGCCATCCTGACCTGGGACAGCTTCAACGTCGGCCGCAACACCACGTTGTATTTCAACCAGAGCGGCGGCAACCAGACCAACGGCAAGAACAACAACTGGATCGCGCTGAACCGGATCGTCGACCCGTCCGATAACCCGAGTCAGATCTTCGGCCAGATCAAGGCTGAAGGCACCGTCTATCTGCTCAATCGCAACGGCATCCTTTTTGGCAGCGGCAGTCAGGTCAATACGCAGTCATTGATCGCCAGTTCGCTGGATCTTTTCAGCAGCGATGTTGGCACCAGCAATAACCAGTTCCTCACCGGCGGCATCGGCGCCGGCCCCAGCACAAACACCCCGTTCCTTGTCAACGGTGTCTTCGCCGACGGCAAGAAGCATGACGTGGTGGTGCAGAACGGTGCCTCGATCACCGGCGGCACGCAGGGCTTCGTGCTGCTGGCCGCGCCGAACGTTTCCAATGCCGGCAGCATCGTGGATGACCAGGGTCAGGTGATACTCGCGGCAGCCGCGCAGTTGAATAACCTCAACTCGACGGCCGCATTGCCGCTGTCCGTGGTGAATGCGCTCGATAGCGCACCTGGCGTGGACCCGAACTATGCCGGCGGCACCGCCACCAATACCGGCCTGCTGCAGTCCCGCCGCGGCGAAGTCGAGATGGACGGCTACAACGTCAATCAGGACGGCGTGGCGTTGGCCTCCACCAGCATCAGCTATCCAGGCAGTATCGTGCTGAATGCCCAGGATCAGTACAACAACGGCTATTTGCGCAGCGGCACGCTTGCGCTCGGCCCCAACTCAGTCACCACGGTGTTGCCAGAGGAGGATGGTGCTACCACCACCTCCACCGCCGCCGCCACCGCCGCCTTCACCCGCAGCAGCGTCGTGCTCAGCGGTAACATCATCGACTTCCAGCCCGGCTCGTTGCTGGAAGCACCGAATGCCAACCTCACGATCAGCGCCAAGTACGATACCCCGGACGGCTACACCGACCCGCTGAGCGGGCGCGTCTATGTCGACAATGGCGCGGTGATCGACGTCTCGGGACTGGCCAATGTCCAGCTACCTATCTCGGCGTTGCTGGTCACCATCCCGCTGGTGGGCCAGAACGAGCTGAGCAATTCACCGCTGCTGCGCAACAGCTTCCTGTATCACGCCGCGGACGTCACGGTTGACAGCAGCCAGAGCGGCGTAACGGCTAACGGTCTCTCCTGGGTCGGTAGCCCGGTGCTGAATGCTGCGGGTTATGTCGACGATGTGCCACGCACGCTCGACCAGTTGATGACCAATGGCGGCACGATCAACCTGTCCGGCAGCCAGGTGATCGTGCGCAGCGGTGCTAGCGTGAACCTTGACGGCGGCTATGTCGCCTACCAGCCCGGTTGGATCACCACGCCCAATTTGCTGGCCTCCAATGGTCACATCTACAACATAGCCAACGCCGATCCCAATCAGACCTATGTGGGCTTCGCCGGCGAATACGCTGTCGTGGACAACCGCTGGGGCGTCTCCACCAACTACAGCAATCCGTTGCTGGCGGGGACCACGCGCTACGACAACGGCTTCGCGCAGGGCGGCAACGCCGGCACGCTGAACATCAACACGGGCTATGCGCTGGCGCTCGATGGCCAGGTCAGCGCGCAAGCATTCGCCGGTCGCAACCAGGTGGTGCAGGGCAGCCAGCCAAGTGGCGGCACGCTGGACATCAGCGTGCTCAACGGACTGAACTCGACTGGCCAGAACCTGGGGCTCAATATCCTGGTGCAGCAATCGGTGGCGCCACTCGAGCAGACCGATCCTGGCTTCCAGATCGACACGCCGTGGTCGACTGTGCTGAGTAAAGACGATCCCACGGGAACCAATCCTTACGACCTGTCGCGCTGGGCGCCGGTCTCGGCCGACCTGGTGCAGCAGGGCGGTTTCAGCAAGCTCGGCCTCACATCCACTCTGGACCTCAACAACAATACCCCGGGTGGCGCCCCGGTCTACACCGGCGGCGAAATCTTGCAGCAGGCGGGCTCGGTGCTCAGCGTGCAGCCCGGCGGCGCGGTCCAGCTCACCGCCAATGCCATCAACATCCAGGGCGAGATCAGCGCGCTCGCGGGCTCGATCACCCTGAACGGTTCGGGGGAGGGCTATCATTTCGATCCGACCAGCCTAACCGGCGCGATGGTGCCCGGCGACATCACGATCGGCAGCGGCGCCGTGCTGAGCACCAAGGGTCTATGGGTCAACGACTCCGGCGTTACGGCCGGTAATTACATCGGCGACCGCTACATCAACGGCGGCACGATCAGCCTGATCGAGGATCAGTCTCTTCTAACCGGCTTTCAGATCAGCGGCGATCAAACCGGCTCGATCGTCCTGCAGTCCGGCAGCCTGCTCGACGCATCCAGCGGCGGCTACGTCAATGCCAATGGTCTGCTGCAGCTGACCAATGGCGTGCCCGACGGCAGCGGCGGCAATATCAGCCTCATCGACTATGCCAACCAGGGCGTAAATAAATTCAGTGGCGCCACTTCGTCACTGCCTGCCTCTCTCGGGCAGGGCAAGCTGGTGCTGGACGGCAACCTGCGCGCTTACGGCTTCAGCGGCGGCGGCACGCTCAGTCTGCAGGCCGTCGATGTGCAGATCGGAGGCAGTCCCAACGATCTGGCACTGAGTAACGGCCTGTACCTGTCGCCCACGTTCTTTGCGGGTCAGGGTTTTGACAATTATTCGATCGCTTCATTTACTGATGCCCATATCGCGCCCGGCGCGATGCTGAAGGTCAGCCGTGACAATCTGCTGCCGAATGTCGACGCCCTGCTCGCCGCCCCCACCGGCACGGACATCTACGGGAACGGTTTCTCGACCGGCAGCACCTATGTCGGCGTGGGACAGCTGGCGCCCTACCTGCGCTATGTCTCGCGCGACGCCAATGGCCCCGGCTTCTCGTTGAGCGCGGGCCTGTATCTGGGCTATCCGACCACCGGCGGTGCCGGAGTGCCCGAGATGTACTCCGCCGTCAGCGGTGCGCTGACGATGGGCGCCGGGGCCGTGATTGCGGCCGACGCGGGCGCCAAGGTCACCCTGGCAGGCACCGAGTCGAGCATCGTGGACGGCACCATCGATGCGCCCGGCGGCAGCATTACCGTCACCACGACGCCGGTGGTCAACAACCCCAACGTGCCGCAAGTGTGGTTGGGCTCGGATGCAGTACTGAATACCGCAGGCGTGTCCTTGGTCAATCCCCTGGCGGCGGCAGTGCCCGGCGGCAACCAGGGCACCGGACTGACGACGCGCTTCGTGCCGCGCACCGGTGTCGTGCTGGACGGCGGCAATGTCAGCCTGACTTCCGCACAAGGCTACGTGGTTACCGAGCAGGGCAGCCTGATCGATGTCTCAGGCGCATCCGACGTCTACGACCTGCCGGTTGCGCTGAGCGGCAGCCAAACCAGCTATACGCCCACGCCGGTATGGAGTGACGCTGGCTCGATCTTGCTGGGCGGCGCCAGTCTGTATGCGGATGGCAATCTGTCGGCGCAGCCGGGCAGCTCCCTTGCAGAAGGCGGCAGCCTGCAGATCGTCGGCATGAATGGCGGTTCGCTGAGCGTGTTCCATATGCCGGTCGCCACCGGCATCGTGCTGCAGCAGTCCGGTCTGCTGCTGCCCGAGTCCGGTCTGCAACAAGGCAGCGAAACGGCGGGCAGCGCCCGTGACGGCGTGCTGCATTTCGCGCTGGACCACCTCGATGGCTCGGGCATCAGCAGCCTTATCCTCGGTCCCGATGCCTCGGTGGCGGCGGGCACCAACAATGCCAATTTCTACAACCTCGTGCCGATCGGTTTTGCCGGCGACATCGATCTCTCGCTGGGCAAGAGCTTCCAGGCGTATGCGCCGAGCTTCACCGCGTTGCCAGCGGGCAGCCAGGATTTTTCCGGCCTCAACACCACGGCCTACAGCCCGGGCAACGGCACGGTAAAGATCAGCGCACCGTATGTGGAATTGACCGGCAACCTGGGCTCCACGACGGCCGAAAACAGCCCGGTGGCTGGCGACGGCAGCCTGGACATCCATGCCGATTTCATGGACCTCGGCGGCCAGATCAATTTGCAAGGCTGGGCGAACAGCAACTTCAGCTCCAGCGGTGCGGTCCGTTTCTATGAACCCATCGACCTTGCCTATGTCGGCGCCAAGGTATTTCCGGGTTTTCTGTTCAGCACCGGCAATATCACTTTCAAGGCGGCCGAGCTTTATCCGGCCACCAACTACGCCTTCGCGATCGACGCCAATCCTTCCGGCCTGAGCAACGCGCAGGGCCAGCCGCTCAGTACCACGCTGACCATCCTGGGCAACGGCCCTGCCAGTGCACCGCTCTCGGCGGGCGGCAGCCTGCTGCTGGATGCCGACAACATCGTGCAGAACGGCACAGTCTGGACGCCGGCCGGTAATCTCGTGATCGGCGTGCAGGACCCCGCCGCTGCGCAGGCAAGCTTCGGGTTTGTCACCAACGGCCAGACGCTGGTCGCCACGAAGAGCGTGACGCTCGGCGCGGGAAGCCTCTCCTCGGTGTCACTCGACGGCGAGACCGTGCCCTACGGCAGCACCACCGACGGCCAGAACTGGAACTATGCCGGAGCGCCCGGTGTTCCCGTGTCGCCGTTGACCACACCGCCGTCCAAGTCCATCACGATTGCCGGCAACGATGTGTCGCTGAACAACGGCGCCACCATCGATATCCGTGGTGGCGGCACGCTGCAGGCATCGGAGTGGGTGCCGGGCACGGGTGGTAGCGTCAACGTACTCACCCAATACGAAACCAGCTACGCCAACAGCACCAGCGGCGTGCGGGTGCCGCAATACACCGACGGACGCGCGATCTACGCGATCGTGCCTGGCTATAACGCGCCGGTCGGTGCTCAGGATGCGGCGATGACCAACGCCCCGGGCGCGGGCGCCGGCCCGGCCGTGGGCGAGTCGGTCTACCTGTCGGGCATTGCCGGTCTGCCCGCGGGCTACTACACCTTGCTGCCAGCCGGTTATGCAACCTTGCCGGGTGCCTACCGCGTGGTGCAGAACACCAGCTCGCAGAACGCCGTGCTGGGTCAGAACGGGGTGTTGCCGGATGGCACGCTGAGTGTCACGGGTTATTTCGCCAACGTCCTGGACGGCACGCATCAATCCACCAACACCACCTTCCTGGTGCAGTCGGCGCCGGTGTGGCAGCAGTATTCACAGTACAACTTCACCAGTGCCGACTCGTATTTTACCGCGCAGGCCAACAAGGCCGGCACGGTGGCGCCGCAGTTGTCTGCAGACGGCGGCCATCTGGTGTTGAGCGCTACCCAGCAATTGCAGCTGGGCGCGACCCTGGATAACGCGCCCGCCAGTGCCGGACGGGCGGGCATGGTGGATATCGCGGGCCAGGCGATCCAGGTGGTAGGGGCCGATTCCACGCCGCTGGCCGACTATCTGCAGATTTCCGCCGATCAACTCACCAACCTCGATGCGGGCAGCCTGCTGCTGGGTGGTACCCGCCAGCTCACCAGCAACGGTTATCAGGTGACCAGCACGGCCGACAGCGTGGTGCTGTCCAACAGCAGTGCCGATCCGCTGCAAGGCTCCGAGATCCTGCTGGTCACCAACGGCAAGGGCGATCCGGGCGCGCAAGGCATCGTGCTGCAGCCCGACAGCTATATCGCCGCCACTGGCACCGCCACGCCAAACGACACGCCACTGCTGTTCGGCAGCAACGCGAACACGAGCACTGGCACGGCCGCGGTCAGCGGCGATGGTGCCTTGCTGCGGGTCTCGCAGGACGGCGCGGTCGCGGTCACGCGTTACGATACGTCCGCCACCAGCCAGAGCAATCTTGCCATTGGAGCGGGTGCCACCGTGCAGGGCGGCAGTTCGCTGACCATCGACAACAGCGGAAATACCAGCGTCGATCCGAACGCGGTATTTACTGCGCAGAACATCCAGGCCACCGCCAACCAGATCAGCTTTGTCGGCAGCGGCGCGCCGGCCGTGACGGGCGGTCTGGTGATCGGACCCAGCACGTTGAGCCTGTTCGATGATGCCAGCCAGGTCACCCTGAGTAGCCGTGGAGACATCGACTTCCTGGGCGATGTGAACATCGACCTGCCAAAGACCCTCAATCTCAACGCGAATGCTTACGTCAGCAATGGCGGCACGGTCAGCATCACCTCGGGCACGCTGGGCCTGGGCAATGCCGTCGGCGATGGCACCGACGTGGCTGCGGCGGGCTCGGGCCAGCTGACGCTGCATGCGAACGAAGTGGATTTCACCGCGGGTCACGGCGTCACGCAGGGTTTTGCCGGCGTCACCGTGCAGGCGGACCAGGGCATTGCGGGCCTGGGCAACGGCGGCATGGATTTCGGTGCTGCCAATGTCAGCCTCAATACACCGATCCTGCTGGCCGAAAGCGGCGCAAATACCGCGCTGACTACGACGGGTGGCTTCGCCATCAACAGTGGCAGCGGCACTGCACTGGCCGACAATAATCTGGGCGGAGCGTTGGCGCTCAGCGGCGGCACGCTCAGCGTGGGCACGCACGTAGATGCGCTGGCCGGCAAACTTGGCCTTACCGCCACGAGCGGCGATCTTTCGCTGGGCAGCGGCGCCAACCTCGATGCGGCCGGCGTCAATAAAACCTTCTACGACGTCACCACCTACGCGGCGGGTGGCGAGCTTGCGCTCACTGCGAACAAGGGTTCCGTGCTGGTGGATGCCGGTGCGGTGGTGAATTTCTCCGGTGCGCCGCTGGGCGGTACGGCCGGCAGCCTGAGCATTGCCGCAGACAATCTCGCGACGTTGAATGGCAGCTTCGAAGGCGGCGCCGTCAGCGGTTACAAAGGCGGCTATTTCAGCTTGAGCAGCGGCGGCGCACTCGATCTGGATCAACTAGCACAATTGACCCACACCGCGGGCACCACCGGTGGCATCTCCATCGCCAGCGGCGCGGGCAACCTGTTGCTCTCCGCAGGACAAAATCTGACGGCGCAGGATGTGTACCTGACCGCCAACGGCGGCAGCGGTGGCGTCAGCGCGAATGCCGGTGTGGTGGATATCGAAGGCACGGTGAATGTCTCTGGCAATGCCGCCGGCCAGATCGCGCTGTACGGCCGCAACGGCGTCACCGTCGACGGCAGCCTGCTGGCCACCAGCAGCGTGCCGGGCCAGTTCGGCGGCATCGTCGATATCGGTACCCTCGGCACCCCGGACAGCGGCAGCAACAACCTCAACAGCATCTATGGCTACGAAAACGTTCAGGCCGGCAACGCCGGCAGCATCGTGTTCGGGCCCAACGCCATCGTCAATGTCGCCGGCGGCTCGGCTGGCGTGGGCGGCATGGTAAACCTGCGTGCGCCGCTGCTGGCCAATGGCGACGTGCCGATCACCTTCGCCAACAACGCAACGATTACCGGCGCCAACCAAGTCTCGATCGTGCCGTATGCGGTGTGGAGCACGGATGACATCGAATACCAGAACACCGCCAAGTATTTCGACGGCCTGATCGACCCCGCCGGCTGGTACACCAACGCAGGTGCCGGCAGCACGCCGCAACTCGTGGCCGGCACTTGGTACAACGCCGCGGCCAGCGCATTGCCGGCGCCCACCTCGGCGGTGATGTTGCAAACCTATCTGAGCAACGACTACTTCGTGCCGGACCAGGCCAATGTCGCGCACCAGGATTTCTACGGCTATGTCGGCGGCAATGCCGGCGCGCCGGGCACCCTGATGGGCTATGTGGAGCAACCCGGCTACACCTTCGGCAATCGCTATGCGGGCATCGCCAATCTGCAGGTCAGCCCCGGCGTCGAGCTGATCAATTCCGATGCCGGCATCAACGGCGGCGCTATCTCGGTGCTGACCAACTGGAACCTGGGCGCCGGCGTCAACGCAGCCGATGGCACGATCCAGCTCGCGTATCGCTATGCGGCCAATCCCACCGTCTCCGCCTCGGGCACGGCGCCCACGCTGACCCTGCTGGCCCTGCACAATGTCAATGTGGATGCCAGTATCACTGATGGCTTCTACCAGCAGAATGCCGGGGCCAATATCGCGTTGCCCGTAACCAAGCCATCCGGAGCAGAGAATCCACTGTATGCCGCGGATTACGACCTGTATCTGCAGACGATCAATTATCTGCAAACCGGCAATTCGGAATATCTCAATGGGTACACCCGGCCGGATGGGACTTACTACCTGTGGAACGGCGGCTATACGTATTTCTATGACCCGAGCGATTCGTTCATCAATCCTGCGGGCTCCACCAGCATCACCGATAGCACCAACAGCCAGTTCTATCAGCCGGTGGTGGCCCCGCTGACTGCACAGAGCACGGCTTATTATCAAAACTACGGCACTTACATCAACGACGTGGGCGCGGGGCAGCCCGGAACCTGGTCATACGCTTTCAATAATGCGGACTACAGCGGAATACTCGCCTACAACCCGTCGACGGTGGCCGCGCCGCAAATTGCGGCTTATCCAAACTACGCCGCTTATGCCCAGGCCTATCAGACCTGGCTGACCGATAATTTCCAGAGCACTGTCCCGCTTCCGCAGATGCAGACGCCGCAGCCGCTGCTGTCGCCACTGCAATCGGAGGCGAGCAGCGATTACACACAGTATTCGTCGGACTACGCCAACTATATTGCGGGCTTCAATAGCTACTACAACTACGTCGCCAGCAGTCTCGGCAATGGCACCAGTTCGGTGTTGTTCTATGCCCCGTTTACCCCCTTCGGCGGATCGACGCAGATTCCCCAGGCGGCGAACAACTCGCCATCGAACATGCCGAGTCTCGGCAATCCGGTTTCGCTGGCTTCGGCGACGTTGCTGGGTGGATCGAGCAGCAGCTATCAACTGGTCGCCGGCGCCAATTTCAACAGCGCGAACCCGCTTGCCGTGACCGCGAACACCGGCGCGGGCAATGTCAACCTCAACGGCGATTTCGCCGTGCAATACACCGCCAGCGGCGGCAACGGCGCAACGTTGGAATTCCCCACGGTCGTACGCACGGGTACCGGCTCCATCGATATGGTCGCGGCCGGCGATATCGATTGGCAGGATACTGCCGCGCCCGCCGCGATCTACACAGCGGGCGCGCCTGCGGCGGGCACCACGGCAGGCACCGGGGTGACTCCGGTGGTTCCGTCGGGTGACGGCGTCGTGCCGGATTGGCTGGTCAACGGTCAGGTCAATCCTGTCAACGCGGGCAATATCGTGCTCAATGCGGGCGGCGATATCCACGGTATCGAACAGGTCTATGACACCACCGGCAACATGACCGGCACGGCCGGCACGTTTATCGGGCAGTTCTGGT
>Ga0302314_10001501_pt1 | contig 43663 bp, 37 predicted proteins | sample III_Palsa_N2_3_FD_200533 | JGI IMG/M metagenome (GOLD analysis project Ga0302314, IMG submission 200533) | Peat permafrost microbial communities from Stordalen Mire near Abisko, Sweden - III_Palsa_N2_3 | ecosystem: Environmental > Terrestrial > Soil > Palsa > Peat permafrost | place: Sweden... | reverse complement strand
ATCAGTCGCGCATTCTCTTTATCGTCGGCGGGTACGACATACCACGGAGAATCGCTTGTGCTCGTCGCGCTCAAGCATTCCTCGTAGGCCGCCATATACTGCTTCCAGAATTTCCGTTCCTCGATATCGGCCGTGCTGAATTTCCAATTCTTTTCCCGGTCGTCGATGCGGGCGAGGAAGCGTTTGCGCTGCTCCTCCTTCGAAAGGTGGAGGAAGAATTTGACGACGCGTGTCCCGTTGGCGTGGAGATGCCGCTCCAAATTCGAGATCGACCGATAGCGATCGTGCCAGAAGGTCTTGTCGTCGTGCGGCGCGTCCGGCAGACCTTCACTGAGGAGAATATCCCGGTGCACGCGGACGATCAGCACCTCCTCGTAATAGGATCGGTTGAAGATGCCGATCCGTCCGCGCTCTGGAAGATCCCGGGTCGTGCGCCATAGGAAGTCGTGCTGCAGCTCCGCGGGGCTTGGGTGTTTGAAGCTGTATACTTGGCAGCCTTGGGGATTGATCCCGGACATGACGTGCCGGATTGCGCCGTCCTTGCCCGCCGCGTCCATGGCCTGAAACACCAACAGAATGGCGTAACGATTGGACGCGTAGAGGAGCTGCTGCTGAGAGCTGAGGCGCGCGACGTGGTCCGCCAGAAGCTCCTGATATTGCTCTTTCGATTTGTACACGGGATCAACCCTTGTCGGCCACGTCTTGAGGTCCACGTCCTCGCCTTTCCGCACGCGGAAGTCTTTCGAACTGATCTTCATGGTCATTTCCTCTCGCCGGCGTAGCGCTGTCTCAAGTGATCTTGAGGCGCTGGAATACCGGCACCTTCACCAGATCGAGGAGGACCGCGAAGGCAACGGCCGCCGCCAGCGTGTCGGCCACTACCCACGGCGGCAGAGGTGTCATTGCAATGCCCGCCACCGCCAAGGTCGAAGCGATCAGAAGATCGGCAACCGACGAGAGGAGGAGCCAGATGCTGGGGCGAGAGGACCACAAATGACGGCGCTCGCGATTGGTATAGGTGGTTGCTTGGTTGCCGAACACGATGACGACGAAGGCCAGTGTCTGCAGGGCGCCGACCGTGAAACCCATCCGAAAAGCGCCGAAGGCAAGGATGGCCGTGCAGAAGAGCAACTCTCCGATGCCCATGATGACCCCGGCGATCGTCAGGTTGCCGATCTGCCAGCCGTTCGGCGCGGCCGACGGCCGGACATTGTCGGTCGTCAGCGACATGCCGAGGAAGTCACCGGTGATCATGATCAAGACCATCAGCAGCGGGGTCAGAATCGCGTGGCCGGTCATGATCAGGCCGATCGCCAGGAATAGCACCTGCACGGTTTTCTTGGTGATCGAGTTCAGCGTGTAGCTGAGAATGCGCTGGAACGTCGTTCGCCCTTCCTTGACCGCGGCGACGATGCCGGCGAGCCCCGGCTCGGTCAGCACCATGCCGGCCGCCGACTTGGCGACATCGGTCGCCGTCGAGACCGCGATTCCCATCTGGGCCTGGCGCAATGCCGGCGCATCGTTGGCGCCATCGCCGCACATGCCGACGGTGTGGCCGCCCTTCTGAAATGCTTTGACAAGCTTGTATTTGTCCTCAGGCAAGACGCTGGCGAAAACCGCGAATTGCTCTGGGCGGACGGCATCTGGGATCGGGCCGGGCGGGCATATTGCGCCGTCGAGCCCCACCGCCTTCGCGACGATGGCCGCCGTCGCTGGCGCATCGCCCGTCACCATGACGGTGCGAACGCCAAGGCCACGCAATTCGGTGACGAGCGCCGCCGAGTCTTCGCGGGGCGGATCGCTGAGCGCGATGAGTCCTGCGAGCTTCATCCCCGCCTCGGGCCCGGCAGCGACCGCCAGCACCCGGAAGCCCTTATCCTCGAGTTCCTTGGCGGCGGCTTCCGCGCTGGGGGAGTCCTGGGCAAGGCCTTTAACGACGGCATAGGCGCCTTTGACGATGCGCTGCGGGCTTCCCGCCGCATCTGTCGCGGTCGCCTCCGACATCTTCTTGGCCGGATCGAAGGGAGAGAATTTGGTCAGCTTCGGCGTATCGGAGACCCCCTTGCTTGCGGCCGCTGCTCGGATGGCGCCATCGACCGGGTCCGCGCCGCCCTCCGAGCTGGCCAGCGCGGCCAGCGCCAGAACATGCGGCTCGTCGAATCCCGGCATCGCCCGGACGGTTGTGACCGTCAGTGCGTTTTGGGTCAGGGTGCCGGTCTTATCCGCGCAGAGGACGACCATCGATGCCGCTTCGTCGACGGCGGAGAGGCGTGTCGGAAGGACGCCCAGCTTGGCCAGGGCGCGCGCGCCGAGGGCGGAGGCTAGGGTGAAAGTGGCCGGCAGCGCGACGGGAATCGAGGCCAGGATGGCGGTCAGGACCAGGGGGATGATGTCGGAGCCCGGCATCTTGAGGTACCAGGAGTATGCCACCAGCAGCACGATGACTCCGCCGTTGAAGGCAGCGAGATTGCGAACCACGCGCAAGACCGCCTGCTGCTGGGTACTCACGACATGGGCGGTGCGGATGAGTTCCGCGGTACGACCGAATTTGGTTCCTGCGCCGGTTGCGGTGACCTCCGCCTCCGCTTCGCCGCGCCGGACCAGCGCCCCCGCATAGGTCTGGAGGCCGGCACCGGCCTCGATAGGCACCGATTCGCCCGTGAGCATGGACTGATCGAGAAGAACTTCTCCGCCCGTGAGCTTGACATCCGCCGCTACCACGCCGCCCAGAGAAAGCTTCACCAGATCGCCGGGCACCAGCTCCGTCGCTGGCGCGGTCTTCCATATCCCGTCGCGTTTAACGGAGGCCGTCAGCGCGAGCCGGGACTTCAGCGCCGCGAGCGTCGCCTGGGCGCGACTTTCCTGAAAGAATCCGAGCGCTGCGTTGAACACCAGGAGAAGGGCGATGATTCCGGCTTCTACATATTTGCCGAGTACCAGCTCGAGCACGATCGCGGCTTCGAGCATCCATGGCACAGGCGCCCAGAACTTCTCCAGCGCCCTGCGGAGCGGATTGACGCTCGTGTCGGGCATCGCGTTAGGGCCTGATTTTGCGAGCCGGCGGCGGGCTTCGTCGCTCGTCAATCCGCCTGAAGCGGCTTCCTGAACGCCCGGAGAGCTGGCAGGGGCGGCGCCTGTCGTCGTGGTTGGGGAACTCTGCGTCTCGGTTGGTTGGGGGGCATTTGCCGTCGACTTCGGTCCTGTCGCCGGTTTCGGCCGAGGTACAGAATTCCGCGTAGTCTTCGTTTTCGCTTCCGAAGCCTTGAGCGGGTCGATATTGGCCTTCATGGCAACGGGTCCCTTTTGTAATGGGCGGAACGATATCGAGACCGAGCGTCGGCACGACGTCAGCAAGCGGTCATCAAGTCGGTAGAGTGCCTTGGCTCAGCCGGCTATCCAGCCGCGGCGATTCAAGCGGACGTTCACTAACGAATATGAAGCGAGCATCCGTGCAGCGAACGTGATTCCACGTAGCTGAAACGCTAAGAGAAACATCTGTGTGGCATGGCGCCTAGGGTCGGAATCTACTAGGTGAATGGCAGGCGTGCGCGCCGGCTGACCTTCTGCGCATTGCGGCCATTCGTCAGATAATAACCGCGTGGCTCGACGAACTGACCGCGGTATTTGTCGATTATCTTCGCAATCTCGATGAGGCGGCGCCGCTGTTTGTCGAAATCCTCCCCGTGGGGACGCCAAGCAGCATCAAGACTTAAGGCCGCCTTCGGGCGGCCTTAGTCGTTGTGGGCCTGAGGCCCGCGATCAGAGTTCGGCGCCGATGGCGTGATCGAGGGAATAGCGTCCACCGCCGCGCAGGAGATAGGCGAAGGCGATGATCGTCCACATGAGGGGAAATTCGACCCCGTTCTCGGTCCAGAAGAAGCCCTGGCTCCAATGCACATGGATCACCACCACCGCCATCATGCCGGTGATCAAGGCGGCGGACAGGCGGGTGGCCAGGCCGAGGGCCAGCAGCAATCCGCCGAAGAACTCGATCACTCCGGCGATCACCGCCAGATAGGCGGGCAGGCTGTAGACGGTGATGAAAAAGGTGCCCGTCTCGTCGATGCCATAGCCGCCGAACCAGCCGAATAATTTCTGCGCGCCGTGGGGCATGAGGAACAGGCCGGCCGCCACGCGAATCAGCGGTTCGGCCAGCGGGGCGAGGCTGTCCTCCAAAGCGCGGAGGCCAGGGATCAGGGAACGGGATACAGTTGTTTGCGAAGTGGTCATGTTGGTCACCTACAGCCGGAGGGACGCATACTTTTCAAACGCATGTTACATGGAACGGCGTCGTGTATAGGCTAGCCGAATATTATCGGTGACCGTCAATAAGAAAAGATCCGCACGATACGGATCAAGCCGGTATTTGAGTGCGATCGTCTATTCGGCCCTGCGGAATCTCGTGACGGAGGATCCCGGTAGCCTGGAATAAATCGCCCGCCTGTTCGTCCAAGGGTCTGTTCCTTACGAACGGCGAGTGCGGACATGACAATCAGATTTTCCCTCTTCATCGTCGGCATGGCCGTCGCCTGGTTGGCCTGCGGTCCGTCGGCGCAGGCGGTTCCCGCCTATGCGCGCCAAACCGGGCAGCCCTGCCAGATGTGTCATGTCGGGGCTTTCGGCCCGCAGTTGAAGCCCTATGGCCGAGAGTTCAAACTGTTCGGCTATACCGCCAGCAATGGTGAAGATCATTTCCCGCCGCTGGCTATGCTCACCACCCTGACCTTCACCAATACGGCAAAGGACCAACCGGGCGGGGCGCCGTCCACCAATCTGTTCGGCGCCGGACCGAACAACAATTTCGGCGTCGACGAGACCGCCCTCTTCTATGCCGGACGCATAACGCCGGAAGTCGGCGCCTTCATCCAGGCCACCTATGACGGCATCCACAATGTGCTGCACTGGGACGACACCGATATCCGCTACGCCAAGCGCGGCAAGCTGTTCGGCGAGACCCTGGTGGCGGGCATCACGCTGAACAACCACCCCACCATCCAGGATCTGTGGAATTCGACGCCGGCCTGGGGCTTTCCCTATTCCGCCTCGGGCCTGGCGCCGACCCCCGCGGGCAGCACCGTGATCGACAACGCCCTGGCGCAACGCGTGGTGGGCTTGGGCGCCTATGCGATGTGGAACAATTGGATTTTCGCCGAGGCGGACGGCTATCAGCCGCTCGCCCTGCCGACCTTGAACGGCCTGGGCATCGTGCCGATCAGCGGCGCCACCACCTATGATGGCGTCATGCCCTATTGGCGGCTGGCGGTACAGCACGGTTTTGGCGACCATTACTTCGAGCTGGGCACCTATGGTATCGCGGCGCGCGCCTTTCCGGGCAATGACCGCAGCACCGGTCGCACCGACGACATGACCGATGTCGCTTTCGACGCTAATTACCAATGGACCGGCAGCGACGACCACTTCATCTCGGCGCACGCCACCTATATCGATGAGACCCTGAAACTGGGCGCCAGCAGCTTGCTGACCGGTGCCAACAGCAACGATCGGCTGTCCACTTTCCGGGCCGACGTCTCCTATAGCTGGCACGACACGCTGATTCCCACGGTGCAGTATTTCAACACCCATGGCAGCGCCGACGCAGCCTATTGGGGAACCCCGAATGGCAGCCCCAACAGCGCCGGGGTGCGGTCGGAACTCGCTTACGTGCCGGAAGGCAAGCTGGGCTCCTTCACCTTCTTCTACAACGCCCGCCTGGCGCTGCAATACACCGCCTACGGCAAGTTCGACGGCACGACCGCGCATGCCTCGGACAACAACACCCTATTCCTCATCCTGACCTTGGCCGGAGCGCCTTGGTAATCCCCGTTCCTCCCCGAAAGGCTCCCTCCATGCGCGCCACCCGTCTGTTCGCCTCCCTGGTCAGCCTCGCCCTTACCCAGGCGGCCTATGCCGCCGAGGTCACCATCGATCAAAACCATATGAAATTCGTCCCCGACAAAGTCGTCCTGCATGTCGGCGACGTGCTGGTGTTCCAGAACAGCGACCCGATGAATCACAATATCCAGGTGGTCAATGACGACAGCGACACCGTCGACATCGGTCTTCAGCATCCCGGACAGATCGTCAAACAGGCATTCACCAAGGCCGGGGACTACGAAGTCCGCTGCACCGTCCATCCTTCGATGCTGTTGTCCGTCTCCGTGAAATAGCGAGGCCACCATGACCATCCGCCTCAAGATCATCCTGGCCTGCTCGGTCTTCCTGACGGTCACCTTGGCGATGAGCCTCTGGTACTATAGCGAGGAGAACAGGCTCGGCGCGCTGGCGCTCAGCCTCTATGACGACGCGTTCCAGGGGCAGAACTACGCCCATCGCGCCCAGACCGATTTCGTCCGTTTCGCCGCCTCGCACCAGGCCAATACCACGATCGGCGACGCGGAGCGGGCCGAACTCTCCGTCGTGCTGGACAATCTCGACGTGGCGATCCAGCGCGCCATGTCCGACAAGGGGCGCGATCTCGCCAGCGGTCTGCGAGCCGGCATCACCGATCTCGCCAATGGCCGGCGCGACGGCGTGAAATTGGGCGCGGCCTTGACGGAGATCGACAAGGACATGACGCGCATGGTGAACCGCTATATCTCGGATGGCTTCACCTTTCGCCAGCATGCCGAGGCGCTGATCACCGAGAGCCGCCGGGTGCTGATCGCCGTTACCGGCGCCGCCCTGCTGTTCTCGGTACTGACCGGCTTCCTGCTGCTGCGCGCCATCGTGCCGCCGCTCAAGCGCGCCGTCGCCATTGCCCGCTCCATTGCCGACGGCCATCTCGACACGGTGATCATCGCCGAAGGCCGCAGCGAAACATCCCTGCTGCTGGGCGCTCTCGACCGCATGCAGAAGGCCATTGCGGACAGTATGAAGCGTATCGAGGAACAGGGATTTGCCGCCGAGCAGCACGCCCAACTGACCAACCAGCGCAAGGCCGCGCTGGAGGAGTTGACGCGGAAATTCGAAACCAAAGTGGCCCGGCTGCTCCAGACTGTCGATGACGCCACTCATTCCGCCCGCCAATCGGCCCAATCAATGGCTCAGGACGCGTCGGACGCCGAAACCAACATGCAAAGCGCCATCGAACTGACCGGGGAGACCTCGGCGGCCGTCAGCGCCATCGCCTCGGCGGCCGAGCAACTGTCGGCTTTCATCCTCGATATTTCGCAGCAGGTGACACGCTCGGCCGGCATGGCGCAGGACGCCGTTCAGAAAGCGCAGGCCGCCGACGAAACCATCAATCGGCTGGCCGAAGCCGCCGGCAAGATCGTCGAATTCACCAGTGTGATCGGCGCCATCTCGGCCCAGACCAATCTGCTGGCGCTGAACGCCACCATCGAGGCCGCCCGCGCCGGCGACGCTGGAAAAGGGTTTGCCGTCGTGGCCGGCGAAGTGAAGACTCTCGCCGGCAAGACCGCCGCCGCGGCGCACGAGATCGCTGGCCAAGTCACAGAAATTCAAAGCGTAACCCAGCTCGCGTTACAAAGCCTGACCGGCATTCGCCGAACGATCGACGAAATGGGCGGCGTTTCCAGCGTCATCGCCTCCGCCGTGCGGGAACAAGGCTCGGCGACCCAGGAGATCACGCACAACATCAAGACCACCTCGGCCAAGGTTGAAGCCGCCTCGACCAGCATCCGCACCTCGAAGAGCATCAATGACAATTCGCATCAAGTGCTGGAATCGGTCACTGCCTTTTCCCGCCTCTATCAGACCCTGACGCACGAGATCGAAGGCTTTTTGCAGAGCGTAGCCTAGTGTTTAGCTGAATCCTCTCCGAGGGGACGCCAAGATCAAAAAAAGCCGCGGATTTCTCCGCGGCTTCTGGTCGGTCGGCTGAGGAGAGCTCAGGCCGAACGGCGCTGACGCCCCCCTGAATAGGCATCGTTGGCCGGCCGGTCATTTCGTCCGCTAGCCTTGAAGGGCTTGCGAGCCGAGCGGACATGCTTCGCGTTAGTGGGGGTCAGCCGGGTCGGGGCGCGGTCGTCATGGAAGGGCTGGTCGACATCGACCGGAACCTTGATCCCGATCAGAGTCTCGATCTGCCGAAGCAGATTCAGTTCGTTGGCGACGCAGATCGACAGCGCGACGCCGGTGGCGCCGGCGCGACCGGTGCGGCCCACGCGATGGACATAGGCATCGGCCTCGAGCGGCATGTCGAAATTAATGACATGGGTGATGTCGGGCACGTCGATGCCGCGCGCCGCCACGTCGGTGGCGATCAGGATGTTGATTTGCCCGTCGCGAAAATTGCGCAGCACTTTCTGGCGCATGGATTGTTCCAGATCGCCATGGATGGCGTCGGCCTTGAGGCCGGCACGCTTGACGTCGCCGACGAGCGTGTCCGCCATCGCCTTGGTGCGGGTGAAGACCAGAACGCGCGCAATTTCCGGACGAGCCAGCAAATGCAGCAGCAGCGACTTCTTGTCCGGGCCCTTCACGCGCATCACGCGGTGATCGATGGTCGAAGCAACCGCGTTGCCCTGGCCGATCTCGACAAGACCGGGGTTCTTCAGCAATTGCGCCGACAGGGTGCGCACGCCCTTATTCATGGTGGCGGAAAACATCACCGTCTGATGCTCGGGCGGCAGCATCTTCGCCACTTCCTTGACATCGTTGATGAAGCCCATGTCCAACATGCGGTCGGCTTCGTCGAGCATGAAGCAGTCGATCCTGTCCACGCTCAGCGTGCGGCGGCGGACGTGATCCATCAGGCGGCCCGGGGTGGCGACCACGATATGGACGCCGCGCTCCAGCACCTTGCGCTGGGTCATGAACGGCGTGCCGCCATAGATCACGGTGTAGAAGAGCTTCAGGCCCTTGCTGAATTGACGCAACGCCTCGCCGATCTGGCTGGCGAGCTCGCGGGTGGGGGCCAGGATCAGCACGCGGGGCTTGCCGGGGATGGGGGCTTCGGCCTTTTCCGCGAGACGATGCAGCATCGGCAGCAGATAGGCCGCCGTCTTGCCGCCGCCGGTCTGGGCGGTGCCCAGCAGATCGCGGCCTTCCAGCAACAGGGGGATAGTCCCCGCCTGAACGGCGGTGGCTTCAGTGAAACCCGCGTCCTTGATGGAATAAAGCAGCTGCGCGCTCAGACCGAGCGTGTCGAATGACGTCATTAATCAGTTCCTCTGCGGATGAAGGCGATTCGGCGTTGGAAACGCGTGAAAAGCCGGGCAAATCCGCAGTGTGCTCTGATGAGGTGACGGCACGGCGGAAATGAGATTGAAAAAATAAAGCGAGAGTCGGAACGAGCTCCGGTTCCCGCGTTGCAGCAAGGCATATCTAGGTTTTTGGCTCGGCTGTCAAGGAATGACGCATGGCGGGGGTCTGCGTGGCGCGCATACGACCTCTGCGCGGGTCTCGCGCGGCGCCTTCCTCGACACCGTCACGCCGGAGCCGCTGCCGATAGGATCACGTCGCCGCAGGGTCCGCTATGACGGGGTTCTCAATGGCGCCGAGGCCGTCGATCTCGATCCTGACGAGTTGTCCGGTCGAGAGAAAACGGGGCGGCGTCATCGTCTGCCCGGTGCCGATGGGGCTGCCGGTGGTCAGTATGTCGCCTGGCTCGAGGGTGAAGACCTGCGACAATTCCTCGATCATCTCGCCCAGGGAATAAATCAGCTCGGCCGTATTGCCGTCCTGGCGCAGTTCGCCATCCACCCAGGTCCGAATGCGCATGTCGGCGGGATCGGGCCCGTCTTGCGCGAATGTCAGCCACGGGCCAATCGGACCGTGGGTGTCGAAGGACTTTCCCAGCATCGCGGTCGGTGAACGGCGCTGCCAGTCGCGGGCGCTTACATCGTTGCAGATCATATAGCCGGCGATATAGGCGCCGGCGTCCCCTCGCCGGACATATCGGCCGCGCTTGCCGATCACCAGGGCCAGTTCCCCTTCATAATCGAGTTCGGACACGATGGGCGACAGATGAATCGGATCGAACGGGCCATTGACCGAGGTTATCTGCTTGTTGAACCATATCTGGTGCGGCGGCGCCGAGCCGCCTTTGGTCTTCGCGTGTTCGACATGCGAGCGGAAGCTCATGCCGAGGCCCAGGAATTTGCGCGGCACCAGCGGGGCTTCCAGCCGGACCGCATCCAGTGGAAGGCGCCGCGCCCGCGCCGCCAGGGCGGGAAGACGCTGCCATGCGTCCTCCCCCTGGTCGAGCAGGAGCCGGAGGTCGGCGGGCAACCGCTCGTCGGCCGAGGCGAGATCGGCGATCTCGTTTCCCTCGACCAGGCCGAGCCGGGTGGTGCCGCCTTCGGTGAAGCGCGCCAATTTCATCTCTGGTCCTCAGAAATCCGCGTTCAGGCGGACGCCCAGATAGCGGTTGGAGTCGCGCGCGGGGACCGCGGCGATGGCGTTCGAGGTCCAGGCGCTCCCCCAGATGTCGGTGAGCAGAGTCGCATAGTGGTGGTCGAGCACATTGTTGACGAAGAATGTCATCGAATAAGCGCCGCTTTGCGCCTGCAGGGTGGTGCTGAGATCGAGGATGCCGAAGGCCGGCATCACGCCGTAGGGGTTCTCGTCGCCCAGCATCTGGGCCTGTGTCTGGTAGTTATAATGTCCGGACATCACCAGGTCATAAGGGACGACGTCGAGGACGAAGCGCTTTTCCGCTCCGATATCGAATTTGAGCCTGGGCGCGTTGGGCATCGGCCTGCCCGACAGGTCCTGCACGGACGACCCGTTGTAGAGATGGCATCCCGCCGGCGGCACCTTGGCGTAGCTGTAGCAGGCGGCATTGGTGTAGTCGTCGAACACCGCGACGACATAGGCCGCATGGGTAGTCACCCGAAAGCTGTTATCGAGTTTGAGCACCGCGTCGCCCTCGATGCCCTTGGTCGAGGCTTGGCCGGCATTGCTGAGGATCGGGGTGGCGACGACGGTGCCGGCGGTAACCTGAGACGTCTGGATCTGGAAGTCGTGATAGATGGTGTCAAAGGCCGTCGCGTTCAGGATCAGGTGGCGGTCGAAATAGCTGCCCTTGGTTCCGATCTCGAAATCGTCGATATGCTCCTGGCCGACCGGCGCCAACGAGGCGTCCGATGTCAGCGTGGCCGTGGTGTTGTAGGCTTTCGGAGCGTAGCCGCGGGAATAGGTGGCGTAGACCATCGAATCCTTGGCCAGCTGATATTTCAGGCTGACGTCGCCGACCAGAGAGGTCGAGCTGTCGGAGCCGGCGCTCTGGAAGGCCTTGGCGATGCCGTTGGCGGTCTGGTTCAGGCCGTAACTGATGTCGTCATCGTCATAACGCAACCCTACCACCAGCGAGGTGTCGGGTAGGAAGGTCCAGGTGCCGCGCCCGTAAAGATCGTAGGTCTTCGAGTCGGTGGTGACGCCGAAGATTTGCGGCGAGACCGGCAGCGGTCGATACGTGCTCTCGTCGGCGGTATTATCCGAGAAGAACATGCCGGCAATGTAGTTGAGCGGTTTGTCGGCCGGCGACGCCAGCTTCAGTTCCTCGCTGGTCTGCTCGACCGTCTTCCAGACCGTCTGGTTATTGTTGAAGCTCGATGCGCCCTTGGTCAGTACAGTGTAGAAATATTCGTAGACGGTGAAAAGATCGGTGACGGTCTTTTGAGAATCGTGCTGATAGGCTGTCGTCGAGCTCAGGGTGTAGTCGCCCAGCTTATAGTCGATATTGAGCGATACGCTGGCGTCGTAGGCTTGCGCCCCCGCATCGGTGACCGGCGAATTCTGATATTGGTTGGCTTGGCTCAGCGTGATGCCCGGCAGCAGCTGCTTGACGCCGAAAAGCGGATTGCCGAGCAGCGCCGCCCCTGGTTGAACGTAGGCGTAGGTGAAGTCCGAGCCGTATGAGTGGTCCTGCGTGACGAAGGCCGCGAGGGTGACGTCGAGATCGGCGCTCGGCGTGTATAGCAGCTTGCCGTGGAAGCCGAAATTATCATCCTGGAAGCGGGTGTCGTAATAGAGGTTCTTGATGGGGTAGTCGGTGCTGTTGCCATAGCCCGACAGGCTTAAATCCAGAAGCCCCGGCACCACCGGACCGGTTATGAAGCCGCTGACCCGATGCTCGGCGTCGTCGGTCGTGGTGGCGCTGGCCGAACCGCTCCACATGTCGGCCGGGGCGCGTGTCACCATATTGACCACGCCTTGCGCGGCGGCGCGTCCGCCCAGGGTAGCCTGCGGCCCTTCGAGCACCTCGACCCGCTGCAGATCCTCGAGCTTGTTGGCGCTTACCGAATCCGAGGGGATCGGCACGCCGTCGACCAGAATGGCGACGCCCGAGGGAATGCCCACCGCGGCGGTATTGGTGACGCTGGAGACGCCGCGGATGCCGAGCGGCACGCGTCCGTTCGGCGCGCCCGACAGATCGAGCGCGGGGATCATTTTGTCGAGATCCGCGATATTGCCGATGTCCATGGAGTCGAGGGCGCCGGCTTGCAACACGTCGGCGGAAGCCGTGACGTCTTCCAGCCGCTCGGTGCGCTTCTGCGCGGTGATCACCAGCTCGTCCACGGCGATGCCCGAGTCGCTCGCCGGAGCGGATTGCGCCAAGGCCCCCGTGAGGGGCAGGGCACACAGAAAGGTCGATGACGCCAGCACGAGCCGGCGGGTAAGTCGAAGCGTGACCATGTAATTTCCTCCCCAGATTCGACGCTTGTTCTTGTCGCGCCGTTTTCTTTTTCAGCTGCCTTCGCAGCCCATCATTCTTAGATAGTTTCAATGGAAACTAGTTTGAGTCAAGAAATTATCTAATATTTTTACTTCATATTCCTGGTTTATCTTATCGAATACTGATGTTTTTACTTACTTGGATATTATCTGATAGGATTCGATATAATTCGATATCAACCGTCAGGGCGGCAGCGGGCCGGCACCGGGATCGGCCGCCAAACCGGCCTCCTCTATGCCGTGCACCGCACAGGCTTCATCTTGCCCGGGATGATCGCCGCTGACCCCGACGGCACCGACGATCTCCTCCGCTCCATCGAGAATTAGCACACCGCCGGGCACCGGAATCATGCGTCCTTGCGAAGCATCGCCGAGCGCCGCGAAGAAGGCCGGCGCCGCCGCCGCGCGCTGGGCCAGCGAGCGCCCGCCCAGACCCATGCCGAGCGCGCCCCAGGCTTTGCCCTGAGCGATCTGCGGCCGAAGGATCCCTGAACGATCCTGCCGTTTGAAGGCGACGAGATGGCCGCCGGAATCGAGCACGGCGACGGTCAGCGGCTTCAAGCCAAGTTCGGCGGCCCGTTGAAGTGCTGCGTCGACGATCCGTTCGGCCTGAGCGAGAGACAGCGCGCTCATGGCCGCCCTCCGGTCAGCGGCATGGCCGTGGTGAACGTGCGTTGGTAACGATGCTCGGAGAAGCGCCAGAAATCCCCGTCGGTCCGCACGCAGCGCCCGCTCACGGTGCCGATGCGGAATTGCAGGTCGGCCTCGGAAACCTGCGGTTCGAAGGCGTAGACGGAGAGGGTGACGCGGAAATCGGCTTCCTCCTCGCTCCGCGGATCGACCCGCAGGTTCGACCACAGATGGGATGTGGTGCGGCGCGGATCGGCCTGCCGGTCGCGGAAGAACGCCTCGATCGCGGAGGGGCCCCGCAGAAGCGGACTGCCGGGCGCGAAGACCCCGTCCTCGGCGAACTGCTCGGCGATCAGAACGGGCTGCCGCCCGTCCACGGCCTCGCTGAAGCGGTTCAGCAGCCGGGCGATGCCGTCGATGCTCATGGTCTGTCCTTTCGTCATTGGATGGTGAAGCCGATCAGGCGGCCGCAGGCGACGATGCCGATCCAGAACAGCAGCGACAGCGCGCCGGCCAGGCGGGCGGCGGCGGGCGGCCTCGCGTCCCACAGCGCTGCCCGCGGAAACGAGACGTGGTGGAACACCGCCATGTTGAGTCCGGCCAGCGCCATCAGCGCCATCTTGATCAGGAAGGGCGGGTTGACGGCGTATTTGCTGGCCGCCGACACGAACATCAGCGCTCCGGTCAGCGCGGCGACGGTGAAGGCCGTCCAGGTCCAGGGCAGGATCTCGTCGGCTATCTCGGAAACCGGCCGACGCGTCCAGGACAGTCCGATCAGGCGGAGGTCGAGGATGGCGATCGAGCCGACCACCAGGGCGATGGCGATGACATGCACCGTCTCGATGGTTGGGAACATCCAGGCCGACTGGCTGATCGCGGTGCCCAGCGGCGTGGTTTCGATCTGCCTGGCGAGGGTCTTGATCCACAGCATGGCGGCGTCTCCTCACGAATCCGGCGTCATGTAGGCGATCAGGCGCCCGAAGATCGCAACTCCACCCCACAGCGCCAGGGATACCGCCGCGGTTTGGCGGTTGTGGCGGACCGAGTTCCGGCGCACGGACCGTTGAAACAGAAAGGTCTGCGTCAGCGCCGTCGCCAGAAGGAGCATCTTGAGCTGGAACGCGGTGTTGCGCAGCGACCGCGGCGGCTCGCCGGCAATCAGGATGATCCCCGTGCAGGCCATCAGCAGCACCGCCCACCAGATCCAGGGCAGGAAGCGTTGCGTCATCTCGGCGACCGAGACACGCGTTCCTCCCACGCCGAGCAGCCGGGCGTTTACCATCGCCACCGAGGACAGCACCACCGCGAGGCAAAGGATATGAATGGTTTGGACCACCGGGATGATCCATTCGACGTCTTGGATGACTTGGCTAACCGGGGTCCCGCCCAGCCACTTGCAGAACTCGACAAGCATCATGCTCTCCTTTGGGCGGCGCCGCGCAGCGCCAGCATGGCGCTGCCGGCGATCACCGACATAAGGCCGACCATCAGGAACAGGCCTTCCACCGGAACGCCGGACGCCAGCAGCAATCCGCCCAATACCGGGCCGACGACCGCGCCGATGCGGCCGATCCCCAGCGCCCAGCCGACGCCGGTGGCGCGCAGTTCGGTCTCGTAGAAGCTGGCGCACAGGGTGACCGTGCACATCTGAGCGCCGATGCTGAACACGCCGGATAGAAAGGCGAGGCCAAGCAGGGCCGCGTCGGTACTTCCCCACACGCCGATCAAGGTGATGGAAAGGGCGCCGCAGCCGAAACCGGCGGCGATCGGCCGGGTCGGCCCGAAGCGGTCGACCAGGCGGCCGATCAGCAGACAGCCGGCGACGGCGCCGAGATTGAGGGCCGACACGGCCAGCACCGCCGCACGGATGCCGATACCGCTCTGACGGGCCAGGATCGGGATCCAATTGATCAGGAAATAGGTGAGGAGCAGGCTGAGGAACAAGGTTGCCCAAAGCAGCAGAGTGCCGTCACGGCGGTCGCCGCTCAGCAGGCGGGAGACCGGCGATCGCGCGTCGGCTGGCGCCCTGTTCAGTTTGCCGTCCCAGCGCTCCGGACTGCGCATCCGCTCGAGCAGCCTGTGCACGGTCGCGGTCTTGCCGCGCAGGGCGAGGAAGCGTGCCGATTCCGGCACCACCGCGGCAAGCAGCGGCAGCAACAGCAAGGGGATGGCGGCGCCGGCATAGAACAAGCTGGGCCATCCCCAGGCTGGTATCATGTGCGCCGCCGCGAGGCCGCCCGCCACCGCGCCCAGCGGGAAGCCGCAGAACATCACCGACACCAGCGTCGCGCGGAGCCGCTTGGGCGCATATTCCGAGGTGATCGAGATCAGGCAAGGCAGGGCGCCGCCGAGCCCGAGGCCGGTTATCAGCCGCACCAGCATCAGAGCGAAGGCGGTGCTGGTCAGGGGCGTCAGCAGCGAGATGGCGGCGAAGAGCAGCACGGCAGCCAGCAGGGCCGGTTTCCGACCAAAGCGGTCGCCGGCGGAGCCGAACAGCATTGCCCCCAGCAGGCTGCCCAGCAGGCCGGCGCCGAACACCAGCCCCAGGGAAGAGGGCGTCACCCCCCAACTGGCGGCGATTTCCGGCGCCGCCAGGGCGATAGCCTGGGTGTCGAACCCGTCCACCATCGCCACCATCATGCAGAGCGCGACGATGACGATCTGGAAGCGGGTCAGTTGGAGCGAATCGATGATCGATTCGAGATCGAGGGGCCCGGTGGTCATTTCGCTTCTCCTGCTCAGCGGCCGGAATAGCTCAGCGAACCGTCGGGATTACGGCGCCAGTTCTTGAAGAAGCTCCATTCCAGCTGGGCTTCTTCCGGGAAGTCGCCATGGGTGAGGTCGGCGACCCAGACGAAGTCGAACAGCGGCAGCGGGTTGGGGCCGTCGCTCAGATAGCGATAGTCCTTGTACCGGCCGTCCGGATAATGCGCGTCGCGTCCTCCGGCGATCAGTTTGCCGCCGGGCACCAGCGCATCGTAAGGCGCGGTGTTGACGCTATTGATCCGCTCCACCTTGTCGGGCGTGGCGAGATGGTTGTAGGCCTTTATTTCGTCGATCGCGCCGCGCAGCACGCCGTCGGCGGGGATGAGGCCGTCAACCGACGATGCCGAATCGACGGCGCCGAACACGATCATGGTCGGCAGACGCACGAAGCCCTTGGCGCGTTGCTGGTCGGCCGCCGCCTCGATGTCTTTCGGCATCGGCCCGATCCCGCTATTGGGCGAGATCGCGGCGAACAGTTCCGGATGGGCGATACCCGTCGCATAGGTCAAGCCGCTGCCGAACGAGAAGCCCTGCAGATAGATCCGCCCGCGGTCGGCGCCATAAGTGGCGGCGACGTCATCGACCAGTTTCTGGATGAAGCGCAGGTCGGGATTGTCCGGCTTGCTGAAATCCCACCGGTTCTGGTGTCCGGCCGGATAGGCGGTGATGAAGCCCTCCTTCTCGCCCACCTCGTGCATCTTGATCTGGCTGAGATATTGCCAGGCCGGCAGATTGACGCCATGCGCGGCGACCACCAGCGGCAACGACTGGCCGGGACGGTAGGAAGCGGGAAGCTTGAGGTAATATTTGTAGGGCTCGGCGCCGCCGCCGACATCGACGGTGCGGACCTCGAAGGTCTTGGTCACGTCGGCCTCGGTCAGCAGGCTGCCGAGGTCGCCATTGGCCGAGGAGGTCCAGCGCGCCACATGGGCGAACAACTCCTTCCAGATCGCCCCCGACAGCGCTTCGTCATAGGCCGCGCCGACCGGCAGAGCGGTGACCCGAACTTCTTGCGAGGGGTTGGCGGCGTTGGAATAGACCGCGGTCTGCAGGCCGCCGATAGCGCGAGTGGCCGCGTTGGCGGCGGTGCCGTCGGCATGGCGCCAATAGTCGGCTTCCTTGGCCTGGGCCGGCGTCGGCGATCCGCCGGAAAACAGCCAGACGGCGACCGGCACATCCTTTTTGGCCTGCTTCCAGACCGGATCGACATTCTTGCCCGGGCGCAGATGCTCGAGATAGTTCTGCGCCGGTTCCGACCCGTGCGCATAGGCGGCGTCGTACGGCGCGCCGTCCAGGGTCGCCACCGCGGCGAACAGGCCGGGATGGTTGATGGCGAATTCCTGCGCCACCGTCGCCCCGGCGCCGGCGCCGGTCAGATATTGGAAGGCCGGCCAGGTGGGGACGCGGGCGACCCGATGGCCGCCCCCCTCGCCACCGCCGCGATTGCCCCCCTCGCCACCGCCGCGATTGCCGCCTTCGTGGGCGGCGGGTCCCGGAGCGCTTTCCGGCGCGGTCGGCGTCAGATGGGTGGTGACAGAGTCGTAGACCGCCTTGAGATAGGTGTCTTCGCCGCCACTGTTGGGAGCCCAGCCCTTGCCCTCGACGTCGGGGAACACCACGACGAAATTGTTCTCCTCGGCCAGCTTGACCCAGCCCGAGCGTTCGGCGAACTCCTCGGCCGTCTGGCCGTTGTCATGCAGGGCGAAGACGACGAAATTGAACCCCGCCGGATCGTATTTCGACGGCACGAAATAGCTGTAGGCGCGATCGGCGCCGTTGAGGCTGACGCTATTGTGACTCAAGGAGACGGCGGGGGCGGCCTGCGCCGCCTGCATCGCCGCGGCCAGCAGAAAGCCTGCGGCCATGATGCGGAATCTCATGATTTTTCCCCGTTTCAGCGTTCGCAGAAGGATTTGGTCCCGTCGGGCGCCGCCTCGCAGTGCCATTTGGCCGAGCGGGTGGTGGCAAGCCATTTGACGCTGGCGTCGTCGCGCTGGATGTCCGAAACCTGGACGCTCTCCCAGGCGGTGTTGCCCAGCGCCGCCGAGGTCGCCTTCTGCAGCGCCTCGGTATCGGCTGGCTTGCCCACCGAGCCCTTGGCCGGCGGGGCATAATTGGCCGGCACGCTCTTCGCCGCCGGTTTGAATTCGCTGGCATTGGCGACGTCGTGCGGGAAGTCCCGCTCATTGTCGTCGCCATCATGCTCGACCGGTTCCCAGTCGGGGCGGCGATAGTAGGTTTTCACCGTCTTCCAAGGGGCGGCGAATGCCTTGGGGTCTTCGACGGTAATCTCGTCCTTCAGCACCGTGGGGCTCGGCGACCACAGATGCTCGGTTATGTGCATTTCGTCGCTGTGGCGACCATTGCCGGGCAGGCGGACGGTGTCCTTGACGCAGCAGGTGTCGATGAACAGCTCATTGTTTTTCCAGTAGCCGATCGAGTGCCCGGTCGTGCTGGGCAGGGCGTCCTTGGGATGCAGGCGCCCGTCGGTATAGACCCGCCGCGGCGCGCCGGTCTCGCTGGCGATCACCGTGGTGCGCGGATTGACCTCGATGTCCATTGGAAACAGCATGATCATCATGCCGGGCATGCCGCCCCCTCCCGGGCCGCCGGTGCCCGGCTTGTGTGGCGGGGTCGCGGCGACGATCTTGGCATAGTCTTCCGTATAGACCGGGCGCTGCGGAACTCCGACCGGCAGGCTGTCGTCCCAGGTGAAGTCGCCGCCGCGTTCCCATACGCCGTTCCAGTCGGGCAGGTCCGACCAGCTCGGCAGTTTCGGTCCGCCGGCCGGAAATTGCGCGGTTTGCGCGAGGGCTGCCGTTCCCGACAGACTGATGCCGGCGACGAGCGCCATTGCGGTGGCGCTGCTCCGCCACCCGCCAAATCGTACTTTCATGGTGTTTCTCCTGAGCTCGATCAGTTGGGCGACGGCGATTCGCTGACCACCGTGCCGTCCGGCAGGGTGCCCTTGACGAAGGCGCCGCCACGCGACCCGTTTTTCAGGGGGCTGATGATTACGGTCACCTTTTGGCCAGCCTCGAAGGTCTTGGGGCCCCAGCCCCGTCGTACCAGCGTGTTCACGCTCGACCCTTCGATGCTGTAATCGACCGCGCTGTCACCCTGCATGACCGTGAGCACCAACCAGCTGTGCGGATTGGTGAATTCCCAGGTCTTGACCGTTCCCTCCAGTTCGAGCGGATGATCTTTATCGAACATGGCGAAGGAGTGATGCGCCGATGCCGGCCCTGCTCCCGCGACGATCGCCCCGCATGCTATGAAGCCGATCAGGACTGGGCGCCACGATAGTTTCGATTTCATGATACTCTCCATTTCCTCCATCAATTTTTTGAAATAATAGTGATTTAAATATTATGGAAGTATTGGAAATTTATATCTTATAATTACATCTTGATAGACTTTGATAGAGTCCAATACAGTTTGGCAGGGCTGGAGGCTTTCTCCGTTTCCTTCAATATGCTATTTTTATCTGCAGAGGCCGGCAGAGCCTTGTACGGGAAGGAAGGAAACATCGTGACGAACGCATCGTTCGACGGAACGCGGGCGGACGCGCCGACTCCCGCGGTCCCCCCGGCGCACCAGACTCTCCTGATCGTCGACGATGACGAGGAGATTCGCACCCTCGTGGCCGAGCAGCTCAGGAAGACCGGCTATGCCGTGCTGACCGCGGCCGACGGCCAAACAATGTTCGCCATCCTGGCGGCGCAGCCGGTCGATCTGATCATTCTCGACCTCAATCTACCGGGCGAGGACGGCCTGTCGCTGTGTCGCTCCAGCCGCAGCAAGCGCAACATTCCGATCATCATGCTGACCGCGCGCAGCGATTCGATCGACCGGGTGATCGGTCTCGAAGTGGGGGCCGACGACTATGTCACCAAGCCCTTCGATCCGCGTGAGCTGGTGGCGCGCGTGCGCAGCGTGATGCGGCGCGCCTATTTCCCGCTTGCTCCGCACGAAGCGCCGCCGCCCAAGCGGGCCAGCTTCCGTGGCTGGACCTTGGATTTCGAGAATCGGCGGCTGACCGATGCCGATGGTCGTGTCGTCATGCTGTCCGGGAGCGAGTTCAGTCTGTTGAAATATTTCGTCGAGCACGCAAATCAGGTGCTGACCCAGGATCAGCTGCTCACCTTGACGGCGCGTCCCGGCCTCACCGACAGCTCTGCCCAGAGTGCCGCTTATCTGCAGGTCAGCCGTCTTCGACAGAAACTGATCGATAACGCGCGGGCCTCCGAGCTGATCCAGACGGTGCGTAGTCAGGGTTATGTCTTTGCCAGCGCTGTGGAATTTGCATGAAGCCTCAGCGTTATCTGGGATCCATGGCGGGGCGCCTGTTCGTTTTTCTGCTGATTGGAATCATTGGCTCAGCGTGTCTGGCGCTCGGTCTGGCCGATGCCCGCAGACGCTCGGACCTGCACCAGGTGCAGTTGGAGCGCGTGGTCGACCGCGTACAGGATCTGCGGTCGCTCGCCAACCGCGCGTCGCCGGCGCTCAAGGCCGAGCTGGCGGCCAACGGAGTTCCAGGCCTGCGCCCCTTGGCTGGTACTGAGAGGGTGGTCGAGCCCGACCAGGAGCTCAGCCAGCGTCTGGCGATGCGTATGGGGGCGGGAGTCAAAGCCGAGACCATCACTCCCTCGACCTGCTTCCCGCGATCTTCCGCGGCCACGTTCGACGTCATCTGCTGGGTGGTCACGATACAGCTTGCCGATGGCACGCCGATGCAGGCCGTGGCGGTCAGCCCCCGCACCGACAATTTCAACCTGCCGAGCCTCGACCCCCTGTTCCTGTCGGTTCTGGCGCTCGGCATGGGCATCCTGACCTTCTTCGCGGCCCGCATGGCGGCGGCGCCGCTGGGCGAACTATCGCGTGCCGCGCGCTCCCTCGAGGGCAATCTGGACAGCTCGCCGTTGCGCGAACATGGCCCCCGCGAGGTACGCGAGGCGGCACGGGCCTTCAACAGCATGCAGGCAAGCTTGCGAGCCAATATCGTCGAGCGGACCCGCATCCTTGCCTCGATCGCGCACGATCTGCAAACGCCGCTGACGCGTTTGCGCCTGCGCTGCGAGAAAGTCGACGACCCCGCCCTGCGCAGCCGCCTGATCGATGATCTCAACGGCATGCAGGTGTTGGTCCGCCAAGGTATTGATTTCTATCGCAGTAATCAGACGGAAGAGCCCTTTACCCGTTTGGCCCTCGATTCCCTGCTGGAAAGTGTTGTCGAGGATGCGACGGAGGACGGGCGGCAGGTGACCTTGACGAGCCGGTCCGGCTGCGACGTCGAGGCGCGGCCACACGCTCTGCAGCGCTGCCTGACAAACCTTGTGGATAACGCCCTGAATTACGGCGGCGCTACGGAAGTGTCGGCGGAGTATCGGGATGGCGAGGTCCGGGTGCGCATCCGCGACCACGGCCCCGGAATCCCCGCCGATAAGCTCGGCGCCGTCTTCGAGCCTTTCGTTCGGTTGGGGGACCTGCCCTCGCAATCGAGCGGCGCGGTGGGGCTGGGCTTATCGATCGCTCGCGCCCTGGCGCAGAAAAATGACGCCGAGCTGACGCTGACTAATCATCCGGACGGTGGGCTGGAAGCGTGCCTGAGCCTGAGGCGCGGCATAACCGCGTGATCTTCAGGTCGTGACGACCTTTCCGCTTACCACCCCCACGGACCACGGCGTGAGCTTTTGTCCGGAACATGGACCGCCGAGGCATCGGCCATCCGCTATGTCGAACAGGGCCGAGTGCCAGGCGCAGGCGATCATCTCGCCTGAAGGTGTCAGATAGTCATCCAGCTTCTGCGCGAGCGGCAGTCCCATATGAGGGCAGCGATCGACATATCCGTGCACCCTCTCGCCCTGCCGGACGACGAAGCCATGGAACCGCCCGGCCCGCATCTGGATGACGAAGCTGCGCGCCTTGCCGTCGGCGACGATGTCCAGCGGGCCGAGCACGATGCCGGCGGGGGTCGAGGTCAGCCTTTCCGTTTCACTCATGCCGTCCGTGCTGGCGATATGATGGCCCGGCACGCGCCGAAACCGATCGGACTATAGCCATCGGCGCGGGCCCGCGCCGAGAAATTCAGCTCGTCGCCGTCTTCCAGGAAGGTTCGCGTCTCCCCGCCGGGAAGAGTCACCGGCGCCTGTCCGCCCCGTGAGATCTCGAGCAGGCTGCCATAGCCATCTTCGGTCGGGGCGGAAAGGGTGCCGGTGCCAAGCAGGTCGCCAGGGCTGAGATTGCAGCCGTTGGAGGCATGATGGGCGACGATCTGGGCCGCCGTCCAATACATGTGGATCGCGGAGCCACGGCTCAGGCGATGGGGCGCGGTTCCTGCCGCCCGCATCGCCGATGTGGAAAGATGGACCTCCAGATCGATCGCGAGGGCGCCGGCTTGCTGGTCGTCCTCGTCCCAAAGATAAGGCAGGGGCTTGGGGTCTCCTTCCGGTCGCGGCGGTTGCGCGACGCGGAAGGGCGCGAGGGCTTCCGCCGTTACCACCCAGGGGGAAATGGTGGTGTGGAAATTCTTGGCGAGGAAGGGGCCGAGCGGCTGATATTCCCAGGCTTGCAGATCCCGCGCCGACCAGTCGTTGAGCAGGCACAGGCCGGCGATGTGCCGACCCGCCGCACCGATCGGGATGGGTTCGCCGAGGGCGTTACCCTCGCCGATCCACAGCCCCAGCTCCAACTCGTAGTCGAGGCGGCGGGACGGACCGAAAACCGGCGTGTCGGCATCGGGAGCCTTGCGTTGACCGGACGGGCGCCGCACCGGCTCGCCCGATGGGCGCACCGACGAGGCGCGGCCGTGATAGCCGATCGGGACATGTTTGTAGTTGGGCAGCAAGGGGGTGTCCGGCCTGAACAGCTTTCCGACATTCGTCGCATGATGGATGCCGACATAGAAGTCGGTGTAATCGCCGATATGAGCTGGCAGATGCAGCGCGCAGGCTTCGGCGTCGTGGAGCATGGGCTCGATCGAGGGGCGATGCGTTTCGGTCGAGAGAAGCGCCCAAAGCCGCCGCCTGAAGGCCAGGCGATCGGTTGACGGCAAACCGAAGAACGTGTTGAGCGTACTGCCCGAAAGCGCGCGGGCGCTCGTCTCGGGCAACAACGAACCAATGCCGGCAAGATCGAGAATCCGGTCGCCGATCGCTATGCCGGCGCACGGCCCGCCGCGCTCGGTCGAGAAAATGCCGAGGGGCAGGTTTTGCAGCGGGAACTCGGCATGGCCGTTCGCACTATCGACCCAGCTCGTGCGGGCCGGATCGTGAGTTTCGTCGATGATGGGCTTCATCGCGGCAGAACCGCTTTCGTGAAGCCCGACCAGACCTCGTCATAGTCCGGTTGCGCCCGCTCGAGTGCGTGAGGCGTTGGACGGTAAGGCCAGCAGCTCTCCACCATGAAAGCCATTGTCCCCTCGATCCTGTGGGGTTTCAGGTCGCTGTGGCTGGCGGCTTCCCAGCTGGCCTGGTCGGGTCCATGGCCGGACATCATGTTGTGCAGGCTCATGCCGCCGGGCACGAAGCCGTCGGCCTTGGCGTCATAGGCGCCGTGGATCAGCCCCATCGCCTCGCTCATGACGTTGCGGTGGAACCACGGCGGGCGGAATGTATTTTCCGCGACCATCCAACGCGGCGGGAAGATCACGAAATCCGCGTTGGCGCGGCCTGGCACGTCCGAAGGCGAGGTCAGTACCGTGAAAATCGACGGATCGGGATGATCGAAGCTGACCGTATTTATCGTGTTGAAGCGAGACAAGTCATAGCGCCAAGGCGCCAGATTGCCGTGCCAGGCCACCACATCGAGCGGCGAATGGCCGAGCGTCGTCCGCCACAGGGCGCCCATCGATTTCTGGACCAGCTCGATGGGTTCGTCACGATCCTCGAACCAGGCGACCGGCGTTTCGAAATCGCGCGGATTGGCCAGGCCGTTGGATCCGATCGGGCCCAGTTCCGGCAAGCGGAACAGCGCGCCATAATTCTCGGCGATGTAGCCCTTGGCTACTCCGTCGGGCAGCACGACGCGGAAGCGCACGCCGCGCGGAACCAGCGCGATCTGGCCGGGCGAGACCTCCATGCGACCCAGTTCGGTGAGGAGCAGAAGGCGCCCCAGCTGTGGGATGAATAGCAACTCGCCGTCCGCATCGAAGAAGATTCGGGTCTCCATGTCCCGATTGGCGGCATAGACGTGGACAGCCACCCCTTCGAGCACGGTCGGATCGCCATTGGCCATCATGGTCGCGACGCCGTCGACCCAATCGGTGTTCGGAGCCGGATCGGCGATCGCTCCCCACCGCAAGCGATTGGGCGGCAGCGGCTCGCTCGCCGTGTCCCTCGTGAAGAGCGTCGCGCCGGCATAGCGCTCGAAAGGCAGATGTTGGGCCGTCGGCCGCATGCGGTAGAGCCAGCTGCGCCGGTTCTCGTGGCGCGGGGCGGTGAAGGCCGATCCCGAAAGCTGTTCGGCGTAAAGGCCGTAAGCCGGGCGTTGCGGAGAGTTCCTCCCCGGGGGAAGCGCGCCGGAGACCGCTTCCGTCGCGTGGTGGTTGCCGAAGCCGGAAAGATAGGCTTCGTCCGCCGCCGAGGCTGAGATTTCGTGGAGATAGTTACTCATTGACGGTAATCACGCCACGGCGGATCTGGTCGAGTTCGATCGACTCGTAGAGCGCCTGGAAGTTACCGTTGCCGAAGCCCTCGTTGCCCTTGCGCTGGATGATCTCGAAGAAGATCGGCCCGAACAGATTTTCGGTAAAGATCTGCAGCAGGATGCCTTCGTCGCCCACCGAGCCATCGATCAGGATACGGTTCTTCTTCAGACGCTCCAGGTCCTCGCCGTGGCCCGGCACGCGCTTATCGACCAGTTCGTAATAGGTCTCGATGGTGTCCTGCAGTTTGACGCCGCGGGCCCGCAGCTTCTCCACCGTCTCGAAGATATTGTCGGTGGTGAGGGCAAGATGCTGGATGCCTTCGCCCTTATAGTCCTTGATGAATTCCTCGATCTGGCTCTTGTCGTCCTGGCTCTCGTTCAGGGGGATGCGGATCGCGCGATCGGGCGCGATCATCGCCTGGCTGAACAGGCCTGTCGCCTTGCCTTTGATGTCGAAATACTTCTGTTCCTCGAAGCCGAAGAGCGTGCGGTAGAACTCCGACCACACGCGCATCTGGCCGCGCTTTACATTGTGGGTGAGGTGGTCGAGCAGATCGAGGCCGACAGTGTTCTTCGCCTCCGCCTCGCGCCAGCCGGGCACTTCAGCCCAGTCGGCATAGGGGTCTTCGCCGTCCTTGATGAAATAGAGGTAGGAGCCGCCGATGCCGATGATGACGGTATCGTTCTCGGCGGTCGGCTTCGCGCCATGCGCCAATGCCCAGTCGAGGGCCGCTTTGGGGTCGGCGACGCGAAAAGCCATGGCGCTGGCCGATGGGCCGTGTTCGCCCCGGAAGGCGGCAACACGGCCGTCGGCGTCGCGATTGAGCATCAGGTTGATGCGGCCCTGCTTGTAGCGCGTGATGTTTTTCGTCGGATGGCGGTGGCTCGCGACAAAGCCCAGCTGCTCGAACTGCCGTGCCATCGCCTCGGGATCGGGCGAGGTGAACTCGGCGAATTCAAAACCGTTCAGGCCAAGTGGATTGTACGAACCGGACATCGCGATCACTCATTTATGGTTTCAAATGAAACTATAATGCGGACCGGTCGAGATGGTGTCAAATGAAACCATCTCGAAAAGCCCTCGCCCTATCCAGCGATGTTGCGGCTGGTGAGGTGGTTAGAACAGTACCGTCGCGGTGAAGCGTGCGGCGATCGGCTCCAGCGGATGGACCTGATAGTCGCCCACGCCGGCGGTGCCGTTCTTGGCGTATTCCGCCGGGCTGATGTTGGTGTTGTAGTAGTACTCGGCCGCCCAGGCGTGGCTATTGAACAGATTGTAGATCGACAGCTGCAGCTTGACCTTGTCGGTGAGCTTGTAGCCGACGTCGATATTGGTTTCCTTGTAGCCGTCGCTGCCGGGACTGGCGGGGCCGTCGGTCAGCGGATAGGGCCCGAGGATGCGTTCTTCCAGGCCGCCGAACCAGGGGCCGAGATTGTCGACCAGGATACCGAACGAGCCGATGAAGTCGGGCGCGTTGGCGACATAGGTGCCGCCTGTGATGGCGTAATTGTTGACCAGGATGTCGCCGCTCTTGAAGTAGCGGGCGCGGGTAGCGGCGATGTCGGTATTCAGTTCCAGCCAGGGCAGGGGATGGTACTGCGCGGACAGCTCGAAGCCCTGGCGCCGGGTCGGCGCGGTCGCGCTGTCCTCCCCGGCGTCGGCGTCATATTCCAGTTCCGAGCTGGCGTCCTCGCGGAAGGCGGCGAACTGAATGCTCAAATTCTCGATCGGAGTGGTGCGGAAGCCGATTTCATAGGTATGGATCTTGGCCATCAGCGGCGTGGCGCCGGCAATTCCCGGAATGCCTTCCAGCGGAACGGTGCCGGTCACGCCGCGCACATCGTCCGAATGGAAGCCGGTGCCGCCGCTGAGATAGAACTCGCTGTCGTACCACGGGCCGAAAGCGACGCTGCCCTTGGGCTCGGGCAGCCATTCCGAAACGTCCAGGGTCTGGCCCGGCTTGACCAGGATGCCCTGGCCGGCGATCAGGGAGCGGTCGGTGGCGCTCTGGTAATCCTCGCGGAAGCCGATGGTGCTGCGCAGCCAGCTCAGCCAGTGGGTGGTGTTCTCGACATAAGGCGCTACGTCGTTGATCGTTACCTGGTCGGCGGAGCAGGCAAACAGGCCCGTATTGTAGTCGCCGTCGCCGTCATTGCAGTAGGACAGGGTCGTGCGGTGATAGGTATGGCGGCGGTCGATATATTCGGTGTCGTAGCGGTCCTGCACGCCGGCGGTCCATTCCGAATCGACGCTTCCGATCTGGATCTCCTTGAGGAAGGAGGCGCCGCCGCCGAACGCATCGCGATTTTCGGTTTGCTGCTCCTGGTCGCCATAGATGGGATCGTCGAGATAATGGGTGAAATCGTTCCACAGGATCATCTTGCTGTGGATATAGAAGGCGTTGGATTTGAAGGACCAGCCGTCGCCGGCATAGGCGTAATGGCCGTCGAGGCTCCAGCGCTGGGATTGCGATCCATCGGAGGGGTCCAGCGTCCCGTTGGCGCTGATGATCCCGTCCTTGATGGCGCGCAGCGGCTGGTCGGTGGTGAGATTGCCGTTGGCCTGGTAGTACATGCCGGTGACGCTGTAGCCGTCATTGTCCGTGCCGTTGGAATAGCGCGTGAAGGCGTCGACCTTGCGAAAATCCTGCGAGGTCGTCCAGGGACCGTCGAGATGGGAAAGATCGACGGCGCCGATCAGCTTGCCGCCATCGTCGAAATGATAGGTGCCGCCGCCGAACAGATCCTGGTCGCCGACGGTGCCGACGCTGGCGGACACCTGATTGGCCAGATCGTCGGTCAGCTTCATATGGATCGAGCCGACGGCGCCGAAATCGCCGACCGAGGCGTAGTAAGGGCCCTTGGTGTAGTCCATCCCGCTCAGCAGTTGGGGCATGATGAAATTGAGATCGGAATAGCCCTGGCCATGGGTGTTGGTCGGGCGGTTGATCGGCATGTCGTCGACGAAACTGGCCAGATCCACGCCATGGTCGAGATTCTCGCCGCGCAGCAGATACTGGTTGGCCTTGCCTTCGCCGGAATGGATGGTCACCACCAGGCCGGGCATCGTCTCCAGCAGCTGGCCGACGCGGTAAACCGGGCGCAGGTCGATCTCCTCCTTGGTCACCGAACCCTGGCTGGCGGTGTCGGCATTGCCCAGCATCTCGACGCGCGAGCTGGTGACGACGATGTTGTCGATCTGCGACGGGGCGGGCGCGGCGTCGTCAGCCAGCGCGCAAAACGGGGTTATAAAGCTCGCCGACAAGGCGAGCGCCTTCTTGAAAGAAATCAAAACTCCTCCCTTCCGCACCCACCGTGCGGGAATAGGTTATCCGGATGAGAGGCAGGTCTCCTGGCTCGCGGGTCGCTATCGGCATCCAGCCTTCCCGGGTAAACCCAGTGGCGTGATGGATGCCGACTCACCGCTCACAGTTGCGGGGGCAGCCGCGGATCGGGCCCCTGTTGGGTCGTCCCTACCGCGTTCCCTATTAATCCAGCGGGCTGAGCCCGCTTGGAACCTTTCATCTCGGACACTGGCATGCCCAAACGGGCCGGGCAAGCCGGTTACGCAAAACTCCGCTGGATGAACCAGAACAGGCCCAAACCCACCAGAAGAGCCGAGCCGACATCGATCGTCAGCGGCCGCGGCAGCACGAAACGGCTCCGCCGCAGCAGATAGACCAGCCCGACCACGGCGGTGACCAGGGAGAGCTGTCCCACCTCGACGCCGAGATTGAAGCCGACCAGCAATTCGGCCAGCCGCTCGGTCGGCAGCTTCATCTCCAACAGGTTGGAGGCGAAGCCGAAGCCGTGGATCAGGCCGAACACCAGCGTGACCACCAGCCGCAGGCGGCCGGCGTCGCGCACATGGCCCGACACCATCAGGTAATTTGAGCCGAACAGGCCGGCTCCGACGATCAGAGCCAGGGGCAGGGTGCCGATTCCCAGCAGCTTCAGCAGGACCATGCCGCCGAGCAATCCGACCATTCCAAGCGCTACCGTGCCGGGCCGTCCCGTCGCCACCGAGGCGTTCTCGGCGCCGATCAGGGCGATGGTGAGCGCGACCAGGGCGTCGATATAGTCGGCATGGGGACGCAGGATGCCCGTCACCGCCAGCGCCAGGGTGACGGAATGGCCCAGCGTGAAACCGGTGATGACGAAGGCGAGGTCGCGGAACCGGCGCGAGATCAGCACCAGCCCGAGCAGGAAGGATTGGTGGTCGAAGCCGGTGAAGATATGCATCACCCCCATCAGCACATAGTCGATGAAGGCGGCGTTCTTCAGCCGGTTCTCGGAATCCGCCCCCGACACTTCCAGAGTCTGATGGTCGTCGGTGAACATCTGTTCGATGAATTCGCCGTCCGAGGTCTGGATCTGGGCGAGATTGACATGGGTGGGCACCCGTTCGAAGAAGGCCGTGTCGTTAAGCACGATCTCCTTGTCGGTCGGACAGGTGAAGACATAGTCGATCTTGCGGAAGCCGGAGGCGGCGCTTTCCGGATCCGGCCCGTCGGTCATCGGGCAGGGCTTGCCCTCGGCTGTGACCGACACATGGTCCTTGAGATAAGCGCCGATCTCGCGGTCGGACGGCAGGGCGCCGGTCGGGCCGAGGCGCTTGGCCTCGAGTTCGGGCACGGTGAAAATCAGATTGACGGCGCCACCGCTGAGGATCCAGGCGGAATGGGATTCGCTGCGCACATGGGCGTTGGCGAGTCCGGGCAGCAGCAGGAGCGCCGCCGCCAGGCAGGCGGGCAGGCGGCTCATTTCCGATACTCGGACGCGATGCGGATGGTGGCGCGGCGGGCGAGGAACCCTTCCTCGCCGGCCTGGGCCAGCTGGGCGACGTCCTTCAGATAATCGCCCAGCACTTCGGCATGGGCCTTGCCGAAGTCCAGCGCCACCGGCGGCCGGCTGCGCTCCATCACCAGGAGATGCGGCACGCCGTCGATCGTGATCGGATCGGCGACGGCGCCGGCATCCAGCTTCAGGGCCGCGGCATAGAGCGCATCGCCGAGATGGATCTTGGCGGCGAAATAGAATTCCTCGCCTTTGACCTTGTCCGACTCCTTGAGGCCGAATTTCCGCAGCGCGGCCGGCAAGGCCATGCCCTGGCGCAGCGCCTGGGCCGCCTCGGCGGGGATGGTCGCGCCGCTGGCCGGGACCAGGTCGTGCAGCAGCATGATGCCTTCGGTGGAATATTTATCCTTGTGCCGCTGGTAGAAATCCTGCAGCTGCGGTTCGGTCGGCGAGCGCGACATGGCGTCGGCCGCGGCCTCCTGGTCGACCGCGTTGACCAGGGCGGAGCGCACGTCGGGATCAACTGACGGCTCGTCGATCTCGAGGCCGCGCTGGACGAACAGTTCCTCGCGAATCATGTCGTGCACCACCCGCTGCCGCTGCTCGGGCGTGGCTTCGCCGGGGGCGACGCCGAACTGGGTCTGCAGCTGGGTTTCGTAATCGGCGACCAGGATGGGGCGGTTGTTGACCAGGGCAAGATCCTCGGCCGGGATGATCGCGGTCTGGGTATCCTTGGCGGTGAACAGCCCGTAGCCGGCGATGCCGAGGCCGATCAGCGCGCCTGCGGCGTTGAGGAACAGGCCGCGGCGCGGGCCCGGTTGCAGAAAGCTGGAGGTCATGACGGGTCTCGCGGATGGGAGCGGGTGTAGATATAGACGGACAAGGCCCGGATGGTGGCCGGCGACAGACGATTCTCCCAGGCCGGGCAGGTGCCATGGCGCCCGCGCGAGATCGACTGGATGATCGCGTCGCGCGATCCATCGCCATAGAGCCAGACATCGTCGGTCAGATCGGGCGCGCCGATCGCGCTGTCGCCCTTGCCGTCGCCGCTATGGCAGTCGAAACACTGGCCTTTGTCGGCGAACAGGGCGCGGCCGCGCAGGGTGGCATCAGGGTCGGCGGGCTTGCGGCCCAGGGACAGGACATAATCGGTCAAATCGTCGATCTCGCTGGGGGACAGCGGCGGCACCTTGTGAACCGTCGCCGGGTCGGGCGCGCGGCCGAAGGCAGGCATGTCGGCCAGGTTCCACGCCTTGGGAGCGCCGGAGCGGATGCCGTAGGCGATGGTCCGCTCGAAGTCCGAAACCTTCCCGCTCCCGTAAAGCCGGGGGGAGCCGGTTAGTTTGGCGGCGCCGAGTTCGGGGTTGCCCTGCAGGTCCGCGCCGTGGCAGCGGGCGCAATGGGCGCGATAGGCCGGCTTGGCCAGCGAGACGGCGAGCTGGGACAGAGGCGGAACGGCGGGAATCCGGTCGGGATCGGCGCGCATCAGCGCCGCTTCGAGGCGGTTATCGCGCAGGGCCATGCCGGCCCATACCAGCAGCGTGACGGCGAGCGCCGCGCCGGCCCCTATCAGGGCGCTGTTTCGCTTGTGCGGCAAAGAACGATCCTAAATCGGTTTTTTGCAGTGTGGGCTTGAAAAAACGATTGTCAATCGGTTTTGTTGCCGGCGGGTGCCGGCGGTGCTAGAGTGAGGCCATGCTAGATCTACCGATCCTCAATCTCGGCGATCTCGAACTCGCCGTCATGGAATGCGTCTGGTCCCAGGGTGAGACCGACGTGAAGCGCGTCCATGCCGAAATCGGCATCGAGAGGGGCGTAACCAGCAACACCATCCAATCGACGGTGGAGCGCCTGTTCCGCAAGAAGCTGCTGGCGCGCCGCAAGGTCAGCCACGCCTTCCTCTACAGCGCCGCCGTCGACCGTGCCGGCGTGGTGACCCACGCCATCGACGCGGTATTGGCGCGTTTCTCGCGCGGCGAGCCGGGCCTGGTGCTGAGCGCCCTGGTCGATCTGGCGTCGCGCACCGACGTCAAGACGCTGAACGAGTTGGAAAAGCTGATTGCCGAACGGCCCGACGTGCCGGCGGGGGACGATTGACATGCCGCATCAGCCGCCGATCATTCCGCTGATCCCCATCTTCCTGATCACATTGGTCTCGCTGGCGGCTGTCTTCTGCCATCTGTTCCTGATTCCGCTGCTGCGCGCGTCGCGGAAAATGACCCCGGAAATCCGCTCCTACTTCCTGCTGCTGGTCGCGGCGGCGCCCTGGCTGATCGGCAGCGGCGTGCTGCTGTCGTCGGTGGCCGACGTGCTGTTCGGCGCCTGCGACGTGGGGAATTCCTGCCTATGGAACCAGGATCCGACCCTGGCCGATCCACGCCGGCTGCTGGTGGTCATCCCGCTGCTGGCGGCGCTGGCGGTGTTGGGTTTCCGCCTGGCGCGGCGGATCTATGTGTCGCGTCAGATCGTGCGGACGCTGGACACCACCAGCGAGCGGCAGAAGGATCCCTGCCTGCGGCTGGTTCCCACCGAGAAGGCGCTGGCTTTTTCCGGCAGCGGGCGGATCTTCATCTCGACCGGCCTCAAGGAAAGGCTTTCGCTCGAGCAATATCAGGCGGTGCTGCTGCATGAACGGGCCCATCTGCACCGGCAGGACGGCTTGCTGAGCATCATCGCGACCTTGCTGTCGGCTTGCTATCTGCCCCCCTTCCGCCAACGCCTGCTCGACGCGCTGGCCCTCGCCAACGAGGAGGCCTGCGACCAGCGGGCCGCCATCGTGGTCGGTCGCCGCATCACCGCTTCGGCCATCCTGGCGGTGGAGAAGATCCGCTGGATCCAATCTCCCGAGACCTTCCCCGGCTTCGGCGACGGCTTCGTCGCCGAGCGCGTCCGCCGGCTGATGGCGGACGAGCCGAGCATGGGCTTTCTGGCCCAGGCGGTCATCCCGGTCTCGATCGTCGGCGCCTTTCTGCTGGGCGACGTTCTCTATTATCTCGGGCTGTTGGTCCTTTATCCGCTGAGTTGAGTTTTTCCGTTTCCCGTCGTCGTCGCATCAGGGGCAGCTACGCCTGAAGCCCGCTGTGCTGTAAGCTCGCGCTAGTTTCTCTCTGAGTCGGGCGGTGACATGACCCTTTTCAGTCGATACACAGCTTTCGTCCTGTGCATCCTCATCACGGCCGGCGCCGCGTTTCTCGCCGAAACCCCTGAATTCGATTGGCTGTGGATCGTGGCGGGCATCGCAGCAGGGCTGTCGCTGCTCGGGGTGCGCGACCTGATCCAGCCTCACCACTCGATCCAGCGCAACTACCCGGTCATCGGTCACATCCGATGGATGGTCGAACTGATCCGGCCTGAGATCCGCCAATATCTGATCGAGTCGGACGAGGATGCCGCACCCTTCTCCCGCGCGCAGCGCTCCCTCGTCTATGAACGCGCCAAGGGCGAGATGGGCGAGCATCCTTTCGGCACGCTGCTGGATCCCTACAGAGACGGCTATGAATTCATCAGCCATTCCAGCCGCCCCAAGAAAGCGGCCGATCCCAAGAGCTTCCGTATCACCATCGGTGACGACCAGTGCGCCAAGCCCTATTCGGCCTCCATCTTCAACATCTCGGCCATGAGCTTCGGCTCGCTGTCGGCCAACGCCATCCGGGCGCTGAACAAGGGCGCGGCGATGGGCGGCTTCTATCACGATACCGGCGAGGGCTCGATCAGCCCCTATCACCGCGAATTCGGCGGCGACATCGTATGGGAGGTGGCCAGCGGCTATTTCGGCTGTCGCGACGCGAAGGGCCATTTCGATCCGGCCCGCTTCGCCGAGCAGGCGCGGCACGACCAGATCAAGATGATCGAAATCAAGCTGAGCCAGGGCGCCAAGCCGGGCCATGGCGGCATCCTGCCGGCCGCCAAGGTCACGCGGGAAATCGCCGAGACGCGGGGAGTCGCAATGGGCGAGGATTGCATCTCGCCGGCCAGCCATAGCGAATTCTCGACTCCGCTGGAGCTGATGGATTTCATCGCCCGCCTGCGCGAGGGCTCGGGCGGCAAGCCGGTCGGCTTCAAGCTGTGTCTCGGCCATCCGTGGGAGTTCATGGGCATGGTCAAGGCCATGCGCGAAAGCGGCATCCGCCCCGATTTCATCGTGGTCGACGGCGCGGAAGGCGGCACGGGCGCCGCGCCCACCGAGTTCAGCGATCATCTCGGAACGCCGATGCGCGAGGGGCTTCTGTTCGTGCACAACACCCTGGTGGGGGCGGGCCTGCGCGACAAGGTCAAGATCGGCGCGGCGGGCAAGATCGTCAGCGCGTTCGATATCGCCAGCGTGCTGGCCATCGGCGCCGATTGGACCAACGCCGCCCGCGGCTTCATGTTCTCGCTCGGCTGCGTCCAATCCATGAGCTGCAACACCAACCATTGCCCGACCGGCGTCGCTACCCAGGACAAGCTGCGCCAGAACGCGCTGGTCGTTCCCGACAAGGCGGCGCGCGTGCATCGCTTCCACGACAACACCGTCCGGGCATTGGCCGACCTCCTGGCGGCGGCCGGCCTCGAGCATCCCGACGAGCTGGGGCCGCATCATCTGGTCCGGCGGGTCAGCATTTCGGAGGTCAAGCAATTCTCCGCGCTCCACACCTTCCTGGCGCCTGGCGAGCTTCTGGACAGGAAGTGCGAGCACGAGCGCTATGCCCGCAATTGGGCGCTCGCCTCCGCCGAGCGGTTCGAGCCTATGGCGAGCTGATTTCGCGAATATCGCGCGCCAACTCGTCGACCCGCGCCGGGTCCGCGTCCCAGGCGAACATGAAGCGGGCGCCGCCGCCGATGAAGGTGTAGAAGCGCCATCCCCTCTGCCGCAGCGCCTCGAGCCGGTCTGGCGCCGCTTGCAGGAACACGGCGTTGGACTGGACCGGGAAGATCGTCTGAAACTCGGGCAGGTCGGCGATCCGGGCCGCCAGCTTCCGCGCGCAGCTATTGGCGTGTTGCGCATTGCGCAGCCAGGCGCCGCTGTCGAGCATGCCGATCCAGGGCGCCGCCAGGAAGCGCATCTTGGAAGCGAGCTGGCCCGCCTGTTTGCAGCGATAGTCGAAATCGACGGCCAGGGCCGGATCGAAGAAGATGATCGCTTCTCCTACCGCCATTCCGTTCTTGGTTCCGCCGAAACAGAGCAGGTCGACTCCGGCCTTCCAGGTCAAATCGGCCGGCGAGCATCCCAATGTCGCGCAGGCATTGGCGAACCGCGCGCCGTCCATATGCAGGCGCAAGCCCAACTCCCGGCACACGGCGGAGAGCGCCTTGATCTCGTCCACGCTGTAGACCAGACCCGTTTCGGTCGGCTGGGTGATGGTGACCGCGCGGGTCTTGGGGAAGTGGATGTCGGATCGGCTTAAGGCGAGGGAGCGGATGGCGTCGGGCGTCAGCTTGCCGTCGACGCTGGGCGCGACCAGCAGCTTGGACCCGTTCGAGAAAAACTCCGGCGCGCCGCATTCGTCGGTCTCGACATGGGCGGACGCCGAGCAGATCACGCTGTGGTAGGACTGGCAGAGCGACGCCAGCGCCAGCGAATTCGCCGCGGTGCCGTTGAAGGCGAAGAAGATCTCGGCGTCTTCCTTTTCGAAGAGGGAGCGCAGCGCGTCCGAAGCGCGGGTGGTCCAAGGATCGTCGCCATAGGATTGGGCGTGCCCGTCATTCGCCTCGGCCATGGCCTGCCAGACTTCCGGGCAGATTCCGGCATAATTGTCGCTGGCGAATTGCTGGGAATTTGAGGAGGTCATCTCTGCCTTTGCGTCCTTAAATTTGCTTCCGGGCAAAAAGACGCGTGGCGAGTTTCCGTTGGTTGCCGGTTTACAGCCACATCCCTCTTTCGAGGCGCCACCTTGCTCGGATGCAGGTTGGCGTCAGGCAGATGCCTGACTCTTGATGTGAGGCGAGCTATAGCAATTTGGGTGCGGTGCGGCAAGGCTTCTCATTGCCTCCTCCGCCGACAGGCCGCAAGCTGGCGGGATGAAACGCCTTCTCGCGCTCGCTCTCCTCGCGAATACCGGTATTGCTTACGCCGGCGACGCGATCCACAGCACGACTCTCCGCAACGACCTCGGCATGGAGGTCTCGTTTCTCGATTATGGCGGTACGCTCACTCGGATCGTGGTGCCTGATCGCCAGGGCCGTCCGGCCAATGTCCTGCTGGGCCTGGCCGATGCGGAGGCCTATCGCAAAAGCACCAGCCGTCACGGCGCTATCATTGGCCGCTATGCCGGCCGCATCGCCGGGGCGGAGCTGGTCATCGACGGCCGCACCATCCATCTGGCGCCGGGTCCGCGCGGCCCGACCCTGCACAGCGACCCCGACGGCTTCGATCATCGCTTATGGACGGGCCGGGACTTTAGTGACAAGGAGTCGGTGGGGCGTGTCCTCAGTCTGCAGTGCCGCGATGGGGACCAGAGCTATCCGGGCATTCTCGATGTTCAGGTCACCTACCGGCTGATGCGCGCCTCCAACGAATTTCGCATCGAATACGCGGCGCGCAGTAGCGAGCCGACGGCGATCAACCTGACCAATCACGGCTATTTCAACCTGGCGGGGGCCGGATCGTCAGGCGTGGCCAGCCACAAGGTGACGATCCCGGCCGACCGCTATGCGGTGACCGACGACCATCACATTCCCACCGGCGAGCTGCGCGGCGTGGCGGGGACCGATCTCGATTTCCGCGACGGCCGCGCTCTCGGCAACAAGCCGTCCTATGACGACAGTCTGTTCCTCGGGGCGGGCGGGGGGCTGAAGCCGGCCGCGCTGGTCGAGGAGCCCGGTAGCGGGCGGCGGCTGGAGATCAGCACGACCGAACCCTCCATCCAGATCTATACCGCCAACAGCTTCAACGGCTCGGAGATGGGGGCGGAAGGGCGTGCCTATCAGCGTAATGATGGGGTGGCACTGGAGACCCAGCATTTACCCGATAGTCCGCACCATCCGGACTTCCCCTCGACCATTCTGCGGCCGGGGGGAAGTTACCAGTCGATGACGATCTACCGCTTCTCGGTCATGGAGTGATATTGGCCGGAGCGAGGCGCGGCGACAGCAGATGCACCGCCAGCAGCGCCAGCAGATAGGCGCAGCCGGCAACGATGAAGATCGGCGTATAGCTGCCGATCCGTTCGAGCACCCAGCCGGCATATTTCGCCATGGCCATGCCGCCGATCGCTCCCACCGCGCCGCCGATCCCCGATACCGACCCGACCGCCGGGCCGGGGAACACGTCGGATGGCAGCGCATAGAGATTGGCCGAAAAACCCTGATGGGCGGCGGTCGCCAGCCCGACGATGAGCACCGCCGTCCACAGCGAATCGATATCGGCGGCGAACATGATCGGCGTCACCAGCAGGGCGCAAATCAGCATCGCCAGCTTGCGCGCGCGATTGACGGACAGGCCGCGCTTCATCAGGGAAGAGGACAGCCAGCCGCCGGCGACGCTGCCGGTGTCCGACATCAGATAGATGACGATCAGGGGCGGGCCGAACGTTTTCAGATCGAGCCCGTGCCGGCGCACCAGGAAGTCGGGCAGCCAGAACAGGAACATCCACCAGATCGGATCGATCAGGAACTTGCCCAGCGCGAAGGCCCAGGTCTCGCGCACGAACAGCAGGCGGCGCCACGGCACGGCGGAGGAGGGCGCTTCCGCGTCGCTGCGGATATGGGCCAGTTCGGCGGCGCCGACGCGGGGATGCTCCTGCGGACGGCGGTAGAAGATCCACCAGACCGGCAGCCAGGCCAGGCTGAACAGGCCGGTCAGATAGAAGGCGTATGGCCAGCCATACGCCAAGGTAATGGCGGGCACCAGCAGCGGCGTAATGATCGCGCCGATATTGGAGCCGGCATTGAAGAGTCCGATGGCCAACGCCCGTTCGCGCTTGGGGAACCATTCGGCGACCGCCTTGAGGCCAGCCGGAAAATTGCCGGATTCGCCGATGCCCAGACAGAAGCGAACGGCGTTGAAGGCCAGGGCCGATCGCGCGGCGCCATGGGCGATATGGGCCACGGTCCAGATCATCATGGCCACGGCGTAGCCCAGCCGCGCGCCCAGCTTGTCGACCAGCCGGCCGAACACCACGAAACCGATGGCATAGGCCGCCTGGAACCAGAAGACGATGTCGCCATAGGTGGTTTCGGACCAGCCGAATTCCGCCTGTAATGTTGGTTTCAACACGCCGATCATCTGGCGGTCGACATAATTGATCACGGTCGCGGCGAAGATCAGGGCGCAAATGACCCAGCGATAGCGCCCGACGCGCCCTTCCGGCTGGTCAGGCTCCGCCCGCAGGTTCCTCTCGATCCGCGTCATCCTTCCTCCCCGAGCGTTCACGCTCTTGATTTAGTTGGCGTTTTCGCTCTTCCACTGATTTTTCAGACTCATGGGGCGAGCGGTTCCGCTCGCGCCACGAGGACGTCGATACTGCCTTGCCCGGCGAATTCCACCCGCGCCGATTGCCCCGGGAAGATCCGGTGGACCCCGGTAATGGCGCCGGTGCTGATCATTTGGCCGGCGCGCAGCGGACGCCCGCGGCGGGCCAGCAGGCCGAGAATGAAGCGGACGGCTTCGAGCGGCCCGCCGGGCAGCACGGACGCGGTGGCCGCGCCGACTTCCTCGCCCTCGACGAAGCTGCGGCAAAACAGGCTCGATGGATCGGCGGCGATGGCGGCCGACACGCCCGCGCCGAACACCAGCCCGCCATTGTTGCCGAAGTCGGAGGCGACCACCGTCGGGCCGAGATCGTTGATGGTGGCGAGCGGGCTGGCCGCGAATTCCACGCCGATATGCCAGGCGCCGACCAGGCGGGCGGCCTCATCGAGAGTCCAGTCGGTCTTGTCGTCGGGGGCGTTGTCGGCGCAGACGGCCACCAGCTCGGCCTCGATGGCGGCGAACCCGCCTTCTATGGCGGCCAGGTGGACCGGGGCGGCCGCGCTGGGAAACACGCCTCCCCGGAAGATCGGTCCGATCAGCCGGATGGTTCCCATCGCGGCCTGCAGCGGCGGCGGCACCAGCCCGACCTTCCAGCCGGCGATCGCATCCGGCCAGCGGGCGATGGCTTCCTCCTGGACCGCGTAGGCGGTGGCCATGTCGCGCGGCATAATGCCGGGATAGGCGGGCAGGGCGCGGGCCAGACGGCGCGCGGCGACAAAGGCCAGCGCTATGTCTTGGAGTGCGCCGGGGCCATTCGCGGAGAGGGTCAATATATCGGTTCCTGAGCTCTGTTCGATGCCTCGACAGTAATGGAAACCGGTGTCATGTGCAAACGGTCTGACGAAGGGGGCTCTAAGTCCCTGGCACTGGTCAGAAAGACGGGATTGGGTTAAAGGATCAGCAGGACAGAAAGGGAAGACAACATGACGGGACGCAGGAAGCTTCCGGAGTCGGTCGAGACCCCTGGGGACGAGGAAATCGAGCTTCCGGCGGGACGCCCGACCATCAACGACATCGCGCGGATGGCCGAGGTCTCGAAGAAGACCGTGTCGCGCGTGCTCAACAAGTCTCCCTTCGTGTCGCCCGAGACCCGCGCCAAGGTCGAGGAGATCATCAGCCGCACCGGCTATGTCCCCGATCCCCAGGCGCGAGGCTTGGCTTTCCGCCGGTCCTTCCTGGTCGGGGTCATCTACGACAACCCCAATCCGCAATATGTCGTCAATATGCAGCAGGGCATTCTCGACGGGCTGCGCGGCCTGGGCTATGAGCTGGTGATCCATCCCTGCGACCGCCGCTCGCGCAATTATCTGGCCGATATCCGCCATTTCGTCGAGCGCCAGAAGCTGTTCGGCGTGGTCATGCCGCCCTCGGTGTCCGAGGACGAGCAGTTGGCCCGGCTGCTCGAGGAATTGAAATGCCCCTATATCCGCATCGCCTCGGTGCCCCTGGACCGCGACGACCGCATGATCGTCTCGCATGATCGGCGCGGCGGGGAGACGGCGGCGCGCCATCTGGTCGAGCTGGGCCATCGCCGCATCGGCTTCGTCAGCGGACCGCCGACCTTCCGGTCGAGCCATGAACGCCGCGCCGGGCTGGAGGATGGGCTGGCGGCCGCCGGCTTGTCCTTGTCCCCCGATTTCCTCATCGAAGGCGCCTATACCTTCGATAGCGGCCTCGCCTGCGGTACCGCTCTGTTCGCCCGCGCGGAGCGTCCGACCGCGGTTTTTTGCGCCAATGACGAAATGGCCGCCGGCTTGCTGCAGGCGGCGCGGCGCGCCGGTTTGCGGGTGCCGGAGGATCTGTCGGTGATCGGGTTCGACGATTTCCAGGTCGCCTCGCAGGTGTGGCCCACCTTGACCACGCTGCGCACCCCGACTCGCGACATCGGTCGCCTGGCGGCGCTCAAGCTGTTCGCCCTCGCCGAGGAGCGGGAAAGCCCTGAAATCGATGAGGAATCCCTGGTGATGCGCCTGGTGGTGCGCGAGTCGACCGGGCCTGTCCCGGTCTGACCGGACACCGGAAAGCGGCTTGCGACTGTCATTGACACCGGTTACTGTGGCTTAAGCCGAGTGACAAAAGGCATCGCGGGAGGATTTCATGTATCGCAAGACCTATCACGCCACCCATCCGGACATGATGGAGACGGCCGACACCGAGGCGCTGCGCGAGCGCTATCTGATGACGGATCTGTTCACCCCCGGCCAGGTGACGCTGGATTATCTGCATTACGAGCGCTTCGTCATCGGCGGCGCCGCCCCGGCCGGGAAGCCGATCGATATGCCGGTGCAGGGGCCGCCGGCCGAGGGCAGGCCGTTCCTCGAACGCCGCGAGCTGGGCATCGTCAATGTCGGCGGCGCCGGCTCGGTTACCGCGGATGGCGAAGTCTTCGAGCTGGCGCCGCGCGACGGCCTCTATCTGCCGATGGGCACCGCCGAGATCCGCTTCGAGTCGAAGGATCCCAGGGCTCCGGCGCTGTTCTACCTGGTCTCGACCCCGGCCCATCAGCGCTTCGAGGCGGTGAAAATCCCGATCGACAAGGCGGTGGCGCTCGAGCGTGGTTCGCTGGAAACCAGCAACGAGCGGACGATCTACCAGTATATCGTTCCCGCCACCTGCCGATCGGCGCAACTCTTGCTGGGCCTGACCCTGCTGAAGACCGGCAGCGTGTGGAACACCATGCCGCCGCATCTGCACGACCGCCGCTCCGAGGTTTATTTCTATTTCGGCCTCGGCGCCGACGAGCGCGTCTTCCATTTCATGGGCGAACCGGACTCGGCGCGTCATATCGTGGTGGCCAACAATGAGGCGGTGGTGTCGCCGCCCTGGTCGATCCATATGGGATCGGGCACCAGATCCTATGGCTTCATCTGGGCCATGGGCGGCGAGAATCTCGATTACACCGACATGCAGGTGCTCGACATCTGCCAACTGAAATGATCCGTCCGTTCTCGCTGGAAGGGCGGGTGGCGATGGTCACCGGCGCCAATACCGGCCTCGGCCAGGGCATCGCCCTGGCCCTGGCTCAGGCGGGCGCCGACATCGTCGCGGTCGGGCGCACGGCGCCTGACGAGACCGAGACCGGGGTGAGGGCCCTCGGCCGTCGCTTCACGGCGGTCCAGGCCGATCTCGGCGATGTCGGGGCGATCCCCGCAATCGTCGAGGCGGCCGGACCGGTCGATATCCTGGTCAACAATGCCGGCATCATCCGCCGCGCCGACGCGCTGGATTTCACCGAGGCCGATTGGGACGCGGTGATGGACGTCAATCTGAAGTCGGCTTTCTTCCTGACCCAGGCGGTCGCGCGGCCAATGGTTGAGCGCGGCAGCGGCAAGATCATCAATGTCGCCTCGATGCTGTCCTTTCAGGGCGGTATCCGGGTCGCCAGCTATACCGCCAGCAAAAGCGGCATCGCGGGGCTGACCAAACTCTTGGCCAACGAATGGGCGGCCAAGGGCATCAATGTCAACGCCATCGCCCCGGGCTATTTCGCCACCAACAATACCGCGGCGCTTCAGGCCGACGAGGGGCGCAACCGCGATATTCTGGCCCGCATTCCGGCTGGCCGCTGGGGCAACCCCGGTGATCTCGGTGGGGCGGCGGTGTTTCTGGCTTCGTCGGCAGCGGATTACGTGCATGGCGCGGTGATTCCGATCGACGGCGGCTGGCTGGCGCGCTGATGATGCGCGCGCTGCCGCTCTGCGTCCTGGCTCTCGCCGCCCACGCGGCGCTGGCCGAGTGCCCGCCCGCGCCGCAGCCGATGCACGACATCAAGGCGCAGGGCTATTACGTCGATGCTAAAAACTCGATCGTCGATGAAGATCGGCGCCGTCAGAATGTCGAGATGACCCGGCCGCTGGACGAGTTCCTGCGCCGCATCGCCGATTGGGCCGATCAGGGCGAGGGGACTTGCGCCGTGACATGGCTGGCCGGCTGGGCCTCGGGCGGCGCGCTGCTCGGCGAGATGGTCCATATCAACAATGACCAGTCCGACTATATGCGCCAGTGGGAACTGGACGGGATGGCGATGGTCTATCTGCGGGTCAAGGGCGCGGCGACTCCGGAGCAGCGGGCGGCGATCGATCCTTGGCTGATCGAGATCGCCAAGCGCAATCTCGATTACTGGAACAGCCCGAAGAAGCACCGCAACAACCACTATTATTGGACCGGCGTGGGCGTGCTGGCCACGGGCATCGCCACCGGGAACGCGGCGCTGCTGGAGCAGGGCAAGGCGATCTACCTCAAAGGCCTGGGCGACATCGAGGCGGATGGCGCGCTGCCGATGGAGATGGCGCGCGGCGAGAAAGCGCTGCATTACCACAATTACGCCCTGGCGCCGCTGGTGGTGATGGCCGATATCGGCAGCCATGCCACCGGCGAGGATTGGTATGGCTGGCGCGATCACCGCCTCGATCTGCTGGCCGAGCGGGTGCTGTCAGGCTGGCGGGACACTAGCTGGTTCGCCGAAAAGGCCGGGGTGCCGCAGGAGAAATTGGCTGGTCATACGGATGTCGGCTGGGTCGAGTTTTACCGCCATCACGCCCTGCATCCCAACCATTTCGAGGATCTGCACCAGGCGGGGCCCTATAACGAGCCGCGCCTGGGCGGAAACCTCAGCCTCATGGCCGATAAGTCAGCGTCCAGCGAATAGTGAAAGGGGTGGAGACGGTGCGGCGCCTGGAGGTGCAGACCGTCTTCGTCGTCATCGGGCCGTCGTCGGATTCGTACTCCGCTTCCTGATTGATCGCCTGGGTCTGGCAGTCATCCAGCCCCTCCGCCTTGAAGCTGCTGTTGCCGAAGCCGGCGAAATCCAGGCGGATGCCGGTGATGTCGAGCGGCGCTTTCGGCGTGTAGACATCGGTGCGGACAATGCTGCCTTTCTCGAAGCGATAGCTGGTCTCCACCGACAGCCGGTCGTCGGGGGCCGGAGCTTCCTTGCCTATGCGGTCCATCTCGCTCTGGCGCCAGGCGATCGAGGTCTTGCCGGATGCCTGGGAGATTTTGACGTCGCGGAAATAGGCCAGCGGCATCAGCACGCTGCCGTCGGCCAGAGTGACTTGCGGCACCAGCAGCGGATTGGTCCCGTCCGCTACCCCGGCCACCAGCCCGCGCGAATAGGGGATGGGGAAATAGGGGCTGTTCATATGCTGGGTGGCGCCGCCGCTGATCACCGGCAGACCGATGATGTGGCCCTCGTCGCGGCGGGTCAGCAACACCCGGTCATAGGATCCGCGGGCGAACCAGGTGACGCTTTCCTTGGGCCGTTCGTCCAGCGCCTTGCCGAAATCGGCCAGCGGCGCGCGGCCCTTGAAGCCCATCGCGTTCCACATCGCGTCGGTATAGGCGTATTGATGGGCCAGCGAGAGATTTTCGCCGAGGATTCGGAACTTGCCGCGATAGCCGTCGGTGCGCCGTCCGTCGTCCCACAGATTGACCGAGCCGGTCTTCTTGTCGACCCAGAACTCGAAATAGCGTTCCGCCGCCCGCGAGACGTAAGCATAGGCCAGCATCTTCTCGCGGTCGGTCAGCACGCCGAGCGCCGCGGCGGTGGTCAGCACTTCGATGATGGCGGTTTCGGAATAGGGCCCGAGGGAGCGGCCATATTCGAAGCCGGCGCCGTTTTCATGCATCCGGGCCAGCATCACGTCGGCCGATTTGCGCACCCAGCCCTGCACTTCGGCCGGCGGGGTTTCGCCGCTTTCGAGGAAATGATGGGCGAATTCGGCGGACAACAGG
>Ga0302314_10001496_pt1 | contig 43784 bp, 54 predicted proteins | sample III_Palsa_N2_3_FD_200533 | JGI IMG/M metagenome (GOLD analysis project Ga0302314, IMG submission 200533) | Peat permafrost microbial communities from Stordalen Mire near Abisko, Sweden - III_Palsa_N2_3 | ecosystem: Environmental > Terrestrial > Soil > Palsa > Peat permafrost | place: Sweden... | reverse complement strand
GCCTTGGTCTGGAGCACCGCATCCTCGCCAGCGTGCAGCGGAGCGGTCATATCTGCGTCCGCCCACGCGAGCGGAAACGTCTCGTTGGGCAACAGCTCGAGCTGTTTGAGCCAGTCGAGCGCGGTTTGCGGGGCGTTCTTGCCCAGGATGCGGATCGACGCCAGGATGCGCGGGTCGATGCCGACGGCGATCTGGGAGTCCTCGACGTCGACGAGTTCGCGCGTCAGCACACCACCCGGTGCGGTGTATTGGGCGAGTTCCGCCGCAGTCAGGAACTCAGCGCCGTTGGCCGGCACCGTCATCGGCACCGCAACCGCGACGGGCACCGCGCTGGCGGAGCCCACGTTGAAGGCGACAGCGGTGTAAGCGGTGCCCAGCGACTTAGTGCCTGAGGCGACATTCACCGAGAGCGGATAGACACCGGTGGAACTCCACGGCAATGCACTGGGGGCAATCGTCACGACCACCTGGTTGGAGATGCCGCCGGCCACGGCGGGGAACGGCGAGGTCGCAACCTGGGTGGAAGCGAGGGTGGTCGACTTTCCCTCGAACCAGCCGGCAAGCGAGGCGCGAGTCGATACCGCGGTCGACCCTGCAGTGACTGTTGCCGTCGCATCCGCAGTCGCCGCGACCGTCTCGTTGTCGAGGGTCACGAAGAGCCGAAGCGGTGTTCCGGAAGCGAGATCACCGGAGTCGGCGGGGGTCGCCGATACCGTGATCGTCGCGGCCGGCGTGGAGGCCGCCGCAGGCGCGGCGAGCCCCGCGATGACGAGGCTCAGCGAGACGGCGACCAGACCTGAGAGCTTCTTTCCCGGCCGGCGTAAGTAAAAACGTGCGGCCGGCATGACCCCAAGTCTATGGGTCGGCCTATGAGTCACCCCTGAGGGCAATGCCCCGGGTGCCGGTGCTCGCTGTGGCAAGCTAAAGCACTATGGACAGCGTCGCATCCGCCGTGCAGCGCCTCGAGGTGCTCGCGACCTCGCCCGTTGTCGACAGGCTCGCACGGGCCTTCCGCGCGGCCGGCCAGGAGCTCGCGCTGGTGGGTGGTCCCGTGCGGGATGCATTCCTGGGCCGAGCCGTCAGCGACCTGGATTTCACCACCAGCGCGGGCACCGACGAGATCCTGCGCATCGTCACCCCGTTGTCCGAGACCCAGTGGGACATCGGCCGCGAGTTCGGCACGATCGGCGCTCTCGTGCTGGGGGAACCCGTCGAGATCACCACCTATCGCGCCGACGCCTATGACGGCGAGACACGAAAGCCGCTGGTCGAATTCGGCGACACCCTCGAGGGAGACCTTGCGCGCCGGGATTTCTCGGTCAACGCTATGGCCCTGCAGCTGCCCGAGCAGGTGCTCGTCGATCCGTCCGGCGGCATGGAGGACCTGCTCGCGGGTCGGCTGCGCACGCCATCGTCACCCCAGGTGTCGTTCGGCGATGACCCGCTTCGCATGCTGCGCGCGGCGCGATTCACGAGCCAGCTCGGCTTCACTGCAACAGCAGAGACCGTCGCCGCCATGACCGAGCTGGCGCCGAAGCTGTCGATCATCAGCGTCGAACGCATCAACGCCGAGCTGTCGAAACTTCTGTTGTCCGACTCGCCGAGGGCGGGTATCCAGTTGCTGGTCGACACCGGGCTCGCCGAGCAGTTTCTGCCGGAGGTGCCGGCCCTGCGGCTCGAGATCGACGAGCACGCCCACCACAAGGACGTCTACCAGCACAGCCTCACCGTGCTGGAACAGGCGATCGGGTACGAGAAGTCGCGCGGCCACTCACCCGACCTCGTTCTGCGACTGGCGGCGCTGCTGCATGACATCGGCAAGCCCGCGACGAAGCGGGTCGAGGGCCGAGGGGTCGTGAGTTTTCACCACCACGATGTCGTGGGAGCGAAGCTGGCCGCCAAACGGCTGACCGCGCTGCGTTTCGACAAAGACACCGTGACAGCCGTTTCCCGGCTGATCGAGTTGCACCTGCGATTCTTCGGCTACACGGAGGGCGCGTGGACGGACTCGGCCGTGCGGCGGTACGTGCGGGACGCCGGACCCCTGCTGGAGCGGCTGCATATGCTCACGAGGGCGGATGTCACGACCCGCAACCGCCGCAAGGCGGACCAGTTGGGGTTCGCCTACGACGACCTGGAGGTGCGCATCTCCGAGATCGCCGAGGCGGAGGGTCTCGCCGCCGTGCGCCCCGACCTGGATGGCGAACAAATCATGCGGATCCTCGACCTGAAGCCCGGCCGTGAAGTCGGCGACGCGTACCGCTTCCTGCTCGACCTGCGGCTTGACGAGGGTCCGCTCGGCCCCGAGGCCGCCGAGCAGCGCCTGCGGGCCTGGTGGGCCGCTCGCTGACGTAGACGAACCGGTCTCACATCTTGCTAGGCTCAGCGCGTGAATCCCAGGCAGCGTCTGACGCGTACTGCGCCGGTATTCGTTCTTCTCGCACTGCTCGCCGGATGCGCGCCCGCAGTGCCGACACCCACCCACACCGCTGCGAGGGCCACACCGTCGCCGTCGCCGTCCACAGCGAGCGCGCCAGGCTCGCGCGTTCCGCTGGGGTGCTCCGGATTGCTGGATGCCTCGTCCTGGCAGGCGCTGGCGGGCACGGGCGCGAAAGTGGACCTCGACGAAAATACGGCACCGGCCAACCTCGCGTCGACCGCGCAGGCACAGTACGGCGCTCTCACCTGCGACTGGGACGGCACGACGACGGCGAGCGCGTCCAACCCGGGATCCGAGTTGACCGTCGTCGTCGCCCCGGACGCCAAGACCGGGTTCGACAGCCGTTTCGCAGCGATCATGGCCGACCAGACGCAGACCACTCACCCGGCAGCGATCCAGAACATTGCAGGCACGCAGTCCGGATACTGGTGCGGCACTGACCTTGACGCACTGGGAGCTGATGCCGACCTTCCCATCTGCGATGCCGAGATGCTCGTCTCGAACTACTGGGTCAGCGTCCAGGTGGGTACAGTCACAGGCTTCACTCGCCCGCAGCTCACGGCAGGGCTCACCGCAGCGCTGATCGAGCTCGCCGCGAAGCTGAAGGCCGCTGGGCCGCCGCCGGCGCAGTGGACTGCACCGGCCACTCCGCCCGGGTTCTGCACGAGTGGGGCGAGCACCGCGACCGTGCGCGCCATCATCGGGGATCCGACTCTGGCTTCCGACCCGCCGCTTGCGCCGACACTGTACGCCCAGACGATCGGACTTGTGGGCCGCGACGTGTCGTGCGCCTGGACCAGCGCTCAGTCGGGCGCCGTCTCCATCGAACTGCTTGCCGGTGGTTCCTGGGTCTTTCCCGGGTTCACGCCGAAGGCTCCCAGCGACTCGGTCATCCAGGGCCCCTATGCTGCCACAGCGATCCCCGGGGCGAGTTCGGCTCTGCTGGCCTGCACCGACGACTCGTGTGAGGCGTACCTCGCGATCGGCACGACCGCGGCAGACATCTACACCCCCGGTGGCCCGGCCGCATCCAAAACCTGGCTTGCCGCGCTTGTGAAGGCGATCGCCGCGAGCTAGCGTCGCGCGCTGCATACCGCCCGTTTGTGACTAATCCGCCGGATTGAAACTGCGGGTCAGTCACAAACGGGCGACCACTCCGTCAGGAATTGTCGCGGATGAAGTGCTCGAGCAACTCGCGAGCTATGGGGTCCGGGTATTGCACGGGAGGCGACTTCATGAAGTACGCGGATGCGGCCTCGAGCGGCCCGCCGATGCCCGCCTCCAGGGCCATCCCGGCAGCGCGGATGGCGTCGATCACTACGCCGGCGCTGTTGGGTGAGTCCCAGACCTCGAGCTTGTACTCGAGGCTGGTCGGAGCGTTGCCGAACCCGTGGCCCTCGAGGCGCACGAACGCCAGTTTGCGGTCCTGCAGCCACGGCACATGGTCGCTCGGCCCGATGTGCACGTTGTCGGGATGGAGCGTGGCCGAAAGGTTGCTTGTGACCGCCTGCGTCTTGGAGATCTTCTTCGACTCCAGCCGTTTGCGCTCGAGCATGTTCTTGAAGTCCATATTTCCGCCGACGTTGAGCTGGTAGGTGCGGTCGAGCACCAGTCCTCGCTCCTCGAACAGGCGGGCCAGCACGCGATGGGTGATGGTCGCGCCGAGCTGGCTTTTGATGTCGTCGCCCACGATCGGAAGGCCCGCTGCGCGGAACTTCTCGGCCCATACGGGATCGCTCGCGATGAACACCGGCAGGGCATTGACCAGGGCAACGCCTGCATCCAGTGCCGCCTGCGCGTAGTACCGCACGGCTTCCTCTGACCCGACCGGCAGGTAGCAGACCAGCACCTGGGCGCCGGATGCGCGCAGTGCGGCCGCGACATCCACCACCGGGGCGACAGACTCTGTTACAACCTCGCGGTAGTACTCCCCGAGACCATCGAGCGTCGGGCCGCGCTGCACTTTCACGCCCGTCTGCGCCACCTCGGCGAACCGGTAGGTGTCGTTCTCGCTTGCCCAGATCGCATCGGCCAGGTCGGTGCCGACCTTCTCGGCGTCGACATCGAATGCCGCGACGAACTCGATGTCCCGGATGCGAAACGGCCCGAACCGCGCATGCATCAGCCCTGGAACCGACGTCTCATCATCGATCGCTGAGTAAAAGGTGACGCCCTGAACGAGCGCATTGGCGCAGTTGCCGACTCCGGCGATAGCAACCCTGAGGGTCATTGGTGCAGTGCTCCTTGTTGGACTCCGAGAAATCTGACTAAACTAGGCAGGTTGTCTTGGCCCATGTGGTCTCGACCAACAACGTCAATACCCTCCTGTCGCAGATCGTCTGCGGCCGTTCTAGTCCAAAGGAGGTGGGTTTGTGACGCATCAGTACGAACTAATGGTGATCCTCGATCCAGAGATCGATGAGCGCACCGTGGCTCCCAGCCTAGACAAATTCCTGAATGTGATTCGCAACGATGGTGGAACCATCGACAGCGTCGACATCTGGGGACGCCGTCGCCTCGCATATGAGATCAACAAGAAGACCGAGGGCATTTATGCCGTCGTGCAGCTGACCGCCAACGCGTCGGCGACCGTTGAGCTCGACCGCCAGCTGAAACTCAGCGAAGCGGTCATGCGCACCAAGGTGCTGCGTGCAGAAGAAGCGATCGCCCAGGTGGCCGAGGCTGCCAAGGTCGCCGAAGAGAAAGCCGCCCGCAAGGCTGCCGCACCGGCCAAGCCCGCAACCGGTGCCGTGCCGGCTGCAGCTCCCGCATCCGCGACTGCAGCTCCCACGGCTGAGCCCGAGGCGGAGGCGGTACCTGCTGCTGCGGCCCCCGAGGCTTCTACCGAGGCCGCGGCTCCCGCCGACGCAGAGGCAGACGCTTAGCCATGGCCGGAGAAACCGTCATCACGGTCGTGGGTAACCTCACGAGCGATCCCGAGCTGCGCTACACGCAGAACGGGCTTGCGGTTGCCAACTTCACCATCGCATCCACTCCTCGATCATTCGACCGCGCGAGCAACGACTGGAAGGACGGCGACGCCCTCTTCCTTCGTGCAAGCGTCTGGCGTGAATTTGCCGAGCACGTTGCGGGGTCCCTCACCAAGGGATCGCGCGTCGTCGCCACCGGCAGGCTCAAGCAGCGGTCATACGAGACCAAGGAAGGCGAGAAGCGCACCAGTATCGAGCTCGAAGTCGATGAAATCGGCCCGAGCCTGCGCTATGCAACCGCGCAGATCACCCGTACCTCGTCGTCCCGCGAAGGTGGAGCGCCGGCGGGTGGCGGCGGTCGCGGCGGTGCGCCGATCGCAGACGAGCCGTGGGCATCGAGTGCACCCGACTCGTCGGGCGGCGACGTGTGGAACACACCGGGCAACTACTCGGACGAGACTCCCTTCTGATCTCGGCACGGCCCTGGCGGGCCTGCTCGATGACCAATATCTTCACCAATATCTAAGGAACAACTAATGGCAGGAAAAAGCAGCGGCGACCGCCGCAAGCCGCTCCGCAACGCCAAGGGTGGCAAGAACGCCGCCCCGGCGAAGGCGATTCGAGTCGGCGTCATCGACTACAAGGACGTTGCGACCCTTCGCAAGTTCATCTCCGAGCGTGGAAAGATCCGCGCTCGCCGCATCACTGGTGTCTCCGTCCAGGAGCAGCGCCTCATTGCCCGCGCCGTCAAGAACGCGCGCGAGATGGCACTGCTCCCCTACGCCGGCTCCGGCCGCTAGGGAGAACCGACTATGTCCAAATTGATTCTCACCTCAGAGGTCACCGGTCTCGGTGCCCCCGGCGACGTTGTCGACGTCAAAAACGGGTTCGCTCGCAACTACCTGATTCCGCAGGGCTTTGCCGTTGCATGGACCCGCGGTGGCGAAAAGCAGATCGACTCGATCAAGGCGGCCCGCGCAGCGCGCGAGCATGCAACGCTCGAGGAGGCACAAGACCTCAGGCTCAAGCTGCAGGCGACGACCGTGACGCTCACCGTGAAGGCGGGCGAGGGCGGCCGACTTTTCGGTTCGGTCAAGACCTCGGATATCGCAGATGCGGTTTCCGCCGCGGGTCTCGGCTCTGTCGACAAGCGCAAGATCGAGATCGGCACTCCGATCAAGTCCACCGGCGAGCACGAGGCGACCATTCGCCTGCGCGACGACCTCGTGGCCACGATCACCCTCAAGGTGGTCGCTGCAAAGTAGTGCAGTTGTACGCAAGATTCGGCGGTTCCGGGTATCCGGAGCCGCCGTTTTTTGCGTCGTGATCGGCAAGTTTGTACACAGGTGGGTTTGTCAATAGCTAACTCTCAAGCGGCACTCTAAGCCTGTTTCTACACACATGGTGTGAACGGAAAAAGTGCTGGTCAGGATGCCCATCAGCGCAAATATTGGTCGGTATTCCACAACTGTATCCACAGCTTGCCAACATTGGGCTCGGCGTTTCTCGGCAGTTGTCCACATCCCTGTGCACAGGCTGGTTTGTGGGCGCCCGCGCTTGTTCATACTGTTGGCGGACAGCACTCGACAGCCTTTCTCGAAGCGGTCGCGCTGGTCGTGCGTGTCGTGGGTCGCGGATATCTTTTTCGCGACTAGACAGACATCAGAAAGAGGTTCGATTGTCCATTGCCCACCTTGGCCTGGCGAGTGACTCGCGCGGCGGTGACGCCAGGGGTTCCGGCGACTCACGCGGCAGCGACTCGCGGTCCGACCGCATCCCACCGCACGACCTGCTCGCAGAGCAGAGCGCGATTGGCGGCATGCTGCTGAGCAAAGACGCAGTCGCGGACGTCATTGAGAGCGTTCGTGGCGTCGACTTCTACATTCCCAAGCACGAGATCATCTTCGACGCGATCCTGGGCCTGTACTCGCACGGTGAGCCAACCGACGTCATCGCCGTAACCGACGAACTCACCAAGTCGGGCGAGATCACGCGCGCCGGCGGCGCTGAATACCTGCACACCCTGACCGGCCTGGTTCCGACCGCCGCGAATGCGGGCTTCTACTCGACGATCGTGGCCGAGAAGGCGGTGCTGCGCCGCCTGGTCGAGGCCGGCACGCGAATTGTGCAAATGGGCTATGCGAGCGAGGGCGAGGTCGTCGACCTCGTCAACAACGCCCAGGCCGAGATCTATGGCGTGACCGGCGGAGTCGAGAGTGAGGACTACATACCGCTCATCGAGGCCATCAACGCCGCGACAGACGAGATCGAGGCGGCCGCGGGTCGCGACGGCGCGATGGTGGGCGTTCCCACCGGTTTCGCCGAGCTCGACGCTCTCACCAACGGACTGCACCCGGGCCAGCTCATCATCCTCGCCGCCCGTCCGGCCATCGGCAAGTCGACCCTGGCGCTCGACTTCGCGCGTGCGGCCGCCGTTCACCATGACATGCCGACCATCGTCTTCTCGCTTGAAATGGGCCGAAGCGAGATCGCCATGCGACTGCTGTCGGCCGAGGCATCCGTTCCCCTGCAGTCGATGCGCAAGGGAACCGTGCACATGCAGGACTGGACCAAACTGGCCAGCGTGCGCGGCCAGATCGCGGATGCGCCGCTCTACATCGATGACAGCCCCAATATGACGCTGGTCGAGATCCGCGCCAAGTGCCGCCGTCTCAAGCAGAAGGTCGGGCTCAAGATGGTGGTCATCGACTACCTGCAGCTCATGACCAGCGGCAAGAAGGTCGAATCGCGCCAGCAGGAGGTCAGCGAGTTTTCGCGTGCCCTCAAGCTGCTCGCGAAAGAGATCGGCGTACCGGTGATCGCGATCAGCCAGCTGAACCGTGGGCCCGAGCAGCGAGCCGACAAGAAGCCGGCCCTGTCCGACCTTCGCGAGTCTGGTTCGCTCGAGCAGGATGCCGACATGGTCATCCTGCTCCACCGCGAAAGCGCGTACGAGAAAGACAGTCCCCGCGCCGGCGAGGCCGACCTGATTATCGCCAAGCATCGCAACGGCCCAACCGACACCATCACCGTGGGATTCCACGGTCACTTCTCGCGCTTCGTGGACCTGCCGCCGGGCACCTGATACTCCCTACTCCCGTTGTGCAGGCATTTCGCCGAACGGCCCGATCCTGCCAGCATTTGCAGGGCTCGAAGCCCGAGATGGCTGCACAACGAGAGCAGGGTCAGGGGCGCAGGCGGGCGGCGGGGCCCCAGCTTGGCGCGGGTAAGCTATTCGCTTGTGGCCAGCCCCGTATTCACCGCAGAGGATGCCGCCTACTGGTACGCACCGCTGGCTCGCGCGGTGCCTGCAGCGGCGCTGGCCTGCGTCATCACTTTCGCCGGCGGTTTCTATACGCCCGAATACGGCCTCGCCAGCTTTGGCGGCTACGCGATCGTGGTGGGCCTGATCGGTGGGATCCTCGGGTTTCGTCTACTCGGGGCGGGCGTGCTGCGTACGACCTTCCTGATCCAGGGCGTCGTCTCGATCGCCGCAGGCATTGCCGCCCTGACCGGCGTGCGCGGCGGGCTGCCGGTGCTTCTGGTGGTGGTCGCACTCTGGGGCGTCGTGAGCGGCTTCCTGGAGCTGTATGCCGGCATCCGCTCACGGGGAAAGCGGGCGGTCGCTCGAGACTGGATCTTCATCGGCGCACTCACCGTGTTGTTCGCGGTGGTCTGCCTGGTCATCCCGCCCGACTATGTGCAGCACTACAACGCGCCCGGTGACGGTGGTGCGCGCATCCTGAACGCCTCCGTCATGATCGTAGGCGCTCTCGGAATCTACGGCGCGATCGTCGCCGTCTACCTCGCGATCGCCGGGTTCTCGCTGCGCTTCGGCGCCTCGGCCCTCAGCAAAGACGGAGCAACTTCGTGACCGACCCCGTACCAACGCCACCGAGTCGAAGGGACCGGTTTCGACCGGTCGAACTGCTCGTACTCTCGGCGATCGTCGCCGTATTCGTCGGTGCTGTGGTCGCCGCCTCAGTTCGTGACATCAAACTGGGCGCCATCTTCGCGGGGGTCGCATTCATCGTGGCACTGGTGGTGCTGGCAACGCTGGCGATCACCACCCGCCCCGATGAGGAAGAGCGCCGCGACATCGACGACCAGGACCGGGCCGGACACTAGTCGTCCAGGCCTCCCAGCAGTCCTGCCTCGCAGTCCGTCGTTCGCCGCGAGTCAGCTGTCCAGGTATTCGACAAGTTCGCTTGAGAGGCCCACGTAGGTGCGCGGGGTGAGTTCGCGCAGCCGGGCCTTGGCGTCGGCGCCGATATCGAGCCGGTCGATGAACTCGATCAGCTCCTGCTGCCCGATGCGCTTGCCGCGAGTGAGTTCCTTGAGCAGTGCGTACGGGTCGGCGATCGAGCTGCGGCCCGCGGTCACCTCGGCGCGGATGACAGTCTGGATAGCCTCGCCCAGGATCTCCCAGTTGCCGTCGAGATCGGCATCCAGCTTCGCAGTGTCGACCGCGATCTCGCTGAGGCCGCGCAGAACGTTGTCGAGCGCCAGCAGCGAATGGCCGATAGCGACGCCGACGTTGCGCTGGGTGGTCGAGTCGGTCAGGTCACGCTGAAGCCGCGAGGTCACCAGGGTCGCTGAAAGCGAGTCGAGCAGCGCGCTCGAGAGCTCGAAGTTGGCTTCGGCGTTCTCGAAGCGGATCGGATTGATCTTGTGCGGCATGGTTGACGAGCCGGTGGCGCCGGCCTGTGGAATCTGCGTGAAGTAGCCCATCGACACGTACGTCCAGATGTCAGTGCAGAGGTTGTGCAGTACCCGGTTCGCGTGGCTGATGCGCGAGTAGAGCTCGGCCTGCCAGTCGTGCGGTTCGATCTGGGTGGTCAGCGGATTCCAGTCGAGGCCGAGTGAGAGCACGAATTCGCGCGAGATCGCCGGCCAGTCCTGCGACGCGTCCGCGGCGACGTGGGCGGCGAAGGAGCCGGTGGCTCCGCTGAACTTGCCCAGGTACTCGGTTGACTCGACCTGTACGGCGATCCGCTCGAGGCGACGCACGAACACGGCGAACTCCTTGCCCACCGTCGTCGGCGTCGCCGGCTGGCCGTGGGTGTGCGCGAGCATCGCATCCGACCGGTGCTCGACGGCCCAGGCGCGCAGCGCATCGACTACGGCGTGCAGTTTCGGGAGCCAGATCTCACGAACGGCTGCGCCGATCGTGAGCGCGTACGACAGGTTGTTGATGTCTTCGCTCGTGCAGGCGAAGTGAGTCAGTTCGGCGACGGACGAGAGCCCGAGCGCTGCAAGCTTCGCGCGCACGAGGTACTCGACGGCCTTCACGTCGTGGCGGGTGGTGGCCTCGAGACGGGCCAGCTCGTCGATCTCGGCCTGGTCGAATCCGGAGACCAGCTCGCGAAGCCGACGAGCCTGCTCGAGGTCGAGGCGCTGGGAACCGAACAGTTCGTGGTCGGTGAGGTACAGCAGCCACTCGACCTCGACGCGCACCCGGGCGCGATTGAGTCCGGCCTCGGAAAGGTGCTCGCCGAGCTCGCCGACAGCGCTGCGATAGCGGCCGTCGAGCGGACTGATGGGCTGTTCTGGCAGCGGGCTCATGAACTCTCCTTGGGGGTGGAGTGCGGCTTGGGGATGCCGGGACTGACCTGGCGGAACAGCGCGCCACAGGATTTCTCGATCATCGCCAGCACGAGGTCGAACAGGGCGGCGTCGGAATAGTAGGGGTCCGGCACTTCGAGCGGGCCTGACGCATCCGAGTCGAAGCTCATCAGCAACTGCACTTTCGAGCGGTCGATGTCGTTGCTCGCCCAGGCGCGAAGGATGCGTTCGTGGCTGCGATCGAAGCCGACTATGAGATCGAGGTTTTCGAACCAGTCCGGGTCGAATTGCTTGGCGCGATGGCGGGTTCCGTCGAGACCACGAGCCGCGAGGGCGGTGACCGTGCGGTCATCCGACGGCTCGCCGACGTGCCAGTCGCCAGTGCCCGCGGAGATGACTGCGACGACGGAATCGAGGCCCGCAGTACGAACCAGTTCCTTGAAGACCGCCTCCGCCATCGGGGACCGGCAGATGTTCCCTGTGCAGACGAAACAGATTCGAAAGAGCGCCGACTCGTCGAGAGTGCGGTCGAAGCTCATGCACCTAGTCTCCCGCAGTTTCCACTCCTCCACACGACCAGTCGGATGAGCATTGTGCACGAGAACGCAGGGCGGGCCTGCAGCGTCGGCGCTGCGCGGGCACACTCGATGACCGGGAGGTCGAAATGTACGAATTGGCGGGAACATCCGCGCTCGACGAACTGGTGCGGGCACACCATGAGCTGCTTCTTGTGCATCATCAGGTGGTGGTGGCAGCGGGGCTCGTTCCGCGGCACGAATCGCGAGAGTGGAGCGGCCCAGCCGCCTTCGTGTACCACCTGGCGCTGGATGAGCTGGCGCGGGAACTCGCGCGAGCCGCCGACGCACTGCGGGTCACGGCCGAACTCACGGTGGCCGGAGTGGCAGAGCTGGGTGGCCATGTCTGACGCCGACGTCCCATCCGTTCCACCCGCTCCGGGCACGGCTGCGCGCCTTTCCGTCACCGCCCCGCTGCCGGGCGGCGGTGTGGTCGTCTCGACCGACGCGATGCTCGCCCAGCTCGATTCGCTGCATCGGCTGGCCGGCGTGCTTCGGCAGGCGGCCGGTGAGTTGATGGCCACTCTCCGTCGGCTCGAGCCGACCGCATCGGCCGGCTTCGACCTTCCTGCCTCCGCACGCGACGCTCACCGGCTCGCTGAAACCGGAGTGCACGACCTGCTGGCGGCGGCTGAACACGCCTCGCTTCTCTATGTCGCCGTACGGGCGGCGCTCGTCGCCTACGAAGGGGTCGAGGGGGCTCTCACCGGGCTCGGCCATGAGCTCGGCGAGAATGTCGCTTACGGCGCAGGCGTGGCGTTCCGGCTGGTCGGCCTGCCGATCGCCATCCTGGCTGGCGGCAGCCTGCTGGCCGGTGCCGCCATCACCGGCCGATCTCCCGCGGCGTTCGGCCACGAGCTGCAGACGTTCCTCGAGCGGCACCCGCGAATCCTCAACAGCCCGCTCACCGTTGCGATCGTGCGGGAGCTCGCGTCAGACGCCGATGGCTTCGGCGCGGGATTCGCTTTGGAACCGCCAACGCTGGCCGCCATCGGGCGAAGGCTTGGTCTGACCGGGGTGAGCTCCTCGGCTAACACGGTGGTGGCCGCCGGCCGCGAGATCGGCCTGTTCGAACCGACCGGTGAGACCGTGCGCAAAACAAGCACCTTCGAATACGGCAGCGCGCCGGCCACGCTGGCCCAGCGCGCCAAGTCGTTCCCCGACCCGGGCGAAGACCCGAATGGCGAGCAGATCCGGATCGATCGCTATGTCGAGCCGGGCAAGCTGGACCGGTTCGATGTTTACATCTCGGGCACGGTCACCTTCGATCCCCGGACCGCGGGCGAGCCCTTCGACCTGCAGAGCGACCTGGTGGGGTCGGCCAGCGTTCGACAGCGTCGACGCAGGCCGTCATCGATGCGATGCGGCAGGCGGGCGTGACGGCGAACACCCCCGTGGTGCTCAACGGTTACTCCCAGGGCGGCCTGGACGCGACGACGATCGCGGCACTGGGCAAGTTCGATGTGCAGGGCGTGGTCACCTTCGGGGCGCCGTCGGCGCAGGTGCACGTGCCGGCATCCATTCCGGTGTTGTCCGTGCGCAACAGCGAAGACATCGTGCCCGCGACGAGCGGTTATGACGTCAACGCACACGCCGTCGTCGTAACCCGGGATGCCTTTGCGCAGCAGCCGGTGCCGTCGGACGTCGTGGTGGCGGGCCATGACCTGAGTGTCTACCAGCAGACCGCGGCCGTCGTAGACAGCAGCCGCAGCAGTGAGGTGCGCGGCGTTCTCGACCCGCTGAACCGGTTCGGCGCCGGGGCGACGAAGGTCGACTCGACGCTGTGGACGGCGACTCGCCTGCCGGCTGGCACCCCCGCGGCCCGCTGCATCGCGGGCGTTGCACCGAGCAGCTAGCGGCGGCCCGAATTCGACGGCGCGAGCAGAGGGCGAAGCAGCAGGCCGATGAGCCAGCTGATGATGGCCAGCACCAGCGCGCCCCAGAATCCGGACCAGAAGTCGTCTATCACGAGGCCGAACCCGATGAGGGTCGAGACCCAGGCGACCAGGAGCAGCAGGAGCGCGTTGACGACCAGGGCAAGCAGCCCAAGCGTGAGGATGTACAGCGGGAACGCGACGATCCGGATGATCGTGCCGATCACGCCGTTGACGATGCCGAAGACCAGCGCGACGACGAGGTAGGTCACGATGGTCGGCCCCGCGCCCGGTGCATAGGAGTCCACATGCACGCCGGCCACGATCAGGGTCGTGAGCCAGAGAGCGACGGCGTTGATGACCAGCCGAACGAAGAATCTGCGCATACGGCAATGCTAGTAACGACCGGTAGCGCGCGGCTTCCCAGCCTGGGCGAATTAGGCTGAGGGACGTGACATCGCCCCGCGTCAGACTGCGCCCCGACATCGAGGTGCTCCAGCCCTACCGCCAGGGCAAGCCCGCGGCGGCCGACGCGTTCAAGCTGTCGTCCAACGAGAACCCCTTCGAGCCCTTGCCCGCCGTGCTCGAGGCGATCTCCGCGGCATCCATCAACCGCTATCCCGACGGCACGGCAACGGCGCTCCGCGTAAGGCTGGCCGAACGATACGGCGTAACCGAACACCAGATCCAGGTAGGCGCCGGCTCCGTCGCGGTGCTGGCCCAACTCATCAGCGCGGCCTCGGGTCCCGGCGACGAAGTGCTCTACAGCTGGCGCAGCTTCGAGGCCTATCCCGGGCTCGTGACCGTCGCGGGAGCGACCAGCGTCACAGTGCCGAACAGCGCCGACCATCGCCACGACCTGCCCGCCATGGCGCGCGCCGTCACCGAGCGCACCCGCGTCGTGATCGTGTGCACGCCCAACAACCCGACGAGCACGATCGTTACGCTCGCGGAGTTCGAGGCATTCATGGCCGCAGTCCCGCCGACAGTGCTGGTGATACTCGACGAGGCCTATATCGAGTTCGTCACCGACCCGGACGCAGTGCGCGGCATCTCCCTGCTCCCCCGGTACCCGAACCTGGTGGTGCTGCGAACGTTTTCGAAGGCCTACGGGCTCGCCGGCCTGCGGATCGGCTACGCGGTCGGGCCCGAATACGTGATGGATGCAGCGCGCGCCGCTGCGATCCCGCTCTCCGTCATCGAGCCGGCCCAGCTGGCCGCTCTGGCTTCCCTCGATCACGAGGAGCAGCTGCTTGAGCGCGTTCACCGCATCGCGATCCTGCGCGACGAGGTCTGGAGGTCGCTGACGGACCAGGGCTGGCAGGTTCCTCGGCCGAACGGCAACTTCGTCTGGCTCACCACCGGTGCCGCGACTGCGGAGGCGCACGACATTTTCGCCAGCCACGGCATCATCACCCGCGCGCTGGGCGACGGACTTCGCGTCACGATCGGTGAAGCAGGCTCTGTAGATAAACTCCTACGAGCTGCCGCGGAGGTTATCCGAAACCTCCGAACTGCGCCCTGAACTCACGGTTAGATTGGGTCCCATGTCTTATACAGAGGCGACTCTGCAGCTTCTCTCACCGACAGGCAGCCTCGTCGAACGCGACGCCACCGCCGAGTATCTGCCGTTCGTCGAGAAGCTCACCGATGCGCAACTGCGCGAGTTCCATCGGGTCATGGCGATCACCCGCGCGTTCGACGTCGAGGCCACGAACCTGCAGCGGCAGGGGGAGATGGGAATCTGGGTTCCGAGCCTGGGGCAGGAGGCGGCGCAGGTCGGTTCGGGGTTCGCGATGCGGCCGCAAGACCACATCTTCCCGGCGTATCGCGAGCATGCCGTCGGCATCATCCGCGGGCTCGACGCCATCAACATCGTCCGGCTGTTCCGTGGCCTGACGCACGGCGGCTGGAATCCGACCGAGAACGGCAATTTCCACATCTACACGATGGTGCTGGGTTCGCAGACGCTGCATGCTACCGGGTACGCGATGGGCGTCGCGCTCGACGGAAAGTCGGGCACCGGCGACCCGGAGTTCGACGAGGCCGTCATCACCTACTTCGGAGACGGGTCGACGAGCCAGGGCGACGTCAACGAGGCGCTCGTGTTCGCGGCGAGCTACCAGACCCCCGAACTGTTCTTCCTGCAGAACAACCAGTGGGCGATCTCGGTGCCGGTGTCGAAACAGTCGCGCACGCCGCTCTATTTGCGCGCCGGTGGCTTCGGGATCCCGGGCGTGCAGATCGACGGCAACGACGTTCTCATCAGCTACGCGGCGTCGCGCAAGGCGCTCGAGGAGACCCGCGCCGGCGGCGGCCCGCGATTCATCGAGGCGCTGACCTATCGAATGGGCCCGCACACCTCGAGCGACGACCCGACGAAATACCGCACCGACGGCGAGACGGCCCACTGGGCCGCCCTCGACCCGATCGCGCGTTTCGAGGCCTACCTGCGCTCGCGCGGCGAGGGCGACGCGTTTTTCGACGAGGTCGGGGCCGAGGCGGCCGACTTCGCCGACAACATCCGTCGGCGCACGCTCGCTCTCACGATGCCTCCCGTGTCGGACATCTTCGACAACGTGTACTCGGAGCAGCACCCGCTGGTCGCAGAAGAGAAGCGCTGGCTCGCAGGCTACGAAGCGGCCTATGTTTCGGGCGAGGCCGGCGAGTGAGCGCGCTCGAGTCGCTGCCGATGGCCAAGGCGCTTAACGCCGGGCTGCGCAAGGCGCTGCAGGACGACCCCACCGTGTTGCTGATGGGCGAGGACATCGGCCCGCTCGGCGGCGTCTTCCGGGTCACCGAGGGGCTGCAGGCCGAGTTCGGCGACAAACGGGTGATGGATACGCCGCTTGCGGAGTCCGGAATCGTCGGTACCGCGATCGGCCTGGCGATGTACGGCTACCGCCCGGTCTGCGAGATCCAGTTCGACGGCTTCGTCTTTCCGGCGTTCGACCAGATCACGACGCAGCTGGCGAAGCTCACCAACCGGCTCGAGGGTGGCATTTCGATGCCGGTGGTCATCCGCGTGCCGTACGGCGGCCACATCGGGGGCCCCGAACATCACCAGGAGAGCCCCGAGGCCTACTTCGCACACACGGCCGGGCTGCGCGTGGTCAGCCCATCCACTCCCCATGACGCATATTGGATGATCCAGGATTCGATCGCGAGCAACGACCCGGTCATCTTCCTTGAGCCGAAGAGCCGGTACTGGCCCAAGGGCGACGTCGATCTGAGCGAGCGAGGCCGCACCCTCCACTCCACCGCGGTCGCCCGCGAGGGAACCGAGGTCACGGTGCTCGGCCACGGGGCGATGGTCTCGGTGCTGTTGCAGGCGGCCGACCTGGCCGCCGAGGAGGGCACCAGCCTCGAGGTGCTGGACCTGCGCTCGCTGTCGCCGATCGACTATGGCCCGATTCTCGAGTCGGTGCGAAAGACGGGGCGGCTGGTGGTGGCGCAGGAGGCACCAGGCTTCGTGTCGGTGGGCTCGGAGATCGCTGCGACCGTCGCCGAGCGGGCGTTCTACTCGCTCGAGGCGCCGGTGCTGCGCGTGTCCGGGTTCGACACCCCGTTTCCCCCGGCGAAGCTCGAGACGCTCTACCTTCCCGACGCCGACCGGGTGCTCGAGGCGGTCGACCGTGCGCTGGCGTACTAGGCGAAGGACGAAAAATGGCTGATTCAGAATTCCTGCTCCCGGATGTCGGCGAGGGGCTCACCGAGGCCGAGATCGTGGCGTGGAAGGTGAAGCCCGGCGATGTGGTCGCGGTCAACCAGGTGCTGGTCGAGATCGAGACCGCGAAGTCCCTGGTCGAGCTCCCGTCGCCGTTCGCCGGCACCGTTTCCGCGCTTCTCGTCGAGGAGGGCCAGACCGTGGACGTCGGCACGGCGATCATCACGGTCGGCACGGGTGCGGCATCCGCCCCTGTCACGCCGGTCGAGCCGTCGACCGTGACAGACACCGTTGCGAGCATCACCAGCGAAGAGAAAGCTCCGCCCAACCTGGTGGGTTACGGCGGAAAGGGCCACGCCCAGTCGCGTCGGCGCAGGCAGGAGCCGGGCGCCCAGCAGGCTGCGACGGCTCAGCCGGCCGTTCCGCGCCCCGCCTCGGTGCCCGCGGCTGCGGCATCCGCCATCATCGCGAAGCCACCCATCCGCAAGCTGGCGAAAGACCTGGATGTCGACCTCGCCGGCATCGTGGGTACCGGTCTCGCCGGGGAGATTACGCGAGACGACGTCATCCGCCACGCGCAGCAGGCCAGCCTGTTCCGCAACATCGAGACTCCGGCCTGGTCGCCGGAGCGCGAGGAGATCATCCCGGTCAAGGGCGTGCGCAAGGCGATCGCGACTGCAATGGTGCAGAGCGCTTTCACGGCACCGCACGTGAGCGTCTTCGTGGACATCGACGCGACTCGCACGATGGAGTTCGTGGGCCGGCTGAAGACATCGGCCGATTTCGCGGGCATCCGGGTCTCTCCCCTGCTGATCGTTGCGAAGGCGCTCATCTGGGCCGTTCGTCGAAACCCCACAGTGAACTCGTCGTGGAGCGACAAAGAGATCACCGTGCACCACTACGTCAACCTCGGTATCGCCGCAGCAACCCCGCGTGGGTTACTGGTACCCAACATCAAGGATGCTCAGGAGCTCACGCTGCTGCAGTTGGCGCAGGCGCTCGAGAACCTCACGATCACGGCGCGCGACGGCAAGACGCAGCCCGCTGAGATGGCGAACGGCACGATCACCATCACGAACGTCGGCTCGTTCGGCATGGACACGGGAACGCCGATCCTGAACCCCGGCGAGGCGGCGATCCTGGCCATGGGCACCATCAAGCAGAAGCCGTGGATCGTCGACGGTGAGGTGAGGTCGCGCTTCGTCACGACTGTGGCGGGCAGCTTCGACCACCGCGTCGTCGACGGCGATGTGGCGAGCCGTTTCATCGCCGACGTCGCCAGCATCATCGAAGAGCCTGCTCTCCTGCTCGACTGACCCACGCCCAGCCCGTCCAACCCGTGCGCGCGGATTTGCGTGAGGGCGGAGCTTCTGGCAGAGTCATCTCTTGATGAGAATGATTATCAGTACCATTGCAGCCACCGCCGTCATCCTGGCGTTGACCGGATGCTCCGCGCAGTCATCCGACCCCTCCGGCAAGATCGTCGCGGTCGGGGCCGAGAACCAGTACACGAGCGTGATCGCGCAGGTCGGTGGTCGCTATGTCGACGCCACCTCGGTGATGAGCAACCCCAACACCGACCCCCACTCGTTCGAGGCCAGCGCGCAGGTCGCGAGTACGATCAGCGAGGCGTCGCTCGTCGTGCAGAACGGCCTCGGTTACGACTCGTTCATGGCCAAGATCGAGTCGGCGTCGCCGAGTTCGTCGCGCGCGGTCATCACGGCGCAGACGGTGCTGGGGCTGCCGGACTCCACGCGCAACCCGCATCTCTGGTATTCGCCGAAGACCATGCCGGCTGTGGCGAAGAGCATCGCCGCGGCCCTGGCGAAGATCCAGCCCGGCCACAAGGCGTACTTCGCGGCTCGTCTCGAGGCGTTCGACGCATCACTCGCCAAGTGGACGGACGCGCTCGCGGCCTTCAAGGCGGCACATCCGGCCGTGCCGGTCGCGACGACGGAACCCGTCGCCGACTACATGCTCGAGGCCGCCGGCACGAAGAACCTCACGCCGTGGGCCCTGCAAGCGGCGATCATGAACGACACCGACCCCGCACCGCAGGATGTCGCTGTGCAGGATGCCCTGTTCACAGGCGGCCGGGTGAAAGTCTTTCTCTACAATCAGCAGGTGACCGACTCGATAACTGCCAACTACCTGAAGCTGGCGAGCCAGAACCACGTTCCGGTGGTCGGCGTCTACGAGACGATGCCCACCGACGGCTACACCTACCAGACCTGGATGGAGGCCGAACTCACCGCCCTCGAGTCGGCCGTCTCCTCGGGGAAATCGACTGAACGCCTGTGACCGAGGCATCCCGCACCACCCTCGCCGCTCCCGTGCTCGACGTGAGCGGCGTCGGTGTTTCGCTCTCGGGTCGGCGCATCCTGCACGACGTCGGCTTCACGGTTGCGCCCGGCGAGTTCGTGGGGTTGATCGGCTCGAACGGTGCGGGCAAGACCACCTTGCTGAGGGTCATCCTCGGCCTGCAGAGTGCGACCACCGGCACCGTGAAATTCGGCGGGACATCCGCCGCACACCGCGCAGTGCTGGGCTACCTGCCGCAGAAGGTGGCGCTCGATCCGGACCTGCCGCTGCGGGCGCGCGATGTCGTCGCCCTCGGCCTCGACGGACAGAAGCTGGGCATCCCGCTGCCGTCGGCGAAGCGACGTGCGCTCGTCGACGAGCTGCTCGCAGCGGTGGATGCGACGGAGTTCGCCGACAGCCGAGTGGGGCTCCTCTCGGGTGGCCAGCAGCAGCGCGTCCTGATCGCCCACGCGCTCATCAGCGGGCCGCGCCTGCTGCTGCTCGACGAACCGCTGGCCAACCTCGACATTCGCAGCACCCAGGAGATCGTCGAGCTGCTGGCCCGGGTCGGCCGCGAGCGCGGAATAGCCGTGCTCCTTTCCGCCCACGATCTCAACCCGCTGTTGCCGGTCATGGACCGCATCGTCTACCTCGCGGATGGCCAGGCGGTCTCGGGCACGACGGACGAGGTTGTGCAGTCCGATGTTCTCACCGCGCTGTATGGGCGAAAGGTCGACGTTTTGCGGGTCGACGGCCGCGTGTTGGTGGTCGCGGGGCCCGACGACGCCCACGGGCATGACCGATGAGCGCGTTTTTCTCGAGCGGTCCCGTACAGCTCGCGCTCATCGTCGGAACACTGGTGGCCGCGGTCTCGGCGCTCGTCGGCGTTTTCACCGTGATCCGCCGGCAGTCGTTCGCCGGTCATGCTCTGGCCGATCTGGGGGCGGTCGGCGGATCCGCTGCCTTCCTGCTGGGCATACCGCAGCTGCTCGGTTTCGTGGGCGCGGGCATTCTGGCCGCCGGGCTCATGGAGCTCGTCGGAATCAAGCGTGTGCAGGGCCGCGACGTGGCGACCGGAATCGTCTTCGGGTTCGGCCTGGGACTCACAGCACTGTTCCTCTACCTCGACACCCAGCACTCCGGCACCAGCAACGCCGCGGTCTCGGTGCTGTTCGGTTCGCTCTTCGTGATCAATGTGAGCGTGCTTCCGCTGGTCGCGGCGCTTTCCGTGCTGGCGTCACTGATCGTCGCGGTCTTCTACCGCTGGATGCTCGTCGATTCGCTCGACCAGGACGTCGCCGCAGTGCGCGGGATCCCGGTGCGGCTGACGGGCATCCTGTTCCTGGTGGCCCTCGCCCTCGCCGTCGAGCTGTCGGCGCTGACTATCGGGGCTGTGCTGTCGACCGCACTTCTCATCGCGCCGGCGGCCGCGGCGCTGCGGCTCACTCGACGGGTGGGATTCGCAATTCTCATTGCCGTCGGCATCGGTGTGGGGTCGACCTGGCTGGGCATCCTGGTGTCGTTCGAGAGCTACTCGTGGTTCGACGGCGCGCACAGCTGGCCGGTGAGCTTCTGCATCGTGGCGGTGGCCTTCGTCGCCTACCTGCTGTCGGGCATCGCGGTGCCGCTTCGCGCGCGGAGGCGGGTGGCGCATGTTCTCTGAGTTCCTGGTCAATACGTGGATCACGGCAAGCGTCGTCGCGGTCGTCGCCGGGCTCGTGGGCTTCTTCGTGGTGTTGCGAGGGTCGTCATTTCTCGCGCACGCCCTGCCGCACGGGGCATTCGCCGGGGCAGCCGGGGCGACCCTGATCGGCATCGACCCCATTCTCGGTATGGGGATCTTCGCGGTCGGCGGGGCGCTGGCCGTCTCGACTCTCGGCCGTCGCGGGCGCAACGATGTCGTCATCGCGCTGTCGCTGGTCGTCATGCTGGCATTCGGGGCCCTCTTCCTGAGCCTCGGCAACCAGTATTCCGCCGAGGTTTTCGCCCTGCTGTTCGGTCAGATCCTGGGCGTGAGCTCGGCAGAGGTGCTGCCGATCGTGCTGCTCGGCGTGCTCTGCGTCGCGGCAGTAGTGGTGGCGTACCGACCGCTTCTGCTGGCGTCGGTGCTGCCCGACCAGGCTGCGGCCCGCGGCATCAGCGGATTCGGGATGTCGGTCTTCTTCGCACTGGTGGTGGCGGTCGCGACCACGCTGAGCGTTCCCATCGTCGGTGCCCTGCTCATGTTCAGCCTGCTGGTGGGGCCGCCCGCGGCGGCGCGCCTGGTCAGCCCGGATCCGCTGCGGGCGATCCCGCTCTCGATCGGTCTCGCCCTGGTGACCGTGTGGGTGTCGATCGCCGCGGCCTACGAAACCAGCCTTCCGGTCGGATTCTTCGTGACCGCCATCAGCGCGCTGCTCTATGGTCTCGGTCGCGGGTGGTTCACGATCAGTTCGCGTCGGCGTACCGTGGGTTTGGAGGGTGCGAAATGGTGACCAAACGAGCAACGTGGCAGCGCGAAGCCGTGCGCGGTGCACTCTCGTCGTCGGAGGGTTTCGTCAGCGCCCAGTCCCTGCATTCCGCCCTGCGGGAGTCGGGGTCATCCATCGGGCTGGCCACGGTCTACCGCGCTCTCGCCGACCTCGCGGTGGAGGGCGAGGCCGACTCGCTGCAGGCCGAGGGTGAGAACCTTTACCGCGCGTGCACGCCGGGCAGCCACCATCACCACTTGATCTGCCGCAACTGCGGTCTCACCGTCGAAATCGAGGCCGACGCGGTCGAATCGTGGGCCGCATCCGTCGCCGCCGACCACGGTTTCACCCAGCCGAGCCACGTCGTCGACGTCTTCGGCCTGTGCGCCGACTGCCAGTCCCTCTCCTGATTCAGGAGGCGAAAGAGCGGGCGGGGTCAGGCGTGGGTCTCGTGCTCGTGGTCTCCGTGCACTGCGCGTTCGAGCTGAAAGGTCGAGTGTTCGATCGCGATCGAGAAGTGTTCGGCGACGCAGGCCTGTAGTTCGTCGAGGAGCTGCGAGTTGTGCCCGTCGTAGAAGCACTCGTCGTCGACCACCACATGGGCGGTAAGCACCGGCAGGCCGGTGGCGATCTGGGTTGCGTGCAGGTCGTGCACCGCTCGCACGTGCGGCTGCTCGAGCAGATGCTTGCGCACCGCGCCGAGGTCCAGACCGCGCGGGGTGGATTCGAGCAGCACGTCGATGGTCTCGCGCAGCAGCAGCAGGCTGCGGGGCAGGATGAGGGCACCGATCACCAGCGCGGCGACGGCGTCTGCCCGTGTCCAGCCGGTGAGGGAGATGACCACGGCCGCCACGATTACGGAGAGTGAGCCCAGGGCGTCGTTGGCGACTTCGAGGAACGCGGCACGAAAGTTGAAGTTGGCCCGGCGACTGCCGCGCAGTACGAGGAGTGCTGCGATGTTGCCGGCCAGGCCGATGACGCCGAATACGAGCAGCGAATTGGAGGCGATCGGGGAGGGCGCGATGAGCCGGTGGATGCCCTCGACCAGCACGAAGAGGCCGACGGCGAGCAGCACCGCGGCCTGGGCAGTGGCGGCGAGCACCTCTGCGCGGCCGTAGCCCCAGGTGCGCCGCGACGTGGGCGGTCGGCGCGCCAGCGACGCAGCGACCAGCGCGACCGCGAGGCCCCCGGCATCCGTGAGCAGGTGGCCGGCGTCGACGACGAGCGCGAGGCTTCCGGTGATGATTGCGCCAACCACTTCGGCCAGCAGGATGCCCACGCTGATGCAGAGCGCGACAGCCAGACGGGTGCGTCCCGTGCCGCCGTCAGCGTGGTCGTGTGCCATGACTTCAGGGTACGCGCCCGCGTTGCCGCGGGTTCGGTTGCCCCCAGTTCGGGGCCGATTGGGTTGCAGCGGCCGCTCGACGAATATTCTGGTGGGATTGCGAACCGTCGGGGGGTCGCCGCGTCAGTTTCAGGGGGATGAAATGGCGGGACAAGCTGGTTGGTACCACGCGCCGGGCGAAGCCGGCCTGCTGCGGTATTGGAACGGAACCGTGTGGACGACTCACCGGCAGCCGATGCCGGACACGGCTGCCGGCGCATCCGTTGCCGTTGCGTCCGTTGCCGCTCCAACGGATGCCACAGCGCTGGTTCAAGCGGTTCCGGATGAGGCCACCGACCCGATGGCCGAGTACGAACGTCAGTTCGCGTCGGCGGGTGAGTCCGCCGCCGAATCCGTCGAACTCGAGACCACACGGGTCACCGCAGAGCCGCTTCTTGTCGCGGCCGGGCACTCCACGCATTCGGCGGCGCCGCTGCGAGCGCTTCCGACGCACCCGGGATTCGTCGAACACGACTTTTCGCCGGCAGCCGGGCAGCTCGCCGACCCGTCCGGAACGCTCGTAACGACGCCCGACCGCCGTGCTCTCGAAGCTCCGGCGGTGGTTGTTGCCCCCACCCCGGTGCTGGCCGAGCTCGCCGAACGGGATGCCGTGGCGCCGGTTGCCGACGCGATCGACCGCTCCGCCGAAGCTCGGACGGTGGATGCGGTCGCGTCGAACCGAAGGGGACTGGTCGGCGCCCTCATCGCGATGAGCGCGGGGGTCCTGATTCTGCTCGTCGGCCTCGCCGTCGTCGCGCTGCTGGCAGTCGGCGGCTCGGTCGGCGCCGGAGAGGCCCAGGGCACCGGCATTGTCACGAGTCTCGGGTCGACCACGGGCAACAGCTGCACACCGGTCGCCCGCTTCGCGGTGGCAGGTAAGTCGTATCGAGCCGGCTCGACGGTCGCCATTTCGCCGTGCCCGGTGGGGCTCGGCCAGTCCGTCGACGTGATCTATTCGGCGGTGCATCCGGCCTCGCACGCACGCGTCGAGATGAGCGGCCCCGCGACCGCGTTCCTGTGGCTGATCCCGGTGCTGGGTGGACTGCTCTTTCTCGGCGGCCTGTTCATTTTCATCGTGCGGGCGGGATCGATCGCTGCCGGAATCGGGTTGATTCGGGACGGCCGCCGCACGGCAGGTATGCGCGCAGAGCCCGCGCTCGACGAGTCCCAGCTTGCAGAGCAGCCCCAGAGCCACGTAAGCTAACTCCTTGGTCCGGCGGCCTATCCGCTGGCTTTGTACGCCACTCACCCGATCCTTGCGATTGACGTGGGTTTGCGCGTGCCGACAAGTGATCTTGGGCGGAACTCCTCAGTTCCGCGGTATCGAAGGAGAAGAGTCATGGCAGCCGTTTGCCAGGTGACCGGAGCCGTTCCCGGCTTTGGGCACAACATTTCGCACTCGCACCGACGCACCAAGCGTCGTTTCGACCCGAACATCCAGAAGAAGACGTACTACGTGCCGTCCCTGCGCCGCAATGTGACCCTGACGCTCAGCGCCAAGGGCATCAAGGTCATCGACGTTCGTGGCATCGAGTCGGTCGTCAAAGACCTGCTCGCCCGTGGGGAGAAGATCTAATGGCCAAGCAGCAGGACATCCGCCCCATCATCAAGCTCCGCTCAACAGCGGGCACCGGGTACACGTATGTGACCAAGAAGAACCGTCGTAACGACCCCGACCGTCTCGTGCTCAAGAAGTACGACCCCGTTGTACGCAAGCACGTCGAATTCCGCGAGGAGCGCTAGAAATGGCCAAGAAGAGCAAGATTGCCAAGAACGACCAGCGTGCCGTCATCGTCGCGCGTTACGCCGCCAAGCGCCTGGAGCTGAAGAAGGCCCTGGTCGACGTCAACGGAACCGACGAGTCCCGTGAGGCAGCTCGCGTCGGCTTGCAGAAGCTTCCGCGCGACGCGTCGCCGGTACGCCTGCGTGGCCGCGACGCCATCGACGGTCGTCCGCGAGGCTACCTCAGCCAGTTCGGCGTTTCTCGCGTGCGTTTCCGCGATATGGCGCACCGTGGGGAGTTGCCGGGCATTACGAAGTCAAGCTGGTAGGTTCAAGGCGGTTCCGCAGCCGTTTGGCCCACAGAACCGTTTGTTTCATTTACGTCTAATGCACTGCGCTTCTAATGCACAAGTCCGAGGAGGACAACATCATGGCTGACAAGTCACTGAACCGTACCGAGCTGGTTGCAGCACTGGCTGCTGAATCAGGCCAAACTCAGGCCGCCGTCAACACTGTTCTCGACGCGCTCTTTTCTACGCTCTCGAAGACGGTAAAAGAGGGAACCAAGGTCACGATTCCTGGTTGGCTCGCCGTCGAGCGCACCCACCGTGCCGCCCGCACCGGCCGCAACCCGCAGACCGGCGCCACCATCCAGATCGCTGCGAGCTACGGTGTCAAGCTGACCGCCGGCAGCAAGCTGAAGGCCGCTGCCAAGTAGTCTTCGCGCCAGCAAGGGACGACGGCCTCACGGTCGGCGTCCCTTTGCGCTTTAAACCGGCCTCGCGGCCGCGCGCAAGGTGCCTGCGGGCAGCCAACGGACGGCTCTCAGCCACCGTCACTTAGGCTGGGCGGGTGATTCGAGTCTCGCGAGTTGTGGGGCCGGCGGCGCTGCTGGCGGTGGCGTTCGCCGCACTTCTGCTGAGTCTCGCCTACGGTGGCGGCGCAAACGCGCCGATCGCGATCGACCCGGGAGCGATCGTGCGCTACGGCGTGCCGATTGCCACCATGATCGTCGACCTCAGCGCGTCCGGGCTCATCGGCAGCCTGGTGCTGAGCGCCTTCGCGTTCTCATCGGACCGTCCCGAATACGGCAAGGCGCTGGATGTCGCATCCGCGTCGGCCGCCGTTCTCACGATCGCCTCGGCGGCGACCGGCTTCTTTCACCTGCAGACGGATGACCCGGGACCAGTCACCTTCAACGCGCAGTATGGGGATAACCTTTCGCACTACGTGACGACGGTCGGCGAGGGCCAGGCCTGGCTGGCAACCACGCTCATCGCCGCGTGCCTCACCGTGCTGTGTTTCGCCGTGCGCAACCAGACCGCCATCGCGCTGTTCGCCATCGGTGCGATCCTCACCATGATTCCGATGGCACTTCAGGGGCACGCGGGCGACACGGCGAGCCACGATGAGGCGACCACCTCGCTGTGGCTGCACATCGTCTTCGCCGCGATCTGGGTCGGCGGGTTGCTCACCCTCGTGCTGGTGCGGCGCAGCCTCGACGACGGCCGCGTCGCGACCGTTCTTGCGCGCTATTCGACGCTGGCACTGATCTGTTTCATCGTCGTGGCGATCTCCGGTTATGTGAACGCGCAGATCCGCGTGGCGACCTGGGCGAACCTGCTCACTCCGTACGGCATCCTTGTGCTGGTCAAGGTGTTCGCGCTCGGGGCGCTCGGCCTGTTCGGGATCTTCCAGCGCCGCTTCCTGATCGGGAGGATCACCGGTGCCGTCACGGGGGCCGCCCGGTATTTCTGGTTCTTCGTAGCGGGTGAGCTGGCTTTCATGGGTCTCGCGGAGGGCACCGCGTCGGCGCTCGCGGTGACCACTGACCCGCAGATCGAGCTTCCGGCGTCCGAGCTCAACAACCCGACACCGGCCGAACTCCTCACGGGGGCGCATCTTCCGGCGTTCCCGACCATCGAGCGCTACTTCACGGGAATCAACCCGGACGTCCTGTGGATAATCCTCGTCGGCTTCGGCCTGTTCTTCTACCTCGCTGGTGTCTGGCGTCTGCACCGGCGCGGCGACAAATGGCCGATCCATCGCACCGTGCTTTGGGTGCTGGGCATGCTCGGCCTGCTCTACGTCACGAGCGGCGGCGTGAACGTCTACGAGAAGTACCTGTTCAGCGCGCACATGATCGCGCACATGGTGCTGACGATGGCGATACCGGTGCTGCTGGTTCCCGCTGCCCCGATCACGCTCGCCCTGCGCACGGTCAACAAGCGCGACGATGGCACACGCGGCGCGCGCGAATGGATCCTGCTCGCGGTGCATTCGAGGCCGTTCACCTTCCTGGCCAACCCGATCGTCGCGGCACTGTTGTTCGTGCTGTCGCTCTGGGTCTTCTACTACACGCCGCTGTTCAGCTGGGCGACGACCGACCATGTCGGGCACGAGTGGATGATCTTCCACTTCCTCATCGTCGGCTACCTGTTCGTCTCGAGCCTGATCGGCGTCGATCCGGGCCCGGCGCGACCCCCGTATCCGATGCGGCTGCTCATCCTGCTGGGCACCATGGCCTTCCACGCTTTTTTCGGTCTTGCGCTCATCACGAGCACGGGGCTGCTGTCGGCCGACTGGTATGGCGCGATGGGCTGGGGGCCGAGCCTGCCCGCGCTGGGCGACCAGCAGCTGGCCGGCGGAATCGCGTGGAGCATCGGCGAGATCCCCACCCTGGCTCTCGCCATCCTGGTGGCGTTCATGTGGGGTCGCAGCGACGCGCGCGAGTCGAAACGCTACGACCGTAAGGCGGAGCGTGATGGCGACTCCGAACTCAACGCCTACAACGAGATGCTGGCTCGCCGCGCAAAGCAGGGCTGAGTCGTTCCGCGGCGGTCACTGCGCGACGATTGTCAGGTGATCGTCGGATGCGATGGTGATCTGGTAGGAGACCGTGAATGGCACGTCGGCATCGAAGCTAGTGATCTTGCCGTCGTACAGTGACTGCACCTTGACCACGAGGTGCGCCTCGCCCGTCGACTGGGGAACGAGCCAGTTGCCGGTCTCACCGAGCGGCTCGATGGTCACCGCAGGGTCGGAGACCATCGACCAGGCCGGCGTGCTGACGACCCGGTTCGAAAAGCTCTTGCCGAACGGGCACGATGTTGGCAGCAGCACGGTCTGGGTCGCGCACTTGACGTAGTACTGGGCGAGCTCTTTCTTCACTTCGCTGACGAAGAGCGCGTTCGCCTCAGCTTCGACGCGCACCGGAGTGACGCTGGCGGGCTCCGTCACCGGCACCGAGACCGGGGTGGCGGCAAGGTAGGTGGACTTCGAGTCGAACGTGTAGAGCCCGGGCGTGAACACCACGAACGGCTGGGATGCGGTGTGCGACACCGTGCTCACCTCCGGGTTGCCGTTCACCCGGAAGCGCGGGTCGCGCGGGGTCGAGACCGCGACCGTTGCCAGTGGCGACCTGGCGAACGACCAGCGCGAGAACAGTCCGAGGAACGGCGTGGTCGCCACGATGGAGAACGTCGACGTCTCAGTGCGGGCGCCGAGCCGGTAGGCGAACTCCACCGTGTGGATGCCTCCCGCACCGGCCTCGTCGCGCACGAGCCGGATGTGCGAAATGGTGCCGAGAGCGCCGTCGGTGAGCAGATCGGTCGAGACCCCGCTCGGCGCACGAACGCCGGGCAGCTGGCGGGCAGTCGCCGCGTCATGACGGTTGAGGGCGTCGAAATAGCTCGAGACGAACCCGTGCGCGCTGTATACGGTGTTGTCGAGCATCGTGATCGTGGCGATGAAGGCCGCGATGAGCACGGCGAATCCCACCAACCAGGAAACCAGGACGCGGCGCACTGTCCTATTCTCCGGCACGCTCGACCGGTCGGCGGGTAGCCTTGGGAAGTGACCGAGCTGACTCTCTCCGCCGAGCAGCAGGCGGTGTTCGATGCCATCGAGACGACGCAGGATCACATCTTCGTCACCGGCCGCGCTGGAACAGGCAAGTCGACGCTGCTGAATCACCTGTCGTGGCACACGTCTAAACAGATCGTCATCTGCGCGCCGACGGGCGTCGCTGCCCTCAACGTCGGCGGCCAGACGATCCACTCGCTGTTCCGTCTGCCCATCGGGGTCATCGCCGATCACGAGATCGAGCAGTCCCGCGAACTGCGCAAGCTGCTGGGAACCATCGACACCATCGTCATCGACGAGGTGTCGATGGTGAACGCCGACCTGCTGGATGCCGTCGATCGCAGCCTGCGCCAGGCCCGGCAGCGTCCGCACGAGCCGTTCGGCGGCGCGCAGGTCGTGCTCTTCGGCGACCCGTACCAGTTAGCGCCGGTGCCCGGCGACGGCGACGAGCGGGCTTACTTCGAAGACCAGTACCGCTCGATGTGGTTCTTCGACGCCAAGGTCTGGAGTGACGCCGACCTTCGCGTCTACGAGCTGTCGGTCATCCATCGCCAGCATGAGGCGGAGTTCAAGTACATGTTGAACGCCGTGCGTCACGGTCGTGTCACCGCAGAGATAGCACAGCGGCTGAACGAGACGGGTGCCCGCCCGGCGCCGCGCGACGGCACAATCACCCTCGCGACGACGAACAGTACCGTCACCCGCATCAACTCGACCGCGCTGGCGCGACTGCCCGGCCGTTCGCTCACGGCCCGCGCCGAGGTCAGCGGGGAGTTCGGTGGCCGGTCATACCCGGCCGACGAGTCGCTGGAGCTCAAGGTGGGCGCCCAAGTGATGTTCCTGCGCAACGACTCCGACCAGCGCTGGGTGAACGGCAGCATCGGCACTGTGACGAAAATCGACAGCACGGTCTGGGTGGAGGTCGACGGCGAGACCCACCAGGTGCAGCCGGCGGTGTGGGAGAAATACCGCTACTCCTACTCGCCCATCACGAAGTCCCTGAAGAAAGACATCGTCGCCGAATTCACACAGTTTCCGCTTCGGCTGGCCTGGGCGGTCACTATCCACAAGTCGCAGGGCAAGACGTACGATCGCGCCATCATCGACCTTGGCGAGCGGTCATTCGCACCAGGGCAGACGTATGTGGCGCTCTCGCGCATCAGCGAACTCGACGGCCTCTATCTCACCCGTCCGCTACGGCCATCAGACATCATCGTCGACCAGAACGTGCTGCGGTTCATGTCGCGCACCGTTGCTATCCCGGGCATCGAGGCCTGACCGCGCTGGCGCTACGGCGTGGTGTACGACACCACCGCGCGGGCTGCCGTGGGCGGTGACGGGCTGAGCACCGGGGTCGCCGGGGCTCCCATGGTCATGCCGGGCATTGCGTCCATGGGCTTGGCGTAGCGCCCCGCGTCGCTGGCTGAGAGAGCCGGCGTGACGATCGCGGCGGCGAGAAGGCCACCGGCGACGACGCCCAGAAGGTAGCGCGGGGCACTGGAATCCCGGGTCGGGGCGGAAAGGTCCGCACCCCTGCGCAGGTGGATCGCCAGCGTGAGTGAGATGAAGAGTCCGAGCACAGACCCCAGCGCCATCGAATCGAACCCGAGATAGGAGGCGACCGCGGGGTTCCTCGATACCGCGGCGGCGGCCACCAGCACGCCCCACAGCAGCACGGGCGCAAGTGCCGCCACGAGCACGGTGCGGGGGGCGAGAATGCGTACTCGCACGAAGGTTGCGAGGCCCCAGGCGCACTCGGCGGTGCCGATCACGGCGAGAAGCACCGCCACAGGCGCCGGGGAACTACCGACCAGGGCGAGGTGGATGATGCCCGCGCACAGGGCTGCGAACCCCAGCCACATCCTGGTGATGGTCGACACGGAAGTACTCCGTCCGCGATCGTGAGCTACGCGGTCTTCGGACGGCTGAGCACGCGGTCGGCGCCGATCCCGACGGCCAGCAGAACGACGGCACTGGCGAAATGAAGCACGTTGTCTGCGCCGTTGAGGGCGAGGATGTTGAGCGGGTTGTTGCCGCCGGCGATCAGTAGTCCGACCACACCGAGCAGCAGGTATACGGCACCGATGGTCGTGTTCAGGGCCTTGGCGGCTCGCACGCCAGTCAGTCCGGCGATGAGCAGCGCACCGCCGATCACGAGATGCGCCACGTTGTGCAGGGGGTTGATCTCGAATAGGCCCAGCAACTTGGGCCCGCTGGTGGAAACGAAGCCGGTGCTGCTGGTGATGAAGAATCCGAGTACGCCGATCAGAAGGTAGACGACCCCGAATACGACGCCGAGCAGGCGGTTGGGTGACTTTGACATGGTGTTGCCTCCTACTTTCGTGGCAGGCGTTTGCCCGCCCCTGATGTGTTGTTCGTATCCGTGTCGCAGCACGCTTGGTCGGTGCGGCATGGTCGCTCGCCGCTGTTGGCAGGTTTTCTACGGCGCCCGGCAGTCGTTCTGGTCGATGCTTGGTGCATGCCTATTGTGCCCGACACCAAGAACTGGACCTGGGTCGCTGAGCGGCCATGCCCCGAGTGCGGCTTCGATCCGGCCGACTATTCGAACACCGGCATCGCCGCGGCGATCCGCGACAATGCGGCGAGCTGGCCGGCCGTACTCGATCGAGCAACAGTACGGGTGCGCCCGGATGACTCGACCTGGTCGCCGCTCGAGTACGCGGCGCACGTGCGCGACGTCATGCGGGTCTACCGCGAGCGGGTGCGGTTGATGGTCGAGACGGATGACCCGTTGTACGCCAACTGGGACCAGGACGAGACGGCGGTGGCCGACCGATACAACGAGCAGGATCCGGCTGTAGTCGCCACCGAGCTGGCCGCGGTCGCCGACGAGTTGGCCAGCGCGTTCGAGCGACTGCTGCCCGGGCAGTGGCAGCGGGCGGGACGCCGCAGTGACGGCGCGAGCTTCACCATCTCGACGATGGCGGTGTACATGACGCATGACCTTGTGCACCACCGGTGGGACGTCAGCGGATAGCCCGTCATCCACTGAACAGGTGGCCCAGCAGGAAGCGCACCGTTCGTTGGTTTGCGAGCTCCGCCGCGCGGGCGTTGTACAGGGCGTCGATGTCGGCGTTCGCGAACGAGTGCTGGGTGCCAAGGTAGACGTGGTCGGTCACGGGGGTGCCGTGTTCGTGCAGGCGCTCGATGAAGCTGACCGGGTCTTCGCCTTCGCCCCACTCGTCGCTTTCGGCGTAATGCAGCAGTACGGGCGCAGGAAGCACGCCGTGGTCCTGCGGGCCGAGCGACGAGTAGTAGGCGACCACGGCATCTGCAGCGCCGCCCTGCGCGTGCAGCAGTGACAGCCAGCCCCCCATCGAGAAGCCGGCGACACCAACCTTCTGCGACCCGCCGGTCCGCGAGTCATTGATGATGTCATCGAGTTCGGCCAGCGCCAGCCCGACGTCAAGGTCGTTCATGAGCTTTTCGGCTGTGGCCGCTGAATGCGTGGCGACACCGTTGAAGAGATCGGGGACTGCGACGAAGAAGCCCTCGCGGGCAAGCAGATCCGCGACTCGCAGCAGTCCCGGAAGGCGGCCGTAGTAATCGTGCACGAGAACGACGAGCGGACCGCCCTGCATCCCCACATAGACGGGAACGCCGGGCGAGGAAACGGGAATGAGGTCACTCATAATCCGTCCGATCTTCGCTGGCAGGTTGCTGTTCCAAGGCTACCGGGACACACGTAGAGTCGAATCCATGACGAATGGTGCCCTGGTACTGGCCGGCGGCGGTGTCGCCGGCATCGCGTGGGAGACAGGCGTGTTGTTGGGCATCCAGGATGCCGAACCCGCCGTGATCTCGAAGATTCTGGCGGCGCAGACCCTGCTTGTCGGCACCTCGGCGGGCTCCGCCGTCGCCGCCCAGCTCGCTGGTGGGACGCCGCTGCAGACACTTTTCGACGCACACCTGGCCGACGACACCGGCGAGCTGTTCGTCGAGATCGACCTGGCTTCGTTCGGCACCATGATGGCCGGTGCGATGGCAGGTGCGACCTCGCCCCAGGACGGACTCCGCCGGCTCGGGGTGATCGCCTCGAACGCGGCCACGCCGTCGACCGAGGCGAGAAGACGGGTCATCGAGACGAGGCTGCCGGTGCGTACGTGGGGGACCCGACCTCTGCGCATCACTGCAGTCGACGTCGAGACGGGAGAGCTGCGCGTCTTCGACCGAGACTCCGGGGTCGATCTCGTGGATGCGGTGATGGCGAGTTGCGCGGTACCCGGCATCTGGCCTGTGGTCGAGATCGAGGGTCGCACGTACATGGATGGCGGGGTGCGGTCGGGTTCGAACGCCGACATCGCCGCCGGTTCCGACCCCGTACTGATCATCACTCCGGCGACCGAGCAGACGCCGATGGGTCCGGCAGTGCCGCCCGCGGAGTTCGACGCGCTTGCGCCGGGCCGAGTGCACGTCGTGTACGCGGATGCCGCATCCGTGGCTGCATTCGGCCTGAATCCCCTTGATCCCGCCAACAGCGGGCCGGCCGCGCTCGCCGGCCGAGAAGTCGGGCGACGTGCCGCCGCCGACATCGCGGCCTTCTGGGGCTAGCGCGGTCGTGGAATAGAGAATGAGCCTGTGCAGCCGCAATACCGCGAGGCTGAACAGGACCGTCCCGGAATAGGGGTCGACCAACAGGACGAATGAGGGGTTTTTAGGCCCCGCATCCTGTCGACAGGTCGAAGACTAGGGGACCGTGGAGGGCGCGGGCCCGGTGCTGTCCCGAACCACCAGGCGGCTCGGCTCCGCGGTGGCATTGGCCACCGGGAGTCCGTCGATCGTGTCGATGAGCAGTGAGGCCGCCTTGGCACCCAGCGAGTGCGGTGACGTCGTGAACCCGGCTCGACGACCTGGACATCGCCGACCGAGCTGAAACCGCTGACTCTGCCGGTTCCCGCGCGGGCCGGAACGACGACGATCACCGCGACAGTGGCGGGCACGGCCCAGATCGACGCGCTGCTGGTGCAGCCGGTGATCTCCCACGTCGGCATGACCGGGGCCCGGAGCGCGTACGACCTCTACGTCAGCGCATCCGTCCGCACGACCGATGAAGCGATCACGGCGCCGGGGCATCCCATCGTGGTGACCCGTTACGACGCGGCGGGCCGACTGGTCGGAGTGCAGACGGAGCGAGCATCGACGACCCGAATCGAGGTGCTCGCGGGCGGTTTCACAACCGTTACGGGCTAACTGGGCGGGCTATGCAGCGTCGTCGATGGGAGCGATGAGCCCCGGGTCAAGGGGGTCGGCCGTGCGTGAGTTGTTGACTCGGCGATCGACCTCGTAGGTGGTGATCGTGGACGCGACGTCTTGCGACTCCTGGTGCAGCAAAGAGAGGAGATGCTCGCGCTCGGCGTCGGTAGCGAGCTTTGCAGGGTTGAGCCATTCGTCGTAGAGGTCGTCGGTGATGAAGACGGGCATCCGGTCGTGCACCTCGCCGGACGCGTCACGCGCCTCACTGGTGATGATTGCCGTCGAGACCACCCACTCGTCGTCCACCTTGCGAACCGTGTAAATGCTCGCGGCGGCGAGCAGGTCGCCGGTGCCATGGATGAAATGGGGTTGCTTGAGCTTCTTGCCGTCCTGGTCCAGCTCGCTCCACTCGTAGTACCCGCGCATGGGAACGATGCAACGAGCACCCGAGAAGGCGCCCTTCCACAGCCCGTTGCTGGCGACCGTCTCGATGCGGGCGTTGAACTGGGGGCGCTTCGACTCCTTCATGAACGACGGATGGAAGTCCCAGATCGCCGCGTCTATGGACCTGGTGACCTGGCCGGTGTCGCTGTGCTTGCGCTCGCGGATGATCGGGGTGATGTCGGTCGGCGCGATGGAGTACCGGGGCACCCAGTCGCTGAAGTCGTTGCCGTCTGCGACGAACGCCTGGATCAGGTCATCCGTCTTCGAGTCCAAAGCGAATCGTCCGCACACAAGTCCATCTTGGCCCCGGCTACCGACCGCAGCCAGTCGTGGGCATCAGTGCTTCCAGGTCGAATACCGGTGCCGACTGCACACCGTCGCGGCCGGAAGGCTGACGGACGGGCATCCAGAGGGCAGGCGTTCTGGCGCAGCAAGGAAGTTGCCCATCACCACCTTGCGGTCTCCGGTGCGCGACCACGCGTACCGCATCACTGTGGACGCGTGGCGCGAGTACAGCGCGGAGAATGCCTGCAGGTCGCCCGCCTGGCAGGCGAGCAGGAACTCCCGGTCGGAGTCGCCATCCGTCGTCTCGATTGTGCTCACCTCACCCACTAGGTGTCAGAAAATCGCGGATCGTCTCATCCCGGTCATGATTGCCGGTCGACCTGCCGAGTAGTGTCGGTCGCGACGACGGGAGTTCACGATGACGAACAAGACGCCAGAAGAAGAGCGCATCCAGAAGGAGCAGGAAGCACGCGACCGCGAGAAGGAGCGTGAGCAGGCCGAGGAGGATCGCCGCCTCGAGTAAAGTCAGCCCGGTGCCTGCTGCGCGGATTGCAGCTGTGCCTCCCAGTCCCGGGGAACCAGTGAGGTCGGCCCGGGTGTGCCCTGGTCGAGCGGATGGCTCTGTGGTGCCGCAAGCTGAGGGCCATCGATGAAGTCGCCGGTGCGGTAGTCGTAGAACCAGTTCTCGCCCGGCTCGAACGAGGCGATCACGGCATGACCCGACGACTGCGCGTGCGCCGTCGCGTGCTTGCCGAGCGACGAGTCGCAGCAGCCGATGTGACCGCATTCGGCGCATCGTCGCAGGTGCAGCCACCACCCCTTCGTGGCTTCACATTCCTCGCATCCGCTGCCGCTCGGGCGAACGGCCGGGTCGATCTCTGCATCGCTCATGGCAGGCGCCTTCCGATTCCCCTGCAGCCTACGACTGCGGGTGCGCAGAGGGAATGGCGGATCCGCCTGCTCGGCTCAGCGACGGATCTTGGTGTACTGCGCGCTGCCGTAGCCGAGCACCAGGTAGCCGATCGGCTGCAGCAGGAACAGCAGCAAAAACCCATAGACCGGACCCTTGCCGAACGCGCGTGCAACCCCGAGGGCCACCACAATCGCCGTGATGACGTTGACGACCGGAAGGATGTAGAGAACCAGCAGGACTCCCGAACGGCCGGCCAGCTTGATCTGCAGGTAGATGTTGTAGATCGGGATGAATCCGCCCCACGCAGGGCGCCCGGCCTTCTTCAGCATCGGCCACATGCCGATCGCGACCAGGACGTACGCGATGAGCGACCCGGTCGCTGCCGAGCTGTCGGCCGACTGGCTCGTTCCGTAGAGGTCTGAGGCGAGCGCGACAATCGGGTGCACGTGGTCTCCGTTCCGGTCGGCCACAGGTTGACCTTCATCGAGACTAGCGGCAACGCACGAGGCGTCAGCGCGGCGCCATCCCACCCAGAACGAGGAAGGGCCCAGCGCGCAGCATGGAGTCTGCGGCGCTGGGCCATCCGAATGCGAAAGGTCCGTAGGGTAAGCCGGACCAGCGCATCGGAACGAACCGAAAACCGGCACCTGTGGGTCGACTTGGGTGAGTCGCAGGTTGGGTTCTTGGACCGTTCGGCCGGGCAGAATTCGGGTTCTGCTGGCCTGTACTAGACGTTACAGTATGTCCCCCTAAAAGCGGACTCATTTCGTGCCCCCTCTTCGGGGGACGCGCGTGGCCCGCGGGCGCGCGCTGCCGCTCTCGCCTATCCTGTGGTGCTGTGACGTCAGACACGTTGGACCCTTCGGCCGCCCGGCGAATCGCCGGCGACGTGGCCGCCCTCGTCGGAGAGCGGTATGTGTTTCCCGCGGAGGCCGATGCGATTTCCGTGTTGATCGCCCACAGGGCGTCGGCGGGCGACTACTCGACCGCGGCAGATCTGCCGGCGCTCGCCGCAGCCCTGACCATCGACCTCCAGTCCGTCAACGGTGACCGGCACCTGCGAGTGATTTACACCGACGAGCCGGTGGTCGACCTCGACGACCCCGACGCCGAACTGGCGATGTGGGCACAGCGTGCCGACGAGGCTGCCGGAGGCATCGCCCAGGCAGCGATCCTGGCGTCCGGCATCGGGCTTCTCGAGCTGCGCCCCATCCTGTATCCGTCGGTTCTCGTCGAGGATCGGGTCGCTGCCGCCATGACGACACTTTCCGGCGCGGATGCGCTCGTCATCGATGCTCGCAACTGCCTCGGCGGAAGCCCCGATACGGTAGCGCTTGTCTGCAGCTATCTATTCGATGGCGAACCGGTGCACCTGAACTCGATGTTCGAGCGCGGCGACACGGCGGCCGAGCAGTGGTGGACACTTTCATCGGTTGCGGGCACACGGTTCGGCGCCCGTAAGCCGGTAGCCGTGCTCACCAGCAGCATCACGTTCTCCGGAGCTGAGGCGTTGGCCTACGACCTCCAGCAGCTCGGCCGAATCACGGTCGTCGGAGAGCAGACCGGCGGTGGAGCGAACCCGCGCGAAGGTTTTCGCGTGCAGGACCACCTGGAGGCAACGATTCCCGTAGCGCGGCCGATCAACCCGGTCTCCGGCACGAACTGGGAACTGGTGGGGGTGACGCCCGACATCCTGTGCGCCAGCGGGGATGCTCTCGATCGGGCCCTCGCGTTCCTGGCGAGGTAGCTTCGCGCGAATCGCCGCTTGGCGTGTTGTGCCAGCACGAATTACAGTCTCATGCTATCGAACATATCTTCGAAGGTAGGAGAGCAGCATGACCGTGATCGACAGCACCGTCGCGGTGTGGACTAACGAGAACGGCGTGCCGGAGCGCATCGTTTGGCACGCGCGTCGATATCGGGTCAGCGACCAGCCGACTCGACTCGAGCCGGACTTCAGCCTCATCACGCACCCGATTCCGATCGATGGATGGCGCTTCCAGGGCACCGCAGACGACGGCACTTCGCGCGTCTTCGACGTGCTGTTCAGCGCCGCGCGTGGCCAGTGGCAAGTGATCCGCGTTTACGAGTGAGCTCGCTCAACCGTTGCGCCGCCCGGCGCAACAGCGAGACAATCACGAAACGCAGGCTTTCCCGGCGTTGGCATTCGAAAGGAAATGAAATGAGTGGATTCAAGTCGTTCCTGCTTCGCGGAAACCTGGTCGATCTGGCGGTCGCGTTCGTCATCGGCGCAGCGTTCGCGGGGTTGGTCACCGGGCTCGTCACGGACTTCATCACCCCACTGATCGCCGCCATCGGGGGCAAGCCCAGCTTTGACAACCTGTACTTCACCGTCAACAACTCGAAGTTTCTCTACGGCCATTTCCTGAACCTGCTGATCTCGTTCCTGATTGTTGCCGCAGTTATGTACTTCCTGGTCGTGCTGCCATTTTCGAAGCTTCTCGAGCGGTTCCGCCCCACGCCCGAAGCGCCCGCTCCCGTGCAGGATTGCCCGCATTGCCTGTCTTCGATCCCCGCTGCCGCCGCGGTCTGCGCTTTCTGCACGCGGGACGTCGCCGAACCGCCGGTGGCGCACGGGGCCCACGTCTGACGCAACGCAGAAGGCGGGAGGGCCCGAAGACCTTCCCGCCTCCGGCGGTGCTGATGTGACTTGCCTGACTAGCCCTGCGGGATCGACTGCAGTGCTGCCTGGATCATCGGGGTGGCTGCCTGCGGGCTGGTGAACAGGTTCGAGGTGAGCGAGAACCAGTAGTCGCCGACGAAGACCTCGTAGTCGCCGGTGTAGGTTCCGCCGCCCTTGACCTCGTAGACCTTGACCTCCTTGCCGAAACCGTTCAGCAGTGTCGCGTTCTTGGCGATCGCCTGCTGGTATTGGGTGAAGTTGCCCTTGCCGACGCCGATGGTGATGACGTTGCCGTCGCGTCCGATGTACTGCTCGGACTGGCCGCCGGCACGCTCGATGTCGGCGGCAGACGTGCCGGGCACCGCTTCGTAGCGCGCGCTCGGGTAGAGCGTGTTGTCGTATTTGGCCTTGACGAGGTTGAAAACGTCGCTCGGTGCCACGATGACCTGCGTGCGGTGTGACGGGATGTTGTCGTTCGCGGGCTTGGACGGCACGGCTGGTGAGACAGAGTGGTGTGCCTTCGCGTGCGAGTGGGCGCTGTCGCCGGCAAACGCTGCGGTGGTGACCCCTCCGACGGCCAGGCCGACGGCGAGTGCCCCCGTGGTGAACAGGGCGACGATGGACTTGGTGCGCATGGTGATTCTCCTTGTTTCGGTAAGTAGTGGCGGCCCTTCGCCGTCGACCTCTACGTTTCCAGCGGTCGCGCGAGTGCGGTGTCCGCTGATCGGTGGATGGCCCGGGGGAACCGCGCGTCCCCCGGTGGAACGGCCGTGGCAAGGTCGGGGCTAGTCTGGTGACCGAATCGTCGGTACGTCTGGCAGGTGGCACGTGCAGGGGCTGATCAGTGCGGTGGTGGTCGATGACCACCCGTTCTTTCGCGACGGCCTCGCCCGGGGGCTCGCGCAGAGCGGTCGCATCCGCGTTCTCGGCGAGGCCGACGGCGGTCGCGAGGGACTGGCCATGATCGCCGCGTTGTCGCCGGACGTCGCCGTGGTCGACTACCAGATGCCCGACCTGGATGGGCTGGCACTGGTGTCCGCGGCGATGCGCGACGGGCTGTCGACGCGCATCCTCTTGCTCTCTGCAGCTACCGACGGATCAATCGTCTACGCGGCGCTGGAGGCGGGGGCCGCCGGCTATATGTCTAAGGATGCCTCGCGCTCCGAGATCGTCGAGGCCGTTGCGGACGTCGCCGCTGGCCGCACCGTCGTGCCGCCGGGACTGGCGGCCGGTCTCGCCAACGAGATTCGACTGCGACGCACATCGGACAGGCCGATTCTCAGTGAACGTGAGCGGGAGGTGCTGGCTGGTTTTGCACGTGGCCTGTCTATTCCGCAGATCGCGGGCGAGCTGTTCCTCGGCGCCAGTACCGTGAAGACCCACACGCAGCGCCTGTACGAGAAGCTTGGTGTGTCCGATCGCGCGGCCGCAGTGGCCGAGGGCATGCGGCACCACCTGCTGGAATGAGCGAGCAGCCACCGGGCGCGGCCGCCCGCGACGCGACGTCACTGCGTGACCTTGCGCGCACCCCCGAGTTGCGCGCCCTCCTGATTGAGCATGCGGGCCGCGGCTTTCGTGTGCAGGCCATCCTGCGCGGGGTCCTGGCGATCTTCGTCCTGTTGACGGTCGTGCTCGTCCCGCCGGCGAACGAGCGCCTTGCCGCCCTCCTGGTCGCCCTGGCCTACTGCGTGTGGGCGGTCACGGTTTACCTTGCAGTGCGGGTCAGCGCCGAGCGGGTGCTGCGGCTCAACTGGATCGCTCTCATCGGCGATATCGTCGCCCTCGCGCTGGTCACCCTGACGTCGGCCGGGGCAGACAAGGTCAGCTGGACGGGGGACCTCCTGCTGAACGGATTCTTTCTGGTACCGGTGCTCGCGGCCGTGCAGTTACGCGTCTGGGTCGCGGTTGTCGTGTCCACTCCGGCGCTCGCCGTGTTCGTGGTCTGCAGCATCATCGCGCGCCAGGCGGAGGCCCAGCCCTGGTCGTATGTGCTGCTTCGTGTGCTCGCGCTGGCCGGGCTCTCCATCGGCTGCGTCCTGCTCGTGCGCGTGCAGAGCTCGCGCGTGCTCGCCATCGGCAACACCGTGACCCATCGCGGTGCACTGCTGGCCGACCTGCTCGAGACCGAGTCACGCGAACGCGCCCAGCTGTCTGAGGACCTTCACGATGGCGCCCTGCAGTACATTCTGGCGGCCCGGCTGGACCTCGACGACCTGCCGCCCGATACCGATACCGCTGTGCGCGCGCGGCTGTCGGAGGCGCTCGCAGAGGCGAGCGGCATGCTGCGTTCCCAGGTCTCGCAACTCACCCCGGCGATTCTCGATCAGGCCGGTCTTACCGCCGCAGTTCGGCGACTGGTCGACGATGCCGCAGACCGTGGCCGGTTCACCGTCGAGCTGGATGCTGCGGGCTGGCCGGCGGGGCCCACGCCCGTCGACCGACTGGTCTATGACTGCGCCCGGGAGCTTCTCGCCAATGTGGTGAAACACGCTCACGCCCGACTGGTGCGAATCATCCTGTCGCGGTCATCCACGATCGCCACCCTGGTCGTGGTCGACGATGGGTCGGGAATGGTTGAGGGTCGCACCGACACTCGCCTCCGCGCTGGTCACGTCGGGCTGGCCACCCGGCGCATTCGCGTCGAAGCCGCGGGCGGGTCGCTGGGCGTCGCGTCCGTGTTGGGCGGGGGCACAACCGTAACTGTCTCCGTTCCGCTGGGCTGAGAGTCGCCCTTCCTGTGGAGCTGACGGCCGGCGCGGATGGCGTCACCAGGGAACCGGGCCGTCGTTTCCCACGAAGGTTCCGGACGGTCCGTCAGGGCCGATCAACGCGAGTTGCACGATGACCTCTGCCCCCTGTTCGACGGTGTTGATCTGCAGGCCAGCCGCCCTCAACTGCTCGATCGACGGACCGCCTTCACGCGGACCGGTGAACTCGGTCGCGGTGAGACCCGGCGTGACCGAGTTGACGCGCCAGCGCGGGAAAGCGCGGGCGTACTGGATCGTCAGCATGTTGAGCGACGCCTTCGACATGGGGTAGGCGAGCATGGTCCACCGCGAGTCGGGATTGGTGTTCAACGTCAGGGACCCGACAGCGCTGGACACATTCACGACGACCGGGGTGTCGCTCGCTTCGAGCAGCGGTGTGAACGCGTCGATTACGGCCGCAGCGCCGAAGACGTTCGTTTCGAACACCGCCCGCAGGTCCTCGATGGTCGCCTCACCGGGTCGGCGCTGCTCCCCGGAAACGCCGGCATTGTTGACCAGCACGTCGAGCGACCCGGCCTCATCCTGTATTCGCGCGACCGCGGTGGCGATCGAGTCGGCATCGGTCGCGTCGAGCTGGATCGGTGCTGCGCCGATGGCGGCCGCCACGTCCGTTCCAGCGGCCAGGTCGCGCGCCCCCAGGTACACGGTCTGGCCGGCCTCGACAAGTCGGCGGGCGACTTCGCGACCAAGTCCACGGGTAGCGCCGGTAACGAGTGTTGTAGTCATACGTCGATGATTGCACCCGCTCCTGAGATCGGAAGTCCGGGAGCTCCCACCGGTGATGGTTGCGGATTGCCCCTTCGAAGGGTCTGGTCACGGTCCTACGATGAATCACAGGGCAACGATCGTTCACGGACGCCACGGAGGTAGCGATGACCAACGAAACGTACGACTTCGAATACCCGGATGAAGCGGGTTATCCCGATGGGGTCGGCACTCTCAGTGAGACGCAGGTTGCGCTTGCGGACGAGGTGAGCACTGATGCGAGCCGCGAGGGGTCGTTCACCGACCTGCCCCTGTTGCTCGTGCAGGAGCCTGCGAAGACGACCTGGAGCGCGATCGTCGAAGACGAAGAGATCGGCGACATCAGCTACGACCTGGCGGATGACGGTCGCCGGGTCATCCTGAAGTCGACCACTGTCTACCCTGACTACCGGGGGCAGGGGGTGGCCAGCGAGATGATTCGGCGTCTTCTGGTCGAGCTGCGGAAGCAGGGTGTCACGGCGACGATCGAGTGTCCCATCGTGCGCACCTTCATCGACCAGCATCCGGAGTTTGCCGATGTCGTCGACCCGAACCATCCGGGGATCCTGCGCGTGCGGCGCTAGCAGCGCTGCTTCTGGGTACCGGGCTCACGGCAATGTCGACCGGCGATGTCCGGTTGGCGTCTCGTGTTCGGTGCGGACCACCCCCGTGGTTTACTCCATGGGTGAGGTTGGAACCGATTGGCGAGGACGCCACCGAGATGAGCGTCCACGAGGTCGCGGAGTTGTACTGGATGCACTATTTTGCGTTCACCAGCAGTTCGCGTGAGGAGCGGCTGCGCATCGAACGTGGTGATCTCCAGGGTCTATCTCGTCTCCTCGAAGCTGCGCTGCAGTCCGACAGTGACTTCGACGAATTGATTACCGAAATCATCTCCGTGCTTGAGACGCGGTATCCGCAAGACAGAGACTACGGCCTTGGCTTTGTTGCGGCGGGACCGATCGAGGATCGTTGGAACTCCGGAGATACCGAGATCCTTCGGCGACTGCGATCGCGTGGGGTCCCAGAGGAATCGCTGGCGCAGATACAGAGTGGAATGTGGACCTTGGAGTCTGCAAATCCGAAGTCTCGCGCAAAGCCGCGGCATTCGAAATAGCTAGCACTCACGGTCCGTCGTGCTTGAGCGCGAGAATGCACGGGCTACTTGGTGGCCTGACCCGTGGAATCGGTCTCCGCGTTCGAATCTCTGGCGGGGGAGGGGCGGACCGTTTCTCGACCCTTACCCAATCGAATCTTCGGGCCCATGGACGCAAGGATGCCGAAGATGATCTCGCCAATCCAATCGAACACGTCCACACATCCCAAGTCGAAGCTGGTGCCATTACGGATCTCCCACCGGCTTAGGCGCAATGGTAACGGCAACACGGTTCCGCTCGAGCGTTGGCGCATGTTGTGCCGCTAAGCGTCCCGACAACGGCTGATGCCATGAGCGCTCCGAGCGGCGGTGGCGGTGTCCGGGAGTGAACCGCCGCATCGCGTTGAGCTTGCTTGCGGCCCTCTAGCAGTCTTATCGTCCGATGCTTTGGAGTCGCTGTCTGGCCCATGAGAGCCCGGTCGGCCCGCACGCTGAAACCAATAGAACATGCACATGATCAAACCTATCCAAACGGCGCCAAGACCGATATTGCCGACTACGTCAAGACGGCGCACCGTGAGTCTGATCGTAAGTGCGATAGCCCCGCAGCCAACGAGAACCAATCCGGCGATCAGTGTGCGCTTGGCCCGCCGCGTGTAGAAAGCGTCGATTTGCTCCTGGGTCATATCGAAGCCAGTGTCGTGGTCGCTCACCGACTCATCATGTCGGACTGCGCACTGGAAGTGCCAGACCATTGGCGACGCGACTGGTTGCCGATGAACCTTCCACATACCTCGCCCGACGAGTCTCCCGATCGGTGACGGCAACTTCCCGATACTCTGGCAAAATCACCGAAGCATAGAGGCGAACTGTTGAATCGGGCACTGCGCGCGGCGCTGATCGT
>Ga0302314_10001495_pt1 | contig 43835 bp, 43 predicted proteins | sample III_Palsa_N2_3_FD_200533 | JGI IMG/M metagenome (GOLD analysis project Ga0302314, IMG submission 200533) | Peat permafrost microbial communities from Stordalen Mire near Abisko, Sweden - III_Palsa_N2_3 | ecosystem: Environmental > Terrestrial > Soil > Palsa > Peat permafrost | place: Sweden... | reverse complement strand
GGCGGTCCCGCGGAGCCTAGCAAGTAAGGCCAAGGCCGCGTTGTAGTGTTTGGAAGCGCGTCCCTTTCCTCCGCAGAATGCTTGCCCCGCATCACACGCAAGCCGCTAAATACCTTTTTTGGTACACAGATATTTGGCATCAGACGGATATCCATTACCAGAAAAGCAGACAAGACATTTTCGCTAGGTTACGTAGTGGATTCATATCACGCTAAACGCCACGCCGGATGCTCGACCGCGAGACACTTCCCGTATCCCGCCAGAGCACCCTGCCAAAACAACTTACGGACGGTTGTACATCGCGTTCCAGTCCGCAGCCGACACCCGGCGTCCACCCGACTGCGACACACCGCTCGCGACACCACCATAACCGCTCGTTGCACCATTCTGCGCAGCCACACGCGCTTCCGCAGCCTGCACGGCGACGGGGTAATGGGTTTCATCGTCGCCCGGGCGATAGCCAGCCTTTTCGATCTGGACGAGATCGGCACGGACCTGAGCACGTGTGACAGGCGCATTCGATTGGGCAAACGACAAGGCCGGAGCAGCCAAAGCAGCAGCAACGACAACAGCTTGGATGAGCGATTTCATGATGGCTTACCTCGAAATTCTGTTCTTGTCCCGTTACGAACACCCTTGTTCGTAACCAGTGACAACACTCTAGGTAAGTAATCGCTTAAGATTAAGTAGCCGGTTTGGGAAGGATTCTTATCAAATTAGGGGTAAACCCCGAAGGTCTAATGATACCCACAACCGGACACGGCCGGCCGGCGCCGGGCGCAGCCCATCGCGAGCAGGGGTCCTGCGCATAGAACAGCGGTAGGTCAATCAACGAATCCGGCAAACAAAACTGTCCGCCGCATTTCGTCGGACAGTTTGAAACGCGAATGTGCTTCGCACGACCGTTAGCGGTCCCAAATAATCCGTCTCGCGCTACGTACGCGATTTCAGGGTGCGACACGGAAAAGCAATGCAGTCGGAATCCGACAAATCTCAGACCGATGCGGCGCATACACCGCCACCTGATTTGGTATGGCTTAGAGTCTGTCCCGTGCGTGATCCCCCGCGCATGTAGTACCCTTTACGGGCCGCCGATTTGGCGGCCTTTTTGTTTTCCATGCGATGAGGCCCGACAGCGGCGCGAAATTCGACGACCTGTGGCTCTCTCATCGGTTTTTGCCCGCCTAAACTGCAAGCAAGGTTACATGCTTCTGGGAGGCGGCCATGACCGAGTCAATGTTGGCCATTTCGATGGCGACCATCCTCATCGTCTTCGGCACGGCGATACGCGCAACGCACATCAACCGGGATCGACTGATCAGGTGGTTCGAGAAGCACAACATCCGGTAACGGCCTTTGCTTCTGCTCGGCCCGCCTTAGCAGACAAAACCGTCACCGCTTAGGACGAGTGAAATCATAAAAACGGTGCCCGTGCATCGCACGAATCATGCGTTGGCGGAGGTGCTCGCGCCGGTAGTGCACGACGACCAGCAACGTTGCAATCAGCAGCACTGAGAAACCCATTGCGACGCCCACTATTGTCTCGTCCATGGCTGCTCCTCGTTGGTATGCCCTGAGATTCATCTTAGATCGCTGCCGACGCTTTTGACAGGCGAACGTCCAATTACCAGGACAACGATCCTGCCCTATAAGGCGAGGCAGGTCCGCGCGTTTCGCAGCGCTAAGCAAAGCCAGCACAAGGCTTTTTGCGTACCACTCACGCGCCATCCGCCGACCGCCGTCGCGCAGACGCATCCTCCCGCAGTCAGACGAATGCGAATGTGCGAGGGCAGACCAAGAATCCGCTGAACTTTGGCGGTTCGATGCTGGAAGACGCTTCCCACAAGCGCGAAAGCCATCGTGCTAAAGCAATCGTTTTCCCTCATCTATGGCCTAAAATACAGCCATGATCTGTGGTGGCGGTCGCGACCTCGACGGAGGATTTCATGACTGAATCGGTGTTGGCTTATTTGCTGGGGCCGCTCGTAATGGCGGTGGTGGGAGTGGCGCTGTGGGCCGTCTCTCACTACCATCGTGACGGCGATCGGGAAGGGCGTCGAGAGCGCTGGCTCGATACGCATCACGTCGACTGGATGCGCCACCGGCACTGATGGGAGCGCAAAGCAGACGCCATGCGCGCCTCGCTATGCGGCAACGGTGCGTGGCTTATTGGCCGCCGAGTATGCGCAGAATATCGCGCGCGAAGTCTTCGTCCGCGGTCGCCCAGTCGGGCGAGCCAACCGCATAATCGACCGGATTCCTCTTGCCCTGAGCCTTGCGGATCGCCGCAATGCTCAGAGCGAGGGCTCGCGCCTCGAGATATTGCGGATCTTCCGCCCCGAAGGGGATGAAATGTTCGTTGTTCATTGCCAGGATGTCGGCCAGTTCTGCGCAAACTTTAATGACCGGAGCGTGACACTCGGGCATACCCCATAGAGTGACGCCACTAGCGCGGACGCCTCCGCGCCCTGTCAATTACCAACCGGGTTGCGGCGGCGGCGCATAGCCATACGGGCCAGCGGGCGCTGGGCCGCACGCGACATAGCCCCCTTGGTACTGGTCATAGCAGTACCCCGGCGGCGGCCCCGCATAAACCGGCGCCTGTTGATACACGGGCGCATAAACCGGGGCCTGATACACGGGCGCGTAGGCAGGGGCCTGATACACCACAGGCGGCGCCGGGTTCAACGCCGAACCGACTACCGCACCAATCACCGCCCCGCCGAGCAGCGCGCCGACGACGGCCGCGCCGTCATGCGCCGATGCCTGACCCGCGGCGGCAAGGCCGCCGACCATCAACACTACTGCCGCAATTTTTCGCATTTTATTGTTCCGCCATCGGGTCATGTAAGTACATGCGGCGGATTGTGAGCGCGAAGCGCGGAAACAGATGCTGCAAGTGGTAACCAGGTATTACCGGCGTAAGCGGCCGCGCGTGGCTCCGCTCAACACGGCGCTCCTGCCCTGCCCAGCTGCTTGCGCCTGACGACGACTGGCCTCATGATGCGGCGGTGAAAAAGGCCGTTTGCGCTGATACAAACGCCACAAACATCGACAAACCAGAACCGGCTTCGAGGAGCGCCATGAAGTACGACGAGAGCAACCCTTTCGCAAGGATTTTGCGCGGCGAACTACCGTGCATCAAGGTGGCTGAGACAGACGCCACCCTAGCCTTTATGGATCTGATGCCGCAGGCGGACGGGCATGTGCTGGTAGTACCGAAAGAAGCCGCCGCGGAGATCTTCGAACTCTCCGATGCGGCAACGGTGGCATGCATGCGCATGACGCAGAAAATCGCCGTCGCGCTACGGGCGGTACTGCAGCCGGATGGGATGTTTATCGGCCAGTTCAACGGCGCAGCAGCAGGCCAGACCGTCGCGCATGTGCATTTTCACGTGATTCCGCGTTGGGAAGGTGAGCCGCTACGCATGCATGCGCGCGAGATGGCGCCGCAAGCGGCGCTCGAAGCGCTCGCGCAACGTATCCGTGACAGCTTGGCGACTAGCTGCGATAAGTAGGTCTAAGCAGGTAGGCACACCGAAACGTGCGCCTGGGGCACACGTCGAACCGCACGGCAACGGTAAACGACCCGGAGAGTCGCCACACTTCCTCGCCGTAACGGCGAAAGGCCTCAATGACGATGCAGCAGACTGCGCAGCGGATGATGCCAATCAATATGCCGCGGGTGGTCCTTCTGCGCGCGCAGGAGATGTTCCTGCCACAGTTCATCGGAGAACAGGAACGCGACTATCAGCAGTGGCACGACCAGAAACGCGCCTAGTATCAGGTGCTCCATCTCAGCATCCTCCTTTCGCCCAGTCCGTGATTGCATTGTATCCGCACTCCGCGTGCCCGGTGTGCGCCCGCGCACTCACAGGCATCCAGCCCCATCTGCGACAACGCGCCGCCCTGCCCCTGCAAAACCCTTGCCACGCCTCGTCCGGCGGGCGCCGCGCCGCTGCTCCGGATTCAGCACATAAGAACTCCTAACGCTGTGCCGGGACTAACCCTAACTCGCCGGACATCATTGGCCATTTAGCGGCGCCTGCCGCTTTTGACACAACACGGTCATTCCGGCGCAATCTAAAACCAACAATTCTCAAGGGGAATCTCATGACGATTGAACGCGATCCCAGGCTCACCTTAAGGCCGCTGGAGCGTCACGATTTGCGCTTCGTGCATGAAGTAAATAACGACGCGAAGATCATGCGTTACTGGTTTGAAGAACCTTATGAGACGTTCTCAGAGCTGTCGCAGCTCTACGACCAGCACGTGCACGATCAGCGCGAACGCCGTTTTGTCGCAGTGGATAACGACGGCGAAACGGTGGGTCTGGCTGAATTGATCGAGCTCGACTACATTCACCGGCGCGGCGAGTTCCAGATCATCATCGCCCCGCAGGCGCAGGGCCGCGGCTATGCGACCGTCGCGACGCGGCTCGCGATCGATTACGCCTTTTCAGTGCTCAATTTGCGCAAGATCTACCTGATCGTCGACACGTCGAATGCTGCCGCGATTCACGTGTACGAGAAATGCGGCTTCAGGCATGAAGCGGAACTGATCGAGGAGTTCTTCGGCAACGGCAAGTATCACAACGCCTTGCGCATGTGCATGTTCCAGCAAGAGTTCTTCGCGACCTACAAGCGCGGCGACTGACATGGACGCCCGCATTGCGGGCGTCCATGTCACGCTCAGCCACCTCTGTCCAGAAACCCCCGTGGAACCGTCAGCGCGCGATCAGGCTGACGCCTTCTTCCACGTCGCGGCGAAGATGCCCGCACCGATCAGCAAGCTTCCACCGGTCCGATTGACGATGCGCTGCACGCGCGGGCTCCGTATCGCGCGCCGCGCAGCCGAGGCAAGCATCGCGTAGCAGAACGCATTCAAGGTACCGAGCAGCACGAACGTCGCCTCGAAAACGACGATCTGCGATGCGGCTGCAACATGCGGATCCATGAACTGCGGCACGAATGCCACGAAGAAAATGATGCTTTTCGGGTTGAGCGCGGTCACCGTGAAGGCGTGCGCGAAAATCCGGCTGGTGCGCGTCTCTGCTGTATCAGGCGTATCCGGTGCCTGCGTCGGCGCGCGCCACAGCTTGATGCCAAGATAGATCAGATAGGCCGCGCCGACCCATTTGAGCGCCGTGAACAGCGTAGCGGATGCCGCGAGGATCACGCCTAGCCCGAGCATCGAAGCCGTCATCGAGGTCAGGTCGCCCAGCGCCACGCCGGCGGTCGTCACCAACGCAAAGCGGCGGCCGTGGCCCAATGCGTAGGAAATGACCAGCAGCACGGTCGGACCGGGGATCGCAACCAGAATCGCCGAAGCGATCGCAAAAGGCAGCCAATGGGCAAGCGTCATGAGGAGTCTCCAAAAAGTTGGTTGATTTATCCACGAACTTCGGACGACTGCAAGCACCTTTTCGTGCGACCTGTCAGCCTCGCCGGAACCCACCGCATGACACCTGGCACCGTTTTTATTCTGCAGCTAACCCCATATGTGCTGCTTTTTCAATTATCTGCTAAATGACTTTGTGTGCGCCGCATCAAATGGTTTTAATTTCGTATTAATTTGCTTAATTAAGTGTGCTCGTTTACGCGCATGTATGCCGCTAAGCTTTACCAGTTAAAGCGAAGCATCCTGCCCGACTTTAAGGAATCCGTCATATGTCGGCTCTTTTGCGCCGCGCGATAGCCGTTAAAGCGGCTAATCGCATCTGCGACAAATTCGCCACTGTTGCGAGCGCACACAAGATGTGCTTGTCGTCGGCTCAACTTCTTCTAAAGTGCAAGATGCGGGTATGACCTTGAAGTTAAATACATAGCTAACCTGAGTAATAACCCGCACGGAGGCAAATATGCAAAAGCAAATCGCTCTTCTCTTCGCCGTGGCGGGATTGCTCGCCGCGTCAGTGGTGCAGGCTCAAGACAGTGTCATCAAGCCCGCGCAAACCATCCAGTTCAAGCCGAACGCTTATGGCTGCCTGTCGAAGGATAAACTCGACGCCGCCGATCAGCACGCGCAGGCTGGCGAGCAGCAGCAGATGCAGGAATTCTTCTCCGGCTATCAATGCCTCTCGACTCCGGAGAATTCGAGTTTCCGCGTCGTACGCGTGGTTGGACATGACGTCGAATTCGTCAATTCCGGCAATAGCGACACGCAAGGCCTTTGGGCTAACGATCGCTTCATCAAGCAATAGCAAGTCCAGGGCGAGGTTTTAAAAACCTCGCCTGATTGACCGCCGCACCAGGCCCATTAAGGAGGCTTGGTGACGAACGCGCGTGTTTAAAAGCTTACGTGGACAATCGACGTTAATGAAAACGGCTGGGCATTTGCCCGGCCGTTTTATTTTTACTCGATCCATGAAGCCAAAACCGCTGTCATGGACTGCTTTACGTCTGCTACGCCATCTTCATTGCGCGCCGGAACATTCCCCGTGAATGCAAAACGCGCCCGCGGCGGCACGCCGCGCGATCCACCCAATCGCCGACATAACACTCCCACCGGTTTTCCACTATTCCGAATATCAATTTGGGTATGGCATCATCGAATCATTTGTACACAGACGGCATTGAGCCGCGATATCGGGACACCCATGACACGCAGCTACTCGAACTGGTTCGTGCGCGCGCGGCTCAAGACGCGCCAGTTGCTGCTGCTGGCGGCAATGGAGGAGGAGGGCAACGTCCGGCGCGCCGCCGACTCGCTGGGCATTACCCAGCCCGCCGCGTCACGCCTCCTGAAAGAGCTCGAGGACATGCTGGGCGTGAGCCTGTTCGACCGCACCCCACACGGCATGCGCGCGACGCTCTACGGCGAAGTGATGATCCGTCACGCGCGCATGGTGCTGTCGAACCTCAGTCATGCGCATGATGAAATATCAGCGTTGCGGGCAGGCTTAACCGGCCAGGTGCGTATCGGCGTGATCGCCGCGGCGGCTGCGACCATGGTGCCGCGTGCCATTGCCAGCGTGAAAGAGCGTTACCCGCAGTTGCAGATCTGGCTGCAGGTCGAAACCTCTGACGTGATGCTGGCGCAGGTCGCGGAAGGCGAACTCGATATCATGATCGGGCGCGTGCTCGAGCGGCGGGATCCGCTGAAAACCGAAGTCCGCTACGAACCGCTCGCCGACGAACCGTTATGCGTGGTCGCCCGAACCGGACACCCTCTCGAAAATGAGACAGGTTTGACGCTCTCCGATGTGGTGAATGCAAGCTGGGTGCTGCATCCGCCCGGCAGCGTGCTACGTCATCGTTTTGATCTGATGTTTTCGCAGATTGGGCTCACTCCACCCCAAAACGTCGTCAATACGAACAACTTTCTGGCGATTTCGAGCCTTTTGCTCCATAGCGACATGCTCGCCGTCCTGCCGGACGAAGTCGCGCGGGAGTACCAGCAGTACGGCATGCTGAAGCAAATGCCGGTCAATCTACCGTGCAGAATGGATACATTCGGTATCATCACGCGCCAGTCGCAATTGCTGTCGCCGGCGGCGTCGGTGGTGCTGGAAGCCTTGCGCTTAGCGGCCGTCGACGTGTATGGTGCGGCCTTCGACCCAGCGATGGCACGTTAAATGCTCATACGTGGCTGCGAAAGCAGCCAAGGTAGGGCAGGTCCATCGCGCAGATCCGATCGCGCCACCTCACGCTGCAGTCCGGCCGGCGTCGTCTCGCTGCCATTTTTCTTTGGTAACGTCACGCCGCCCCCCGCAGTCCAGCGCAGGAGCGAGCAATGTACAAACAACATGGTAAGCGGCAGCGAGCTGCCGATGATTCCTTCTCTGTCCGGTCCGCAGGCGCGGGCCCCTGGATTGGCATGGCTCTCAAATCGACGATTTACAAGGCAGAACTGCAGATTGCAGACATGGACCGGCATTACTATGCCGATCATGCGCTGACGATCGCGCGCCATCCGTCGGAAACCGACGAACGCATGATGGTGCGCGTGGCGGCGTTCGCACTGTTCGCTCAGGAACGACTGGAGTTCTGCAAAGGTTTGTCGGATACCGACGAACCCGACCTCTGGCAAAAGGATCTGACCGGCGCCATCGAAACCTGGATCGAAGTCGGCCAGCCGGACGAACGGCGCATCGCGAAAGCAAGCGGCCGCTCCAACGAAGTCGTGGTGATCGCCTACGGCGGCCGCACCTCGGAGATCTGGTGGCAGGGGATTCGCAACAAGGTGGACCGGCTGCGCAACGTCACGGTCTGGACGCTTAGCGAGGACGTCGGCGCCGCGCTTGGCAAGCTGGCGGAACGGACCATGCGCCTGCAATGCACGGTGCAGGATGGTGCAGCCTGGCTCGGCAGTGCTGACGCAGACCCGGTACCGATTGAATGGACTGTGCTGAAGGCGCCGGCGAACGCCCAGTGAGGAAAGGGCTAAACTAACGGCGACGCCGCCCGCGACGGTGCAGCTAACCCCGGCAGATAAGCCATCAGGCGGCTCCCTCCGGCGGCCCCTTCAGTTCGACCATATTGCCCTCGGGGTCGAACAGATACAGCGACGGCCCAAAGCCATCCGCGCCGTAACGCACACCCAGTTCGCCGATGCGCACGCCGCGCTCCTGCAGATAAGCCTTAAGCGCCTCGCCGTCGAAACCTTCGACACGCAGACACAGATGATCCATATTTCGACCTTCGCCGGGTGTACCGCTGTCCGGCCGGTCGATTTTCGCGCCCACCTTCAGCAAATCGATCAGCGAACGTCCGGCGCGCAGCTGGATCAGCCCAATGTCGCGCTGCTCTTTTTCGACGCTGCAGCCGAGTACATCGCAGTAGAAACGGGTGATGGATTCGAGATCGGCGACCCGGATGACAACATGGTCGATCTCGCGAATGTGGATCTTCATGGAAGGCGCCCCTTGGACGGTTCTTTACCGGTCAATGGGAGTGTAGAAGAAAGGCAGGGCGTCTGGAGGCCTCGAACCGAGGCTGGCGGCCGACGAAATAGGGGGCCAGATTGACAGGCGATGGGCAAAAAAAAGCCCGCTCTCAGGGAGCAGGCTGAATCCATATCAGGAGGAGACATGGAGGAGACAGGAACTACTATACACACGGGGTTGGTGCGACGCAATAACTTTTTAAGGGAAAACCCGATAGGGTGGCGTTTTGTCGCAACCCGGTCTGAACCGACCCTCAACGCACCCTGAACTGGCCCCGGAATTGACCCCTAAGCCCCCGTCGCCGCCAGGGCCACGCAATGACAGAGCAAGAACCGGAGCGTAGTGTGTTGGCATGCAAACTACATTGGTGACCATCGAAACCGTTTTTTCGGGGACATCATGAACCGTACCGTGACACCTGCCTGGTCGACTGACGCCGAACGCTGGGAAGCCGTGACCCAACGCGACCCGCACGCCGATGGCGCTTTTTTCTACGGCGTCAAAACCACCGGCGTGTTCTGCCGCCCATCGTGCGCGTCGCGCCAGCCGCGCCGCGAAAACGTCGATTTCTTCCCTACCCCTGACGCAGCTCGTGCCGCAGGCTATCGCGATTGCAAACGCTGCCAGCCCGGCGGCCTGCCGCGCGAACTCGAGATCGTGAATCGCGCCTGCGCTGCGCTCGACGCCGCTCCGCAAGAACGGCTCACGCTCGCGCAATTGAGCGACGCCGTGCACGTCAGCCCGTTTCACCTGCAACGGCTGTTCAAACGCGTCGTGGGCGTGTCGCCGCGCCAATATCAGGCGGCTCAGCGCGGCGCGGCGCTGCGCGAAGCGCTCCACCGTGGTACGGACGTGACGCGTGCCACCGTCGATGCCGGCTTCGGCTCGCCGTCGCGCATGTACGAAAGCGCGCCGACCGAGCTGGGCATGGCACCGTCGGACTACCGGCGCAAGGGCGCGGGATTGACGGTGCATTACGCCAGTTCGCCGACCTCGCTCGGCTTCGTGCTGGTGGCGGCCACCGCCAAGGGCATCTGCAAGATCGGCTTCGGTGACGACGCCAGCACGCTCGCCAACGAGTTGCGCGGCGAGTTCGCCAACGCCGAGCTGGTCGAGGATGCCGCCCAGCTCGCACCGTTCATTGCCCAAGTGGACGCCTACCTGCATGGCACCCGCCAGCGCTTCGACCTGCCGCTCGATATCGACGCGACGGCGTTCCGCCAGCGCGTCTGGGACGCGCTGCGGCGCATTCCGTACGGCGAGACGCGCAGCTATTCGGACATCGCCGAAGCCGTCGGTTCCCCGCGTGCGGTGCGGGCCGTGGCGAGCGCCTGCGCCTCGAACCCGGTGGCGCTGGCGATTCCGTGTCATCGTGTGGTGCAAAAGGGCGGGGCGCTCGCCGGCTATCGCTGGGGACTGCCGCGCAAGGCCGCACTGCTCGACGCCGAAGCGCACCGCACGGGCGTGGACGCAGGCGCCGCGAATAGCGCGCCGCTGATAAAGGCCGATGCAGCCGCAGTCGCCGAAGCCGCCGGGGCCGGCAAACGCAAAGCGAAGCTCTCCATCACGCCCACCCCCAATCTGGATCACGCCGCTTGAGCACTGCCACTGACCTCGCCATCCTTGAACTGCCGTTCAAAGCCCCGTTCGACTGGCCGCGCATCCTGCGTTTCTTCGCCGGGCGCGCCACGCCCGGCGTCGAAGCGGTCGAGGATGGCGCGTACCGCCGCGCCATCGACTGGGCCGGCGACAGCGGCACGCTGACGGTCCGCCCGCATCCGCGCAAGCGCTGCATCGTCGCCACCATCGAAGGTCCCGCCGGCCGCCACGCCGAGGCGCTCGCCGCGCCGATTGCGCGGATGTTCGACCTGCACGCGGATCCGAAGGCCATCGCGGCGCATTTCGCCGCCGATCCCTGGCTGGCGCCGCTGATCGAAGCGGCGCCGGGCCTGCGCGTGCCGGGCGCCTGGTCGGCCTTCGAACTGGTGGTGCGGGCGATTGTCGGCCAGCAGGTCAGCGTGAAAGCGGCCACCACGATCATCGGCCGGCTCGTTCAGCGGGCCGGCCAACGCATCGAGGATCACCCGCACGAACGCACCGCCTGGCGCTTCCCGACCCCGGCCGCCCTGGCCGCCGCGGACATGGCGCAGATCGGCATGCCGGGCAAGCGCGTGGCGGCGCTGCAAGGCATGGCGGCGGCGGTCGCAAGCGGCGCGGTGCCGCTCGACAGCCATGCCGCTGCCGGCACCGTCGACACCGCCGTCTTACGCGCCGCGCTGCTGGCGCTGCCAGGCATCGGTCCGTGGACCGTCGAATACGTGGCAATGCGCGCATGGCGCGACGCCGACGCTTGGCCCGCGTGGGATCTGGTGCTGATGCAGTCGATCGCCGCCCGCGACCCAACACTGTTGCGGCCGACCCAACAGCGCTCGCGTACCGACGCCTGGCGTCCATGGCGTGCGTATGCGGCCGTGCACTTGTGGAACGAAGTGGCGGACCGCGCGGGCGCGGCACGAGGCGGTTAACGCAGACGCGCTAGTGGGGCGAGCGCGGATCCCGCGTGAGGCGCTCGCGGCGTAGAGTAGACGTGGTAGGCGTGGCCTGCAGCATCCCGAAGCATCTCGACAAAAGCCGTCCCGGAGGTGGCCGAGGTAGCCTCAAGCAGGGGTTGTGGCTAGATGTTAAAGTGCCCGCTACTGAAAATTCCGCCGGATGTTGTCGACCGCACATAGCTTCACTTGAGCGGCACATGGCGGCCGACAACGTCCGACTCGCATCAATGCCAAACACAACACCTTCCCGCACGACCGACCTGCTTTCGCACCGCCTGTCCGTGCTCGCCTCCGGTCCACAGCGCGACGCGCTCGCGACCGGCCTGCGCGGCATCGAAAGGGAAAGCCTGCGCGTCACGCCCGACGGTCAACTCGCGCTGACGCCGCATCCGCGTGCGCTCGGTTCGGCGCTCACGCACCCCTCGCTGACCACCGACTATTCGGAGGCGCTGATCGAGCTGATCACGCCGGCGGAACACGACGCCGCGATCACGCTCGACAAGCTCGATGAACTGCATCGTTTCGTCTACGCAAAGCTCGACGGCGAAATCCTGTGGAACAACTCCATGCCGGGCCTGTTGCCCGATACCGACGACGGCATTCCGATCGCGCAATACGGCTCGTCGAACATCGGCAAGCTGAAGTACGTGTACCGCGTGGGCCTCGCGCTGCGCTACGGGCGCACGATGCAAACCATCGCCGGTATCCACTACAACTATTCGCTGAACGAAGAAGTGTGGCGCCTGCTGCATGCGGACCAGCAATCCACAGCGAGCGCGGTGGACTTTCAGTCTGAGCGCTATCTGGCGCTGATCCGCAATTTCCGCCGCACCAACTGGTTGTTGATGTACCTGTTCGGCGCATCGCCGGCACTCGATCGCCGTTTCCTGCGCGGTCGCCAACATACGCTTGAGACCTTCGACGCCGATACGCTGTATCGCCCGTACGCGACCAGCTTGCGGATGAGCGATCTCGGTTATTCGAACACCACCGGGCAGGCCGCGCTGCACGCGGACTACGACACGTTGCACGGCTACCTGGACGCGTTGGCCAAAGCGGTCAGCCAGCCCTATCCGCCATACGAAAAAATCGGCACGCAACGCGACGGCGAGTGGGTTCAGATCAACACCAACGTCCTGCAGATCGAGAACGAGTTCTACTCGACGATCCGCCCCAAGCGCATCACCTATCCGGGCGAGCGTCCGCTGCATGCGCTGGCCGCGCGTGGCGTGCAATACGTCGAAGTGCGCTGCATGGATATCGATCCGTTCGAGCCGACCGGTATTGCGCTGGAGACCGCTCGCTTTCTCGATGCCTACCTGTTGGTCTGCGCGTTCGAAGACAGCCCGTCGCTGCCGCCGGAGGCCTACTGCGAGGCCAATCAGAATTTCGGGCGCGTCACTCAGGAAGGGCGCAAGCCCGGCCTCGAACTCACGCGTGATGGCCAGTCCATCACGATGCGCGAGTGGGCCGACGAACTGTTCGTCAAGATCGAGATTGCCGCCAAGGCGCTCGATGCACTGCGCGGAGACGACGTACATATGCGCGCGCTCGCCGCACAACGTGCAAAGCTTGCCGACCCATCGTTGACGCCTTCCGCACGCGTGCTGCAGACCATGCGCGACAAGCAGCAGAGTTTCCTCGCGTTCGGACTCGAACAGAGCGAAGTGCACGCCGCGTACTTCCGCGCGTGGCCGCTCGACGCTGACGCTACCAAGGAGTTCACGGAACTCGCCGCACAGTCGCTCGAACAGCAGGCGAAACTCGAGCGCGAAGAGGTTGGTTCGTTCGACGCCTTCGTGGCCGCTTATCGTGCCTATACGTTGAATCGCTTTAGCGTCTAAACGGCGCACCGTTGATGCGAGCACCGTGGCGAAAGTGACGTGGCAGAGGAGGGCGGCTCGGCAGAGCCGCCTTTTTGTTTGTAGCAGCGCTTCTGCAAACGAGCCGGTAACGGCTACGTATCCGACCGGCGCGAGGCCCACCGTTTCGGCAAGAAGTGCCCGTCGCCAGGCTTTCGGTGAGGGGTATGAAACACCTTCGGATTGCGGTGGTCCAACCCTTAACTTAATGACCCTCCGCGCGCCGGTTGCGCGCGTGCGGTCGTCTCCACGCAGGGAGGAAGGAAGGCGATGAAGAAAGCTCTGTTGGCAACATTGTGCGTGCTGGCCGTGGGTTGCACGACGCGCGGGCAGGTGAACCCCGACGTCATGCAGATCGCCACCACGCCGCTGACGTGTTCGAACGCAACCGAATGCAATCTCTGGTGGCAACGCGCCCACACCTGGGTCGCGGACCATTCGACCTACAAGATCGAGGCCGCTACTGATTCGCTGATCCAGACCGGTGGCCCGCTTGGCGGCAAACGCGCGCTGGCCTATCAGATCACGAAGACCCCTAACAACGACGGCACCGCCACAATCGGCTTCGCCGCGCATTGCGACAGCTCGCTTGGGTGCAAACCCAATCCATGGGAAGCCGGCGCCGATTTCAAGGAGTTCGTTCGCAGTGGCGCAGCCGGTAGCCCAGCGCCGCAAAACAACGGTGCAACCGCGCCGGCCACGGCAACGCCATCGTCGCTCGAGGCCGCGCCGGCGCAATCAGTGGGTACGCCTGACGTGCCCGTGAGTCAGTAAGCGAAAGCGCCGCCGCGGGCGGGCGGCGCTCCTCAATGCCCCATCGAAGGCCCCGCGCCTTTGCGCGGTTTCGTGATCCAGACCAGCGCGGCCAGCACGATAAAGCTCGCGCACGAGATCCGGAAGAAATCGTTAGTCGCCATCATGTACGCCTGCTGCGTCACGATCTGATTCAACTGCGCCGTCAGGCTCTGCCCGGCAAAACCGAGGCTCGTAAGAGAATCGCTATAGGCAGTGGTGTTCGACGCATAGGAGCTGACCGATTCCGTCAGCACCGCGTGATGGTAAATCGTGTCGTTTTCCCAGTACGTCGTGCTGATCGCGGTGCCGACCGCACCCGACAAGGTACGGAAGAAGTTCGACAGACCCGAGGCGCTCGCGAGACGCTCGTCGGACACACTTGAGAGCGTGATGGTGGTCATCGGCACGAAGAAGCACGCCACGCCGATCCCCTGCACGATACGCGGCCAGATCACGTGATTGAACGGGACATCGAGCGTGAAAGTCGAGTTCCAGAACGACACGAACGCAAACACGACGAACGCGAAGCTCGCCACCATCCGCAGATTGAGCCGGTGCATGTTGCGTCCGATCAGCGGGGAGAGCACGAGCGCGAGCAGGCCGACGGGCGCAGTCGCCAGCCCGGCGAGCCCGGCCGTGTAACCCATCACCGTCTGCAGCCAGAGCGGGAAGATCACCACCGAACCGAAGAACGCCATGAAGCCGAACGAGATGATCAGCACGCCGAGCGCGAAGTTGCGGTCCTTGAAGAGCGACAGGTCGATCACCGGCTCCTTCTCGGTCATCTCCCAGACCAGCATGAACGCAATCGAAATCACGGCGATGATCGCCAGCGCGACGATGAACTTCGAGTTGAACCAGTCGCGGTCCTTGCCGAGGTCAAGCATCATCTGCAGGCACGATACGCCGGTCACCAGCAGCGCTAGGCCGATGGCGTCGATACGTTGCTTCGTCGTCTTCGTTTCGCGGCCACGCAACAGCACGAATGCGCACGCCGCGGAAAACAGACCGATCGGCACGTTGATGTAGAAGATCCACGGCCACGTGTAGTTGTCGGTGATCCAGCCGCCCATCACTGGCCCGAAGATCGGTGCGACGATGACGGTCATCGCCCATAGGCCGAGCGCGAGCCCGCGCTTTTCGGGCGGATACGAGCGCATCAGGATGGTCTGCGAGAGCGGCACCATCGGCCCGGACACGAGCCCCTGCAGCAACCGGAACGCAATCAGCGATTCGAAGTTCTGCGCGAAGCCGCATAGGGCCGACGCGATCGTGAAGAGCAGCACGGACAACGTGAAAAGACGTACCTCGCCGACCCGGCGCGCGAGCCAGCCGGTCAGCGGCACCGCAATCGCCGAAGCCACCGAATACGACGAGATCACCCAGGTGCCCTGGCTGGTGGCGACGCCAAGGCTGCCGGAAATGGTCGGCACCGCGACGTTGGCAATCGACGTATCGAGCACTTCCATGAACGTGCCGAGCGCGAGTCCGACGGTGAGCAACGCCAGCCTGCCGCCGGCTAGCGGGGCGGGTTCAGTGGCGGGTGCGGCAACTGCAGGAGGCGTAGCGGCCATGATCGAATCTCCTCAGCCGGCAGAAACTTGACCCAGCATGCATATCTCGTCATTCGGCGAGATGTCTTACATGTCCTGTCATCTTCTGCCCAGACAGATATTTCTTTAAACGTCGACGCGTGGTGACGCGTCTCGTGGCTACGACTTGCCGCCTGCCGGCGACGGTGGATTTTCTTCTGCTGCGCAGGCCTGGAACCCGCAATCCGGCCCGTCACCCGAGCCGTTCGCGATCAGGCGGCCCAACAGGCCCGTCAGCGCTGCGACATCTGCAGGCGTGAAACCCTGCAGCTGCTCGTTGAGCACCGCGGCGCCCAGACGGGGCAGCTGCTGGGCGACTTCGCGCCCATGCGGCGTCAGTTCGAGCTTGACCATACGGCGGTCGGCATCGCTACGCGTACGGACGATAAAGCCTTTCTTTTCAAGGCGATCGAGCATGCGCGTCATCGAGCCGCTGTCGTACGACATGGCGCGGGATAGCTCATACGGCGTATGCGCCCGGTTGCACGACAACATCAGGATCACGCCAATCTGCTGCGCCGTGAGACCTAACGGCTTGACCGCACGGTCCATCCGCTCGACCAGCACATTGCGCGCTTTCGACAGGTAATAGCCAAGACTCGATTCGAGATGAATCTCGTCGGCGTTGTAGGGACCGTCGGTCATCGAAGTTCGCTTTGAAACGTCCGCATTGACACATTAGGCAGATCGGATTTTAGCTGCCTAAGCAGACAAGTCAATCTTCACGCTCCTTGGCGAGGGTCTCAAAAAAACAACACAGCAGCGGACGCGACGTCATAGCATCTTGAAATTTAATTGCATAGGCAATATTATTACAAGCAACGAGTCACGCGCGATCCGCGCCACCCGAGACCATGTTCTGACCGCTTTGCCGCGCACCCAACCTAGGCGGTGCGTAGAGGATTCCCCGCCATGCTGTACCTGAAAAACACCCTGGGTGGCCTGAGCCGCTCGCTTCACGATTCCGCACTGCAAACCTTCCAGGGGCCGTACCGCTGGTTGAAACTGGCGCTGTACGTGGTTATGTTTGTGCTGCCGGGCGGCTCGCTAGGGGTGATGTTCTTTGCGTGGCTCGATCACCGCCGCAATGGCCGTGCTACGAAGACGGCAACGCCTGCCGCCCTTGCGCCGGTGGCGCTTCTGGGCGGCGCGGGAACAATGAAGTCCGCCGCAAAGCCCGTCGCACTGGGTACGGCACAGGCCGTCGCCACGGCCTGCCAGCCGCGCGCCGAAGCGCCGGCTTGCCGGGCAGCAGCCGGCAAACAGGCCCGGCAAACTACTGCGGCCGATCAGCGCTGTTAAGGCGAGGGCGGGCCGCCCGCTCACGTTTCCTCCCACGCCTCTTTCGCCCCCTACGGACCTTGCGGACGCTTACTCGAGCGTCGCCAGCATGCCGCCGTAACGGCACGTAACCGTCGCCACCGCGCGAGTTACACACCCACAACGCGCCCTGCATTAACCTTTCGGTTTTCTGCCCCATCGGCAACGCGTACGCTACCATTCCGGATCGTCGCGACGACCCGTCTCCGATCGCCCTATCGGCGGTCATAGGGACGGTGGCCCGCCGATCTTCCCAAGCCACGTGAACACCTCGGACGCTTGGGAAAACTTGCCTCGGCCGAATCGACAGGAATCCATAGCATGCAGTTTGACCGAAGCTCGCACGCGCGGGCCGTTGCGCCGCGCGCCCTGACCCTCGCTGTAGCCACAGCGCTCGGCGCCTTGTTGGCCGGCTGCGCGGTCGGCCCGGACTATAAGACGCCCACGACCCAGGTGCCGGCCTCCTATAAGGAAGCTGCGCCGGGCTGGAAGGTCGCGCAGCCAGCCGATCAGCACGACCGCGGACAGTGGTGGACCCTCTACGACGACGCGCAACTCAACGCGCTCGAAGACAAGCTGAACACCTCGAACCAGACCGTCGCGCAATCTGCCGCCGCTTACCGGCAGGCCCGCGCGCTGGTCGGCGAGGCGCGCGCCGCATACTTCCCGGTGATCAGCGGCTCGGCCGGCATGACCCGTTCGGGCAACGGTGCATCGGCGACCGCGAGCAGCATGTCGGGCGCACGCGCCAACGTCAACAACAGCTACAACGTGTCGCTCGATGCAAGCTGGGAGCCGGATCTGTGGGGCAAGGTCAGCCGCACGGTCGGCGCGCAGGAGGCCAGCCAGCAGGGCGCCGCGGCTACGCTCGCCAACGCACGGCTGTCTGCGCAAGGCACGCTCGCCCAGACCTACTTCTCGCTGCGCTCGCTCGATGCGATGCAGAAGCTGCTCGACGATACGGTGCGCGCCTACGAGAGGTCACTCAAGCTCACGCAGAACCAGTATGCGCAGGGCGTGGCCGCCCGCTCCGATGTGATTCAGGCGCAGGCGCAATTGCAATCGGCGCAGGCCGCCGCTATCGACAACGGCATCGCCCGCGCCCAGGACGAGCACGCGATTGCCGTGCTGATCGGCGAGCCGGCCTCGACGTTCTCGATTCCACCGTCGCCGCTTACCGCGACGCCGCCCGCTGTGCCGGCGCAGATGCCGTCCGCGCTGCTCGAGCGCCGCCCCGACATCGCGGCGGCCGAGCGCGCCGCCAAGGCTGCGAACGAACAGATCGGCATTGCCATCGCGGCGTTCTTTCCGTCGCTCACGCTGTCGGCGGGTGGCGGCTACCAGAGCTCCGTGCTGTCGCAGTTACTCACGACGCCGGCGCGCTTCTGGACCCTCGGCCCGCAACTGGCCGGCACGATCTTCGACGGCGGCTTGCGCTCGGCGCAGACCGAGGCGGCCCGCGCCACCTACGATCAGGACGTGGCGGTCTACCGTCAAACGGTGTTGGCGGCATTTCAGGACGTCGAGGACAATCTCGCCTCGCAGCGCATCCTCGAACAGGAAATCGGCGTGCAGCAGCAGGCCGTGGCGTCAGCTCAACAGGCACTGGATATCGTCACGAACCAGTACAAGTCGGGCACGGTCGCCTACCTCAGTGTGCTGACGGCGCAGACCACCGCGTTCACCGCCGAGCAGAAGCTCGCCAGTCTGGCGGGCGAGCGGATGGTGTCGTCCGTGGGTCTGGTGAAGGCGCTCGGCGGCGGCTGGGATGTCTCGCAGATGGCCCGCGAAACCGGCACCGTGGCCGCGCCGGCGCCTGCTGCATCAGATGCGTCTGCCGCAGCTATTGCACCGGCCGCAGCCGTCCCGCAAAAAGCTGCGGCCATCGAGCCGCCTCACGTTCAGGGCGACTGAGCATCTCGTTCGCCGGCAAAACACGGCGAATAGCAGGCAGATAAAAGGGGCATGGCCGCGACGCGGACATGCCCCTTTGTCATCGAGTCGCCATGCGCCGTGGCTGCCGTTAGCGCCGTCAGTGCGCGAAGGTGAGCGTCACCGTGTCCGGCCCGCTCGGCCGTCCAAGCAGATTTAGCAGGCCCGCGAGGTTGTCGCGCACTTCGGGGGCCGCGCTCGCTGTCCCGTTGAACGACGTCGTGCCCGCACCCACGACGCCGTGACCGTTCAGCATCAACGGCCCTTTCAGCGTCGAGAGGTCGATCGTCGAACTACTGCCTTGCGCCTGAACCACTACCCGGTAAGACCCCAGCGGCTTGACGAGCGAGATCCGCGAACTTGCATCGGTGAACGTAACCGTCAGTTGTCCGAATGCATCGCTGCCGAAGCTGCGCCAGTCGCTCCACGCGAGCTGCACGTTGCCTTGCAGATCGAGCGTATTGAACGGCGCACCCAGACCGGTCAGCAACGACGCCGGCACCGCGATCGCACCTTGCGACAGGATCGCGCCACGCCGGGTGGCGTCGACGGTAATCGGGTCGGGCATCGCTTCGCTTTGCAGCATCGTCATCCGGATGCGGCCGGTGAAGAGCGGCCAGAAGGCGGTGTGCCAAACGATGCGGCCCGGCAACAGCGTCGCAGCACTGGTGTCGGAGCCGGCCGCCAGCATCAGCGTGGCCGAGCCATGCCAGAGCGAGCCCGCCGGGTCGACGAGATTGACGTGGCCGCCGCTTGCCTTCGTGAACTGCGGCGTGATCCACGCAGCGGGTAGCAGCACCAGCAATACGGTACCGCTCGATAACACCGCAACCACGAGCCACGGCAGGGCAGCGCGCCAGCGCCGCATCCAGAAATTCATGCGAGATCCTGTGGCTGCACCGTCATTTAGCGGTCGACGGCTGCAGCGCGGCCGTCAGGTCGACCTGTCCATCGTCTTTGAGCGCCGTCACGTGCGCTTCGGCGACCTGCACCTTGAACTGGCGCCGCACATCGTCGACCCACGAGGTCCACACGGGGAACGACGCGTTCTTCACCTGGATCTGCACGGCATTGCCGAGCAACTGCACCTGGAGCGGCACGATGCCATGCTCCGTGAGCGACGCAGTGAGCGCGTCCTTGAGCGCACCGCCCGTGGGCGCCACACCCTGGGCCGCCGCCGACAGGCGGCGCGCCTCATCGGCCTGCGCGTTCATCTGCGCGAGCTGACGCTGCATGGCCGGCAACGTCTCACGTAGATGCGCGCGACCATCCTGCGCCGGGGCCCACAGGATCGACCACACAATCACTACGGCCAATACAGCGCCGCCCCATAGCAGCAGGGTTTTTTCGCGCTCGGTGCGCCCGTCCCAGAATCCGGCCCATGCTTGAGCAAGTTCATTTTTCATTGTCCGCTCCTGATGGTCCACTTGCCGGTATTGCTGTCGATGCCGCCGCTCAGCCCGTTGACCGACAGACGTTGGGCGAGGCTTGGGTCGACCTTGATCTCGGGCTTGAACGTGACGTCGAGACGGCGGTCGTGATAGTCGAGCGCCGCGATACCGTTGACGGGCACCGGACCGAGCGAACGTGCGAGTCCGGCTGCGAGCGAGAGGAAATCGTCCGGTGACAGTTCACCCGCGGCCACGCGCAACTGCTGCATCTGGCGCGACATCTGATCGGGCGCGTCGAGCACGACGGTGGTCTTTGGGAACGTGTTGAGCAACAACTCGGTCATCTGCGTGTTGATCGCATCGCGCTGGCGGGCGAGCATGATCCACTGCACGTTCGCGCCGATGACGGCAACCACCAGTGCACCCACGGCCAGCAGCGCGGGCAGACGCAGACGCCGCAACGTTGCGCGGTCGAGGCGCCACGGCTGAGTGGCGAACTCGAACTGACACAGATCGAAGCGGCATTCGAGCGCCCGGCGCGCCAGCTGTTCGAACGGCAAGGGCCGCGTGCCTGTGACCTGGGCGGCAAGCTTCGCCTGCGCGCCCGAACCCATGCCGGGTTCGTTGCCCGGCACCTCGGTGAGCAGATAGAGCGAGACCGGTGCGTCGCCCGAGAGCGCCGCAAGGGTCGCGTTCACCGCCGTCGCGGGCACAGCGAGTCCTTCGCCCTGGATACCGCGCGCAATTGCAAGCTCCACCCGGGTGGTGCTGGAGTCTGGCGCGATCTCGGCCAGCAGCGCGGGAGCGGTGGACACCACGGCGCCCAGCACGGCCGCAACGACGGGCGCCGGCGGCGCGATCGGCAGGCCAGCTGCGAGCTTCGCCGCCACAGCAGGCTTTAACTCAGCGGACGCCAGCTCGGCCTCCTCGAGGGGCGCGGCCACTACGGGCGGCGAGGGCAGACAACGCGTCACGGGCACTGCGCGGACACTGCGATGACCAGCCGCGGCGAAGGCTTCGCAGATAAAGCGGAACCAGCCGCGATCGATGATCGCGAGCAGGTGCCGGCCTTTGCCGAGCGGCTGCGGATCGAGCGCGATATGGCAGGTCTGCGGGTCTTGGATCAGTTGATCCTCGACGATGTTCGGCAGGGCCTGACGCAGGCGCGGGCCCTTCAGCGGCGGCAGCGTGGCGGGCATCATCAGGAGGTCGCGTGCGGCGACCATCAGGACCGTCGACGACGTGCGCGGCAGCAGCGCGAGCGCTGAACGACCGGTGCGCTGTGTGCGGCCCGACTTGTCGAGCAACACGAACGGCAACTCCGGCAGTTGCCATTCCTGGGATGGCACCGCCGGGTCACGCGGCGGCAATAGGACGATCAGCGTGCTCAAAGGCCACTCTCTCCGGGAAAAGCGTTACTCATAGTTGATCTTGTACGCGCACGATGCGGGTGGTGTGTGTCAGCGGATCGCGATAGACGAGGGTCGTGCGGACCACTTCCGCGCGTTCGTGATCGACGCGTCCGTGGATAAAAAAGTAACTGGTCGTAACGTCAAAGAGGCTGGGGTCAATCGCCAGTTGCGTGACGCCGGAACCCTGCAAGGCCAACTGTACATCGCCGACGTTATGAAAGAACACGGTCTGGCGGCGCGCGACGAACGCCTGGGCGTTCGACAGGCTCATGCCGGGGACGACGGCAGCGATCACTTCGGCGGACGCGGTGTTCATGTTGACTGCCGTATTGGTGGGCAGGTATGTCACGAACGGCCGCAGGCGGGCGATCATCTCGGGCGTGAAGCCGGGCACATCGAGGAGCGAATCGACGCTGGTCATTTGCAGTGGCGCGACACCGGTGTCGTCGTCGTCGTCCATGCCGGGTTTATTGGTGAAGGTCGTGCCGCCCGTTGCGCCACCTACGGGGGTGGGAGAACCACCGGCCGTGGAGGTTTGGCTCTGGAAACGCGTGGCGGAATGATTGAGGCCATTACGGAGTTGGACAGCGGTGCTTTGTGCCAGCTGGCCGCTGAGGCCGAGCTCGACGAGCAGGCGCTGGAATGCCGCGATCTGTTCTACGTTTAATTGCAGGACGCCTGGTACTGGGCTTGAAACGAGGTTACGAAGGTTGAATTTGGATTCTGCGTCTTCTATTGAGCCTGACAGATAGGTGGCTGCGCCTTCTGAGGCTCTTACTTCGCCTATCTGGCCGAGGAAATCGGATAGGCGTGTTTTGGCTATGGGGACGCCCCAGACTCCACCTAAATAGGTGATGCCTGCTGACGTGTCTCCTTCGGATCTTAGGATTAGGCGAGTCCAATCCAATGCGCCCCGTGAGATCCATTGGGCTTGAGATAGCAGGCGTTGGTTTTCTATCCTTCGGATTTGGACCTGCTGGCGCCAGAGGATGCCCGATACCAGGATTGCTGATAGGGCCACCACTAGGAGTGCGCTGATGATGGCTACGCCGGTTTGCGCTTTTGACGTTGGTTTTGGCTTGCCTACGGCGTTTGTCGCTGCTCTTCGGGCGTTGGCCTTTCCTTGCTTTGCTTTTGGTCTATTAGCTTCGCCCCTGTGCGGGGCGGCACTTACTTTCTTTGCCGCCGCAAAGAAAGTAAGCAAAGAAAGCGGGCTCACACCGCCAGCCTGTAGGTGTCCTTCTCTCGCGTGAACCCTAAGTGGTCCGAAGACGAGACCTGCCATCGCGTTTCCCTCGTTCGTGACAAAGGGCTCATTCATCCCGTCTGCGCACTGCGTGCGTGACGGTTGGGCATAACCGTTCGCGGTTTGCTTGGTGCGTGAGGCGTAAAAGACGCTTGTGGACGGCAGAGCAAAACCCACCCACACACGCAGAAGGTGTTGTGCCCAGCGGCGGGGCGCGCAGCGCGACGCAGGAGCGGATGAGTGCTTTGTCACAAATGCTTGCGGCGCAAGAGACGATCTTGTCTTCGGACCACTACCGGTTACGGACAGAGATGGACACCTACAGGCTAGCGGTTGCAGCCCGCTTTCTTTGCTTACTTTCTTTGCGGCGGCAAAGAAAGTAAGTGCCGCCCCGCACAGGGGCGAAGCTAATAGACCGATAACAAAGCAAGGAAAGGCCAACACCGTAAGCAAACAACCAAAACCAAACCCAACCAGACCAAAAGCAAAGCAAGAAAAGGCCAACACCATAAGAACAACGAAAAACCAAGGCGCCGCAGGCAAACACCCACCAGCCTGCGCAGCAAAAAGCGCAGGAAAGGCAAGACCAAACCCCGGCGGTAGCCAATCAAAAACCACAGCATTACTCTCCGACGAGAAAAACCCTCGTAACAGGACGCGCCAACGAAGTAGCCCCAATCACAACCTCAAGCCCGGTAACAGACCGCGGCAGCGGCGCCCCCCCCAGTTGGGGAACCTTAAGGTTGTTATCAGCCTCGGTAATCGCCGCCTGCACATCCTGCATCTGCGTGGTCCAACCCACCTTAGGCACATAGAGCCGCGCGGTAATAGAACCCACTCCACCCATCAAAGGCACCGCACTCCATCCCTCGCCCTCGCCACCCCTCAACGCTCCCTGCAACTCACCCACATTGCCCAGCGGCGGCGAGGCGTACCGGATCACCCGTCCATCGGACACCCGGTACCGCACCACCTGCAAGCGCGGCGCCGTCTCCGGCAAGTCAAGCTCACGCACAATCTGCAGCACGCTCCCGCTCACCGATACCGCCGCCTGCCCAGACTCGTCATCCGTCGCCGCGTGGCGCGCATCAATGCGCATCTGGTCGAACAACTGCGCAAACACCCGCTCGTCTTCCATCGCGTTCGTAATCGCCTGTCGCCCGCGGATGATCTGGTCCAGTCCCCGCCACGACAACACTGCGATCACCGCCAGAATCGCTATCGCAACCAGCAGCTCAATCAGCGTAAAACCACGCGACGGCCGGCGGCCGTGACGCTCAGAGCGAACGGTTCGTTTCATTCGCCACCACCGTCACCATCTGGGCAAGATTGCCGGCGCGGCCCGGTGTCGTCACCAACACTTCGACGCGACGGAACACCGGGTTCGGCGTCGCCGTCACGCGCTGCGTACAAAGCATCTGCAAATTCCCCTGCGAACAGTCGAAACTGCTCGATCCCACCTCCGGCCAGCTGTGCGCAAGCTTCAACTGCGCCAGCGTATTGTCGGCACTCCATCCCGCCAGCAGCCGCTGATGCAGTTCGACCTCGCTCGTCGCCAGATTGCCCACCGCACGCAGCGACGCAGCCAGCGCCACCGCGATAATCGCCAGCGCCACCAGCACTTCAATCATCGTGAAGCCGCGCTGCGAACGCCGGCGTACCGGCGGCGCGCTAACACCAACCTTCATCCGGCCGCCCATCTCAACGCACCTCATAGCGGCCATTGCCCATCCCGACGATCCGCGCCGAGCCCCCGGCAGAAAACAGTGTGACCTGCACCGGCGCATCGATGCTCTCCGTGCCGAACACCACGCGCGATGGATGCACGTCCGAACCCGGATAGTCGATCGTCACGCTGGTCACACCTCCTTCCCAGCGACGCGGTCCAAGCAGGTCATCGCGCAACGGACGCCAGCCGTCATCGGTACGCATGTCGAAGCGAAAACCGCCGTCGTACGGCTGCCACGCGATAGGCCGTGCCCGCACCTGCGCTTCATCGCCAGCCGATTCGAACAGGAGCGCCAAACGTTGTGCCTCTTCGTTGAGGTCCGTGCGCGGATTGCGTGTCATCGCGACCGATGCCAGCGACACCAGCAGCCCGGCAATCACCAGCACCACCAGCATCTCCAGCAACGTGAAACCCGCCTGCTGTCTCGCGCGCCGACCGCCGTCGTGCGTCAGCGCCACGGGTTGCCGGCACGCGCGGCCATCCTCGACGCGCGGCATCATCGCCGCACGCTCAGTAGCCACAGGAGACTTGCTATCGGACAGATGCATGGTGCCGGCGTTAAGCGAAGGTGCGCGCAAAAAAACTCAACAGGTTATTCCCACGAGCCTATGTCGGCGTCGTTACCTTCGCCGCCCGGTTTGCCGTCGGCGCCGTAACTGAATACATCGATCTCACCGTGCACGCCCGGGTTCAGATACTGATACGGATTGCCCCACGGATCGTTCGGCAAACGCTCGAGGTATCCGCCGTCCTTCCAGTTGTTCGGCACCGGATCCGTGCTGGGCTTTTCGATCAGCGAGCGCAGTCCCTGGTCCTGGGTCGGATAGCGGCCGTTGTCGAGGCGGTACAGCTTCATGGCCTGCATGATCGTACCGATGTCCTGCTTCGCGGCGACCCGCCGTGCCTCATCCGGACGGCTCATGATCTTCGGTACGATCAGCGCGGCCAGAATGCCGAGAATCGCGATCACCACCATGATTTCGATCAGCGTAAAGCCGCGTTGGCGACGGTTAGCCGGACCCACGATTTCTGCGCGGCGGGTGGTCCACATTTGCATAGCTTGCTACCTCTTTTCAGGAAGATTTTTCGACTGGCGGGTGTCGCGCGGGCTCTAGCCAGTGCGCGATTTAACACACCCGGTTTGTCATTTTAATGTCATGCACTTGAAGGGTTGCGAGAAAACGCCGTACCGCCCCAAGTTTCCGCTCCGCAGGAAGTCCCCTTGGGGGATCGCCTCCCCTCGGGGAACCTGGCGCGAAGCGTCAGGTTAGGGGCCTCTTCCCCCAACGCAAATTTCACAATACTCCGTACAATGATGCGCATGAACGCCATCCAAATCCGCCTACTGTCGCTCGCGCTGTTCGCCGTGTTCTGCGCGACGCTTACCTACTGGATCGTCACCCTCACCGCGCTGCGCGGCGAACCGTCGCCGGCAGCGGCCGTGCGCGCGCCGGTCTCGGTCGAACAGGCCGCCACGCTGTTCGGCGGCCAGCTCCAGCGCACCGCCAACCAGGACGTGCGCCTGTTCGGCATTCTCTCGCTCCAAGAAGGTGGCGCGGCCATCATCAGCGCCGGCGGTGAGCCGCCGCGGGCCGTGTCGCTCGGCAGCGCCATCATGCAAGGCGCCAAGCTCTACGAAGTGCGCCCCCGTTCGATCATCATCGACCGCAACGGCGTCCATTCCGAAGTGTTCCTGCCCCCCAACCCGGCCGGCCCCACCATCTACGTGCGCTGAGCGGAACGGACGCACTCGTTATCGCCGTGCCGCGTTCACCATCACATCATTGAAGCGCGCGCCTCAACACCCAAACGCCTGCTCAACCGCGCCTCATTGCACCAGATTGTTCAACTCGATGATCGGCAGCATCACCGCCAGCACGATCACCAGCACCACACCGCCCATCGCCAGAATCAGCAACGGCTCCAGCAAGCTCGTCAGGAACATGGTGCGCCGTTCCAGTTCGTTGGCTTCGCCTTCGGCCGCGCGATCGAGCATCGTCGTCACGTCGCCGGTTGCTTCGCCCGAACGGATCAGGTGGACCAACACCGGCGGAAATGTCTTCGTATTGCCCAGCGCGCGTGACAATGACGTGCCTTCGCGGACCCGCACGATCGCATCGTCGATGTTGTCGCGCATTGCCCGGTTACTCAGCGTTTCGCTCGCCGCCTGCAGCGCGCGCAAAATCGGCACGCCGGCTGCTGTCAGAATCCCGAGCGTGCTGGCAAAGCGCACCGTGTTATAGCCTCGCACCAGCTTGCCGAGCAGTGGGGCGGTCAACAGCCACCGGTCGAAAGCGAGACGCGGTCCGGGCTGCGCCAGAATCGACCGCACGATATACGCCAGCAACGCGACCGCAATCAGCATTGCCCACCACCATTGCCGCACGAAGCCGGACAGCGCCATCATCATGATGGTGAGGAACGGCAACTGCTGCTTGGTGCTCGCAAACACGTTGACGACCTGCGGCACCACATAGCTCAGCAGGAACGTCACAATGCCGAACGCGATGATCGTGACGATGGTCGGATACGTGAACGCCAGCACGATCTTCTGCTTGAGCGCGTTGCGCTGTTCGATGTAGTCGGCAAGGCGCGACAGCACCAGACCGAGCTTGCCGGTGTGTTCGCCCGCGGCTACCAGCGCCCGGTAGATCTCCGGAAAATCTTTCGGATGCTGCTGCAGCGCGTTGGCGAGCGAATGGCCACCCAACACCTCGGCGCGAATCGACGCCATCAGTTCGCGGATGTAGTCGCGCTCCGACTGTTCGGTCAGCACCGAGAGCGCTTCGTCGAGCGGCAAGCCGGCAATCAAAAGGCTCGCCAACTGGCGCGTGAGAATGGCCTGCTCGCGTTGCGACAGACGCCGCCCGAGAGAAAGCCGTTGATTGCGTTCGCCGCGTGTACGGCTCGAGGCCGGTTCGACGACGAGCGGCGTGAGCCCCTGGCCACGCAGATGCGTGCGGGCACCGCGTGCGCTGTCTGCGTCGAGCACGCCTTTTTGCGCCTTGCCGGTCGCATCGATTGCTTCGAAACGAAATGCCGGCATGAGCTTATGCTCCGCCCGTCACGCGGATCACTTCTTCGAGCGAAGTCAGCCCCGAGTCGAGCCAGCGGTCGGCGTCTTCGCGCAACGTGCGCATACCCTGCGAGCGGCCCGCAGTGAGAATTTCCGAATCCGCCGCGTTGCGGTGAACCAGCGTGCGGATCGCGTCGTCGATCACCAGTAACTCGTACACACCGCGCCGTCCCGCGTAGCCGGAATGGCCGCACTTGTCGCAACCCACCGGATGCCATTGCACACGGCCATCCGCGTCGGTCCGTTGTTCGCGGCACACTGGACACAACCTGCGGACGAGTCGCTGCGCCAGCACACCCAGCAACGACGAAGCCAGCAGATAAGGCTCGACGCCCATATCTGTCAGACGCGTCACGGCGGATGCCGCGTCGTTCGTGTGCAGCGTAGCCAGCACCAGGTGACCCGTCAGCGATGCCTGCACGGCGATCTGCGCCGTCTCGAGGTCGCGGATTTCACCGATCATGATGATGTCCGGGTCCTGCCGCAGAATCGAGCGCAGCGCCCGTGCGAAGGTCATGCCGATACGCTCGTTGACCTGCGTCTGCCCGATACCCGACAGATCGTATTCGATCGGGTCTTCGACGGTCATGATGTTGCTCGTCGTGGTTTCGAGTCGCGACATCGACGCATACAGCGTGGTGGTCTTGCCCGAACCGGTCGGCCCCGTCACCAGCACGATGCCGTGCGGGCGGCCGATCAGCTTGTCGAATTTCACGAGCGTGTCCGAGCCCATCCCAAGCGCTTCGAGATTCAGGCGCGAGGCGTCCTTCTCGAGCAGACGCAGCACCGCGCGCTCGCCGTGCCCGGTCGGCAGCGTGGATACCCGCACGTCTACTGGCCGGCCGCCCACCCGCAGCGTAATCCGGCCGTCTTGCGGCAGACGCTTTTCGGCGATGTCGAGCTGCGCCATGATCTTGATCCGCGAGATCAGCGCGCCGTGCAGCGCTTTCTTCGGCCGCACCACGTCGCGCAGCGTGCCGTCGACGCGAAACCGCACCACCGAGGCGTTCTCAAACGGTTCGATGTGAATATCCGAAGCCTGCTCACGCGCCGCCTGGGTGAGCAGCGCGTTGATCATGCGGATGATCGGCGCATCGTCTTCCGATTCGAGCAGATCCTCGACCTCGGGAATCTCCTGCATCAAACGCGAGAGATCGACTTCGCCTTCCACTTCACCGACCACTTGCGCCGCGCTGCCATCCTGGCGCGCATATGCCTGGTTGATCGCCAGCGCGAGTTCGTCAGCCGGCAAACGCACTACCGACAGCGCGCCGAAATTGCGCGCCACTTCGGCGAGCGCGGCATCGCTCGTGCGCTCGCTGATCCAGACTTCCAGGCCGTCGGCGTGCTGATGCGCCACCAGAATCTGGCCGCTGCGCGCAAAGCCGTAGGGCACGAGGCGCGCAGCGATCGCCGACGGCGCAATGCGCTCGACATGCTCCGCCGCAACCGGGGACGGAATCGCCGTAGCACCGGCGCGGGTCGCTGCCGACGACGCAGAACCTGACGGCGGCGTGGACGGCGTGCTCACGGCTGCGCTCCTGACTTCGTATTGGCAGGCGCGACGGTGACCGGATTGGTCTGGACAGCGGCGCCGCTGGTGACCGGGTTGACCTGCACGGGAGCCCCGTTCGTCACCGGATTGGTCTGCACAGCGCCACCGTTCGTGACCGGTGCGGGGTTACTGGCCGGCGGCGGCGCTGCCTGCTGACGGCGCATCTGATCGAGGTTGAACAGGTTCATCGCCGGCGCGCCGCCCTCGGCCGGCCCGATCGGCATCGGCGGAACGACCGGATCGTCCTTGTCCTTGATCAGATTGTTGTCCGACTTGTACGCGCCCTGCACGCCTTGGATGTAGTCGTAGCGGTTCGACGTCACCGCCTGCGCGGTGTCGCGATCGTTGATGATCACGGGGCGCAGGAACACCATCAGGTTGGTCTTGTTGCGGCTCTTCTGTTCAGAGCGGAACAACTGGCCGATCCACGGAATATCGCCCAGCAGCGGCACCTTGCTGTTGCTGACCTGGTAGTTGTCCTGCATCAGGCCGCCCAGCACGATGATCTCGCCGTTATCGGCGAGCACGGTCGACTGGATCGAACGCTTGGTGAACTCCGGGCCGGCCGGGTTGGTCGCCGCGTTGGTCGTGCCGTTCACGATCGCCGAGTCTTCCGTGTAGAGCTGCAGCTTGAGAATGCCGCCGTCGGTGATCTGCGGTTTGACGTGCAGCGTCAGGCCGACATCGACGCGGTCAAAAGTATTGAACGCCGCGCTCGCGGTGCCGCTCGTGAGGTTCGAATACGAACCTGTCTGGATCGGCACGTTTGTGCCGACAACGATCTTGGCTTCCTCGTTGTCGAGCGTGATGAGGTTAGGCGTCGACAGCACGTTCGCGTCGGCGGTCTGCGACAGCGCCTGCAGCAACGCGCCCAGTCCCTGCACACCGAAAATGTTATGCACCCAGCCGACGTTCAGCCCCTGCTGGAGATTCTGGCCGACGAGCGCAGCAGGCAGACCGCCGGCGACCCCGGCCGCAGTCAGATTGATGATGCTGTTGGCGCCGCCGGTCGCCAGGTTGGTGCCGGCCAGGACCGCACCGGTGCCAACCTGCCACTGAATGCCAAGATTGGCGTTGGTGTTCGAGTTCAGCTCGACGATCAGCGCCTCGATATAGACCTGCGCGCGCCGCGCATCGAGCTGGTCGATCACGGCCCGCAGGTTACGGTAGACCGGTTCGGCCGCCGTGATGATCAGCGAATTGGTCGCCGCATCCGCCTGGATCATGCCGCCTGGCTGGTTGTCGTCGCTCTTGTCCTTGTCGCTGCCGATCGTATCGCCGGAAGCGCCGTTCGCGCCCGAGCTGCCCCCGCCGCCCAGCGGCGACGCCGACGAACCGCCGCCGAGTCCACCCGAAGGCAGCGGCGGCGTACCCGCCGTGCCCGTCGAATTGCTGCCATACGAGCCGCCGCCACCGCCGCCACCGTTCTGGTTGAACGAATTGGCGCTGTTCGAACTGGCCGACGAGCCCGAGTCACCGCCTTTGCCGAGCATTCCGCGCAAGGTCTTCGCGAGCGTCGTCGCGTCCGCGTTGCGCAGCGCAACGACGTGCATGTTGCCGGGTATGGCGGTCGGGCCATCGAGTTCCTTCGCCAGCTCCTTGGCCGCCGCGAGCCGCGCGCCGTTCGTCGCACGAATCAGGAGCGAGTTGGTGCGCGGGTCCGCGGTGATCGATACCTTCAGCGTCGCATCGGTACTGCCGATCGCGCCCGGGTCGAGCATCTTGCTCAGCTGCGGAGCGATATCGAGCGCGTTCGCGTTCCTCAGCGGCACCACCGTCACCGACTGCCCCGCGGCCGTATCGACACCCGCGATGATCTGCGCGATACGCCGCACGTTGTCGGCATAGTCGGTCACGACAATCGTGTTGTTGGCCGGGTAGGCCGCCACGGTGTTGTTCGGCGAGATCAGCGGACGCAGCACCGGCAGCAGGTTATTCGCCGACTCGTTCTTGAGCTGGAACACCTGCGTGATCACCTGGTCGCCGCGTGCCACCGGCGCGTTGCCGACGTAGGTCGGCACGCCCTGCAGCTTCGCATCGGCCTCCGGCACCACTTTCAGCACACCGTGATCCTGCACGAGCGCGAAGCCCTGCATCCGCAGCGCGGCCTGCAAGGTCTTGAGCGCCTGGTCTTCGGGCACCGGGTTTTCGGAGACGAGGTTCAACTGACCCTTGACGCGCGGGTCGACGATGATCGTTTTGCCGGTCGCAGCGCCAATCGCCTTGGCCACCTGATCGATGTCGGCGTTGACAAAGTTGAGTGTCACCTGAGCGTGTGCCGTCTGCGCAGTGATCAGTCCAGCCACCAGCAGCGCCGTTGCGACGCGACGCAATTCCATACGATTTCTTCTCATGGATTTTGATGTCGATGCCGACCGCCGAAGCGCTCGGCTGTCATGCGCAGCAAACATAGATGCGTACCAGCAGCGATCCCCCCGGTTTGCTCACGCCCCCGCGGGCACAGGCAACCCCGACTGCCTTCCGGCCTATGTCCGAAAAAAATGAACAGTAACAGTTTTTCATGTCGGATTTGTCACAAAAGAACGGCTCCGGTGCGATTACTCTAAATAGCCTCGCAGACTGTCAAATTTTTGAAAGCTTTGGCAAGAACTTGTGGACCCGGTGGGTGATGTTCGTTGTACGCGGGCTTATATCGGGTAGCCAACTTGACGCTCAAGTGCCTGCCGGTATCATACGGGCGGGCGACCCTGCTGGACGCAGCTTGCCAGCGCGGGTTTTCCCCGATGTCCGCCACAGGCTCGGTGTTGGCGGGTCTGGAGCGGTTGGCAGGCGCATCCTACCCCGAGTCAAATGCCTTACTGGAACTTACTTTCATCAATTGTTTAGTCATCTTGAGCGATGAAACGAGCCCTTCTGACAGTTGCCGCGGTACTCGGTACGCTGCTTGCAGCGGGGCCGGCGCACGCCGACTGTTTCGATGAAGCGGCTCACTATCAGAAGGTTAACCCGCTGATTTTGCGCGCCATTGCCTGGCAGGAATCGCACAATCGCCCGGACGCCCTGCACAAAAATGCGAATGGGTCGACCGACTACGGCCTGATGCAGATCAACTCGGTTCATCTGCCCACGCTGGCTCAATACGGCATCTCCACCAACACCTTGATGGAGCCGTGCAAGAACGTCTATATCGCCGCCTGGCATCTGCGCCAGCAGATGAACAAGTACGGCAATACCTGGCAGGCGGTCGGGGCCTATCATTCGGAGACGCCTACGTTGCGCGACCAGTATGCGCAGCAGATCGTCGCCATCCTGCGGAAATGGAACCTGATTAAGGCCTCGCACTGAGATTCTGCGGGCCTCGTGCTGAGTGGTTTTGCGCGGCCGGCGCGGGTTTGATGCACAATGCGGCTTCGTGCTGCCGCAGGCCCAGCGTCTTGCTGGGCGCCCGGTACGCCTCCTAATTCTCTCCGTTTCCGTACTGCGATGAACCAGCCGACCCTGCCCGTCACCGTGCTCTCCGGTTTTCTGGGCGCCGGCAAGACCACGCTCCTGAACCACATTCTGGCCAACCGCGCGGGCTTGCGCGTCGCCGTGATCGTCAACGATCTGGCCGCCGTGAATATCGATGCCACCCTCGTGCGCGATGCCGCGGCGCTGTCCCATGTGGAAGAGCAGCTCGTCGAGATGTCGAACGGCTGCATCTGCTGCACGTTGCGCGACGATCTTTTGACCGAAATCCGCCGCCTTGCTGCCGAACAGCGCTTCGATGCCATCCTGATCGAATCGACCGGCATCGCGGAACCCATGCCGATCGCCGAAACCTTCACCTTCGTCGACGACGACGGCACCTCGCTTTCGGACGTGGCGCGGCTCGACACGATGGTGACGGTGGTCGATGCATTCAACTTCCTGCGCGACTACGGTTCGGCCGATGCACTTGCCGAACGCGGCATTGCTGCGAGCGAAGAGGACGACCGCACCCTGGTCGAATTGCTGATTGAACAGATCGAGTTCTGCGACGTACTCGTCGTGAATAAGGCGGATCTCGTCAGCGCGGACGATCTCACGCGGTTGCAACGCATCCTCGCCCGCATCAATCCGCGTGCTGTGCAACTCGTGAGCCGCTTTGGCGTCGTGCCGCTCGATGAAGTGCTCGACACGAACCGCTTCGATTTCGACGAAGCGTCGAGTGCGCCGGGCTGGCTCACGTCGTTGCATCACGAGCACGATCACAGCGGCGAGGCGGACGAATTCGGCATCGGCAATTTCGTTTATCGCGCGCGCCGTCCGTTTCATCCGGAACGCCTGTGGACACTGCTGCACGAAGAGTGGAAGGGCGTGTTGCGCAGCAAGGGCTTCTTCTGGCTCGCGACGCGCAATGACATTGCCGGTTCGCTTTCGCAAGCGGGCGGTGCTTGCCGTCATGGTCCGGCAGGGATGTGGTGGGCCGCGCAGGATCGCAGCGAATGGCCCGACGACGACGACGAGCTCGCCGCGGAAATCGCCGCCGACTGGCACGGCGACCCGAACGACTTCAGCATCGGCGACCGTCGTCAGGAACTGGTGATGATCGGCGTCGGCATCGAGCCGGCCGTGTGGCGCGCGAAATTCGATGCATGCCTGCTGAATGATGCTGAATACGCGCTGGGGCCGCAGGGCTGGTTGCAATTTAACGATCCGTTCCCGGCGTGGGACTTCGACGCCGAAGACGATCACGACCACGACCACGATCATGGCAGTGGCGAAATCATCCATCACCATCACTGATCGCACGCTATCAGTGACGTTGATTGCGCGTGTCCTAGCGTCGTGCTTGCCGCGCACGCAAACGCAAAACCTGGCAAAACGCGGACGAAAAAAAACCCGCCTGAGGCGGGTTTCAACAACGCTGCACCGATGTGCTTAGCGCTTGTTGACAGCGTCTTTGAACGCCTTGCCAGCCGTGAACTTGACGGTCTTGGCGGCCGGGATCTTGATGGTTTCGCCAGTCTTCGGGTTGCGGCCCGTACGTGCTGCGCGCTTGCCCGAGCCAAAGCTACCAAAACCGATCAACTGGACCGCATCACCCTTCGACACAGCCTTCTTGATCACTTCGAGCAACGTGTCCAGCGTTTCGCCGGTTTGAGCCTTGCTGGCGCCCGTCTGACCTGCGACGGCGTCGATCAGTTCCTGTTTGTTCATTAAGGTTCCTTTCTGGTTTAGGTTGACACGAACAGCGCGAACGCGCCGATTATACGTGCGCGGGCCGCGCCGTCGAGCAGCTACGGCTCCGGAGCCCTCCGGACAAACACGCCATGCAGATATCTGCATGACGGCCGTGCTGCCGCTTCCCTTCGCGGCGCTTGCTATGATAGCGCAGCGCAAACCCAATCTGGACAAGGGTTTCGAAGAAATAGGCGGTTGCTTGCCTTGCCCAGTCACGAAATTACCATTTTTGTCATTCCTGGAATCGAAACGGCCGTCTAACCAGGGCTTTACATGAGGCTGGCGTTGGTTTTTGCCAACGTTCCGAGCGTCTTTTGGCCTGTAGACGCCCGTTGCGCGAAGGCCGGCGCGCCGCGTCCGGCAACGCTTGACCCGTTCGTCCACCGATTTTCTGCCCCGCATGACCGATCCGCTGATCCCCGCCACCCTGGCGTTTCGCGACAACGGCACGCCGTTCTCGCCACGCCACGACGACATCTATCACAGCGCCGTGGGCGGTCTCGCCCAGGCGGAATACGTCTTCCTGCAAGGCAATGCGCTGCCCGGGCGATGGCAGGGCAAACGCCTTTTCACCGTGCTCGAGACCGGCTTCGGCATGGGCATCAACTTCCTGATGACCTGGGCTGCATGGCGCGCCGACCCCGCACGATGTGAGCGGCTGCATTTCGTTTCGACAGAAAAACACCCGTTTACAAAGGCTGATCTGCTGAGCGCGTATGCCGCGACAGTTGCGGATACATCGATTACCGGCCTCGGCCAGACACTCACCGACGCGTGGCCGATGCTCGTCCCGGGCACGCACCGGCTCGAATTCGAAGGCGGGCGCGTCACGCTGACACTCGTATTCGGCGACGCAGCAGAGACCTTGCCGACACTCTGGCTGCGCGCCGACGCGTTCTATCTGGATGGTTTTGCGCCAGCAAAAAATCCGGAGTTGTGGACGCCGGCTATCTTCAAGGCACTCGCGCGCCTCGCGGGCGTTGACGCCACGTTTTCGACCTACACCAGCGCCGGTGACGTAAAACGTGCGCTCACGCAAAACGGCTTCGAATACCGCAAGGTCGAAGGCTTCGGCTGGAAACGCGCCATGCTGGTGGGCCGTTTCGCGCCGCGCTGGCGGGTGCGCCGTCACGAGCCGCCAGCGCCACTCGCGCTGCATGAACGGCACGCGGTCGTGATTGGGACAGGACTCGCCGGCTGCGCCGTGATCGAGCGGCTCGCCGCGCGCGGTTGGCGCGTGACTTCGCTTGAACGGCATGCGGCGCTCGCGCGCGACGCGTCGGGTAACCCGGCCGGTGTGTTTCACCCGTTACTTTCGCGCGACGACGGCGTGGCTTCGCGCATCACACGCGCCGGCTTTCTGTATGCGTTGCTGCGTTGGAAAGCGCTTGAGCAGGCGGGACATCACCCCGTACGTGGCTCGGAAGGACTCCTACAACTCGCGGCAAACGACGAAGAAGCCAGCATGATGGCCACTGCGCTGGCCGCTTTCACGTATCCGCAGGAGTACGTGACGCTGCTCGGGCGCGCCGAAGCAGAGAGGATTGCGAAATTTCCACTGACGCAGGGCGGCTGGCTGTTTCCGCACGGCGGATGGATCGATCCTGCCACGCTCTGTGCGGCACAATGTGCGGCAGCCGGCGATCAGTTCGAACGGCGCTTCGGCGTCGAAGCGGCGCGCGTCGAGCGGGTGGGCGATGAATGGGGCGTGTTCGACGCCGACGGACAGTTACTGGAACGCGCGAGCGTCGTGATCTTTGCGAACGCGCATGACGCCGCGCGCGTCTCCGGCTTGCAGTACGCACCCACCCGCAGCGTGCGCGGTCAACTAACGTTGCTGCCCGCCGGCAGCGTGCCGCCGCTCGCGTTACCGGTGATCGGCGACGGTTATGCCGTGCCGCTTCGCGACGGCGTCACGTTAACCGGCGCGACCTTTGATATCGACGACCCCGATCGTACGGTGCAAACCGCTGGGCACATCGAAAACCTTCAGCGCCTCGCACAGATGCTGCCCACGCTTGCTGGCACCCTCAACGCACAGAACGCCGACTCGCTCCCGGGACGCGTCGCATTTCGCTGTGTGACGAGCGACCGACTGCCGATGATCGGTGCACTCGCCAATGAAGCCGCCGCAATCCAGGAGAGCCAGCGCTTGCGCGGCGCATGGCCGCTCGATCTGCCGCGCACGGATGGCCTGTACGGCGCCTTCGCATACGGCTCGCGCGGTCTCGTGTGGGCCGGCTTGGGCGCAGAACTGATCGCCTCGCAAATCGAAGGCGAGCCGTGGCCGATCGGGCGCGACCTCGCCGAGGATCTCGATCCCGCCCGTTTTCTATTGCGCGCATTACGCCAGGGCAAGGCCCGCTGACCCTCGCCGCATCCCCGAACCGACTCGAATCAAGTGAAAAGTTATCCACGGCTTGCTGTGGATAACCCGGCTGATTGGGCGCGCAACTCGTGTGGACGGGATGTGGACGTAAACGGGGTAACTTCGTCACACTCAAAAAACACCAAAAGTTACCCACCACAACCCGCCGCAGCCGCACACTCTGTGCAGCCGGTTGTGCGTTCGGTAAGGCACTGATACGGCTAGGTAAACCAGAGTTATCCACAGAAACGGACGACACTTGTTAACTGCTACTACGTATACATACGAGTAAACCAATAAACAGAAAGGCCGTCGCGCAACGACGCTGATCGGCGAAGCAAAAGTCGGGTCGATAGGATCTTCGAGGCTCAGCAAAAACTAAAAAGGAAACCGGCTATGCGTCCGCAGCCAGAAAAAGTCCAGGCCTCCAACCGGTCGATTTTTCTTGTTCTTCGGCGAAACTGGTTCATTTTTACCGCTTCGCGCCCTCATTCGAGCGTTTCCAATCGACCCGGAAAACCTATGGCACAATCGCCGTTCTTTCCGCGTCATGCCTCGCATCAAACGGCAGACGCACCAATGGAACGGTGCCGGTCCATCAGACTCTGATTCAAGTCGACGGCGTTCTTTCACCCGTGCCGGGACCTATCGCTGGCGGCAGCCTGTGCTGCTGCAGCGCGCCCGGGTGCGCCGCTTGCAGGTTTGCAGGTCCGGCGCGTTCAGATTTCACCCGATCGTTGACTATTCGCAACGCGGGTCGGCACAAAGCAAACGCAGCAATCGAGATATCGCGCGTTGACGGGCTTGCCGGTGTTTTCGCCGGTTCGTGTCGCCTGCCGTTGCTGACAGCAACTACGTTGCATGGAACTGGAGTAAGTGCTGAAGCGCCAACTCCAGTCGACCGCGATACAACTGCATGGGACTGGAGTAAGCGCTAAAGCGCCAACTCCAGTCGACAAAGGAGATCCCACCACGATGAAGTCGGCGTTTTCATTCTTCCCAGGCTGGCCGCTTTCACCCGATGCCATTTTTTGGGCAGGGCTTGCGCTGCTCACCGCCGGTTTGTGCGGCGAACTTTGCTATCGCGCGTGGCGGCTGCCACGCATTTCCGGTTATGCGGTAATCGGTCTCGTGGCCGGCGCTGCCGGCTTTGGTGTAATCGACACGGTTTCGGCCAAAGCGGCGCGGCCGCTGCTCGATGTCGCACTCGGCCTGTTACTGTTCGAACTCGGCAGCCGGCTCGATTTGCGCTGGATCCGTCGCAATCCCTGGCTGATTCTGTCGAGCATCGCCGAATCGACCCTGACATTTGTGCTGGTCTTGCCGGTCCTGTTGTTCCTGCATGTGCCGACTATCGTCGCACTGGTGCTCTCCGCCATCGCAATGGCCACGTCGCCCGCGATGGTGATCCAGCTAAAAACGGAGTTGCGTGCAGAAGGTCAGGTCACACAACGGTTGTTGACGTTGACCGCGCTCAACAGCATGTATGCGGTCGTCGTCGAAAAACTCGTTTCGGGCTGGCTGCATCAGGAAGCCTACGGCAACGTTTTTGCCACTATCTTGCAGCCGCTTTATCTGCTCGTCGGATCGCTAATTCTTGCGTTTGCGCTCGCGCGCACCTGCATCTTTTTCTATCGCCGCATGAACATGCAGGACGAGCATTCGTTCGTCGCGCTCTTCGGCCTTGTGCTGCTGGCCATCGCAATCGCGCATCTGTTCAAGCTTTCGACGATTCTCAGTCTGCTTGCTGCAGGCATCATTGTGAAAAACATGGAAGCGCGGCCGCAACTGTGGCCGCAGCATTTCGGCACGGCCGGTTGGTTACTCACCGTGATTCTGTTCGTGCTTACGCTGACTTCGTTCGAATGGAAGGACATTGGCATCGGCGGACTTGCGGCGCTTGGACTGATCATCGCGCGGCTTGTCGGCAAACTCGTCGGTGTGCTTGCGTTTGCGAAGCCAAGCGGATTGGACTGGAAGCAGGGTGTCGCGCTGGGTCTCTCGCTTTCGCCGATGTCGGCGCTCGCGTATCTGCTGGTCGACGATACGTACACCCTTTATCCGAATCTGGATCCGAGTCTGCGCGCGATCATGATGTGCTCGATCGTCGTCCTGCAGATTGTCGGACCCTGGCTGGTTTATCGCTCGCTCGCGCTGGTAGGCGAACGCCGCGAATAATTGCGGATAGCGAAAGAAAACGATATCCCATTCCACGCACACATTCGACATTGAAAACGGCGGGGCAGGCGACGCCCGTCCCGCCGACTTGAATCAGGGCACGCCATGTCACTCGAACGCTTCGTCGATTCGCAACCGTTCACCTTCGGTATCGAACTCGAGATGCAGATCGTCAATACCCATGACTATGATCTGACTAAAGCCGGCACCGATCTGCTGCGGCTCATCAAGGATGAAAAAATTCCCGGCAACATTACGCCGGAGATTACGGAAAGCATGATCGAACTGTCGACCGGCATCTGCACATCGCATGAGCAGGCACTGGCCGATCTGCGCACGATTCGCGACACGCTGGTGTCCGCGGCAGACCACTTGAACGTCGGCTTGTGCGGCGGCGGTACGCACGCGTTTCAGCAATGGAGCGACCGGCAGATTGTCGATACGCCGCGCTTTCAGTACCTCTCAGAACTGTACGGCTACCTCGCCAAGCAATTCACGGTGTTCGGCCAGCACGTCCACATCGGCTGTCCGGATTCCAACAGTGCGCTGTATCTGCTGCATTCCATGTCGCGTTTCATTCCGCACTTCATCGCGCTGTCGGCGTCGTCGCCGTTTGTGCAAGGTGTCGACACGGGTTTTCATTCCGCGCGTCTGAATTCGGTGTTCGCTTTTCCACTCTCCGGCCGCGCGCCGTTCATGCTGACCTGGGACAGCTTCGAGGAATACTTTTCGAAGATGGTTCACACGGGTGTCGTGAACAGCATGAAAGATTTCTACTGGGACATTCGTCCGAAGCCAGGTTTCGGGACCATCGAAGTGCGCGTGATGGATACGCCGCTGTCGGTCGACCGCGCCGCGGCGATTGCCTGCTACATCCAGACGCTTGCACGTCATCTGTTGCTCGATAAACCGTTGACGCCGAGGGAGGACGACTACCTCGTCTACACCTTCAACCGTTTCGAAGCCTGTCGCTTCGGACTGGCCGGCACCTGTATCGATCCGCAAAGCGGCGAGCGCAAGACGATCTCGGAAGACATCCTCGAAACGCTCGAACGGATCGCGCCGCATGCCGAAGCGTTGGGTTCGGGCAAGGCGCTGGCGGAAGTGGCATCGATCGCACGAGGTCAGGTCAACGATGCAACCTGGTTGCGGACTGTTTTCGAACATGAAAAGTCGCTGCACGAGGCGGTACGGCAGCAGTGTCTACAGTGGCGCGCGTGATAAGCCGTAGGCGAAAAGACAGGAAAGGAGGCCGGCTGGTCCAGCTGGAACGCGCAGAAACAGTCTTTTGCGTTTTTTTTCGTTATCCTGATTCCAGCTCAGGCTTCCTTAGAGGTTTCCAAAGTTTACGTATACAAACGTAGTAGTAGTTAACAAGCGTTGCACTTGCCTGTGGACAACTGAATAATTCCTTGCAAAGTCAAAGCGATGCGTAAATGATAACCATGTTGTTCGGGCTCGCATCCAGGCCGGAAAGTGCGGATAACTTTAGTCGCGGCAAGGGGTGCGAAAGGCTTGTCAAGAATCGATGCACACCCAGTCCCGGGCGTTTTCCCGTGGTTATCCACAGGGTCCGGTGAATAAGTTAGCTGTACGATTCGCCGCTCTCGCATAGAATGTCGTTTTCGCAGCTTCGAGCACGTTGTACCGTCAGCCGGTTTGATGGTCAGCAAGGTGGTCGGGGACGCAAAAAAATGTTGTAGTAGGGTGCGCCAGAAATGGCGTACGAAAGCAGTACATATTCAAGATAATTGATTCAGTCCGTCCGTGGTCCGGGCGAGGCTGCCCCCATACAGGCTGCCGGCGTGTTTGGCACCCGACGGCCAGCTAAACAGCGGCATGCTGTCAATAACCAACGAAAGACTATGAGCGAAGGCGTATACGGAGAGCAGGCAACCGGGCGAGTTACCCACAGCCTATTGCGACTGAGCACGGCCATGCGAAGCCAGGCATGGGAGTGGGCGGAAGGCGCGGGTTTGACGCCTACCCAAGGCGAGATTCTGGTGTTGCTGATGCAACGCAAGGGTCCAATGCGCCTGGGCGAAATCGCACGTGAAACGGCCTTGACCGCCGCGACCACGAGCGATGCGGTCAGCACCCTGGAAAGCAAGGGGCTGGTCGAAAAGCGCCGTGCCCTCGACGACGGCCGCGCCCTCGCGGTGCGTCTGACGGCCCGTGGACGCACCTCGGCCAAGCGCGCCGCGCAATGGCCGGACTTTCTCGCCAAGGCAGTCGGTACGCTGCGCGAGGACGAACAGGCGCTGTTCTACCGCACGCTGCTGAAGACGGTTCATCAGCTCGAAACGCAGGAGGACATTCCGCCGCACCGCATGTGCCTGACCTGCACGCATTTCGAGCCGAGCAAGAATGCGAAGAAGACGCCGCATTATTGCAAGCTGCTGAATCTGAAGATGTCCGACACAGATGTACGTCTGGATTGCTCGGTGTACGAAGCGGCTGACGTCGCGACCCAGAAGAAGACCTGGAAGATCTACGCGCAGTAACGCGGGTCCGCCACACTGCGAAGCCGATCCGGCAGCCGCTCGATGCGAGCCGCCTGATCGGCCTTGCGCCGTCTGGCGACGTATCTTTTTGTCCAACTGATGATGGGATCTGCCGATGATTCACGAAGTTCTGGCGATTCGCCATGTCCACTTCGAAGATCTGGGCAGTCTGGAACTGGTGCTGGGCGAGCGCGGGCGGCCGGTCCGCTACCTCGATGTCGGATTGGGTCGAATCGAGGCGCCGGACCCTGTCGCACCTTCGCTGATGGTCGTCCTGGGCGGCCCGATCAGCGCTGGCGACGATGCACGCTACCCGACGCTCCTGCCGCTGTTATCGATGATCGAAAAGCGCATCGCGGCGGGTCTGCCTACGCTCGGCATCTGTCTAGGCGCGCAATTGATTGCGCGGGCGCTTGGCGCCCGGGTCTATCCGGCAGGCCGGACTGAACTGGGCTGGACTCCGCTCACGCTGACCGACGCCGGGCGCGCCTCACCGCTTCGTCATGTAGACGGGGCGCTCACCTCCATGCTGCATTGGCACGGCGACACCTTCGACCTGCCGGCCGGTGCGACCCATCTTGCCTCGACCCCTGCTTGCGAGAACCAGGCGTTCGCCTGGGGCCAGCACGTGCTGGGTCTGCAATGTCACCCGGAAATCCGCGCTGATCGTTTCGAGCCCTGGCTGATCGGTAACGCCGGAGAAATCATCACTGAAGGCCTCGACGTGTGCGAACTGCGCGCCGAGACGGCCCGTTTCGGCCCCGGTCTCGAAGAGGCGGCACGCCGGATGTTCGGCGAGTGGCTCGACCAGGTCGAGAAGAGCGCCACGAAGCCGTAAACCGTACGGACTACCAGGCTCACGTCAGGTTGCGGTCAGGCTCATGTCAGGTACAGTCGCGCCGGACCCACCAAGCGGTGCGTGGCGGCAATAGTGCGCGCGGGCTGACCGGGACGGATGACTGTCCAGCAGCGAATCGAGCGCGGTGCTATGCTCGTTCGCTCCTCCGCTTTCCTTGGGCGTAATCCATGAGCGCGCTTTTTTCTCCGCTCACGCTGCGTAGCGTGACGCTTGCAAATCGCATCGTCGTGTCGCCGATGTGTCAGTATTCCGCCGAGCGTGGCGAAGCCACCGCATGGCACATGATCCACCTGGGTGGCATGGCGTTATCGGGCGCGGGTCTGCTATGCATCGAAGCGACTTCGGTGGAACCCGATGGCCGTATCACACCGGGCGATCTGGGCCTGTGGGATGACGTCACGGAAGCCGCACTCGTGCCGGTGCTCGCCGCGATCCGCAAACATTCTTCGATTCCGGTTGCGATGCAACTCTCGCACGCGGGTCGCAAGGCCTCGAGCCATACCCCGTGGGATGGCGGTCAGCTGATTCCGGTCTCCGAGGGCGGCTGGTTGCCGCATGCGCCGTCTGCGCTCCCGCATAAAGCCGGCGAGGAGCCGCCGCTCGCACTTGATACGGCAGGGCTCGACCGGGTTCGCGAGGCATTCGCGGCGTCGGCCCGGCGCGCAGCGCGGCTCGGTATCGATGCACTCGAAGTCCACGCGGCGCACGGTTACCTGCTGCATCAGTTCCTCTCACCGATAGCCAATCAACGTACCGACGAATACGGCGGCTCGCGTGAAAACCGCATGCGTTTTCCGCTGGAGATATTCGAGATCGTGCGCGCCGCTTTTCCGGCCGATAAGCCAGTGGGCGTACGCGTGTCGGCGACCGACTGGGTCGAAGGGGGCTGGAACCTCGACGATACGATTGCGTTCGCGCAGGAACTGAAAAAGCACGGCTGCGACTGGGTCGATGTTTCCTCCGGCGGTGTCTCGCCGTTGCAAAAGATCCCGCTCGAACCCGGCTATCAGGTGCCGTTCGCACGCGCGGTGAAGCAGGCTACGGGTCTCACGACCATCGCCGTCGGTCTCATCACCGATCCGCTGTACGCCGAGCAACTGATCGAAGAGGGCGACGCCGACCTGATCGCGTTGGCTCGCGGACTGCTCTACAACCCACGCTGGCCGTGGCACGCCGCGGCCCAACTGGGCGCGACGGTCGAGGCTCCGCCGCAGTATTGGCGCTCGCAACCGCGCGATCAAAAGGCGCTGTTCGGCGACATTTCGTTCGGACAGCGTTAGGTCTTTGACGGGCAGAACACGCTGATGGCGGTCCGACGGTTGAAGGAAGCCATCTCAAGCGTGTACGATGCCGGGTGTGACGCATGTGCGTTGCAAGTCGACGCGGCGCCCGCAAGGCGCCGCGTTTGCTA
>Ga0302314_10001494_pt1 | contig 43838 bp, 31 predicted proteins | sample III_Palsa_N2_3_FD_200533 | JGI IMG/M metagenome (GOLD analysis project Ga0302314, IMG submission 200533) | Peat permafrost microbial communities from Stordalen Mire near Abisko, Sweden - III_Palsa_N2_3 | ecosystem: Environmental > Terrestrial > Soil > Palsa > Peat permafrost | place: Sweden... | reverse complement strand
CCACTTCGTGGTGTGTGATCGCTTCGCGTGGTGCTCCCGTTGGTCGCAAATAGAATCCCGTGCCGACCAACGGGAGGACTGCGCGAAGGGATCACACACCACGAAGTGGTCGCGCAGCGGGCCCGTCCGGCAGGACATGGTTTTCTCTTATTCGGAGAAGGCGAAGAAGGTGAGGGATGCGTCGCCTTGCTTGTAGGTGCGGGTCTGCTCGAGGGCTCCGAAGCGGGCGGGGAGTGGGGTTTTGCTGGAGTGCTCGGCGATGACCAATGCGCCGGGGGCTAGGAGTTGGCGGCCACGGGCGCTGCCGAGAAGGTTGAGCGTGGACTCGTACTCGACTTCGAACTCGTAGGGTGGGTCGAGGTAGAGAACGTCGATGGCGCTGGCTGGGCTTTTGATCGTCTCGCCGAGACGGCCGAGCAGGGCGCCGGTGCTGCGGTCTTCAAGGGTGTAGCCGCTGGTGATCTTGAGTGCGGTAAGGTTGGCGCGTAGAGCGGCGATGGCCGATGGATCTTTTTCGGAGAACCAGACGTGGACGGCACCGCGACTAATGGCCTCGATGCCAACGGCGCCGGTGCCGGCGTAGAGATCGACGAAGCGGCAGCCTTCGATGCGCGGCGAGATGATATTGAAGAGGGTCTCGCGGAGGCGGTCGCTGGTGGGACGGGTGGTGGTGCCGCGTGGGGCGATGAGTTGACGGGAGCGATAGGTTCCGGCGATGACGCGCATTCTTTCTATCGTAGCTGCTTGTCCTGCCGGACGGGCCCGCTGCGCGCGGGGCGACCACTTCGTGGTGTGTGATCGCTTCGCGTGGCGACAGAACACTGTGTCGACCAACGGGAGGACTGCGCGAAGCCCAATACACACCACGAAGTGGTCGCCGCCCGCGTAGGGCGCATACAATGGGGGGATGCATGGGTGGTCTTTTTCGGTCGGCAGGGTTCTGGGTGTGGAAGTCCGCATCCATATGTTCTTCGTGTTCCTGCTGGTGCTGTCGATCAGTTACACATCGGTCGCGGGGCTGAGCGGGGCGCGTGGGCTTGGGCTGTGGCTGATGCTGCTGCTCGCCGTGGTGGTGCGCGAGGTGGCGCGTGGGATCGCAGCGGCATGGTTTGGGCTGCATGTGAGATCCGTTCTGCTGCTGCCGACGGGCGGCCTGCCGACGTTCGTTTCGGCCGATGAGACGGAGCGTGCAGCAACAGCGGCGATTCAGAAGCGGTTTGCGCTGGTGGGGCCGCTGGCAAACATCTTTGTCGGTCTGCTGTTGGTGGCGTTCGTGGTGGGGATGGCGCCGGAGCTGGGGATTGCTGGTGTGCTGGCGAGGCCGTGGATTACGCCGAGCCACCTGCTGCGGTCGATGGTGTGGATGCAGCTGCTGTTGGGGGCGATCAACTTTTTGCCCGCGACTCCGCTGGACGGCGGGCGGGTGCTCCGCGGGGAGTTTGCGCGGGCGGGCGGCGGGATCAAGCGGACGAAGCTGGCGACCAGCCTGGGGCAGGTGGTGGCGATTGCGCTGATCGCGCTGGGACTGGTGATGAACAATTTGCTGATGCTGATTGCGGGCGTGTTCGTGCTGATGTTCGCGCATATGGAAGACCAGGGCGTGATGCTCGAGACCAATGTGGCCGCGGTGAAGATGCGCGATGTGATGCTGACGGAGTTCAGCACGCTGTCGGCGTCGGCGACGCTGGAAGACGCGATGAAACAGGCGGTGCACACGCTGCAGGATGTGTTTCCGGTGGTGCGCGGCAAGAACCTGGTGGGCGCGGTGTCGCGGCAGGGGATCTTCGAGGCGCTTGAATCGGATGGCAATGGCTATGTGCAGGGTGTGATGACGCGGAGCTTCCATACGGCGCAACCCGAGGACTCTCTGGTGAAGACGCTGGCGAGGATTACGACGGGGGTGGGGGCGCAGCTTGTTCCGGTGATCGAGGGCGAGCGGGTGGTGGGGATCATTACGCCGCAGAATCTTTCGCAGTCGATGGGGATCCTGAATCAGACGCGGAAGCTGGCAGAGCGGAGCGCGCGGGCGGAACAGATGCGCGGGGACGAGTAGAGCTTGAGGGTCTCTGTTCAAGACGACGAGTTTGATTCGGTTGCGGGAGATGCAGCGGTTGAGGAAGAGCTCGATGCGCGGCGAGTGAATCAGCCGCTGGCGCCGGGGCTGTATCTCGTGGCCACGCCGATTGGGAATCTTGAGGACATCACGCTGCGGGCGCTGCGGGTGCTGCGCGGTGTGGACCGCGTGGCGTGCGAGGATACGCGACAGACGCAAAAGCTGCTGAACCACTTCGGCATCAAGGTTCCGACGGTGAGCTATCACCTGCACAACGAGAGCTCGCGGGCCGAGGAGCTGGTGGCGGAGCTGAAGGCAGGCGGGCGTGTTGCGGTGGTGAGCGATGCGGGGACGCCGGGGATCGCCGATCCGGGAGCGCAGATTGCTCAGCTTGCGATCGCGGCGGGGGTTGCTGTGTTTCCCGTGCCGGGAGCGAATGCGGCGGTGAGTGCACTGATCGCGAGCGGGCTGGGGACGGAGCGGTTTGCGTTCCATGGGTTTCTGCCCGCCAAGGCGGGAGCGCGGAAGACGGCGCTTGAGGCAGTGCGGGGGTTTCCTGAGGGGTTTACGCATGTGTTTTACGAGACGCCGCACCGGATCGCCGAGACTCTGAGTGAGGTGGAAGAGGTCTTCGGGGCGATGCAGCCGGTAGTGCTGGCGCGCGAGTTGACCAAGCTGCATGAGGAGTTTCTGCGGGGGACGGTTGGGGAGGTGCGGGCTGGGCTGGTTGGCCGGGCGAGTCTGCGGGGCGAGATGGTGCTGCTGCTGGGGCCGGTTTCGGTCGAAGCGGCTGCGAGTTCGCGTGGGGTTGCGGCAGAGGTCGCCGAGCTGGTGAAGACGTTGGGGCTTAGCCAGAAAGATGCGCTGAAGCGGGTGGCCAAGGAGCGTGGGTTGGGCAAGAGTGAAGCGTATCGGGAGCTGCAGCGGGAGCGGGGGCGGTAGGAAGTACCTCATCTACTCCGCATCTCTGAATGGAGTTGGCCTTGCAACCAAAGCTCATTGATTTCTCAAATCAAGCGCGCGAGCTCGCTTAGAATTCTTCCATGCGCGGATATCATGGTTTTCTTCTGCTTCTATGGTTGTTTCCTGCATCCTTTGCCTCTGCTTCTACCGACCAGCCGAGCAATTCTGTCGATCGAGCTATCCGTCTTTCCTCTCTCACGGGAAAGGGTGCGCAGCCCTTTCATTTGAAGCTTACGGTTTCAGAGCCAGCCAACCCAAGTTCCCCCTACACGGCCACGATTGAGGAGTCCTGGATCTCAGCGAGTGACTGGCAGCGGAGCATCGAGTCGCCTGGCTTTCGGGAACACATTACGGTGACGGCGGGAAAACGCGAAGAACAGAACGTGGGAGACTACTATCCGTTGTGGTTGCGCAGTTTTGTCACTGCCTCCCTGGATCCCCTGGAAGATGCGCCTTTCTGGCAGCAGGTAGGCGCTCGCGTCTCCCAGATAACGTCGACGAACGGCCATGCGAGCAGTAGCTGCGCGCGGGCTCAGTTCAAGATAGGTGCCGAAAACCTTACCAACGACGCCTTTGCCGTCATTTGCTTCGATGCGGACGGCACGTTGTCCTCGGTTGTGCGACCGGGCTACTCCATGGAGTTTCACGATCCTCAGGCATTCGGGAAGAAACGCATCGCTTCACGGTACGTCGACCATCCTGAACCCGGCACCGAACTGGTTGGGCATGTCGAGCTGCTCGAGAAACTCAATGCGATGGGCAGTCTGCCCCCTTTGCCGACCTTTACGCAACCAGCATCCGGCCCAATACGTAGTATTTCGATACGCCAGGAGGTTCTTGAGAATCTGGCCATAACTCCAACATCTCTGTCATGGCCGAAGGTCTCGAGTGGCAACACGGCTGGAAAGCTCAGCATGTACGTCTCAGTCGACCGCAGCGGGCGCATCCGCGAGGCGTATCCCTTGAACTCGGACAATGCAGGTCTTCAGGATGCAGCCCGCGAGCAGCTCCTGAAATGGAAACTCAAAGCGGCAGTCGTTGACGGCCAGCGCGTACAGACGGAAGCAGCCGTCACGTTCGGTTTCTCCACAACCCTCGATGGAATAACCACGTCTGCGGCCAACGCCACGGTGCCGGATTCCGCGCCCTCTAGACCAATCGTCGTTTCACCCGCCGTCGCTCAATCACTCAGGAAGCAAAGCTATCCGCCGGTGTATCCACAGGATTTGAAGGAACAGCATGTTTCGGGAAAGGTAGAACTGAAAGCGATTCTAGGAAAAGAGGGGCAGATCGTGAGTCTGACGCCTCTGAACTCGCCGGATCCACGCTTCGCCGAGTCGGCGATTGCGGCCGTGCAGCAGTGGACCTACAAGCCCTTCATGCTGAACGGTTCACCCGTTGAGATCGAGACAGTGATTACGGTAAATTTTCAGGCCCACTGAGCGGATCAGCCGTTTGCTTCTGGAACGTCAGCAGGGAGAGCGAGCCTCGTCCAGCTATGCCCTGCCTTTGACGCGGTCGTAGAGGTAGCTGTCGCTGGTGGTGCCGAGGCTCTCGTTGTAGAGGGTGGTGGCTCCGGCGGCTTCGTTCAACTCCTCCGAGAAGGTGTGGAGGGCGCGGAGATGGTCGGCGGTGGCGGGGATCTCGAGGTGCGGGGTCTTGAGGAACTTCTGGTAGCCGCGGTCGAGGATGTGGGAGATCTCGCCGTTGAGCACCCAGCCGGGACGGGCCAGCAGGAGCACCGAACTGACGGCGCTGTCGGTCGTCGCGGGGGTGGCGGGAGCTTCGGCGATCTCGGCCGCGCAGCCGTTCTTGCTGACCCGGAAGGCGCGGGAAGGACGAGACTTAGAGGCTGCCGAACCCTCGGGCGCGGGAGCAACATCAAATCGCTGACTGCCGAGAAGCGTGAGGACGTCGTTGAAGCTGCGCTGCGTGATCTTTTTGGCCATGGTCTCTGTGTGGTCTCAACCGAATTCGAACAGGATAGACTTAGTAACTGTCGCACATATCGAATCGCGCTTCAATCGGACGGCGGTTTGGGGGCTTGAAGCTGAGGCTGAAGAGCAGGATCGGCGGGATGGAAACGGCTTGCCGGTCGGACGAAACAGAAGTTTGAAACAGTTTGGATCAGTTTGAACTAAGGGCTTGCAATGAGCGTGTTGAGTGAGATGAGGAAGACCGGGCAGACGGCTGTGGCGGAAGCTCAGATTGGGGCGGCTGCGGCTGCCGCTTCGAAGCGGCTGGGTACGAGCGTGCTTCAGCGCGTCGGTAAGACGCCGCTGGTGCGGCTTGAGGATTTGAGCGCGACGCTGGGTGCGGATTCGGGCGTGGAGATTCTGGGCAAGGCCGAGTGGGCCAATCCGGGCGGGTCGGTGAAAGACCGTGCGGCGTCGGCGATTGTGGCTGATGCGATGCGCCGCGGGCTGCTGGGCGGTGACAAGGGATTGCTGGACGCGACCAGCGGGAATACCGGCATCGCGTACGCCATGCTGGGCGCGGCGCTGGGGTTTCCGGTGACGTTGTGCGTGCCGTCGAATGTGTCGCCGGAGCGGAAGCAGATTCTTTCGGCCTATGGCGCGAATGTGGTCTGGACGAATCCTGCCGATGGCTCCGATGGGGCGATTCGCAAGGCGCGGGAGTTGATCGCGGCTGAGCCGGAGCGGTACTTCTACGCCGACCAGTACGGCAACGAGAACAACTGGAAGGCGCACTACACCACGACCGCGAACGAGATATGGGAGCAGACCGAGGGGCGGATTACGCACTTCATCGCGGGGCTTGGCACGAGTGGAACCTTTATGGGGACGACACGGCGGCTGAAGGAGCTGAACCCAAAGATCCAGTGCATCTCCATGCAGCCGGACTCGCCGTTCAACGGGCTGGAGGGGATGAAGCACATGGCGACGGCGATTGTGCCGCCGATCTATGACCCGACGCTGGCCGATGAGAATCTCGAGATGGCGACCGAGACGGCGTATGCGATGGCGAAGTTCCTGGGACGACGCAGAGGGATGCTCGTTGGCGTATCGTCAGCCGCGAATGTGGCGACGGCGGCGCTGATCGGCGAACGCGAGGTGAAGGCCGGGCGTAAGGCGGTGATTGTGACGATCCTGTGCGACTCCGCGGATAAGTACCTGAGCGAGCGGTTCTGGACGGAAGGAGACCCGGCATGATCCGGATTTCGCAGGAAGATTTTGAGGCGTTGCGCGCGCATGGGGAAGAGACGTATCCGCATGAGTGCTGCGGCGTGCTGCTGGGCAAGAGCGAGGCGGACGGGAATCATGTGAAGGCGATCGTGCGCGCGGGCAATACGCGGACGGATTCGGCGCACAACCGGTACAACATCGCGCCGATTGAGTTGGTGAAGATTCAGCGGCAGGCGCGTGGGCTGGGGTACGACATCGTGGGGTTCTATCACTCACACCCGGATCATCCGGCGCAGTGGTCGGTGACGGACTTTGCGGAGGCCCATTGGATGGGTTGTTCGTACGTGATTACGGCCGTTGAGAAGGGTAAGGCTGCCATCACGAACTCGTTTCTGCTGAAAGGCTCGAGCGAGGAAGACAAGGCGTTTTTGGACGAACAGGTTACGATTGAAGAGGCGGCTCTGGAAGAAGCTGGAGCGGTTGAGATCGGGCTTGATTGAAGGTTGACGGTAGACAGAGAGGGTAAAGGCAATGAAGATTCACATTCCCACGCCGCTTCGGTCGTATACGGACGGCAAGGAGACGGTAGAGGTTGGCGGTGCGACCGTCGCAGCCTCGCTTGAAGGGCTGGCACAGGATTTTCCTGCGCTGCGCAATCACCTGTTCACGCCAGAGGGCAAGCTGCGCTCGTTCGTGAACGTGTACCTGAACGACGACGACATCCGGTACCTGCCAGCGAAGGAAGAGACCGCGGCGGCCGCGAACGATGAACTCACGATTATCCCGTCGATTGCCGGCGGTTGTTGTTGTCTGTAACCACCTCCTGCTCTGCCCCCTTTTTTGAAAACTTGAATTTGTAACGGAAGTAGTTACCGATTCCGCTCGGCCTGTGCGCCGGGCGGATTGAGATCCATTGACCGAGGTACAGAACCATGGCAACTGAGACATTGATTCCGAATATTGACGCGAAGGCCGAGCTGCCGAAGCTGTCGAACGACGAGATTGCGCGCTACTCGCGGCATCTGATTTTGCCCGAGGTGGGCATGGAGGGCCAGCAGAAGCTGAAGGCCGCGAAGGTGCTATGCGTGGGGACGGGCGGACTGGGCGCGCCGCTGGCGTTGTATCTGGCTGCAGCGGGCGTGGGCACGATTGGGCTGGTGGACTTCGACGTGGTCGACGCGAGCAACCTGCAGCGACAGGTGATCCACTCGACCGCTACTGTCGGCAAGCTGAAGGTCGACTCGGCGGAGATCATGCTGAAGGGCCTGAATCCGCACCTGAACGTGGTGAAGTACAACACCATGTTGACGAGTGCGAACGCGCTCGAGATCTTCAAGGACTTCGACGTGATCGCCGATGGGACGGACAACTTCCAGACGCGGTACCTGGTGAACGATGCGTGCGTGCTGACGGGCAAGCCGAATGCGTATGGGTCGATCTTCCGGTTTGAGGGGCAGGCGAGTGTGTTCGGCACCAAGGAAGGGCCATGCTATCGCTGCCTGTATCCGGAGCCGCCGCCGCCGGGGCTGGTGCCTTCGTGCGCTGAGGGTGGCGTGCTGGGGATTCTGCCCGGGCTGGTTGGGATTATTCAGGCAACTGAGGTGATCAAGCTGATCCTCGGCATCGGCGAGCCGCTGATCGGGCGGCTGCTGCTGGTCGACGCGCTGGGCATGAGCTTCCGCACGCTGAAGCTGCGGAAGAATCCGGAGTGCCCGGTGTGCGGCACGAACCCGACCGTGACCGAGCTGATCGACTACGACCAGTTCTGCGGGATTCCGAAGCCGACCGAGGCTGGTCCGCTTGAAGTGGCGCAGAATGCGGCTGTGGGCGATGCTGCGGTGGTCGATGGCATTCCGCAGATCTCGGTGAAGGCGTTCAAGGCGAAGCTCGATGCGAAGGAAGATGTGTTTGTGCTCGACGTGCGTGAGCCTCATGAGTACCCGATTGCGAACCTGGGTGCGCCGTTGATTCCTGTCGGTAGCCTTGAGGCTCGCGTGGGTGAGCTTGCGGCAGAGAAAAACCGCGAGATTATCGTGCACTGCCGGTCGGGCGCGAGAAGCCAGAAGGCGGCGGTGATCCTGAAGAACGCGGGGTTCACGAATGTGACGAACCTTACGGGCGGGATCCTGGCATGGGCCGAGCAGATCGATCCGACGATGGCGAAGTACTGATTCCGATGTTCTAAATTGCAATACAAAAGGGTCCCGAAGTTCGGGACCCTTTCATTCGAACCGCTGGAAATTCACTTCAAGATTGACGACTGTTACTACTGGTTGGCCATCCTTCATCGCGGGCTTAAAGGTAGAGCTTGTCATCGCGTTTACCGCGCTTTCGTCTAGCCCCATGCCGAGACCATCGACTACCCTGATCTCACTTGGGTGGCCATCCTTTTCAATTCGAACCGACAGAATGACCTTGCCGCTAAGACCGGCTTTCCGCGCCTTGTCGGTGTATTGTGGCGATACGGAGTTGAGCCAGGTCGGCGGTGTCATGCCGAGGCCAATCTTCACTGGTTCCTCTGCGCTGGGTTTCTCAAGCACTGAACGATGTTTATCGTCTTTAGATTCGACACGAACCGTAATTTTGGCATCCGTGAGTGAGGACGACAGTGTGCTTAATGTGCCGTCGACAAGAGGTGCACGCAGCTCAAGGATTTGTGCAATCAACGGATAAACATTGACGTTTTCAAATGGCGGCAGCTTTGCGCCGGGCTTGATGTCGGGGCCTTGCGCGAAGAAGATGGCCTTCATCTCGGGCATGGTGGAGGGGTCGAAGCCGTGGCTGCCATGGAGGGTTCCGCTCATGCCGCCGCGGCCCATCATCGGGTTCGCAGGGGTGGTGCGGAAGAGATACGGGCCGTTGGGTACGATGACCGGGTCGCCCTCGCGAGGGCTCTCGCTGAAGTGCAGATGGGCGGGGACGTCGGCGCGACGATAGACGGTAAAGCGTGGATCAGGGTGCGCCTTGAACTCGGCGAAGAGACGGGCGGCTTCGGCCTCGGTCTTGGGGTAGAGCTGGCTGCCATCGGTGTGGACGCCGTCGAGGTGAGCGAATTCGCCGAGGTTGATGGGGTCTCCCTTGAGAGTGACCATGCCGTGATCGGCGACGACGATGAGATCGACGGGGAGCTTGAGCGCGGCGAGTTTGGTTTGGAGGTCGCCGATCATGTCGTCGACATGGTGGACGGCGGCGCGGACCTCGTCGGAGTCGGGGCCGTAGAGGTGGCCGGCGTGGTCGACGTTCGAGTAGTAGAGGGTGATGAAGTGGGGGCGCTGTTCGGGCGGAAGGTTAAGCCAGGCGATGACCTGATCGACGCGTTTGGTGTCGTCGAGCTTGTCGTCGAAGTGGAGGTAGTAGGAGGGGCGGACGCCTTGAATGGCGGCCTCGGAGCCGGGCCAGAAGAGGCAGGCCGAGCGCATGCCCTGTTGTTCGGCCAGCACCCAGAGGGGCGTGCCACCGTACCAGGAGCCGTCGCCGTTGGTCTGCGATTGCGTGTAGTTGTAGGTGGCGTTGCGAAAGGGATCGTAGAAAGTGTTGGCGACGATGCCGTGATGCTCTGGATAAAGGCCGGTGACGAGGGTGATGTGATTGGGGAAGGTGATGGAGGGGTAGGACGGGAGCATGCCGTCGGGGGCGCTGGCGCCGGTGATGGCCATCGACTGGATGTGGGGGGCGCCGTACTTCTGGGGGTAGTCGTAGCGGAAGCCGTCAAGCGAGACGAGGATGACGTAGTGCTTGGCCTGCTGGGCGGCGGTGTTCGGTGGGTTGTCGGTGTGGACGACTGGGGTGAGGTCTTGTCCGAATGCCGCGGCGCAGAAGAGTACGGCGGCGAGGACGGTGGCGAGGACGGCGGTTACTCGTTTGTGCGGTAGCGGCATACGGTCTATCTTCGCACCGGATTGATTACGAGAGAACCAACAAAGGAAAGTACGCCCTGGGCGGGCGGCGGCCACTTCGTGACGTGTGATCGCTTCGCGTGGTGCTCCCGTTGGTCGCAACAGGAAATTGTGCCGACCAACGGGAGGACTGCGCGAAGCGATTACACACCACGAAGTGGTCGCCGCCCGCGCAGGGCGCTCTTCTTTAGGCCTTGTCTTCAGGATCGAGGATCTGAAGCGAGAGCGGTGGCTCCAGCATGCAGTCCATACGGCCAATCAGCGCCAGTGCGCGGGCGATGGTCGAGGTCAGCGCAGGCTCCGTGGTGACGACGAACGGCAAGCGGTGCTTGGGGTAGCCGGGGCGCTGGAGGATCGAGTCGATGTTCGCCCCGACTTTGGCGAGCGCGCCGGAGATCGCGGACACTATGCCGGGCTTGTCGTCGACGACGAAGCGGAGGTAGTGCTGGGCGAGGAACTCGCCGGTCGACTCGCGCTTACGGACGGGCAGCGAGACGGCGTGGGAGCGCTGGGCTACTGCGAGCAGGTCCGAGACGACTGCGACTGCGGTGGGCTCGCCGCCTGCACCGTGGCCGGAGAAGACGACATCGCCACCGAAGCGGCCGCTGGCAACAACCATGTTCTGCGTGCCGTGCGACCAGGCCATCGGCGCAGTGCGGGGCACGAGCATCGGCGCGACGCGGGCGTGAACGAGGCGGCCTTCAACCTGCGCGGTCGAGACCTGGCGGATGGTGCAGTTGAGCTCCTTCGCGTAGGCGAAGTCGATGGCCTCGATGGTGGAGATGGTCTGGGTGGCGACGGCGTCGGGATCGAGCTCAGCGTGCAGGGCGATGCGCGAAAGGATGCAGAGCTTGGCGCGGGCGTCGAAGCCGTCGACATCGGCGGACGGGTCGGCTTCGGCGTAGCCAAGCTGCTGGGCGTCGGCGAGGACGGTCGCGTAGTCGGCGCCCTCTTCCATGCGGCTGAGAATGTAGTTGCAGGTGCCGTTGAGGATGCCGCTAATGCGGCGGACGTGATCGCCGGAGAGACCTTGCGCGAGGCCGGGGATGACGGGAACGCCGCCCGCGACGGCCGCTCCATAGACGAGCTGCACGCCGTGCCTGGCGGCGATTTTGGCGAGCGCTGCACCGCGGTAGGCGATGAGCTGCTTATTCGCCGTGACGACGGATTTGCCCGAGGTGAGGGCCTTTTTCAGCCACGCCTCCGCTGGGTTGAGGCCGCCCATCAGCTCGATGACGACGTCAACTTTGGAGTTGAGAACATCGTTGATGTTCTCGGTCCAGACGGTGGTATTGGGGACAAAGCGGGCTGCTTCGGAGGTCTGCTTGCGCGTGACGTTGCGGTTGTAGATATAGCTGAGCTCGATGCCTGGATACTTCGAGGCGGCGAGAAGCTTCGCGACCGAGCTGCCGACGGTGCCAAAGCCGAGCAGCGCGACCTTGATGGGCTTCGACGCGCTGGCTGATTTTGCGGAGTACTTCTTCGCGGCGGGCTTGGTGCTCTTTGCGGGAACGCGCTTCGGTGCGGACTGCTTCTTTTCGGCCATGATGATCGGAGATTCCTAGTAGTCGATTCGGTCTGTGCGCTCGCGCCAGGTATTGAAGCTGACGATTGCCTGATCGGGCAGGAGCTGTTGGGTGGGGATGGTGCGGGCCGCGTGCGGGCGCTGCACCTCGGTGTAGAGAAAGGAGTCGTCGAAGCCTGCGTGTGCGGCATCGGCTGCGGTGTTGCCGAAGAAGATGGCCTCGCAGCGCGACCAGTAGATGGCAGCGAGACACATGGGGCAGGGCTCGCAGCTGGTATAGATCGTGCAGCCCGTGAGCAGGAAGCTGCCGAGCGCCGTGCAGGCGGCGCGAATGGCGGTGACCTCGGCGTGAGCAGTGGGATCGTTGTTCGCGGTGACGCAGTTGACGCCGGTCGCGACGATCTCGCCGTCGCGCACGATGACCGCGCCGAAGGGACCGCCGCAGCCGCTGGTGACGTTCTCGGTGGCGAGGGTGATGGCCTGCTGCATAAAGTGGGTGTGTTGCTCGGGAGTGATCATGCGGTCGCGTTGCCTTTCGACGTGGGCTGTGCGGCGCTACTGCAACGGCGCTGCCGGGCGAAGCGAACGCCCCACGAACGACGGTTCGAAGTGCTTCGTTGTCTCCGGGTTTGGACCGTTATATACATGTATTGAGTCAACTGAAATTATGGCACAGGCGTATCGTTCTAACCGCGTTGTGACCCCCGATGGGACTCGTCCCGCCGCGCTTGTGGTGGAGGATGGCCGGATCCTTGCCGTGCGCGCGCCGGGGGATGTGCCCGCCGATGCGGAGATCGTGGAGTGCGGCGATCATGCGATTTTGCCGGGACTGGTCGACACGCATGTTCACATCAACGAGCCCGGACGGACCGAGTGGGAAGGGTTTTACACGGCGACGCGGGCGGCTGCGGCGGGTGGATATACGACGCTGATCGATATGCCGCTGAACTGCCTGCCCGAGACCACGACGGTCGAGGCGCTCGCGATCAAGCGGGCTGCGGCGCAGAGCCAATGCTTCGTCGATTGGATGAGCTGGGGCGGAGCTGTTGCGGACAATCAGGCGCATATTCTGCCGCTGGCGAAAGCCGGTGTGCCGGGGTTCAAGTGCTTCCTGATCTATCCCGGGTGCGATGGCTTTACGATGATCGACCAGCAGCAACTGGAGGCAGCGCTGCCTGCGATTGCACAGACTGGCCTGCCGCTGCTGGTGCATGCGGAGCTTGCGGAGCCGATCGAACGCGCGATGGCGAAGCTCAAGGATGCGGACTGGCGCAGCTATGCAACTTATCTCGCGTCGCGGCCCGATGAGGCGGAGTTGAGTGCGATTCTGCTGATGATCCGGCTGTGCCGTGAGTATGGGTTTCGGCTGCACATCGTGCATCTGGCGACGGCCCAGGCGCTCGATGCGCTCAAGGCCGCGCGGGCGGAGGGTCTGCCGATCACGGTCGAAACGTGCCCGCACTATTTACACTTCGCCGCGGAGGAGATCGCGGACGGCGGCACACTGTTGAAGTGCGCGCCTCCAATTCGCACTCGCGAGAACCGCGAGGCGCTGTGGCAGGGGCTGCGCGAGGGCGCGATCGATATGGTCGTGACGGACCACTCGCCGTGCCCGCCTGAGATGAAACGTGCTGACGAAGGCCGATTCGATCTCGCGTGGGGCGGGATCGCGAGCCTCTCCGTCGCGCTACCCGTGATGTGGACAGAGGCGGCGCGGCGCGGGTTCTCGCTTGATGAGATCGCGCGGTGGATGAGCTCGGCTCCTGCTGCGCTGGCGGGTATCGCGGATCAGGCGGGCGCGCTTGAGGCCGGGCGCGACGCGAACTTTGTGGTCTTCGATCCAGATGCGGAGATGACTGTAGCGGCTGATGCGCTCTTCTATCGGCATCCGGTCTCGCCATATCTCGGCGAGCGGCTGCGCGGCGTCGTGAGAGCGACCTATCTGCGCGGCGAAGCGGTATTTTCATCGGGGACTTTTGAGAAGTCACCACGGGGTCACGAACTCGCGCTATCCTTGGCTGCCTCGATTCCGAGGGACACTTTGTACGACCCGGCTGGGAACCGGACACGACGATGAACGCAGTTCTGGAACGCTGGAGTTCGCTTGATCCGACCGAAGCCGCACGCGAGATTCTTCCCTGCTGCGGCTCGCAGGCATGGGCGGCAGAGGTTGCAGCGAGGCGACCGATCGCCGATGAGGAGGCGCTCTCGTTGATCGCCGACGCGGTCTGGATCGGGCTGCCGGAAAGTGCATGGCAGGAGGCATTCAACAGCCATCCACGCATCGGCCAACAGAAGGCCAAGGGCGAGGCGACGGCTGAATCGCTTGCATGGTCGAGTACAGAGCAGAGCGCGGCGATGAGCTCCGAGGACGCGGTGAAACAGGCGCTGGCTGAGGGGAATCGACGCTATGAGGAAAAGTTCGACCGGATCTTCATCGTCTGTGCGAGCGGGCGCTCGGCGGCGGAGATCCTCACAATCCTCGAACAACGACTGAAGAACGATCTGCGGACTGAACTGCGCGAGGCAGCCGAGCAGCAACGACAGATCACGCAACTGCGGCTGCACAGATGGCTCGAAGCGCGTTAGGATCGGGAGACGATGGGGATCTCGACACATATTCTCGACACCGCCACAGGAAGTCCTGCCGCAGGCGTTCCGATTGCCCTGGCGCTGTGGAAGAGGGGCGCGTGGGAAGCACTGAATGCTGCCACGACCGATGCGGATGGGCGTGTGAAGCATCTTCTGCCCGAGACGCTGGCGCTTGAGCAAGGGCTCTATCGCGTGCGATTCGACACAGCGCATTACTATGAAGCGAAGCAGTTGGTGGGGCTGTATCCCTATGTGGATGTGGTCTTCGAGGTGCGGCCGGGGCAAGCGCACTTTCATATTCCACTGCTGCTGACAGCCAATGGATATACGACATATCGAGGTAGTTGAACGGATCGGCGAGGAGCGTAAAGGATGACTGCAGGCTTTCAACTCGCGGAGAATCGGTACGGCAAATCCCGCGTGCGGTTGATGAAGGTGACGCGCCATGAGCACGGCAATGATCTGCGGGAGTGGACCGTGCAGGTGCTATTGAAGGGCGACTTCGATTCAGCGCACTACGCGGGCGACAATACCAAAATTCTGCCGACCGACACGATGAAGAACACCGTCTACTCTGTGGCGCGCAACTCGTCTGCGGTCTCGATCGAGGCGTACGCGATGGAGCTGGCGGAGTTCCTGCTTGCACGCAATCCGCAGGTCTCAGGGGTCGAGGTGAAGGTCGAAAGCGTGTTGTGGAAGCGGCTCGTAGTTGAAGGCAAACCGCACCCGGACTCCTTCATGCGCGGTAGCAATGAGCTGCAGACGACACTGGTCGAACGAGAGCCGGATGCACCGGTGCGCATCACCTCAGGGCTCGAGAACCTGGTGATTCTAAAGACGGCTAAGTCGGGCTTCGAGGGCTACATCAGGGACTCGCTGACCACCCTGAAGGAGACTTCAGACCGGCTCTTTGGCACGGCGCTGATGGCATCCTGGAAGTACAGTGACACCGCGCTTGACTTCGACGCGCAGCGGGATGCTCTGCGTGAGGCCATGCTCAAAACCTTCGCCGAACACGAGAGCAAGTCGGTGCAGCAGACGCTCTACGCGATGGCCGAGAGTGCGCTGATCGCGGTCCCGGAGGCGCAGGAGATCACGCTGACGATGCCGAACAAACACAACCTGCTGGTCGACCTGTCGCGCTTCGGTCAAGAAAACCCGAATGAAATCTTTGTGCCGACCGACGAGCCCTCGGGTTACATTGAAGCACGCGTGCGCAGGGCCTCACACTGATGCCCTGGGAGTTGATACGAGATTGATGGTCAAGAACCAGATCGATCGAGCGGAGCACACACCTCGCGCTACGCGCATCATCGAACGCTGCCGCGAGATCGCCCGATACACCGAGGTTCCCGGGCAGACGACGCGGACGTTTCTTTCGCCGCCGATGCATGCGGTGCATGCCCTGCTGCGCGGCTGGATGGAAGCCGCCGGAATGCACGTGAGCGTGGACGCAATCGGTAATCTGCGCGGCGTCTATCCGGCGCGCGATGGCGCAAACGGGCCGCGGTTGCTGATTGGATCGCATCTGGACACCGTGCCGGATGCGGGTGCGTTCGATGGCGTGCTCGGCGTGGTGATGGGCGTTGCGCTGGTCGAGGAGCTGCACGGTGAGCGACTCCCGTTCGACCTCGAGGTGATCGGCTTCTCGGAAGAAGAGGGCGTGCGGTTCGGCAAGCCATTTCTGGGCAGCCTGGCACTGATCGGGGAGCTCGACAAAGCGTTGCTGGCGCGCACGGACAAGCTCGGCCTGAGTGTAGAGGATGCCGTGCGGGAGTTCGGCCTCGATCCCTCTGCGCTTGCAGATGCTGCGCTTGCGGAGGGAGAAGCATTTGGATACCTCGAACTGCACATCGAGCAGGGACCGGTGCTCGAGAGCGAAGGCCGGTCGCTCGGTGTGGTGGATGCGATTGTTGGGCAGACGCGGCTGGAGCTAACCTTCCTCGGACAGGCTAACCATGCGGGCACCACGCCGATGCTGCTGCGTCACGATGCCATGGCTGCTGCTGCGGCATGGATCGTCGCGACCGAAGCGTATGCGCGTGGGCGAAACGGCCTGGTGGCCACGGTGGGGCGGGTCGAGAGCAAACCCGGCGTCGGGAACGTGATCGCCGGAGAAACACTGGCCACACTCGATGTACGCCACGCCGACGACGCTATACGCCGACAGGCGGAGCTGGACCTGCTCGCAGCAGCGGAGCAGGCTGCTACCTCCCGAGGCGTACTCGTGGCAAGCCGTGTGATCATGGAGCAGGCAGCGGTGCCGATGGACGGAGCGCTGTCCGAGAAGCTTGTTGAAGCTGCGAATCGCGCAGGCTATCGCGCGCGCAGGATGGGAAGCGGAGCGGGCCACGATGCGATGATCGTAGCGAGACGAGTGCCGGCGGCGATGCTTTTTCTGTGCAGCCCGGCGGGGCTTAGCCATCACCCGGACGAGGCCGTGCTGGCCGAAGATGTGGAAGCTGCGCTCGCGACCGCACTGGAGTTCATGCGGGGATTTGGAGAGGGTAGGCATGCTGAGAGAAGCGCGACGGGCGATCAAGGAGTGAAGGATGGCGATGCATAGACTTGGTGAGACCCGCAGCAGCAACCAGCGCGACCATCTGTTACAGACGCCGGATACCTTTGTCCGGACCACGCTGCCGAGGATGCAGAACGCAGTGGCCATCGTGCATGTCGCGCCTGCGGCGGGCGCAGCGTTCGTGCAATACACGGCCGAGCTCGAGGCGGGCGGCGTACTCGGCACGACTTCGACGCAACGCTTCATCTATGTGCTCGAAGGAGTTATCGATCTCGCGACCGGGACGAGTTTTCAAACACTGGCGACAGGCGGATTTGCGTATATTCCGGCGGGCCTTGAGCATACCGTCTCGGCCAGCGCGGGCGCGCGGCTGGCGGTAATCGAGAAGCCCTACGAGGCGATCGATGGAGTTTCCGCACCAAAGCTGCTGATAGGCACTGAGACCGATATGCCGTCCACCGCGTTGATGGGCGATGACGATCTGCAGGTTTGCAGCCTCGTACCAAATGATGCAGGCTTCGATTTCGCTGTGAACACCATGACCTATGCGCCCGGTGCGGCTCTGGGCATGGTCGAGATTCATGTGATGGAGCATGGGCTGCTGATGCTTGAGGGCGGCGGTATCTACCGGCTGGGCGATCGCTGGTACCCGGTGACGGCGGGCGACTTCATCTGGATGGCGCCGTGCTGCCCGCAGTGGTTTGGCGCCCTGGGCAAGGTTCCTGCAAAGTATCTGATCTACAAAGATTGGAATCGTCATCCGCTGGGATGATTCGAAGCGCACGATCGAAAGAGGGCGGCGATGAGTGGACCGGAAGAGCTACAACGAGAGGCGACATGGAAGTTTGATCGGGTAACTCAGTTAGCTATTCAGCAAGGCCGCGTCAATCAGGAGCTCCAGGAGCTGGCTGGGTTCACCAGCATTGAGCAGGCGGAAGGGGGAACGGCCGTCACACGCGTCGTCTTCACCAAGGATGACCTGCGTGCCCGGGCATGGCTCAAAGAGATTGCCACAGCCGACGGATTTACGGTGCGTGAAGACGCAGTGGGCAATACCTTCCTGCGCTGGGAGGGGCTTGAACCGGAGCTTCCAGCGGTTGCGACCGGATCCCATATCGATGCGATTCCGCATTCCGGGAGGTATGACGGCACGGTGGGGGTGATTGGTGGGCTTGAGGCGATGCGCGTGCTCAAGCACAGTGGAGCTCGTTTCCGGCGCTCGATCGAAGTAGTGATGCTGACGTCCGAAGAGCCGACGCGGTTCGGCATTGGATGCCTGGGCAGTAGGCTGATCTCGGGCACGCTTGCACCAGAGCGCGCGGACCAGTTGACGGACGGGCTTGAAGAGCAGTCGACCGGCACGCTGGCCAGCGTCCGGGAGACCGCTGGATTTCACGGCGATCTCGCCAGCGTCCGACTGGAGCGCGGCCACTATCATGCGTGGCTGGAGCTGCACATCGAGCAGGGACCACTGCTTGAGCGAGAAGGCCTGTCCATCGGAATCGTCACTGGAATCGCGGCTCCCGCAGGATATCGCATCGTGATCGAAGGTTTTGGCGGCCATGCGGGCGCGCTGCTGATGCCTGACCGGCGTGATGCGCTCTGTGCCGCGGCCGAGGTGATTCTCTCGATCGAGCGGCACGCGCTTGCCGCCAATGCAGCGTCCCACTCGGCTACGCCCGATACCGTCGCGACGGTGGGGACATGTGCCGTATTTCCCGGAGCTGTGAACAGCGTGCCCAGCCGGGTGAAGCTTGAAGTCGACATCCGCGATACCGATCCTGCACGTCGCGAGGCTGCGATGCAGGGGGTGCGGCGGGATTGCGCGGAGATTGCGGCACGGCGTGGCGTAACGATTACCGAGGAGCTGGTGAATGCCGATGCGCCTGCGCTCTGCGATGCGCGTCTCGTCGTGACGTTGAATGCGATCTGTGCAGAGTTGGGCGTTACCGCAAAGCAGATGGTGAGCCGGGCTTACCACGACTCCCTCTTTATGGCGCAGGTTACGCCGGTCGCGATGATCTTCATTCCCTGCCGTGGTGGAGTGAGCCATCGGCCCGATGAGTACGCGTCGCCAGAAGATATTGCGCTGGGAACGCAGGTGCTCGCCCACGCGCTGGCCCGGCTTGCGGCAGAATAGAGTGCATGGCGATTGAATCGATCAACCCGGCAAACGGCAAGCTGCTGCGCCGCTTCGAGGCGCTCAGCGAAGAAGCCGTGCAACAGAAGCTCGCGCTGGCGCATGCCGCGTTCCTCGACTACCGCGAGGTGCCGCTCGAACACCGGGCGCTGTGCCTGCGCAAGCTGGCGACCCTGCTCGAACAGGATATCGCCGAGCTTGCCGAGATCATCACCCTCGAGATGGGCAAGCCATTTGAGGCCGCACGAGCCGAGATCGCCAAGTGTGCGACCATCTGCCGTTACTACGCAGAGAACGCCGGGCGGATGCTTGCGCCCGAGATCATTCCGACCGAGGCCAGCAGCAGCTATGTGCGCTGGGATCCGCTCGGCGTCGTGCTCGCCATCATGCCATGGAACTTTCCGTTCTGGCAGGTCTTTCGGTTTCTCGCTCCTGCATTGATGGCAGGCAATGTGGGACTACTGAAGCATGCGCCGAATGTACCGCAGTGCGCGCTGGAGATTGAAGCGCTGGTGCGCCGCGCAGGCTTTCCCAGGGGCACGTTTCAGGCGCTGCTGATCGAGGCAAGCCATGTGGACGTGGTGCTCGCCGATGAGCGGATTGCAGCGGTGACGTTGACGGGCTCTGAGGGCGCGGGACGCGCGGTCGGGGCGCAGGCGGGCTGGTTGATTAAGAAGTCGCTGCTGGAGTTGGGTGGAAGCGATCCATTCATCGTGATGCCCTCGGCGGACTTCGAGGAAGCGGTCGCGACGGCGGTGCGCGCTCGCTGCGTAAACGGCGGACAGTCGTGCATCGCGGCGAAGCGCTTCATCGTGGCGGAAGAGATTTACGACGCGTTCGAAAAACGCTTCGTGGAAGGCATGGCTGCGATGAAGGTCGGCGATCCGTTCGATGAGGCGACCGACATCGGACCGCTCGCAACCGTACGGATGATCGAGCAGCTTGAAGCACAGGTGCAGTCGGCGCGGATGGCGGGCGCGACGGTGCTGACCGGCGGCGAGCGCATGATGGGCGCGGGCAACTACTTCGAGCCGACGGTGCTGGCGGATATTCCACGCAGCGCGACGGTCTATCGCGAAGAGCTGTTCGGACCCGTGGCGATGCTGTTTCGCGCCCGCGATCTCGATGAGGCCATCGCCATCGCGAACGACACGCCATTCGGGCTGGCCTGCTCCGCGTGGACGCGTGATCCGGGCGAGCAGCAACGGCTCGTGCGCGAGATCGAGGCAGGCGCGGTCTTCCTGAACACCATGACGGCGAGCGATCCACGTCTGCCCTTCGGAGGGATTAAGCGCTCGGGCTATGGGCGGGAGCTGTCTGCGGCGGGGATGCGCGAGTTCATGAACGCGAAGACGATCGTCGTGTCTTGACGGCGCCCAAGTAGAGGAACTGAACCCCATGAAACAAAGAAGACGGGCTTCGATCGCGATACTACCGATCGAAGCCCGTTTTTCCTTGCTCATTGTGCGTGGACTAGAAGGTGAAGGTCGTCTGCAGCGTGATGCGGCGCAGTGCTGAATTGGTGGTGTAAAAACTGCCCGCAAGCTGCGTGGATGTACCGAAGTTCTTAGCGTTGACATCGCCGTTTGGAGCAGCCAGATCGGCATCGTTGAAGAGATTGGCGAACTGGGCTCCAAACGAGAGATTGTAGCGCTTGCCGGAGCTGCCGCCGCCCCCGCCGAATGGACCACCGCCCCCGCCGCCGCCACGACCGCCACCACCCGGGCCTCCACGACCTCCGCCAGGAGGTCCACCAGGACCGCCCTGGCCTTGCCCTCCATCGCTGTGCAGGCTTTCGCCGAAGCCAAACGTCTTCACGATGCGCATGTTGAAAGAGACCAGTCCAGGCCCTTTGCCCAGATTGACGGGGACCAGCTTCTCTCCAGCGATCGGGTCTCCGTCCAGGATGCCGTACTTCGTTGTGATCGGATTGGCGGTCGATGCGGTCGCGTAGGCTGGGCGGTCGTTCTGCAACTGTCCATCGCCATTCGAGTCGAAGCCGGTGTAGAGGTTGAAGGGATTGCCCGACTGCGCGACGAGGAACGGCGATACCGTAATCAGATATGGGAAGGTGAAGCTGCCGCCCATGAAGAGACGGTTGCGGACGTCAAAGCTCGCGCGCCCGTAGTCCGCACGAAGATTGTTGATCTGCGAGGCGAAGCTGCCCGAACCACCCGTATCGGAACGTGCGTAGTTGAGCACGTAGTACCCGAAGAGCGAGATGCGGCGGCCATAGTTGATGTGCGGGCTCACGCTGATCTGGTTCTGGTTGAAGAGGCCCGCGGACTGAAAGCGGTAGGCGAAGCCCGCGCCGCTGGCCGCATTGGAGAGCGGCGAGCACGCGGATAACGTGCAGTCGATGCTATTGAACTCATGCACGCCGTGCGCGTTCTGGTAGTTGATCGAGACCGTGCCGAGCTTACCAAGCTGCTCGTCGACGCCGAGCGCGCTCTGCATGATGTAGGGCGTGCGCAGGTTGGGGTCAATCGAGTAGGTCTTGAGCGTAGGCAGTGCGGTACTGCTGCAGTCGCCGGTCGTCGTCGGATTGCAATCGCCGCAGCCCGCCGGGTTCGATGGCGAGCAGGCCCCGCTTTCGCTCGGGTTCGAAACCTGCGCGGACAGCTGATTGACGCCATTGTCCTGCAGGGTCGTCACCACATTCGTCAGGGTGAAGCGCTCGAAGAAGATGCCGAAGCCGCCGCGTACAACGGTCTGCGGCGAGCTCTTCTTGCCCAGACCCCAGGCGAAGGAGAGGCGCGGGGCGATGTCGTGGTGATCGTTGATATAGTTCTGCGTCTCGTAACGGATGCCGTAGCTGATGGTCAGGTTTGGCTTCGGCTTCCAGTCGTCCTCAGCGTAAATGCCAAGGTCGGAGAGAGTGGCAAGGGTCGAGCCGTGGACGATATCGGTGTAGCTATATTGCTCAACATTGCCGATGCTGTAGTCCGAAAGCGTGGCATAGGCAAAGCTCTGGTTCGAGCCCGAGTTGGTGAACTGTGCATCGCGCGTGGAGCGGAAGCGGCCACCGAAACGGATGAAGTTCTTCTTCAGTTGGATGGAGGTGTAGTTCTGCACCTCGAAGTGATCCTGATGGTCGTTGATGAGCTGCGTTGCAGAGCCGCCGCTGGTAAAGCTCGCGGCCACGCTGACCAGAGGTGCGGTGCTCAGCGGTTTCTGCGTGCTCATGTCGCGCTCGTACTCGAAGCGCGTCTCGTTGATAACCCGCGGACTGAAGATCTGCGTATCGGTCATCTGCAGCGTGTTCTCAGTCTGGCTCAGGTTATAGCCAGTCGAGGGCAGGTCAAAACCGCCAGTACCATCGTTGATGGTCGTGCTGGTCTCGTACTGGTAGCGTGCGGTTACGCTGTTTTTCTCGGTCAACTGAAGATCGAGGCGCGGCGTGAAGTCAGTCCGGCTCTGGGGATAGAGAATCGGAATGACGGTCTGATACGTGCCGCAGAGAGAAGGGACCGCAGCCGTTCCCGGATCGCAGGGCGTCGTGGCCGTGGCGCTGGCGGCCAACAGCTCGCCGTTGAAGATTGTGTTCTGCTGAATGTCGCGGTGCGAGCCGCCAAGATTGAATGAGGCCTTCGAGTTGATTGGCCCGCTGATGCTGCCCAACACGAAGATGGTGTGATACGGCAGCTCCGGCGTCGTGCCCAGGAACGGATTGCTGGTATTGAAGAAGTTGGCGTTGCCATTTACCTGGAAGTTGCCGTGATATTTGTCTGTGCCCGGTTTGGTAAAGACCTCGACACGGCCATAACCGAGCTTGTCATACTGCGCAGAGAACGGGTTCTGGTTGACACGAATCTCGCGGATCGAGGACTTCGGTGGAAGCTGGCCGCCGGTGAAACCATCGACGTAGATCTGACCGCCGTTCGGTCCGGCCGAAGGTCCCGCGAGCGCAGTCAGCTCATCCGAAAGCTCATCGGGATCGTCCGAAAGCGCATCGAGATCCTTGCCCGAGATGACCGTCGAACTCGCGTTCGAGTCCGGATCCACGCTGAGCGTAGCGGCGTCCGTCGTGACATTGACCTGCTGGCTCTGCTCCTGGATGGCCATCTTCACATCGAGCGTGAGCGCCTGCCCCGCGGTCAGCTTCACGCCCAGCTTGACGAACGACGCGAAGCCCGCAATCGTGACGGTCTCGGAGTATGTCCCCGCGGGAACGTTGAGCGCGGTGTAGGTTCCGTCACTCTGCGACTGCACGACGATCGCTTTACCAGCCGCGGCTCCGGCCGGGGTCAGGGTCACAGTTGCCCCCGGAATGACAGCTCCGGTCGGGTCTGCGACTGTGCCGCGCACGGTCGCCGCGCCCTGTGCCGCAACGGCACCGACGTGCTGGGCGGCGGCCTGTTGCACTACAGCTTCTTGCGCAATCGCATGCATCCACGCTGCGGGGACAAGCGCCCCCAGCGAGGCCAGAACCATACTTTGACGCGCTAATCTCACACTTGCTCGAACGAACATCTTCACTCCTCGAAGATCGATACAGAAGACAGATATAGGAATCGCTTGGTGTCGTTTGGACGTTTTCAATCACACACGACAGCGCAGGACTTCAGTTATTTGTGATGGACACTACTGGGCAGCGGCTTCAGCCGGCCCTCCAACGCTCCATGGAGATAAGGTCATCGCCGCTGAACCGCTCGGCGTTGCCGCCAGAATCGGCTCGACTCCGGAGAGCAAGGTGATGGCGGTGAGCGTCCCGCCGGCCTGGGGTTGCGAGGCGACCACCATCACCGCCTCACCTGCCTTGAGATCCTTCAACGCGATACTCGGCAGACGGCTGACCATCTGCGAAAGATCCATGCCCGCGCCATGCCCGGCAGCAGGACCACCGGCACCCTCGCTGCCAGCTGGCGCACCCGCTGGATGAGCTCCCGCTACACCGGCACCCGAAGCTCCGGGCGCAGCCTGTCCGCCTTGACCTCCCTGCCCCTTCGCACGAGCCGCAAAGCGAGTCGCCATCTCGGCGGGAATCGCATGAACGTTCGAGTTTTCGGTCACGGCAACGGTATAGGTCTTTTTGGTGGCGAGATCCTTCAGCGTAAAGCTGGTGCCCGTCGCGTCGATCGTGGCGATCGTGCCCGCCAGGTTGCGGAACGATCCGCTGACGATCTCTTCGGCCTTGATCGTCGCGCCGTCCTCGCTCTTGTCTCCGCGCACGCGCAGTTGGTCGCCCGGCTGAATCTCCGCAAGCGTGCTCTTCTGCGCGGCCTCGAACTTGACCGAGTCGCCCGCATATCGACGGAAGCTGGTCGCCGCGGAGGTCTGGATCGCGATCTTCTTGCTGCGCGCCGTAATCGTCACCAAGCCCGTCATCGGATCGACGGCGCTGACCAGCCCGCCCGAGCCACGCTTCTGCCAGTCTTCTTCTTCGGCCGCGTGCTTCTGGGCAATGTCGCCGGACTTCATCAGGATTACGCGGCCAGCGGTAAAAGTATCGGGCGTGTCGCCCAACTTGCCGACCACCAGAACGCGGTCTCCCACCGCAATATCGGTCAGCGCGATCACCTGCGCCGATTTCAGATCGGTACTGCCCGGCGCGAGCTGCAGTACGCGTGCCGTCTCCACCACCGTTACGGTATACGTTTGCCCGGCCGCATCAGCAAGTGTCAGGATGCTGCCGCTGACGCTCTTCACCGTGCCGATCTGGCGGGCAGCGGGCGTGGCTGCGGGGGTCTGCACAGCGGCGACCGCCTGCAGCTCCGTAAGTCCGAGGATCGGCCCGAAGCCAAGCGACAGCATCAATCCGCTCCTCATCGCCAGGCTCGCCACTCGACGCATACTGTTCTCCCTGCTGCTGGACTCTACCGCTCTACGAGTCGAAATCATCTGAGGCCCCTTTGCTGCAATCGGCGCGACCTAGGTCAGCCGCGTTGTAAGCCGCCGACGACCCTGGCATTTCGCTGCTGTCTTCCATCGGCTTTCGTGCAATCGGTACTCTAATTTTACTGTGAGTTCACTATCCAGACTCACTTACGAAGACGGTCGCGGCGACGAAAAGTTTCTGATAATCGGACGTTTTCCAAGGGGCAGCCCGCGGGAATGCCGTACCCACTTCGGAGGGATTCGAGATTGGGCACAGGAACGGATTACAAAGACGAAGAACCCGCTCTCCACACAACGCGAAGACATTGAATCCCGCTGGAACCCGCCTAAAACCGGCCTAAGCGGGTTCTCCCGAGAGGATGACCAGGCTATCCGGAGGCAGCGTGACCTTGCCGCCATCAGCCTGCATCTCGGTCCTTGACGCAAGCGCAACCCGGTACTCTTCCGGCACGTCGAAGACGACCTCCTCCGGCCCGAGATTGGCGAGCACGTGGACCCGACCGCGCTCCATACTCAGCCAGCGCTTCTCCGCGTCCGCTGTAACCGTCGTCCGCCCCAACTCGCCGTCGTTGAGCGAAGGCGAGCAGCGCCGCAACTGGATCAGGCGCTTGGTCCACTCGAGCATCTCGCCATGCCTGCCGCCATGCACCTCGCTCCAGTTCAGCTTCGAACGCTGGAAGGTCTCCGGATCCTCAGGGTCGGGGATCGCACCGTCATCCCACCCAAACGCCGCGAACTCCTTCTTGCGTCCAGCCGAGACAGCCTTCGCCATCGTCTCATCCTCGTGATCGGCGAAGTACTGGAACGGTGTCGAAGCGGCGAACTCCTCGCCCTGAAAGAGCATGGGCACAAACGGCGCGGTCAGCACGATGCCGAGCGCGACCTTCGTGCGTTCGATGCCGATGATGTGCTCCAACCGATCGCCCGTGGCGCGGTTGCCGATCTGGTCATGATTCTGGATGAACGTGACGAAGTGATGCGCCGAGAGCCCGTGGACCGGGCGGCCATGCGTTCGGCGGCGATAGCTCGAATATTCGCCGTCGTAGACAAAGACCTCGGTGAGCGCCTTCACCAATTTTTCGAACGAGCCAAAGTCGTCGTAGTAGCCTTTGCCGTTCTCCTCGCAGTGCAGCAGCGTGAACAGCGCATGGTGGAAGTCGTCGCTCCACTGCGCATCGACGCCGTAGCCACCTGCCTCGCGCGGTCGCACGATGCGCGGATCATTCAGGTCGCTCTCGGCGATCAGCACCATGCGTCGGCCATGCGTGGCACTGGCAACATCGACCTCTGCCGAAAGCTGCTCCAGAAAATGAACCGCAGAGCGGTCGACAAACTCATGCACTGCATCCAGCCGCAGCCCATCGAAGTGGTACTGACACATCCACAGCAGTGCGTTGTCGCAGAAGAAGCGCCGTACTTCATCCGAGCCAGCGCCTTCGAAGTTGATCGCATCGCCCCACGGCGTGCAGTGGCGCGAGGTGACGTAAGGGCCGAACTTGCCCGTGTAGTTGCCAACCGGGCCGAAGTGGTTATAGACCACGTCGAGCAGCACCGCGAGCCCCTTCGAATGTGCCGCGTCGACAAACCGTTTCAGGCCGTCCGGGCCACCATAGTGCTCGGTCACCGCGAAGAGATCGACGCCGTCGTAGCCCCACCCGCGATCTCCAGCGAACTCCGCGACCGGCATCAATTCAATATGAGTGATGCCAAGATCGGCGAGATAGTCAAGCCGAGCAATGGCGCTATCGAACGTGCCCTCATCGGTGAACGTCCCGATGTGCATCTCGTAGATCACCGCACCCGTAAGCGGCGGCCCTTGCCAGCGTTGATCGCTCCAGGCGAACGCGTTGTGATCGTAGAGGCGCGAAAGCCCATGCACGCCATGCGGCTGCCAGTCACTGCGCGGATCGGGGTACGGCTTCGTATCGTCATCGAGCAGGAAACCATAGTCCACGCCCGGCTCGGCGTCCTCAATCTTCGCCGCCCACCAGCCCCGATCGTCTGGGCCAGTCATTGCATGAACCGTCTCGCCGATCTGAATCTGAACCCGCTCTGGCTTCGGCGCCCACACTCGAAACTCGTGCATGCTCAAGCTTCCTTTCCGGTGTTGCCGGTTGTGCTGCTTGTCGTTTTTGCAATGCTCGATCCACCCTCGCGAACCAACAGCGCCACAGGAAACTCGCGCAGCAGATCAGCCAGTGCGATCGTCCCTCCAGCGAACTCGCGGCCGTCCATACGATTGGTCCAGAGCTCCTCCGGCAGTTCGAGCGACGTGTCGCTCCACTGCTCTTCGAGCGTCTGCGGCATACGCGGAACGACAGTGACCACCGCGTCGCCACGCAGGAATGCGATCGCGTGTTCGCTCTTCGTACCCTTCATCGGCAGCGGCCGATAGTTCGCCTCCGGCGAGAAAAAATGCGGCTGCCCCCGCCGCAACTCGAGCGCCTTGTGAACGGTCCATAGCTTCGGCAGACCTTCGGCGACGCGTTCCATCACCTGCGCCGCCGTCAGGGTCTGCATCTGCTCCAGCAGTTCGCGCCGCAGCGCGTAGTCGACCGGACGGCGGTTGTCCGGATCGACCAGACTCAAATCCCAAAGCTCTGCGCCCTGGTAAAGATCAGGCACACCGGGCGCAGTGTACTTCAGAAGGGTCTGAGCCAGCGAGTTGATCCACCCCGCATGCTTGATCTCGTCGACGAAGTCATCCACATCCGCGACGAACCGCTCATCGCCGAGCGACGCGTCGATGAAGCCGCGCAGCGCCGATTCATAGTCCTGATTGTTCGCCACCCAGGAGGTCTGCTCCTTGGCCTCACGCATCGCCTTCTCCATGTAACTGCGGATGCGTTCGGTGAAGACTTGATCGCGATCGCGCAGGCTGGGCCACGCACCAACCAGCGTCTGGTAGTAAAAATACTCGGTGCCGTGATCGATGAACTCGCTGCGATACGGCTTCGTCATCTCCGACCATCGCGTAACCGCTGCGGCATAACTCTCCGGCACCTCGGCCAGCACAGCGAGCCGCGCCCGCACATCGTCGCTGCGTTTCGTGTCGTGGGTCGAGAGCGCCGTCATCGTCGACGGATGCGTCGCCTGCATCTTCGTGTTGTAGGCGTGAAACTGCTCGACGGAGAGACCACCGGCAGCGGGGTCGCTGCCTACCTCGTTCATCGCGGTCAACGGGTTGTAGCAATAGAACGCCGTATCTTCGACGCCCTTGGCCATCACCGGGCTTGAGAACTGCTGGAAGCGCGCCACAAACTCGGTCTCAAGCTTGCCCGTCACCTTCAACGTCAGCACATCGCGCAGAAAGTCGAAGAGACCCGCATCCACATCGGTGCGCTGATGCTTGGCGCACTCGGTCGCCTCCGCGATGACGTCCCGATCTTCGTCTGTAATCTCTTCCCGCACTGGCACAACATACGTGCGATAGATGCGGAAGCAGGCCGCAACCTCGCGGATGGAGCGGCGAATCTCCGCGCGCGTATAGTCGCGCTGGTTGCGATTGCTCTCGCAGATATTCACGAACAGCGAGGCCAGCCGATTGACGTCGCTACCCAGCGCCTCCTGCGTCACGTTGATCTTCTTGTCGTGCGCGATCGACGGAAAGTGAGTTGGACGGCCAGTGAACTCGCCATAGAAGGCAATCAGCTGATCGAGCCCCTGATTGTCCACGAGCACACCCAGCGCGGTGTTCAGGAAGTCATACCCGCTGGTGCCTTCGATCGGCCAGCTCTCGCGCAGAAACTCACCCGGCTCAAGAATCTTCTCGCCGATGATCCACGCATCGGGCGCTTCCGCACGCAGCCGATTGAAATACTCCAGCGGATCACGCAGGCCATCCGGATGATCGATGCGAACGCCGTCAAGCACGCCTGTACGCAGCCACTCGAGGATGCGCGCATGCGTCTCCTCGAAGACGTGTTCGCGCTCCATGCGCAGCCCGATCAGCGTGTTCACATCGAAGAAACGCCGGTAGCCAAGCTGCTGGTCGGCGGTCTTCCAATACGACAGCCGATAGTTCTGCTGGTTGAGAAAATCGTCCAGGGCATCCTGGTTCGCGTTCAGGTCGCTTATGGCGCGATCGATCCCCTCACACGCACCCGGCTCTTCATCGCAGGTCCGCTGCAGCAGGCGATTCAATACACTCTTGTCGCGATAGCGCGTCAGGATCAGCCGCCGATCCCAGAACTCCGGCACGGGTAATCGCGCATAAGAGGCCGAGAGAAAGCTCAAGGTGTCCGACTTCGCATACTCCGCCGCACGCGCGAGGATCACTGGTAGCGAGAGCGGTGACACCGGGAACTCCTGGCTTGCAGCCTCGACCAAAAAAGTATTGTCGCGCCGCACCACCTTGATGCCGCCATCCTGGATCACGCGGCCATATTGATCGGCGAGGATCGGCACCAGCACCTTATCGCGCAGGCGTTCCTCCTGCGGCTGCCAGTCGATATCAAAGAATGAGGCATAGCGGCTCGACGTGCCATTCTCCAGCACATCCCACCAATACTGGTTCTCGCGGCCCAACGACATATGGTTCGGTACAATGTCGAGCACCTGACCGAGACCAATCTCCGCCAACCGCGCACAGAAGCGACGATGCCCTTCTTCGCCGCCCAGCTCCGCATTCACCGCACGGTGATCGACCACGTCATAGCCGTGCGTGCTGCCCGGCGCGGCCTGCAGATAGGGCGAGCAGTAGACATGCGAGACGCCAAGCTGGCGTAGATAGTCCGCGATCGCCGAAGCGTCGTCGAAGGTGAAGTCTTTATGCAGCTGCAGTCTGTATGTAGCGTTCGGGATACGAGACGTTGCGTTCGAAGTACGAGTCATCAATCGCCTTTGTGCGCGGGGAGGGCGAACATGCCTCCCGGGTCAGATGGTTGATTCAGGCGAGCAAGGCATCGCAGGAAGACAGCCAAGGCGAGCTACAAAAAACAGACAAGAGAAATGTCGAATACCTGGAAAAATCCACAGACGGGGACCGAGAGAGATCTCGAACTTCGATCCCAAGGCACGCGTCTACATTTCACATCAGGTTGATTAGAGGCTTGAACAGCGGCTCAGGTTGCATCTCGGCGGCGAACGTAAGAATGGCACTTCGCTCGCTCAATGGATCAGCTTACGCCTGAACCCATCCTGACGTGTATTGCGCTTCGCGGGTTGCTCCCGTTGATCTGCAGAATCTTCCATTGCGACCATCGGGAGCAGCACCGCAAAGCGGATCACAAGTCACGATGGGACCGCTCCGCGCGCAGCGGGCCCGTCCGGCGGGACAGCTTCATTAAGTCGCTACGTCTTCACTCCACGCGCAATCTGCGGCGTCCACTGTCCGGACAGCGCGAACGCCGCATGCACGAGCGCGATATGCGTCAGCGCCTGCGGAAAGTTGCCGACCATGCGCTGCGCCTTCACGTCGTACTCCTCCGAGATCAGCCCAACGTCGTTCAGATATCCCAGCAGCCGCTCATACATCGCCGTCGCGTCGTCCTTGCGCCCAATCAGCCACAGGTTCGTCACCATCCAGAAGCTGCACGCGAGAAAAGCTCCTTCGCTGCCCGGCAGGCCATCGGTGGCAGACTCCGTCTTGTACCGCGCGACGAAGCCCTCGTGCACCAACTCCCGCTCAATCGCCTCGACCGTCCCGCGAATCCGCGGATCATCCGCAGGCAGGAACCCCACCAGAACAATGCGCAGGCACGACGCGTCCAGCTCCTTCGAGCCATACGACTGCACAAAGCTGTTCAACTCCTTGTCAAAGCCCTGCTCCAGTACCTGCGTGCGAATCTCTTCACGAGCTTGTTTCCAGCGCTCAATATCGCCATCGCCGTCGTACTGCTCATAGTGCTGGATTGCACGGTCGACCGCGACCCACGCCATCACCTTCGAATGAGTAAAGTGACGGCGCGGCCCGCGCACCTCCCAGATGCCCTCGTCCGGCTCCTGCCACACGTCGCAGAGATGGTTGATCAACGCGGCCTGCAAAGCAGTCGCCGAGACACGAATATCATCCTCTGCCTGCGGCGTCCGCGCCAGCGCGGCAGACACCTCGCCGAAGACGTCAAGCTGAAACTGATCCACAGCCGCGTTACCGATCCGCACCGGCTTCGAGTTCTCATACCCCGGCAGCCACTCCGCATTCCACTCGAGCATCTGCCGCTCGCCGCAGATCCCGTAGATAGTCTGGATCTGCGCCGGATCGCCCGCAATCGCCCGCAGCAGCCAGCGCCGCCACGCAATCGCCTCCTCGCGATAGCCTGCCTGCATCAGCACCAGCAGCGTGAACGACGTGTCCCGCAGCCAGCAGTATCGATAGTCCCAGTTGCGCACGCCGCCTATCTCTTCCGGCAGCGAGCTGGTCACCGCCGCAACGATGCCCCCCGAAGGCTGATAGGTCATCGCCTTCAACGTCATCAACGAGCGCTTCACACTCACCGCATAGATGCCCTGGTAGGTACAACGTTCCATCCACTCCGTCCAGAACTGCTTCGTCGTGTCCAGACACTCCTGTACGTCGAATGGCTTCGGCACGGGATTGAGCGAGGAGCTATAGCTGAGCACGAAGGAGTGCACCTCCCCTTCGCTGACCGGGAACTCGCTCACTGTCTTAAGTCCCTCACCGCTCATGGGGATGCTGCCACCCTGGGCATGCGAGGAGCGCACCACCACCATGTCCGGCCCGGCGACGGCGTGCAACTCTTCGTTCTCGCGCGTCACCCACGGCACCGTCCTGCCATAGTCGAAGCGAAGCGCGAGATCGGCGCGCAAATCGACCGTCCCGCGCACGCCTTCAATCATTCGGATGAGATGCGTGTGCTCGCTGCCCTGCGGCATGAAGTCGATCAGCCGCACCTCGCCTGCAGGCGTGACGTAGGTCGTCTCAAGCACCATGGTCGGTCCCACATAGCGCCGTCTGGTTTCGGTGATCTGCCCCACTGGAGCGATCTGCCAGTAGCCATGATCGGCCGTACCCAGCAGCGCCGCGAAGCAGGCCGCCGAAGAAAACGTGGGCAGGCAGAGCCAGTCGATCGAACCCGCACGCGAGACCAGTGCACCTGTCTCACAGTCGCCGATCAGCACATAGTCTTCAATTCGCGCTCCGTGTAACGTATCCTTATTCGCCGCCTGCTTCTCGTCCACTACCTCACCCTTCGAAACCGTCTTCGCTTGAACTGCTTGCTGCAACCGCTGGCTGCTTCCACGGCATCTCTACAATCAGTACGACAACCTGTTGGATGCACGCCGCGGCCATCCGGCACGGTGTACTTCAACCCGCACGGAGTAGCACGCAAAGAGAGTTGATCGGATGAAACCTACAGAAGGCCGCAAGCGCGTCCTCATCGAGGCGATCCAGCCATTGGTGGATTGTGGCCGGTATCCGGTTCGCCGCTTCCTCGGCGATAGCGTAACCATCACCGCAGCCGTCTTCGGCGATGGTCACGACCACGTCGCGGGGCGTCTACTCTATCGCCACGAAAGCGAGACCCGCTGGCGCGACGTGCCGCTGACCCCGCTCGGCAACGATCTATGGACAGCCAGCTTTCCCGCCGACAAGATCGGCGGCTGGGTCTTCTCCCTGCAGGCCTGGGTCGACCACGTCGGCACCTGGTGCTCGGATCTCGGCAAACGCCTCGCGGCCCAAAGCAATCCGGCCCAAATGGCTCCCCTCCAAATACCAGCCACGCCTCTCCAGATACCAAACGGGCAGACGGAAGGCAACGCCGAAGACACGACCTCGCTCAATGTCGGCACCGACCCCATCGTGCCCAATCCCGATATTCCGCTCGCGCTGCGCACCGGCGCGCTGTTGCTTACCGAGACCGCCGAACGGGCCAAGGCGGCCAAGAGCCAGGACGCGCTGTCCATTCAGGAGGTCGCGCTCGCGCTTGGCTGGATGGCCGACCAGAACGCCGATTACTACGAGCAGCCGGTCACGCCCGAGATCTGCGACTTGGCGAATCGCTATCCCAACTTCGAGCTGGCCACCCGCACCCGCGACTTCAACCTCTGGGTCGACCGCGAGCGCGCCCGCTACTCGACCTGGTACGAGCTCTTCCCCCGCTCCACCTCACCCGATCCCACCCGCCACGGGACGTTTGCCGATGTGGAGCAACGCCTCCCCGGAATCGCCGCCATGGGCTTCGACATCCTCTACATGCCGCCCATCAGCCCGATCGGCGAAGCCTTCCGCAAGGGCCCGAACAACAGCGTCGTCTCGCGTCCCGGCGATGAAGGCAGTCCGTGGGCCGTTGGCTCCAGGCTAGGAGGCCACAAAGCCATCCATCCCTCGCTCGGCACGCTCAGCGACTTCAAGCACCTCGTCGCTGCCGCCAGCAAGCATGGCCTCGAGATCGCGCTCGACATCGCCTTTCAGTGCTCACCCGACCATCCCTGGGTCAAAGAGCACCCCGACTGGTTCACCATCCGCCCCGACGGCTCCATCCAGTACGCCGAGAATCCTCCAAAGAAATATCAGGATATCTACCCGCTCAACTTCGAGTCGCGCGACTGGCGCAACCTCTGGCAGAACCTCTACGAGGTCTTCGCCTACTGGGTCCGCCAGGGCGTGCAGATCTTCCGCGTCGACAACCCCCACACCAAGGCCCTCCCATTCTGGGAATGGTGCATCGCCGAGATTCACACGCTTTACCCCGAAGTGATCTTCCTCGCCGAAGCCTTCACCCGGCCACACGTCATGTACTCGCTCGCCAAAGCCGGCTTCACCCAGTCCTACACCTACTTCACCTGGCGAACCGAGAAGGCAGAGATCGTGCAGTACTTTGAAGAGATCACCAAACCGCCCATCAGCGACTTCTTCACGCCCAACCTGTGGCCCAACACGCCCGACATCCTGCACGCCTCGCTGCAGACCGGCGGCCGTCCCGCGTTCATGCAGCGCCTCATCCTCGCGGCCACGCTGGGCGCGAGCTACGGCATCTATGGCCCAGCCTATGAGCTGGGCGAGGACCTGCCCGCCAAGCCCATCAGCGAAGAATATTTAAACAGCGAAAAATATCAGATCCGCCACTGGGATCTCGAAGCCAGCCACTCCATCGCGCCGCTCATCACCCGCGTCAACCAGATCCGCCGCGAGAACCTCGCGCTCCAAAGCGATCTCTCGCTGCACTTCCATCCAGTCGATAATCCGCAGGTGCTCTGCTACAGCAAGCAAGCAGGAGGCAACACGATTCTGGTTGCAATCAACCTCGATCCGCAGAACGAGCAGGCGGGCTGGATCGACCTCGACCTCAAGCAGCTCGGCATCGAGCGCGACGAGACCTTCGATGTCGAAGACCTGCTCACCGGGACGCACTACGCGTGGCACGACCGCAGCAACTTCGTCGCGCTGCGGCCTGACGTCATGCCTGCACACATCTTCCGGGTGTCGCATAATCCAGCAACCAGTTCTCCGCCGTACTCCTAGTACCCAATCGCGCATCTAACGGAATTGCACTCGAACGCACAGAGAGCAGAGAGAAGAACGTGAAGAAAGCCGGCAGCGCGACCGATCCCCTCTGGTACAAGGACGCCATCATCTACGAGATTCACGTTCGGGCCTTCCAGGACTCGAACGCGGACGGCATCGGCGACTTTCCCGGCCTCATGTCGCGGCTCGACTACCTGCAGGATCTCGGCGTCACCTGCCTGTGGCTGCTGCCCTTCTTCCCCTCGCCCCTGCGCGACGACGGCTACGACATCGCCAACTACGTCGACGTCAACCCGTCCTACGGCACGCTCGACGACTTCAAGCAGTTCCTCGACGCCGCCCACCTGCGCGGCATGCAGGTGATGATCGAGCTGGTCATCAACCACACCTCCGACCAGCACCCATGGTTCCAGGCCGCCCGCCACGCGCCCCCCGGCTCCCCCGAGCGCAACATGTACGCCTGGTCCGACACCGACCAGCTCTACAAAGACGCCCGCATCATCTTCACCGACACGGAAAAATCCAACTGGACCTGGGACGAGGTCGCCAAGCAGTTCTACTGGCACCGCTTCTTCTCCCACCAGCCCGACCTCAACTTCGACAATCCCGCCGTCATCGAGGAGGTCCTCAAGGCCATGCGTTTCTGGCTCGACATGGGCGTCGACGCCCTCCGCATGGACGCCATCCCGTATCTGGTCGAACGCGATGGCACAAGCTGCGAGAACCTGCCCGAAACCCACGTCGCCATCAAGAAGATTCGCGCCGCCATCGACGCCGACTACTCCAACCGCCTCATCCTCGCCGAAGCCAACCAGTGGCCCACCGACGTCCGCCCCTACTTCGGCGACGGCGACGAGTGCCACATGGCCTTCCACTTCCCCCTGATGCCGCGCATCTACATGGCGCTCCGTCAGGAGGACCGCCTGCCCATCACCGACATCATGGCGCAGACCCCCGACATCCCCGACTCCTGCCAGTGGGGCCTCTTCCTCCGCAATCACGACGAGCTCACCCTCGAGATGGTCACCGACGACGAGCGGGACTACATGTACCTCGCCTACTCCGCCGACCCGCGCATGCGCATCAACGTTGGCATCCGCCGCCGCCTCGCCCCGCTGGTCGATAACAACCGCCGCCGCATCGAACTGCTCAACTCGCTCCTGCTCAGCTTTCCCGGCACGCCCATCATGTACTACGGCGACGAGATCGGCATGGGCGACAACATCTATCTCGGCGACCGCAACGGCGTCCGCACGCCCATGCAATGGAACTCCGACCGCAACGCGGGCTTCTCGAAAGCCGTCCCCGCCAAGCTCTACTTCCCCGTCATCATGGACCCCATCTGGGGCTACCAGGCGATCAACGTCGAGGCCCAGCAGTCCGACCCCTCCTCGCTGCTGCACTGGTCACGCAACATGATCGCGCTGCGCAAGCTCTTCCAGGTCTTCGGTCGCGGCACGCTCGAGTTCCTCCAGCCCGAAAACCGCAAGATCCTCGCCTACGTTCGCCGCTTCAACGACAAGTCCTCCCCGCAGCCCGGCGGCAATCAAGGCGAGACCGTCCTTTGCGTCGCTAACCTCTCGCGCTTCGCCCAGCCCGTCTCGCTCGACCTCACCAAGTTCGAAGGCATGCTGCCCGTCGAGATGCTCGGCTACGTGCCCTTCCCGCAGATCACGAAAGCCCCGTACGCCCTCACCCTCTCGCCCTACTCCTTCCTCTGGCTCGAGCTCCAACCCGCCCCCGAGCGCGCCGAGACCCCCGTCGTCGAAGAAGATGCACCCGGCCTCGAGCAGCTCGCCCTGCTCGGCAAGACCAACGGCGACGGCAACATCTCGAGCGTTCTCACCGGCCCCGGCCTGGAGCTCCTCCAGCAGCTCCTCCCCGCCTATCTGCAGCGCCAACGCTGGTTCGGCGCCAAGACCCGCGTCATCTCCTCCGTCCGCGTCCTCGACTCCGCGCCCTTCCCCCGCGCCGCCAGACACCTCTCTGAAAATCCAGCAGAGAAGCCCTCTACCAAGGGCGCCACCGCCGCCATTGTCTTCCTCGAACTCACCTACGCCGACGGCGATATCGACACCTACCAGCTCCCCCTCGCCATCACCACGGGCGAAGCCGCCGAAGCTCTCCGCGAGAGCGCCCCGAACTCCATCCTGGCCACGCTCAACACTGCCGCCGGTCCCGCACTGCTCCACGACGCCACCGCCGACGAAGACTTCCGCCAGCGCCTCCTCACCCTCATCGCCACCTCCGCCGATCTCCCCACCGCCATCGGCCGCCTCCACGCCCAGAAGAGCGCGGCCTTCGACGCGGCCCGTGGCAATGGCTCCTTGCCCGCCCGCATCGGCTCCGCCGAGCAGTCCAACACCTCCGTCCTTTACGACGCAAGGCTGATCCTGAAGCTCTTCCGCCGCCTGCAGCCCGGCGAAAATCCTGACACCGAGATCGGTCGCTTCCTCACCGAGGTCGCCCACTTCCCCCGCATCGCGCCCTTCCTCGGCGACATCCGCATGGTCACCCAAAACAACAACGGCCACGCCGAGCCCACCACCGTCGCCATGCTGCAGGGTCTGGTCGAAAACGAAGGCGACGGCTGGCAGTGGACCCTCGACGAGCTCTCCCAGTTCTTCGAAAGCTCGGTCACGGCCCCACCGCCACCCGACCTCGGCCACTTCCCTACGCTCTCCGCGGCAAACCCCGGCGAAGCCTCCTTCCTCCATGCCGTCCGCGAGCACGCCGGTCTATACCTCGACGGCGCCGCTCTCCTCGGCCGCCGCACCGCCGAGATGCACCTCGCCCTCGCCACCCCCACCGACGACCCAGCCTTCGAGGCCGAGCCTTTCACCCCCGAAGACCTCGCCGCCGACGCCGCCCGCGTCGAGGCCCAGATCACCCACGCCCTCGACACCCTTCGCCACGATCTCCCCAATCTGCCGTCCACCGAGACCGACTCAACCGCCGACACCGCCGCCTACATCTTTTCGCAGCGCCGCGTCCTGCTCAGCCGCGCCCGCCGCCTCACCGAGGCCGACCCCGCCCGCGCAGGCCAACGCATCCGCATCCACGGCGACTACCATCTCGGCCAGATCCTCCGCGCCAAGGCCGACTTCGTCATCCTCGACTTCGAAGGCGAGCCCGCCCGCTCGCTCGAAGAACGCCGCGCCAAGCAATCCCCCCTGCGCGATGTTGCCGGGATGCTGCGCTCCTTCAGCTACGCCGCCTTCGCCGGACTCAACGCCTTCACCCAGCGGCGCCCGCCCAGCAACACCGCCGAGGCGAAAAACCTCGAATCCTGGACCATCCTCTGGCAGAATGCCGTATCGACCGAGTTCCTCAGAACCTATGAGTCGACCTGCAAGAGCGCAGTCGCCCAAAACCCGCATCTCATCCCTCAGGGCCCCGAGGCGCAGCTCCTCTTGAACGCATACCTGCTCGAAAAAGCTCTCTACGAGCTGCTCTACGAGCTCAACAACCGCCCCGGCTGGGTTCGTATTCCGCTCGCCGGTATCCTCGCCCTGCCGCAATAGGGTCTACACTCAGCCGTATCGGACCACGCAGCCGCAACCGCCGCACTGAAAGCTCATGGCATCCACACCCTCTCAACTCGGCAACTCACCCGCCCCCGGCGAAATCGCCGACACGCAATCGCATGCCACCGGCAACCTCCTCATCGCCCTCGCGCCACTCGGCCAGGAGGCCTTTGAAACGACCCTCGCCCACCTTAGTGAAGCCTTCGTCGGCGGCACCGTCCTGGTATCCACGCCCGACCTTCCCACTGGCGCAAGCGAGCCCCCCACCGCCGCCCAGCGCGCCGCCTTCGGCAACGGTTTCGCCGAGCGCTTCCCCAACCTCCACCTGCTCACCGACTCGCCCGCCATCCCTTCAGTTGCCGCCTGGGTGCTGACCGCCGCCGACTTCGTCAACGCCTACAAGCTCACCCAGCAGCACAACGCCTCGGCCTGCCTGCTGCTCGGCTCCGAGTCGCACTCGCTCACCCCCACCGCCCTGCGTGCCCTCGCCTCCGCAGTCGTCGGAAGCGGAGACAGCACCAACTCCGCCGCCGACCTCGCCGTCCCACGCTACGACGTCGGCCCGCGCGAGGGCCTGGTCAACTCGGCGATCCTCTACCCGATCAGCCGCGCCGTCTACGGCGCCCGCCCACGCTTCCCGCTCGCCATCGACCTTGGCCTCTCGCTCCGCATGGCGGAGCGCCTCGCTACATCGGCGCAAAAATTCACGGCCAGCAATCAGCCCGACGCTCTCCTCTGGCCTGTATCCGAAGCCTCGGTCGCGGGCTACAGCATCTCCGAGGTCCCCGTCGGAACCCGCATCATCCCGCAACCCTCAACCGACGACCTCAACTCGCTGCTCGCCCGCATCACCTCGTCCCTCTTCAGCGACGTTGAACTCCGCGCCAGCTTCTGGCAGCGCTCCCGCATCGCCCAACCCTCCGCGCGCGGCACGGCGCCCGCCAGCACCGCCGACGACTTCGCCGACTACGACGTCCAGCCCATGCTCGAAGCCTTCAGCATCGCCTACAAAAATCTCCACGAGATCTGGTCGCTGGTCTTGCCGCCGAACTCGCTGCTTGGCCTCAAGCGCCTGGCACAGATGTCCCCCGAAAGCTTCCGTCTTGCCGACGCTCTCTGGGTCCGCATCGTCTACGACTTCCTGCTCGCCTACCGCCTGCGCACCATCAATCGCGGCCACTTGCTCGGCGCGCTCACCCCGCTCTATCTTGCCTGGGTCGCATCGCACATCCTGCTCGCCCGCGCAGGCACCGCGCCCGAGCGCCACATTGAAGAGGTCGCGCAGGCTTTCGAGTTCGACAAGCCCTATCTGGTCTCCCGCTGGCGCTGGCCCGATCGTTTCAATCCATAGCCCGCTTCAATCTATAGCCCGCTTCAATCCGCAGCGGCCATCGCAAGCAACAAGCAACCCGCAGAAGACAGAATCCAGCAGCAAGCAGCAAGGAGCTCCCTAAATGGCTCATCTCATAGCCTTCGCTCTCCAGACCGCAGCACCCCAGACCGAACCGCTCACCCTCGATCAGACGCCCTACACCGTCCCGCCCCCGCCCTCCATGTGGGACCACATGAGCTCCGCCCTGCACGCCTCGGTCGACCGCGTTCTCGGCCTGCTCATCAGCCTCCTCCCGGGCCTGCTCGCGCTCATCCTCGCCATCGCGATCCTCACCGCCGTCGGCGCACTCGCCGCCTATCTCCTGCGCCGCATCCTCACCGCCGCGCGCTTCGACGAGCGCCTCGCCCGCAACCGCGCCACCGACATGACCGCCATCCAGGACTGGGTGCCCGCGCACAGCCCCACCACGCTCATCGCCCGCACCGCCTTCTGGGGATGCGTCGTGCTCGGCATCGTCATCGGCATCCTCTCCTTCGACGCCTCCTACTCAAGCGCCTCGCAGGTCTCCGTCTTCCTGCTGCCCTATCTCACGCACTCGGTCGGCGCAGTCATCCTGCTGATCGTCGGCAACATCATCGCCCGCTTCCTTGCCCGTTCGGTCCTCATCGGCGCAGTCAACGCCAAGCTCACCTACGCGCGCTTTCTCTCGCTCGGCGTCAAATGGCTGGTCCTCGTCCTCACCGCCGCGATGGTGCTCGACCACCTCGGCATCGGCGGCCGCATCGTCGAGCTCGCCTTCGGCATCCTCTTCGGCGGCATCGTCCTCACGCTCGCCCTGGCCGTCGGTCTCGGCTCGCGCGAGATCGTCAGCCGCTCGCTTGAGCGCACCGCCGACCGCACCCAGGGCGGCCCCTTCGCCGCTCCCGAGCCACCCGCCAAGCCCACCGGAACCCTGCGCCACTTCTAGCCCTTCACCGTCTCGCCACGCATCACTCACCCAAAGGTCGCAGGCGTCTCCGCGCTGCCCTGGCAGAGCGGAAGGCGCCTGCCTCGAAAAGAAAAAGCACGCACCCCCAACCGCAACATTCGATAGCAGTTCCCCCTCCCATCCCGAATCGAACCCCATATATCCTGCCTTTCGCCACCCCCTGCTTCGTTGTATCGTCGGGACGCGGCCCCGGTTGTAGCTTTAAAGAACGCAGGAATGCCATGGCATGGGCATGATGAACTCAACCCGCAGGCTCGCCAAGGTCGACCGCTACGCCGATATTCAAGTCGAGCTGACGCAGCTGATCTTCTGCCATCTGGCCCCGACGGTACTCCTCGGGGGCTTCTGCCAGGCAGGCACCACAGCGCTTCTCGCCCATTACTACGGCGACCGCAAACTCTGGCAGCTCGCCCTCGCGATGAGCATCGTCGCCCTCCTGCGTTTCGTCGTAGTCGTCAGCTTCCTCATGCGTCAGCGACGCGCGGAACTCACCCTCCCCCTCGCTCGCTGGTGGCGCTCCGTCTACGCCCTCTTCACCTTCCTTTACGCCGTCATGCTCGCCATCGGCACGCTCTACGCCGCCGCCCGGCTCGACATGACCGCCTGGATGCTCTGCTCCATCGGCAGCTTCGCCCTCAGCGCCGCCCTCGGAGCCAACATCGGCATGCAGCCCTGGATCGTCTTCAGTTGGATCCACACCATGCTCGGCGCAACCGCCATCCTCTTCCTCGAGCGTCACGAGAACCGCCTGATGAGCTGGGCCGGTACAGCCCTCATCCTGGTCTTCGCCGTCTCGCTCTCCATCTCCGTCTGGAGCCGCTTCGACGGCCTCATCGAATCCCTGCGCAGCCGCCGCAAGCTCCGCGTCCTCACCGAGCAGGACACCCTCACCGGCCTCGTCAGCCGCCGCCACTTCCAGTCCACGCTCGCCACCATCTGCAGCCAGCACACCCCGCTCGCCATCCTCTTCATCGACCTCGACGGCTTCAAGCAGGTCAACGACAGCCTCGGCCACGCCGCCGGCGACACCCTCCTCACCCTCGTCTCCGAACGTCTCCGCAGCGCCGTCCGCGCCGCCGACGTCGTCGCCCGTCTCGGCGGCGACGAGTTCGCCATCCTCCAATCCATCGACGCCACCGCGTCCAGCGCGCAGCATCTCGCCGAGCGCATCAACCACACCATCGGCCTTCCCTTCTCGGTCGGCAACCAGCTTGTCCAGATCGGCGCCAGCATCGGCATCCGCTTCGCCGAAGCCGGAGCAGTCGACCCCGACCTGCTGCTCGAAAACGCCGACGAAGCCCTCTACCGCGTCAAACGCGCCGGTGGCGGCAGCTTCTCCTTCTCCCAACCAGATCCAGCAACCCAGCCGAATCCCAACACCCCAACCTCTCCAGACAGGCGCTCCTCTCGCACCGCTCCGAACCAGCCCCATCAGCAGAAAAGCTAGCCCGTTACCTTATCCGCAGCCGCACCGATTCCCCGCACATTCTGCCTTGCCCTTCCCAGCAACACCGTCTCCTTCTCGCGAAAGACAGTCCGTCTCTCCTCAACAAACCCCATCTTCGCCGCGACCCTGAGCGAAGCCGTATTCCCCGGACTGATCAGGCACACCGTTCGCGGCACGCCGAAGTTCCGGTCCCCCCACTCCATCACCGCGCGAATCGCCTCGACCCCATACCCCTTGCCATGCGCCCGCGCCGAGAACACCCATCCAGCCTCCGGCACACCCACAATCGACGGCTCAATCTCCCGCTGAAACTCCGCATACCCGGTCTCACCGACAAACTCTCCCGTGGCCTTCTCTTCCACCGCCCAGTACCCATAGCCCAGCAGTGGCCAGTGCCCCACCTGTCGCAACAACCGCAGCCACGACTCCTCCGTCGTATACGCCCGCCCCCCGATAAACTCCGTCACCTTCGACTCCGCCCACATCGCAGCGAACGCCTCAAAGTCCTCCGCACAATGCCCGCGTAGCCGCAAACGCGCGGTCTCAAGCACCGGCGCACTCTTCTCTGACCCCAGGCTTAACAGCTTCATCATCGAATCTTCTCGTAATCCCAAAAAGTATGCCTTCCGTACCGTATCCATTAGGCATACTATTCGGACGTATCAGGCGCAACCCGTCTGCATCAGGAGAGAGCCCCCTCATGGCAAAATCGCCGCGTCTCGCAGAGCAACCCCGCGTCGTCCTTCCGGGCAGCGAAAAAGCTCCCGTCAAAACGGACATCCCGCACAAAGCCACTCCGCCGCGCTCGAAGATCACCGTCTCGGTCATCCTGCGGCGCAAGACGCCACTCAAGGTCAACAACCGCGTGGGCCGCACCGCTGGCCCCATCCGCGTCACCCGCGCCGAGTACAAACGCCAGCACGCCGCCGATCCCGCCGACATCTCCCTCGTCCGCGCCTTTGCCCGCGACCACAACCTCAAGGTCGAGCCCGACCCCACCGCCTCCGCCCGCCGCACCGTCCAGCTCACCGGCACCGCGTCGGACATGCAGAAGGCCTTCTCCGTTGAACTCCTTCAGAAGACCGTCGGCACCACCGAGTACCGCGTCCGCGAAGGCAGCATCAAGATTCCCGCCGCGCTCGTCGGCCCCGTCGTCGCCGTTCTCGGCCTCGACAATCGCCCACAAGCGAGCCCTCATTTTCGTCTTAAGTCGACCGCTGCCCAACCCAACATCACCGCTCACGCCGCCAACGTCTCCTACACCCCGGTCCAGGTCGCCCAGGCCTACCAGTTCCCAAGCAAAGCCAGCGGCGCAGGCCAGACCATCGCCATCATCGAGCTCGGAGGCGGCTACCGCCAGGCCGACCTCACCGCCTACTTCAAAACCCTCAACCAGTCCGCGCCCGCGATCACAACCGTAGCCGTCGACGGCGGCAAGAACGCTCCCACCAATGCCAACAGTGCCGATGGCGAGGTCATGCTCGACATCGAAGTCGCCGCCGCCGTCGCGCCCGGCGCCAAGATCGCCGTCTACTTCTGCCCCAACACCGACCAGGGATTCATCGACGCCATCACCACCGCCATCCACGACACCACCAACAAGCCCAGCGTCATCTCCATCAGCTGGGGAGGCCCCGAGTCGAGCTGGACCAAGCAGTCCATGACCGCGCTCGACGCCGCCTGCCAGTCCGCCGCTGCTCTCGGCGTCACCATCACCGTCGCCGCTGGAGACAACGGCTCCTCAGACGGCGCAACCGGCGATAACGTCGACTTCCCCGCCTCCAGCCCGCATGTCCTCGCCTGCGGTGGAACCACACTTGAAGCAACCGGCGCGACCATCACCAGCGAGACTGTCTGGAACGAGACCGCCAACAACGAAGGCGCGACCGGCGGCGGCGTCAGCGTCGTCTTCCCGCAACCCACCTGGCAGGCCAGCGCCAGCGCGCCCATCCCCAAGCCCTCAACCCCAGGCCGCGGCGTTCCCGACGTCTCCGGCGACGCCGACCCCGCCACGGGCTACGTCATCCGCGTCGACGGCCAGACCTCGGTCATCGGCGGCACCAGCGCCGTCGCTCCACTCTGGGCGGGCCTCATCACGGTCGCCAACCAGCAACTCGGCCTCGCCTACGGCAAGACCCTTGGCTTCCTCAACCCCACCCTCTACGCAGCGAAAACATCAGCCGGGTTCCGCGACATTACCGAAGGCAACAACGGCACCTACTCCGCTGGTCCCGGCTGGGACGCCTGCACCGGCCTCGGCTCGCCCATCGCCACCAGGCTCATCCCACTGCTCGCCCCCTCCGCCACCACACCCACCCCGTCGACCACCCCCACGCCACCGGTCAAGAAACCCAAGAAGCCAACCAAGCCCGTTAAGAAACCGGTGAAGAAGTCCACCCCGCCAGCCACAGCAAAGAAGGCAGCGAAGAAAGCCACAAAGAA
>Ga0302314_10001492_pt1 | contig 43857 bp, 32 predicted proteins | sample III_Palsa_N2_3_FD_200533 | JGI IMG/M metagenome (GOLD analysis project Ga0302314, IMG submission 200533) | Peat permafrost microbial communities from Stordalen Mire near Abisko, Sweden - III_Palsa_N2_3 | ecosystem: Environmental > Terrestrial > Soil > Palsa > Peat permafrost | place: Sweden... | reverse complement strand
TGAAGGGTTTGACGATCCAGCCGGTGGCGCCGGCCATCCGCGCGCGGCTCTTCTTCTCGGCGTCGCTTTCCGTGGTCAGGACCAGGATCGGCACGCCGCGATGGCGCGGATCGCTGCGCACTTCCTCAATGAAGCCGAAGCCATCCATGCGCGGCATGTTGATGTCGGTGACGATCACATGCGGCGTTTCGCCGGAGAGAACCTCCAGGCCATGAATGCCGTCTTCGGCCTGCACGACCCGGAAGCCTGCGTCGGACAAGGCCAGGCGCAACATCTCTCGCATGGTCCGGGAATCGTCGACGGTAAGGATCGTCAGGCTCATTGGATGGGTCCTTCATTCGGCCGCGCCAGCGACGGCGCGCCGAGCAGAGTCACGCCCTCGATGAACTCGCTTGAGGGATTGGAGACGGTGAGCGCCCTGCCGTCGGCCGCCCAGGCGGCAACGGCGGCCAGCAGCACCTGGAGGCACTGACCGCCGACGCGGCGAACGTCCGAAGCGTCGACCTCAAGATCCTCGCCGCGCGCCGTCCGCAGGGCGCCGGTGAGCGATGCGGCCGCGCACAGATCGAGCGTCTCGCTCAGTTTCAGGGGGGCGGATGATGTGGTGGTCATGATCAGAACTCGTCCCAGCCGTCTTCTTCAGGTCTGGACTGAGGCTTGAGGGCCAGGGCGCCGCGGGTGGAATAGGACGTCGCGGCGCGCGGCGCTGGCGCGGGTGTCGCACGCGGCGTGGGCCGCTGAACGGCCTCGACCGGCGCCTGCTCGCCGACCTCGAACCGGCTGATCAAGCGCGCCAGGCCGTCCGCCTCGCCCGCCAGGGCGTGGCTGGCCGCGGTGGCTTCCTCGACCATGGCCGCGTTCTGCTGGGTCACCTGGTCCATCTGGTTGACGGCGGTATTGACCTGCTGAAGTCCGCTAGCCTGCTCCTGCGCCGAGGCGGCGATTTCCGACACCACGCCGCTTAGATCGGCCACTTGCGCGACGATCCGTTCCAGCGCCTTGCCGGTCTCGCCGACCAGGCTGACCCCGTGGTCGACCTGCTGCGAAGAGGCCGAGATCAGCGCCTTGATCTCCTTGGCCGCTTCCGCCGAGCGCTGGGCCAGGGCCCGCACCTCGGAGGCCACCACCGCAAACCCTCGGCCAGCCTCGCCAGCCCGCGCCGCTTCGACGCCAGCGTTCAACGCCAGAAGGTTGGTCTGGAAGGCGATCTCGTCGATGACGCCGATGATCTGCGAAATCTTCTGCGCCGAAGCCTCGATCTCGCTCATCGCCGCGACAGCGTCGCGAACCACAACGCCAGACCGTTCCGCGTCCGATTTGGCCGCCGACACCGTCTCCCGCGCCTGGCCCGCGCCTTCCGCGGTCCGGCGCACGGTGGCGGTGATCTGATCCAGCGCCGCCGCCGTCTCTTCCAGGCTCGCGGCCTGCTGTTCGGTGCGCCGCGACAGGTCGTCCGACGCCTGGCTGATCTCGCCGGTGCCGGAGCGGATGCCCGCGGTGTTCACCGCGACCACCTTCATGGTCTCCTGCAGCTGCTCCATCGCCGCGTTGAAGTCCGACCGCAGCTTCTCGTAATGCGGCGCGAAGGCCTGGGTCAGGCGGAAGGTCAGAACACCGTCCGACAGCTTCTCGAGGCCCGACGCCAAACCGTTCACCACCGCGCTCTGTTCAGCCGCGGACTGAGCCCGTTCGCTCTCGGCGGCCTTTTCAGCCGCTTCGACCGCGCGCTGCTGCTCGGCGGACACAGCCTGGAGCCGCAGCTTCTCAATAGCGGCGTCCTTGAAGCTCTGGACGGCGTCGGCCATGTGGCCCACCTCGTCCTTGCGGCCCACGGCGGGGATTTCCACGTTGTTGTCGCCGGCCGCCAGGCGGCTCATGGCGCCGGTCATGGCGCCGACCGGCGCGGCGATCGCGCGGGTCAGCCACCAGCCGAGCACCACCGACAACAGCACGCTGGTCAGGCCGCCGACCAGCAGAGTGAGATTGACCGCGTTGAAGCCGTCAGCCTCGACCTGCTCACGCACGACCAGGCGAGCCGCCTCAGGGTCAGACAAAGCCTTGATGATGGATCGCGCCTTGGTCAGGCGGCCGGTCGCGGCGATGCTGGTCTGGGCCTGAACGCGGGTCGCTGGGTTGCGGGCCAGAGCGATCTGGCCGTCTTCCTGGGCGCGGACTTCCGCCGCCGCGTCCTTGAGGCTGGCGAGGGCGGATCGTTCGTCGGGGTCGAGCGGAAGCTTGCCTAGCGACTCCAGGGCCGCTTCGAACGCCTCGCCCTGCTTGTCGACCGTCGCAAGATAGGTGGGATCGCCGCTCGCGACGAAGCCGCGGGCGGCGTTCTGCTGTTCGACCAGCGCGTCGAGGGCGGTCGTTTCCGCCGTCAGCTCCGAGTGGCTCTCGTCGTTGTCGTTGCTGGCGCCGCGAACGCTGGTCAGGCTCATGAACACCGCGGCGCACATGACCAATAGAATTGAAACCACGCCCGCGAAACTGAGGGTCAGTTTCTTGGAGACGCTTAGATCGTTGAGTGACATCGCCCGTGGTTCCCCGTTTCGATCGGAACGGCGGGCGTGGTTCAACTGAACTCAGGGCCCCCGTCGCATTTCTCAGCTTGGGGATAAATCGCAGATGCCGCTGAAAATTCGGTTAATTGTGGGAATAGCTGAGAATAGAGCGAGTGAGGCTTTGAATGAGCCGCCAGTCTTGCCGTCCTCAGTCTGTGATCTGCTCCGCGCCGGCGGCGACCAGGAGGGCGGTCGCGCCGGACTCTGACACCGCGGTCAGGGCGTGATCGGAGCGACCGTCGAAATAGACCGCATCGCCCGTCGCAAGATGCAGCGGCGCATAGAGCGGGCTGTGCAGGACGGCCTCGCCAGACAGGACGAGCACATAGGCTTCCCCGGGCAGGGTGCGCAGGGGGCCGTGCTGGGCGAGGCTGGTCGAGGTCAATTTGAGAATGACGGGGGTAAAGCTTTTCGCCAGCAGATCGGCGGCGGCGAGACGGCCGGGCTGGCCGCCGACCGACGCGGATTCGCCCTCGCCCGCCCGAGTCACCGACCGCCGGCCGGAGGCCGCGACCGTGGCGTCCGCCTGGCGGGCGACCAAGCCTTGCAAATCCACCTCCAGTGCACGGCAGAGGCGCACCAGCTTGTCGTAGTTCAGGGCGTTCTGGCCGAGCTCGACGCGCGAAAGCGTCGAGAGCGGCACGCCGGTCTGCTCGCTGAGCTCAGCCAGGGTCCAGCCCTTGGCCAACCTGAGCTTACGGATCGCCAGTCCGATCTTCTCGGAAGCTTGAGGTCTCATCAACGGCCGCGCCATCCCACCTGCGTCAAACCCGCAAGCTAGGGTGATTTGCCGAGTCGCCATAGGCGCCGGGCTTTCCGGCGTAAAGAGCCACGCGACATTCTCGGCGGCTAGCCGCCGAGAATGCGCAAATCGCGGCTAGAACGGATAGTAGCGGAAGCTGGTGAAGATCATGTTGTCGTTGGTCTTCGGCGCGCCGCCGGTCGCCCCGGAGAAGGCCGTCAACTCGGTGTAGGAGTATTGCAGGCCAACCCGAACGTAGCCGAAGCCGCCCTGATAGACCTTGTCCCACAAACCGCCGGTGAACTGGGTCTCGGTGCGGATATCCGGCGAGCAGGTCCCGCCTTCGACCGAACAGGCCGCCAGGGTGGCGAACGGGCTGCCGTAACCGTAGTGGTTCGCGCCGATGCTGGTCTGGACAGACTTATCGCGGTCCTCGCCGTAGTAGGCGTAGACGTCGAGCGCCGAGGTGGCGTGCAGGGTCGCGCCGACCAGGAACATCCCTTCGGGGATCGGCTTGAGTTCGCCGTTGACGCCGACCACCGTGTCCGGAAGCTGGGCGGAGCCATAGCGGCCAATGCCGCGGCCGATCAGGCCCGAGGCCTGTAGATCGAGCAGCTTCGGCACGACCGTCCAGGTCACGCCGCCGCCGACGCCGCCGCCATCGGTATTGTCATTATGGGCGCCGACCGGGAGGGCGAGAATGTTGGCGCCCGTAACGTCCACACGGTCGGTGTAGGCGCGATAGAGGCCATAGACCTCGGCGTGCACCGGGCGAGAGCCCAGGATGTCCGGCTCAATGGCCAGCTTGCCGATCACGTCCGGCACATGGTTGATCGAAAAGGAGTTGGCCGTGTCGAACTGCGACGTCGGCGTACCGGCGGTGGTCACCGTGAGGCCGGAGACCGAGGCGCCGGTCGTGCCGGTGGCGACGCTGGCGAAGGTCGTCTGCGGGTTTTCAAGCGAAAGCGCGGCCCAGACCTGTTTGTCGGCGAAGCTGTCGGTCACCCGCAGCTGCGGTTGGCGCGCCCAGGTAAAGCCGACCACATACTGTCCGTCGATGGTGGTCGGGATCAGCTCGTTGCGAGGCGTCACGCCCTTGGTGTTCATCGTCGCCAGCGACCAGCTCTGGCCGCCGAGGAATTCGATATTGCCCACGTCCAGGGTGCCGTAGAGGTTGCGGACGCGCGGGCTGAAGGAGTTGCTCTCCACCGAGTTGCCCGTTTGCGGGCCGGCCAGGAAGTCGAACTCGGTGTAGAAGGCCGCCTTGGTGTTTTCGTTGATATCGCCTTCGGCCAGCAGCGAGAGCCGGCTCTGACGCGCGGTGGCGCGTAGTTCCGAGGTGTGAGCCAGCGGGTTATTGGCGAATGGGATTTTCACGAAGCTGGAGCCGATATCGGCTTCTTCGTTCTTCGAGCGGTAGACCGATTCCGCCGCGGCGAAGCCGCCGAGCGTCAGGGTCACGCCCTTGTAGTGGGCCTTGCCGTCCTTGGGCTTTTCGGCCGCCACATCGGCCTTCACCTCACCTGGGATGGTCTGGATCTGCTCGGCCAGCTGCTGATGAGCAGCCTCCGCGGCTGTTTGAGCGGCTTGCGCCTGAGCCTGGGCCGCCTGGACCTGACTCTGCAAGGCCACGCGCGCCTGGCCTTCGGCGGCCAGATTTTCCTCAAGCACTTTGACCTTTTGGTTCAGCGCATCCATCGCCGCGGCGTTGGCTTCGTCGTGATGTTTGACCGCATGGCGCCTTGGCTTGACGTCCGCGGCGCTCGGATGAGCCGAAAACGAGAGGGCGGCGAACGCGGCGCAGCCCAGCAGCAATAGTTTGGATGGCATTGTTGGAATCCCCATTTTCGCCGCGCGCGGGGCGGCGAACGTTGAATTTTCGGGTGTCTGGCGCGTGGCCGATGGCCGACGCCGCCTAGGCGGCCCGGGCGTCGTCCTCTTCGGCCGGAACCACATGGTCCAGGGCCAGAAGGCCGATGATGCCCTGGTCGGTGGTCATGACCCCCTGAACGAAGCGGGCCGCCATGCCCGCGCCGACATCGGGCGTCGGCTGGATCATGCCCTCGCGGACGATCAGGATGTCACAGACCCCGTCCACCAAAAGGCCGACCTGGCGGTCTTCGATCTGGACCACGACCACTACGGATGACCGCGCAAGGTTGGTCACGCCCAGCCCAAGCCGGGCGCTCAGATCGATCACCGGCAGGATCAGGCCGCGAAGGTTGATCATGCCCAGAAAGTGGGGCGCGGCGTTGGGCAGTGGCGTCGACTGGGTCCAGCCGCGAATTTCACGCACCGACATGATGTCGATGGCGAACTGCTGCGGACCTACCGCGACCGTGACCAGCTCGTCGCCGGGCTGCGGGGGCTTGTGGGTTGTGCTCATGGCTCAGCCCACATTCCAGCTGTCGGACGAACGCTCGCCAAAGCTTACCGCCAGCTTCTGGTTCATCGCCCTGGCGGGCGACGGCGCCGGCTGGCTGCGCGGCGTGGCGAGTTCGGGAGCGGTGCGGCTGGCCGAACCGGGGCCGCCGACCTGGAAGCGGGAAATCAGCCGCTTCAGTTCGGTGGCGTCACGTTTGAGCGAATGGGTCGCGGCGGTGGCTTCTTCCACCATGGCGGCATTCTGCTGCACGACCTGATCCATCTGGTTCACGGCGGTATTGACCTGGGTGAGACCGGAAGCCTGTTCCTGCGCCGAAGCGGCGATCTCGGTGACCAAAAGATCGATCTCCGCCACCTTGGCGACGATGGATTGCAGCGCCGTTCCGGTCTCCCCGACCAGGCCGACCCCCCGGCCGACCTGCTGGGACGAGGCCGAGATCAGCGCCTTGATTTCCTTGGCCGCCTCGGCCGATCGCTGCGCCAGCGCCCGCACTTCGGACGCCACCACCGCAAACCCGCGGCCTGCTTCACCAGCCCGCGCCGCTTCGACGCCGGCGTTCAGCGCCAAGAGGTTGGTCTGGAAGGCGATCTCGTCGATCACGCCGATGATCTGGCTGATCTGCTTGGAGGACTGCTCGATCTGGCCCATGGCCTCGACCGCGTCCGACACCACCTCGCCGGAGTGAACCGCTTCGGTCCGCGCCGCGCCGATGGCCTCGCTGGCGCCCCGCGCGCTCACCGCGGTCTTCTTCACCGTGGCGGTGATCTGGTCCAAGGCGGCAGCGGTTTCTTCCAGGCTCGCGGCCTGCTGTTCGGTCCGGCGCGACAGATCGTCGGACGCCTGGGCGATCTCGTCGGTCCCCGAGGTGATCCCCGCGGTATTGGTCGCCACGACCTTCAGGGTTTCCTGAAGCTGGCCGATGGCGTCATTGAAGTCACCGCGCAGCTTTTCGTAGGCCGGCGTGAAGGCCTGGTCGATGCGGTGCGTCAGAACGCCCGCCGAAAGCTTTGACAGTCCGTCGGCGATCGACGCGACCACGGCGGCCTGCTCCTCGGCGGCGCGAGCGCGCTCCTGCTCGCCCGAGGCGCGGACCTCGTCCGCTTGGCGGCGTTGCTCGGCGGCTTCCGCCTCGAGTTCGCGGCTCCGAAGCGCGTTGTCCTTGAACACCTGAACGGCCTTGGCCATGACGCCGACTTCGTCGCCACGCGTCTGGCCTTCGATCTCTACGGCCAGGTCGCCATTGGCCAGGGTGCGCATCCGCTCGCCGAGGCGGACCAGCGGCGCCGCCACCTTGGCGCTCGCGATCCAGATCGAAAGGGCAAGGCCGATGACGATCGCCGCGCCGCCGGCGGTTATCATGGTGACGATCGTGCCTTCGGCGTCTTTCTGAAGCGCGGCGGCCGTCTTGGCGTTTTCCGCTTCCAGGGTGTGATTGAAGGCCAGGATTTCCTTGGAATAGGCGCTGATCTGCACATCCAGCGCGCCGATCTGGCGGGCCGCCTCGCCCATCTTGTCCATGTCGGCGGGGCTCATCTTGCTGCCGACCGCTAGCCCCGGGATGACTGCGGCGATCGCTCGCGGGGCCAACGCCGCCTGATAGAGGTTATCGAAGCGATCCTTGAACGCGCGGTACTGGTCGGCATTCGCGGGGTTGAGGCTCGCCGCTTCGTCCAGCGACCCATCCGCCTCGTCCTTGGCGCCTTCGAAATCCGCGTCGGCCGCCTTTGCCCGCGGATCGGCGCTGTCATAGTTCAGGCTCTCATAGACATCGCGACTGATATCGACGGCAATTCTGCTGGCGCGAGACAGGCGAACGATCGCCGGATCGACGCCTGTGGTCAGCTGGCCATAACGATGGGTGAGATTGCTTAGGTTAAGCGCTCCCGAAGCGATCACCGCCGCAAACACGATGGCCATCCCGACCAACGGGATCAGCGTCTTGGTTCTCAGTTTCAAATCATCGAAGCGCATGTCGGCCTTAGGCTCCCCCTTGAGCGGTGTTCAGTTTTGGCGTGGACCGGAGCGGCGGCTGAACTGATCTGCGCGCCCGAGGGCAAACGGGACGCACAGCAACGCCACCACACACTCCGCCCCGCTTCACACGTGGATCAAATGCAAACACAGACATCCACGGCGAAGACGCCATGACTTCGGGCAACGCGAGCCGTCCGAAGTCATGGGTAAATTCTCATCCCAAGCTGAATATTCGGTTAAATATGAGAATTGACCCACATAGGCGCGAAAACCAGAGAAACACTTGGTTTGACTTGCCCTGTGTGGGAACGCCGCCAGACTAGATCGCGGCAGTCCAACTAACCCGCGCCATGCCATCCGTAGGCGTCCTATCGGCGGCTGGCGCGTTACGGCTTATGCAGCGCGCTCAGCGCTTGCTATGAGGTCGCCATGGCCGTTGCATTCACCCGCGAAGAGGATCTCGAGACCCGAGCGTCGGACCTTCCCGACCGCCCGATCTCGCCTCACCCGAACCTCGTCACCCAAAACGGTCTGGACCTGATCGAACAGGCCCTGGCGGAGGCGCGCGCCGCCTATGCGGCGGCGCAGACCGACAGCGTCAGCGCCGACCGCACCGCCATGGCGCGGGCGACCCGGGACCTGCGCTATTGGTCGGCCCGTCGCGCCTCGGCGCAACTCACCGAGCCGGCGGCGGAGGGCGACACAGTGCAGTTCGGGCGCACGGTGGACATCGAGCGCGAGGACGGGCGGCGGCAAAGCTTCCGCATCGTCGGCGAGGACGAAGCCGATCCAGCCGCCGGGAGCATCTCCTATGTCTCGCCGCTAGCGCGCGCCCTGATGGGCAAGTCGGTGGGCGACGTCGCGAGCGTGGCCGGCGAGGTGGAAATCATTTCGGTGCGATAGACAGACGCAAGCTTTGCTGCGCGCAATCCATTGCGGGAACAGGCCCTCAATCGTATCGTGGCGCGCCGCGAATGGATCAGAGCGATCCGCGGCCAAATCATAGACCAGGGATGGCGATCATGGCCGAAGGCGCAGTCGATCTGAAGAACGAAGCCCGGACCCGGGCCAAGGCCATTCCGCTGAAAGACATCAATGTCTCCGACATCGAGCTGTGGCGCACCGACACCGTGTGGCCCTACTTCGAGCGGCTGCGCAACGAGGACCCCGTCCACCTGCATCCCGCCGAGCACCACGAGAGCGGCGCCTTCTGGTCGGTGACCAAGTACAACGACATCATGGCCGTGGACACCAACCACGCGGATTTCTCATCGGAGCCGTCGATCACCATCTTCGACCCCGAGGATGACTTCCAGATGCCGATGTTCATCGCGATGGATCCGCCCAAGCACGACGTGCAGCGCAAGACGGTCAGCCCGATCGTCTCGCCGCAGAACCTGCATGTGATGGAGCCGCTGATCCGCAGCCGGATCATCAAGACCCTGGACGAACTGCCGATCGGCGAGACGTTCGACTGGGTCGACCGGGTGTCGATCGAACTCACCACCCAGATGCTGGCGACCCTGTTCGACTTCCCCTGGGAGGACCGCCGCAAGCTGACGCGCTGGTCGGACATCGCCACCGCCGCCGATGATTCTGGCCTGTTCGTCACCGACGATCCGCAAACCGAACGCCGGGCCGAGCTGTTCGAATGCGTGGACTATTTCACCCGGCTCTGGAACGAGCGGGTCAACGCCGAGCCCAAGGGCGATCTGATCTCCATGCTCGCCCACGGCGAGGCCACCCGGAACATGGACCGGATGGAGTATCTCGGGAACCTGATCCTGCTGATCGTCGGCGGCAACGACACCACCCGCAACAGCATGTCCGGCTCGGTGCTGGCCATGCATCAGAACCCGCAGCAGCTGGCCAAGCTGCAGGCCGACCACAGCTTGATCCCCTCGATGGTCTCCGAGACCATCCGCTGGCAGACGCCGCTGGCCCACATGCGCCGCAACGCCACGCGCGACGTCGAGCTGGGCGGCAAGACCATCAAGAAGGGCGAGAAGGTCATCATGTGGTACGCCTCGGGCAACCGGGACGACGAGGTGATCGACAACCCGAACGCCTACATCATCGACCGGCCGCGGCCGCGCCAGCACCTGTCCTTCGGCTTCGGCATCCACCGCTGCGTCGGCAACCGCCTGGCCGAGCTGCAGCTGACCATCCTGTGGGAAGAGATCCTCGCCCGCTTCCCGGAAATCCAGGTGGTCGAAGAGCCAAAGCGGGTGCCGTCAGCCTTCGTGCGCGGCTATGAAACCATGAACGTGGTTATCCCGCGCCGCTACTAGGGCCAGCGCTGGCGCTCGATCGCACCTGATTTCAACCCGCTACCAGTCGACCATGGCCTGATCTCGACGGCATTAGGCCCTCGTGCAGGCGCGCCGCCGCCCCGAAGGGGTCAGCGTTACGGCGGGTAACGGCCACAAGGCCGCGCGTAGAAGGGGAGCCGTGCGCCCATGCGGACATCGCCGGCGCTTTGCGGGGTTTTGATCTGGGCGGTTACGATGGCGAGCACCGCGATTGGCGCGGCGCCCAAGGCTCCGCCAGCCGCGCGCCAACCCCTGCCCTATCGGCTCGACCCCTATCCCAGCACCTATCGTCCCCTGCCCAGGGTCGACACCCTGATCAAGGGCGCGACGGTTCTGGATGGCGCGGGCCACCGGCTGGAGGACGCCGATGTCCTGACCCATGAGGGCAAGATCGTCGCTGTCGGACCAGGGCTGAAGGCGCCCGCGGGCGCCGCCGTCATCGATGCGCATGGTCGTTGGGTCACGCCGGGCATTGTCGACATCCACTCCCATGACGGCGACTTCGCCTTGCCGCTGACGGCGAACGATCTGCAGGAGCTGGATGTCAGCGAGGGCAGCGATCCGAACACCGCCCAGGTCTGGGCGGAACACTCGATCACGCCGCAGGACCCCGACTTCTCCCGCGCCATGGCCGGCGGGGTGACCACCCTGCAAGTCCTGCCCGGCTCGTCCAACCTGTTCGGCGGGCGCGGCGTGGTGCTGAAGAATGTCCCGGCCGTGACGGTCCAGGCGATGAAGTTCCCCGGCGCCGACTATTCGCTGAAGATGGCCTGCGGCGAGAACCCCAAATTCACCTATGGCCCCCGGCTCAAATTCCCCACCAGCCGGATGGGCGAGATGGCCGGCTATCGCCAGGCCTGGCTCGACGCCAGGGCCTACAAGGCCAAATGGGAGACGTATGAGCGCGAGGGCGGCGAAGCGCCGGCCCGCGACCTGAGGATGGACACCCTGGCCGGGGTGCTGGACGGCGACATCCGCGTCCACATGCACTGCTACCGCGCCGAAGAGATGGCCGACGTGATCGATATGAGCCACGAGATGGGCTACCACGTCGCCGCCTTCCACCACGCGGTCGAGGGCTACAAGATCGCGCCACTGCTGAAGCGCGAAGGCATCTGCGCCGTGGTCTGGTCGGACTGGTGGGGCTTCAAGATGGAGGCCTACGACGGCACGCGGCTCAACGCGGCCATCCTGGACTCCCAAGGAGTCTGCGTGACCCTGCATTCGGACTCGCCGATGATCGGCCAGCACCTCACATTGGAGGCGGGCAAGGCCATGGCCGCCGGGCGTCGCGCGGGGATCGACATCGCGCCCGAGCGGGCGATCCAGTGGGTGACGCTTAACCCCGCCAAGGGGATGGGTCTGGACGCCAAGATCGGCTCGCTGGAACCGGGCAAGGACGCCGACGTGGTGATCTGGTCCGGCGATCCGTTCAGCGCCTATTCCAAGGCTGATCAGGTGTTTCTGGACGGCGCCCTGGTGTTTGATCGCGCTGACCCAAGCCGCCAGCCCAAGGCCGACTTCGAGCTAGGTCAGTTGGCGCGGGAGCCTCGTCCATGAGGCGGGCGGTTCTCGCCTTGATGGGCTTGGTGACAACCCTCGTTGCGCCTGCCGCGATGGCTCAAACCACCGCCATCGTCCACGCCAAGGCCTATGTTCAGCCCGGCGCGCCGCCGATGCTGGACGCCACCATTGTCATCGAGGCCGGCAAGATCAAAGCCGTCGCCGCCGGCCTCGCGCCGCCGCCCGGCGCCGAGGTGGTGGACGCCAAGGGCGCCATCGTCACCCCGGGGCTGATGAACGGCGCATCGCAACTGGGCATCGAGGAAGTCACCTCCACCGACGACGGCGCGGACCGGGCGGTGAAGGCGGGTCCCTTGGGCGCGGCCTTCGACATCCAATATGCGCTCAACTCCAATTCCGAATTGCTGCGCGTGGCCCGTTTCGACGGCGTGACCCGGGCGATGACCTTGCCGACCGGCTCGGCCTCGGCGCCCTTCACCGGCCAGGGCGCGGCTCTGCGGTTGAGCGAGAGCGCCGACATCCTCGACCGGCCCAAGGCCGCCGTCGCCGTCCAGACCGGCGGCCCGTCGGACGCGGCCGCCGGCGGCTCGCGCGCGGCGCAATGGCTGATCCTGCGCAACGCCCTGGACGAGGCCCGCGCCTATCGCGCCGAGAAGCACGGTCTTGGCCCCCGCGACCAGGTGCTGAACCACCTCGACGCCGAGGCGCTGGCGCCGGTCCTGGACGGGACGGTTCCGCTGGCCATCGCCGCAACCCGAGAATCCGACATCCGCCAGGCCATCGCTCTTAGTCGCGACGAACACGTCCGCGTGGTCATCGTCGGCGGCGCCGAGGCCTGGCGCGTTGCCGATCTGCTGGCGGCGGCGAAGATTCCCGTGGTGCTCGATCCCTTCGCCGACCTTCCCTATTCGCTCGACGAGATTGGCGCGCGGCTGGACAACGCCGCCCGGCTCCGCAAGGCCGGGGTCGTGATCGCCTTCGGCATGGTCGATGACCTGTCGTCCGTCTACGAAAGCTATCTCGCCGGCGAGACCCTGCGGGAAGGCGCCGGCCTGGCCATCGCCAACGGCCTGACCTGGGACCAGGCGCTGGAGGCCGTCACCGAAAGTCCCGCGCGCATCTGGGGGGTGGCCGACCATTACGGCTCGCTCGCCGTCGGTCAGGACGCCGACGTGGTGATCTGGCACGGCGATCCGCTGGACGTGTCCGGCTGGCCGGACGCCGTCTATGTGCGGGGCGCGAAGGCCTCGCTGCGCACCCGCCAGGGCGAGCTGGGCGAACGCTACGCGCCATCGCACGCGAACGACCTCTGGCCGTCCAACTATCGCTGAGGAGCTATCGATGCCGAGGCGATCGGGGATGATGGGAGGCCTGGCCGCGGCCCTTCTGGGCCTGGCGCTGCTGGCGCCTGGCCTGCCTGCTCTGGCCCAGCCGGCGGGCCAGGCGGCGGAAGCGTCCTTGCCGCTGCATCCAGCCCGTAAAATCAGCTTCGACACCGACGAGGGCACCTGGATCTCGCTGGACCTCTCCCCCGATGGCCGCACGCTGGTTTTCGATCTGCTGGGCGACCTCTACGCCATGCCCGCGACCGGCGGCGCGGCCCACCCCATCGCCACGGGCATGCCCTTCGAAGGCCAGCCGGCCTATTCGCCGGACGGATCGATGATCGCCTTCACCAGCGACCGATCGGGCTCGGAGAACGTCTGGGTCAGCCGGCCGGAAGGGTCCGGCATGCGCCAGATCAGCGCCAACGTCGGGCCAAACGAATATGTCTCGCCGAGCTGGTCGGCGGACGGCAAGACCATCTACGCCTCCCTCTACCGCTCCGACCGCAACGCCATCGAGCTTTGGCGCTTCGACGCCGGCGGCGCGACCAAACCGGTGGAGCTGACCGGCGGCGCCTATAGCGCCCTCGGCGCCAAGGCCTCGCCGGATGGCCGCTTCCTCTATTTCGCCGCCCACGAAGGGGTGGTGTTCGAGGACGACGTCACCCTGCCGCTCTGGGCGATCCGCCGCCTGGACCTGAAGACCGGCGCATTGGAGATGGTGGTCACCAACCAGGGCAGCGCCATGCGGCCGGTCCTGTCGCCGGACGGCCGGCTGCTGGCCTATGCCGCGCGTCTGAACGGCCAGACCGCCCTTCGCCTGCGCGACCTGAGCACCGGCGCGGACCGGCTGCTGGCCTATCCGATCCAGCGGGACGTGCAGGAGGCATTGCCGACCCGCGACCTCATCCCCGGCTACACCTTCACCCCAGACGGCAAGGCCATCGTCATGGTCTATGGCGGCAAGGTCCACCGGGTCGATGTCGCGACGGGCGCGGCGGCGGTCATCCCGTTCACGGCGCACGTCGATCTGGACATCGGCCCCTTCCTGCGCCGGTGCCTGACCACCGACCAGGGCCCGGTCCGCGCCCGGCTGATCCAGGCGCCGGTGCAGTCTCCCGATGGTCGGCGGCTCGCCTTCTCGGCGCTGGGCCGGCTTTATGTGATGGACCTGAAGGCGGGCGCGAAACCGCACCGCCTGCTGACCGACGAGACGCCGCAGTTCCAGCCGGTCTGGTCGCCGGACGGCCGCACGATCGCCTATGTCAGCTGGACCTCGCACGAGGGCGGCTTTGTCTGGAGCACGACCGCCGATGGTCATGGGACCGCCAGGCGCCTGACCGACATCGGCGCCTACTACACCAACCCGGTCTTCAGTCCCGATGGACGCGAGATCATGGCGCTCCGCTCCAGCGCCTACGACCGCCTGCACACTGCCCAGGAGCCGCTGTTCGTCGAACGCTCCTTCGGCGGCCTGCGCCAAGCGGAGCTGATCGCCCTGCCCCCGACCGGCGGCGCGGCGCGGGTGATCGCCAGCGGGATGATGTCCGGCGATCCGCAATTCACCACCGCGCCCGGCCGCGTCTTTCTCAACACCGACAAGGGCCTGGAGTCCGTGGCCGCCGATGGCGCCGGCGACCGCCGCACGGTGCTGTCGGTGGTCGGCCTGGGCTACTATTTCATCGACCACCACACCGCCGCCGATGACCTGAAGATCAGCCCCGATGGCCGCTGGGTGCTGGCGCAGGACGCCCAGCAGCTTCACCTCTTGGCGGTCCCGCCGGCGAACGAGGCCCTCGACCTAACCGCCCCCACAGTCGCGCACCGCAAGCTGACCAGCGTCGGCGCGGACTTCTTCGGCTGGGCCGATGGCGGACACACCATTACCTGGGCGGTGGGATCAACCTTCTACCGGCGACCGTTGGCGCAGGTTGCGCTGGACCCGCCCGGCCAACCCACGCGAGGCGACCGTCCGGCGACAGGCCAGGCGGGCGTCGAGGCCTTCCAGGCCGACGTCGAGGTCCCGCGCGACACGCCCCACGACGCCATCGTCCTACGCGGCGCGACGGTGATCAGCATGAAGGGGGACGAGGTCGTGCCCGACGCCGATCTGGTCATCGTCGATAATCGGATCGCCGCTCTGGGCCCGCGCGGGTCGGTGGCCATCCCGCCCGGCGCCGCCATCCGCGACGTCTCCGGCCGCTTCATCACGCCAGGGTTCGTCGATGTGCACGACCATTTCGGCGCGGTGCGACGCGGCCTGCTGGACACGGACGACTGGGCCATGCGCGCGACCCTGGCCTACGGCGTCACCACCGCGTTCGATCCCTCGACCCTGTCCATCGACATGCTGGCCTACCAGGACCTGCTGGACGCCGGCGCCATGCTTGGCCCCAGCCTCTATTCCACGGCCACGGCGATCTTCTCGTTCAACGACTTCCAGTCGCTGCAGGAGACGCGGGACGTGCTGACCCGATACGTGGACTTCTACCGCACCCATAACCTCAAGGAGTATCGCACCGGCGACCGGCGGGTGCGGCAGTGGGTGGCGATGGCCTCACACGAGCTGGGCCTGATGCCGACCACCGAAGGCGCGGTCGATATGAAGCTGGACCTGACCCAGGTTCAGGACGGCTATTCCGGCAACGAGCATTCGCTGAGCGCCGTGCCGCTCTACAAGGACGTGGTCCAGCTCTTCGCCCAATCCAAGGTCAGCTACGACCTGACGCTGGAGATCAGCCACGGCGGGCCGCCGGCGGGCGAGAGCTTCATCGCCGCCACCCGGCCCCTCGCCGATCCCAAGCTTATGCACTTCTATCCACACTACATCGCCGAGAAGCTGTTCACCCGCGTCCACTGGGTCGATCCGCGGGAGAGCGTCTATCCGCAGACCGCCGCCTCCATCGCCAAGATCCAGCGCGCCGGCGGGGTGGTCGGCATCGGCAGCCACGGCAACTATCCGGGCGTCGGCTACGACTGGGAGCTGCTGGCCATGGCCTCCGGCGGCATGACCCCGCGCGAGGTGCTGAAGGCCGCCACCATGGGCTCGGCGGAAACCATCGGCCACGCCGGCGAGATCGGCAGCCTGGAGCCCGGCAAGTTCGCCGACCTGGTCATTCTGACGAGGGACCCGCTGGCCGACGTGGTCAACGACGGGTCGGTGGTGCAGGTGATGAAGAACGGACGCCTCTACGACGCCGCGACGCTGGATGAGGTCTGGCCGCGACAGCATCCGGCGCCGACGCCCTGGTTCGCCTCCGACGAGGCGCCGTCCGTCCCTTGAGCATCGCCGGTCGCCACCGGTGACATCAGGCGGCCTGCGTAGCCTGCCACTGCCGGACCGGGCCGACATCCACATGGACGAAGTTGTCGGCCGGATAGTAGCCGACGCCCCCGCGCCTCAGGCCCAGCGCCGTCTGGTGCAGCTTTGCCAGAGCCACGTCGGGCAGGCGGATATCGATGGCCAGCCCCTGCATGTGCAGGCTCTGCTTGGCGACGCCATTGCTGCGGGCGTGCAGCATGGCGTTGGTCTTGGGCGACCGGTAGCCGGAGATCACATGGAAGGGCCCCCGGGTGTTGACCCGCAGCGCCACCTCGTTGAGCAGGTCGAGCAGCCGCGGGTCCATCGGATGGCTATCGCCGCTGCGGAAGTCGCGCAGCACGTGGTTCACGGCGGACAGCTCGCCCGGGACATAGCGTCCGCTCTGCCAATAGACCGCCTCAAGCGATTCATTGGTGTGCAGGTTGTGCAACGCGAGCCGCCGCTGTGTCGGCGCGGCGGCGGTGGCGATAGCCGGGCCGCAGAGCGTTGTCGCGGCCGACGAGGCGGCCAGGCCCATGCCCAGCTTCAGGAGATGGCGTCGATTGGTTGGCGTCATGACTCTCGCGATGTTGCAGGCCCCACCGGCGGTCGGCCGCTCGTTACCCAGACCCCAGCCCAATCACAAGCGTGGCGGTTTCAGTTTTTTCGCTCGCGGCGGGAACCGTTCTGGAGAGAGCGACAACCGGTCGCGGGCGCGCTTCGGTGAAGCTTTTTCTCCACAAACGTCTTCTGCCCGTCGGGATAAGGCGTAAGGTCGCGCCGGGTCGGGGCTATCGAATGCGAGTGAGCCGATCGGGATCATGGGACTGGCGGGGTTCTTCAGAGCGCGCATTAAGGCGCTGAGTCCGTGGCGCGGCGCGGCGATCGCGGCGGCGTTGCTGCCGTTGGCGGGCTGCTTTCCCGCCGTGCTCGATCCGCAAGGTCCGGTGGGCGCGCAGGAGAAGACCATCCTGCTCGATTCCGTCGGCATCATGCTGGTCGTGGTCGTTCCCACCCTCGTCGCCACCCTGGCCTTCGCCTTCTGGTACCGCGCCGGCAACACCAAGGCGCGGCGGCTGCCGGACTTCGCCTATTCAGGGCGGATCGAGATGGTGGTGTGGTCGATCCCGATCCTGGTGATCATCTTCCTCGGCGGCCTGGCCTGGGTCGGCTCGCACGAGCTCGATCCCGCCAAGCCCCTGGCCTCGCCGGCCAAGCCGCTGGAGGTCGAGGTCGTGTCGCTGGATTGGAAGTGGCTGTTCATCTACCCGGCGCAGGGGATCGCCAGCGTCAATCAGCTGACCATTCCGGCCGGTGTCCCGGTCCATTTCACCCTGACCTCCGCCAGCGTGATGAACACCTTCTTCGTGCCGCAGCTGGGCGGGATGATCTACACTATGAACGGGATGGCCGATCAGCTGAGCCTGCAGGCCGACCACCCCGGCGCCTACTATGGCGAGTCCGCCCACTACAGCGGCGACGGCTTTTCCGACATGCACTTCATGGTCAACGCCGTGTCGCCGCAGGATTTCGCCGCCTGGGTGCAAAAGACCCACGGCGCGGGGCCCGCCCTGGACGGGGGCGCCTATCAGACCCTGGCCAAGCAAAGCATCAATGTCGCCCCCTTCACCTACGGCTCGGCCGATCCGAACCTGTTCCAGGCTATCGTGACCCAGATGCAGGCGCCCGGCCCTGGGCCGCAGACCGGCCAGCCCACCGCCGACGTTTCGCCAAGGACCAGGGGCTGACATGTTCGGAAAACTGAGCCTCGCCGCCATCCCGCTGGATCAGCCGATCCCGATGATCGCCTCCTGCATCGTGGGCCTGGTGATCCTGGGTGTGCTCGGCTGGGTCGCGGCGAAGGGTTACGTCCCTTACCTTTGGAAGGAGTGGATCTGCAGCGTCGACCATAAGCGGATCGGGGTGATGTACACCCTGCTGGCCATGATCATGCTGCTGCGCGGCTTCTCCGACGCGCTCATGATGCGCTCGCAGCAGGCCCTGGCCTTCCATTCCGGTGGATACCTGGCGCCCGAACACTATGACCAGATCTTCTCGGCGCACGGGACGATCATGATCTTCTTCGTCGCCATGCCCTTCCTGATCGGGCTGATGAACTTCGTCCTGCCGCTACAGCTGGGCGTGCGCGACGTGGCCTTCCCGACGCTCAATTCCGTCAGCTTCTGGCTGACCGCGACCGGGGTGCTGCTGGTAAACCTGTCCCTGGTGATCGGCGAGTTCGCCCGCACCGGTTGGCTGCCCTACCCGCCCCTGTCCGAGCTCCAATACTCCCCCGGCGTCGGGGTCGACTATTACCTGTGGTCGCTGCAGATCGCCGGCGTCGGCACCCTTTTGACCGGCGTCAATTTCGTCACCACCATCCTGAAGCTGCGCGCGCCGGGCATGAGCTATCTGCGCATGCCGATGTTCTGCTGGACCTCGCTCGCGGCCAACCTGCTGATCGTCGCCGCCTTCCCGATCCTGACGGCCACCTTGGCCATGCTGACCCTCGACCGCTACCTGGGCTTCCACTTCTTCACCAACGATGGTGGCGGCAACATGATGATGTTCATGAACCTCATCTGGGCCTGGGGACATCCGGAGGTCTACATCCTGATCCTGCCGGCGTTCGGGATCTTCTCGGAGGTGATCTCCACCTTCTCGTCCAAACCCCTGTTCGGCTATCGGTCGATGGTCATGGCGACCATGGCGATCTGCATCCTGTCCTTCATGGTCTGGCTGCATCACTTCTTCACCATGGGCGCCGGCGCGGACGTCAATGCGGTGTTCGGTATCGCCACCATGATCATCGCCGTGCCCACGGGCGTGAAGGTGTTCAACTGGCTCTTCACGATGTACGGCGGCAGCGTGCGGTTCACCACGCCCATGCTGTGGTCGCTGGGCTTCATGATCACCTTCGTCATCGGCGGCATGACCGGCGTGCTCATGGCCGTGCCGCCGGCCGATTTCGTGCTGCACAACAGCCTGTTCCTGGTCGCCCACTTCCACAATGTGATCATCGGCGGCGTGCTGTTCGGCGCCTTCGCCGGCTACACCTACTGGTTCCCCAAGGCCTTCGGCTTCCGCCTGCACGAGGGACTCGGACAAGCGGCCTTCTGGTGCTGGCTGGTGGGCTTCTATGTCGCCTTCATGCCGCTCTATGTGCTGGGCTTCATGGGCATGAGCCGCCGCATGCAGCACTATGACGTGCCGGAATGGCGGCCTTGGCTGCTGATCGCCGCCGCCGGCGCGGCCATCATCACGGTCGGCATCATCCTGCAGATCGTTCAGCTGGTGGTCAGCATCCGCAATCGCGAGTCCCTGCGCGACGAGACCGGCGACCCCTGGGACGGCCGGTCTCTGGAATGGTCCACGCCCTCGCCGCCGCCGGCCTTCAACTTCGCGGTCCTGCCCAACGTCGAGGGCGAGGAAGCCTATTGGGGGATCAAGAGCACCGCCCGCGAGCTTGGGCGGCTGCGCGACGAGCCCGCCTATGAAGCGATCGAGATGCCTCGCAACAGCCCCACCGGCTTCGTCTGCGCCTTCTTCGCCACCATCGTCGGCTTCTCGCTGATCTGGCATATCTGGTGGTTCGCCGCGGTCGGCTTCCTGGGCGCCTACGCCACCTTCGTCGCCTTCGCCTGGCGCGACCACCATGAGGAGTTCATTCCGGTGGAAGAGGTGGCGCGGATCGACCGCGCCAACCGCGCCTCACGGGCCGCAGCCCTGGCCAGAAGAGCCGCGTCATGACCGCCATCGACGCCGGCCAGCCCCGCGATCCCAACCACCTGGGCCACCGCCCGGGCGCCCATGTCGATCACGCGCCGGGACATGGCGACGGCGGGCCGGCCTCCAAGCGCATCGTTGTCGGCTTCGGCTTCTGGATCTTCCTGCTGAGCGACATCGTCATGTTCTCGGCCTTCTTCGCCGCCTTCGCAGTGCTGAGCGGGAACACGGCCGGCGGCCCGTCCGGGAAGCAGTTGTTCGACCTGAACGAGGTCGCCATCGAGACGGCCTGCCTGCTCGCCTCCAGCTTCACCTGCGGCCTGGCCAGCCTGGCGGCGGCGGCGCGCTATAAGATCAAATTCTATGCGGCCATGACCGTGACCGGCCTGCTGGGCGCGACCTTTCTCGGGCTGGAGCTGCACGAGTTCATCGGCCTCGTCGCCCGGGGCGCCGGACCGCAGCGCAGCGCCTTCCTGTCGTCCTTCTTCACCGTGGTCGGCTGTCACGGCCTGCACGTGACCATCGGCCTGCTCTGGCTCGGCACCATGATGGCCCAGGTCTACGCCAAGGGATTCCGGTCCGACATCCTGCGCCGGATGATGTGCTTCAGCCTGTTCTGGCACGCGCTGGACATCATCTGGGTCGCCCTTTTCACCGTCGTCTATCTGATGGGAATGGTTCAATGAGCGAGAACGAACATCATCCCCGTTCGGAAGACTTCGACAGCGCCCCAGGCGACGAGCATCTGGACGGCGCCGGGGTGGCGAACGGGACCTGGGGCTACATCATCGGCCTGGCCTTGGCCGCCGGCCTGACCGCGGCGTCCTTCTATTTCGCGGGCAGCAAGGCGATCTGGGCCCCGGCGATTCCGGCCGCGCTGATCACCCTGGCCATCGCCCAGATGGGCGTGCACCTGGTCTTCTTCCTGCACATCACCACCGGGCCGGACAACACCAACAACGTCCTGGCCCTGGCCTTCGGGGTGTTGATCGTCTTCCTGCTGATTGGCGGCTCGCTGTGGATCATGTCCAACCTGGACCACAACATGGTCCCCATGAGCCACGTCATGTCGATGCAGAGGTAGCGGCGGCGGACCCAGACCCGGCCTTGGGCGTTCAGGTCAGCGCAACCCGCAAGCCGGCCTTAAGACGATTGTCGACCGGCGCCGGTTTGGAAATACGCTCCGTCCCACCACCTGTAAGCCACCCCCTGAAACCGACGGCGAAATAGCGCCGCCCCCTAACCCGCCCGCAAAGACCCGCCATGCCGCGCCTGCGCATTCGCCATGAGACCACCTATAGCTATTCCGAGCCGGTCCGCTTCGGCGACTGGCGGCTGCTGATGCGGCCGTTGGACACCCACGCCACCCGCCTGATCGAGGCCTCGCTCGAGACCCCGCCAGGATCGTTGAAGTGGGCCTATGACGCCTATGGCAACTGCGTCTGCCATCTCACTCCCACCGCGATGTCCAACCAGCTGTCGGTGGTGAACCATCTGCTGGTCGACCGCTATCCCTCGCCGATCACCGACATCAGCGTGGATAATCCCCGTTCGCGCATGCCGATCGCCTATGGCATGGCCGACCGGGTGATCCTGGCGCCCTTCATTGCGCCGGCGACGGACGATCACGATAGCCAGTATGTCGATTGGCTGCACGGTCAGGCCGGCCCCAATGACGAACCCGCACTCGAATTCCTCAAGCGGATCAACAGCGCGATCCACGCCGACTTCCAGTACGGCGTCCGCGAAGCCCCCGGCGTGCAGAGCCCCGCCGAGACCATCGCCTTCATGTCCGGCACCTGCCGCGACTTCGCCTGGCTGATGATCGAGAGCGTGCGGCGGATGGGTTTCGCGGCGCGGTTCGCCACCGGCTATCTGCACTCGCCCGGCCAGACCATTCGCGGCGCGGGCGCGACCCATGCCTGGTGCGAGGTCTTCCTGCCCGACATCGGCTGGACCGAGTTCGACCCGACCAACGCCCTGGTCGAGTCCGCCAGCCTGATCCGCGTCGCCGCCGCGCGCACCTCCGAGGAGGCCCACCCCATGGACGGCGCCATCTTCGGAAACGCCTCCAGCCAGCTCCATGTCGCGGTGGACGTCGACCTGATCGACCCCGAGGCGCCCTGGGAAGCGCCGCTGTCGGCCGTGGCGGGATAAAGCCCTTATTCGCCGATCAGATGGGCCGCGATCTGCCGCTGATGCGGCCGGCGCCTGTGCTCGAATAGATAGATTCCCTGCCAGGTCCCCAGCGCAAGCCGGCCGCCGACCAAGGGAATGGACAGCTGCACGCCAGTCAGCGCGGTCCGCAGGTGGGCCGGCATATCGTCCGGTCCCTCGTCATCATGTTCATAGGCGCTAGGGTCCTCGGGCGCGATACGCTCAAAGAAGGCCTCCAGGTCTGTCCGCACCGCCGGCGCCGCATTCTCCTGGATCAGCAGCGAGGCGGAGGTGTGGCGGCAGAACAGGGTGAGCAACCCTGTGTCCGTGCCCTGGCCGTCTGTCCAACCCGCCACCTCGCGGGTGATCTCCACCAGACCGCGGCCCTTGGTTTGAAAGTTGAGCATGGCGGAGGCTTGGCGCATGGGGCGGGTCTATCACGCGAGGGCGAGGCGCAACACACGGCGGCGCGCGGCGTTAGCACCGAAAGCTTCTGATTCCCCGGAGGGTTCCCATGGCCGCGCGACCGACTTGGCAGGGGCATTTGCGCCTGTCGCTGGTGACCTGTCCCGTCGCCCTCTACACGGCCACCCAGCCCGGCGGCGAAGTGCACTTCAACATGCTGCACAAGAAGACCCATAACCGCATCCGCATGATCCCCACCGATCCCGACCTCGGGCCCGTCGAGCGCACGGACCTGGTGAAGGGCTACGAGTACGAAAAGGGCGAATACATCGTCCTGACCCAAGACGAGATCGAGGACGTGCGGCTGGAAAGCACCAAGACGATCGACATCGAACGGTTCGTCGAGGCCGGCTCAATCGACCGGCTCTATTGGGACAATCCCTATTTCCTGGCTCCCGACGGCAAGCTGGCGATCGAGGCCTTCACCGTCATCCGCGAGGCCATGGAGCGCACCAACCGCATCGCCCTTGGCCGGGTGGTGATGCATCAGCGCGAGCGAATGCTGGCCATGGAGCCGCGCGATACCGGCATGGTCGCCTGGTCGCTGCGCACCCACGACGAGGTGCGCGATCCCGCCGACTTCTTCGACGACATTCCGGGCAAGACAGCCGATCCGCAGATGATCTCGATCGCCGAGAAGATCATCGAGCAGCAGGAAGGCAAGTTCGACCCCAGCCAGTTCAACGACCGCTATGAAGACGCCCTGCGCGCCCTGATCGACGAGAAACGCGCTGGCAAGGGCCGCAAGGTCACCGCGCCGGAACCCGACGATGGCAAGGTGGTCGATCTGATGGCCGCCCTGCGCAACAGCCTGGGCGGCAAGGGCAAGCCCGCGCCAGCCAAGGCGAAGGCCGCGCCGCATGCGCGGGCCAAGAAGAAGGCGGGTTAGGGCCGGTCAGCCAGCGGTTGGCTGACCTAAGGCAACGCGCCTGCCTGCTAATTACCGCCGTTCCCTCGCCCTTGTGGCGAGGGTCCATTGGACTCGAACGGCGGTGATTTAAACGTGGCGGCGCCGCCTGCGCTCACATGACTTGGCGTCGGCGCTCAATGGGCCCTCGCCACAAGGGCGAGGGAACGGCTAAAAATGGAATGGGACTCGTCACCCCAACCGCTTGATCGCCGCGCCCAAATCCCGCGCGCCGTCATCGTAGCCATCCCAGGCGGTGAGCTTTTCCACCAGCGCCGGGGCGGTGCGGATCGTATAGCGCTTGGGGTCGAGGCCCTTGCGCACCTGGCTCCAGGCCACCGGCATCGAGACTGTCGCGCCGGGCCGGGATCGCGGCGACAGGGGCGCCACGGCGGTGCTGGTGCGGTCGTTGCGCAGATAGTCCAGGAAGATCTTCCCGCCCCGCTGCGCCTTGGACATGTTGATCAGGTACTTATCCGGACTATCGGCGGCCATGCGGACGCAGACCTGGCGCGCAAAGGCCTTGGCCGTCGGCCAGTCGAGCGCCGTCTTGCCAGCCTTCAGCGGCGTGACCACGTGCAGCCCCTTGCCGCCGGTGGTCTTGCAAAAGGCGACCAGGCCCAGGGCCTCCAGCCGCTCGCGCACCGCCTTGGCGCCATCGATGACGGCCTCGAACGGCAGGTCCGGCGCCGGGTCGAGGTCGAACACCAGCCGGCCAGGAACGTCCGGCTCGCCTGGCGCACAGTTCCAGGGATGCAGTTCCGTGGCCGCCACCTGGGCGGCGGCGACCAGTCCCTCGATCCGGTCGATCTGCAGATAGGGCTGGCGATCGCCGCTCACCGTCACCTGTTCGATCAGGTTCGACTGACCCTTCATGGCGTGTCGCTGGAAGAAGCGTTCGCCATCGATGCCGTCCGGCGTGCGGACGATGGAACAGGGCCGGCCAGCCAGATGCGGCATCATCCAGCCGCCCACCGCCTCGAAATAGCGCGCCAGGTCGAGCTTGGTCACCGTCGGCTCGTTGTCGGCCGCGGGCCAGAGCACCTTGTCCGGCTTGGACAGGGTCACGCCCAGCACGACCGAGGGCGCGGACTTGCCGGTGGATTTGGTGGCTGGCTTTGGCTCAGCCAGTTCGATCGTCTCGACGGACGCGGGCCTCTCGGCCTCGACCTCGCCCGCGGGCTTATCCTCGCGCAGCCCCTTGAAGGCGGCTTGGCGGATGTTTCCGTCGCCCGTGAAGCCGGCGTATTCGATCTCGGCGACCAGCTCGGGCTTCAGCCAATGGATGTTGGCGGCGTCACGCGGCGCGCCTGGGCCGATGAAGGGGGATTCATCCGTCTCCAACGCCTTGAGCTTGGGCATCAGGCGCGAGACCACCTCGCGTCCGAACCCCGTCCCGATCCGGCCCACATGCACCAGCTTGCCGTCGCGCATGACACCGGCGATCAGCGAGCGAAACGCGCTGTCCGTGGTGGTCCAACCGCCCAGCACCACCTCGTGCCCCGAGCGGCATTTGGACTTCAGCCAGGTCTCGCCCCGGCCTGAACAATAGGGCGCGTCGAGGTCCTTGGAGACGATGCCCTCCAGCGACATGCGGCAGGCCGAGCTCAGCACCGCCTCGCCGGCATTGGTGAAATGCTCCACGTACCGAAGCCGATCGTCACCCTCGCCCAGTAGCGCCTTGAGCCGGGTCTTGCGCTCGTGCAGTGGCAGGTTCCGCAGGTCTTCGCCGCGATCGAACAGCAGGTCGAAGACGAAGAAGATCAGGTCGTCGGTCTTCTCCTCCGACAAGGCCGCCTGCAGGCCGGCGAAGTCGGGCGAGCCGTGCGCGTCCAGGGCGACGATCTCGCCGTCGATGATGGCGTTCGGCAGGCCCGCTCCGGCCTTGGCGATCGCCGCGAACCGGTCGGTCCAATCCAGGCCGGCGCGCGTGCGCAAGGTGACGCGGCCGCCCTGGATCCGCATCTGCATGCGATAGCCATCGAACTTGATCTCGTGCGCCCAACCCGCGCCGCCCGGCGGCCGGTCGACCCGCTTGGCGAGTTGCGGCGCGATGAAGTCGGGCGAGGCGCCGCTGGCCTTTGCCTTGGCAGGCGCGGGCTTCGGCGCGGCCTCGGCCTCCTCGGCCGGCCGGTTGCTGTTCCATACCGCGTCGGCGCCTCGACGCCTGGCGTTGATGAAGGGTTTGGGCGCCTTGCCCTTGCCGGCGGCGATGTCGTCCATGTCACGACCCGAGGCGATCGAGGAGGCGGTCTCGTCCAGGAAGTCCCCGTCGCCCGCCTTGGCATAGGCGTCATGGTGTTTGATCAAAAGCCAATTGTCGTGCTTTTCGTTACCCCGGTGTTTGAGGCGCACCAGCACCCAGCCGCCCTTCATCCGTTCGCCATTGAAGACGATCTTCAGCTCGCCGCGCATCAGGCCCTCATCGACATCGAAACCCGGCTCCGGCGCCCACCAGCCGCGGTCCCACAGCATCACCGTGCCGCCGCCATACTGGCCCTTGGGGATGGTCCCCTCGAAGTCGCCGTAAGCGATCGGGTGATCTTCCACCTGCACCGCCAGACGCTTGTCGGCGGGATCGCGAGACGGCCCGCGCGTGACGGCCCAGGACAGGAAGACGCCGTCGTGCTCGAGCCGGAGATCATAATGCAGGCGCGACGCGGCGTGCTTCTGGATCACGAACCGCGCGCGCTGGGAGATCGGCGCGTCGATGTCGCCGGAGGGCTCGGCGGTGACGCCGAAGTCCCGCTTGGCCTGATAGGTCGCCAGGCTGCGGCGCTTGATCGGCGTGTGCTTGACCATACTCGCCAAACAACGCTCCCGCTCGGCGGTTCCCCGAACACCATCCGCCGCCGCTTGGTTAGGGGGCTAGGGTCGCCGCTTGCACCAGGTCAGCCGCCCGCGTCGCATCACCGATATCGAGCACGTCGAAGGTTCGATCGCGCAGCCGGTTGTAGGTGACCCAGAAGGCGGTGATCTCGCCGACCAGTCCCGGCGGCAGGTCGTCCATGGACCTGACCTCGCCATAGCGCCGAGTCACAAGCGGGACCGCCATCAGCCGGTCGTTGCGGCAGGTCTCCCGCTCGTCGGTCTGAGTCGCCTCAATGACGCCAATAAGCCGCACATCCACCAGGCAGCCGGGAAAGAAGGGCTCATCACCGTAGACCATCACATCCAGCGGATCCCCATCCTCGCCCCTGGTCGACGGGATGAAGCCGAAGTCGATCGGGAACATCATGCCGTCAGCGAGGACGTGGCGCAGGCGAAAGGCGCCTGTGCTCGGGTCATAGCCGATCTTCTGACGAGCCCCGCGCGGGGTCTCGATGATGGCCCGGCATTCGCGGCGCGCGTTCAGATTATGAGGCAGCGCGCTGAAGTCGCCGAACATAGGGGTCCTAAAAGTCGAGAAGCCGATCAGGCGTTATCGACCGTCTCACCCTCGCTGGTGTGGTTCAGGCCGTGGTTCATGGCGTAGACGCCCAGGCCGAACACGACAAGCCCCGCCAGCAGCCCCGAGACAAACCCGGCCGAAGTGCAGAACCACAGCGTCAGGAAGACCAACGCCGCGGCGAGGTGGATGCCGAACCATTTCACCGTCAGCATGAAGCGGTGGTAGTTTTGCGCGTGCACCATCAGCTCGCCACGGGGCGTGTAGGGAGCGTGGTGCGGATTAGGGGCGACCGTCATCGTCTTCTTCTCCATCGACTGTTCGAGCCGACGCCCCGAGGGATGAACGATCTGGTGAAGCTAAGGGTTGCAGATGGACGATCGTTAGCTGATCGCCGCCTCCATGTCCTCCAGCGGCACCTGTTTGGTCTCCGGGAAATAGAGCAGCACCACCACGAACTGCACCGCCATCATCCCGGCGAAAAAGACGAAGGGCGCGCCCTTGGACGCGGCGGCGACGAGCGGGAAAAGGGTGGCGATCACCGCGTTCATGAACCAATGGGTGGAGCTGCCGAGACTTTGGCCGCGTGTCCGGATCGCCGTCGGGAACAGCTCGGCGATATAGACCCAGATCACCGCGCCTTGGCTGAAGGCGAAGGCGGCGATGAAGCCGATCAGCATCCAGAGCAGCAGGTTTTTGTGCTGGCCCGTCAGGAAGATCAGCGCCGTCCCGGATAGGGCGACCACCAACCCCACCGCGCCGATGAGCAGCAGGCGCTTGCGGCCGATCCGGTCGATCACCAGCAGGGCGAGCATGGTGAAGACCAGATTGGTGGCGCCGATGATCACTGATTGCTGGGCCGCCGAGACCTTGCTGAAGCCGGCGGCGGCGAAGATGTCGTTGAGATAGTAGAGGATCGCATTGATCCCCGAGAGCTGGTTGAAGGCGGCGACGCCGAAGGCGAGCAGGATCGGCTTGCGATGCAGCCGCCAGCTCAGGCGTTGACGCGCCTCGCCCTCACCCCTCGCCAGAACGGCGACATCGGCGTCGGTCTCCGGCGCGCCGATGGCGTGAAGCACGGCTTTCGCCTCCGCCCGACCGCCCTTGATCGCCAGCCAGCGCGGGCTTTGCGGGATGGTGAAGAGCAGGCCGAACAGCAGCACCGCCGGCGCCAAGGTCACCGTGAACTTCCAGCGCCACTCGTCAGCGCCAAGGCCAAGGCCGCCGATCAGGTAGTTGCTCAGGTAGGCGACCAGGATGCCGAGCACGATGTTGAACTGGAAGGCGCCGACCATCAGACCGCGCCGCTCGGGCGGGGCGATCTCGGCGATGTAGACGGGCGCCAGCACCGAGGAGGCGCCGATCGCCAGACCCGCCAGGACCCGGAACACCATCAGCATGGCCCAGCTGGGCGCCAGGGCGCAGCCGATCCCCGAGATGATGTAGGCGATCGCTATGACCCGCAGGCAGGCGCGGGCGCCGTAGCGATCCCCCGGCCGACCGGCCAGCAAGGCCCCGGCGAGCGTGCCCCACAGCGCGCTCGACACGGTCCAGCCAAGACCAGCAGGCGTCAGGTGGAAGACGGTTCGCAGAGCCTGGGTCGTGCCGGAGATCACCACCGTGTCGAAGCCGAACAGAAGGCCGGCGACGCCGCCGACCAACACGCCTCGCACCAAGGTCGATCTCATGCCGCGCCCCTCCCCAAATCGCCGCCGGCTCCGTTTCCAGGTTCGGGCGAACCGGTGGGCTGGACTTGACGCCGCAACGCGCGACGATGCGATAGAGTCGGGATAAGACCTTGGACGGGGATTAAGGTCAAAAGGTCTTGGGAGGGGCTTGGGGATGAATTCGAGAGCGACGAGGGGCTTGCGTCTGTTCGGTCTGCTTTGCGCGGCGGCGATCGCGACAGGGCTTGCGCACCCGGCTGCGGCTGAGTCGGCGCCATCCACCATCCCCGCCTACCTGGACGCTATCGAGAAACTGGGCGCTCTCGGCAAACTGCCCGACGGGACCTGGAAGGTGCATGCCGGAGACATTCCCCACGCCGAAGCGCCCGATCTCGACGACAGCGGCTGGGCGACGCCGGCGACCTGGAAGCCGGCCTCGGACTCAGCCCTGGAAGCGGTCTGGTTCCGGCAGACCTACACGGTCCCCAAGACCCTGGGCGGCTATGACCTGACCGGCGCCAAGATCTGGTTCCAGTTCCCGCAGGACAATGAGATCGTCTATTTCAACGGCCGCCGGGTCGCCCTGGGCGAGGCGTTGGAGCCCATCGTCCTGTTCGACCACGCCAAGCCGGGCGACACGGTCGTCGTGGCCGTAAAGGTGTTGCATGCCGTGAGCGCCGGCGACTTCAAGCGGGCGATCCTCCATATCGACTTTCCGAACCTGCATCCCTCCCCCACCGATATCCGCGAGGAACTCCAGGCGGCGGTGGTGCTGGTCCCCTCTCTCGCACCGGGGGACCAAGGCCGGATGGACGCCCTGTCCGACCTCGCCAAAACGATCGACTTCACCGCCCTGGCGGCGCGCGATCAGGCCAGGTTCGACGCCAGCCTGAAGGCGACTCAGGCCAAGCTTGAGACGTTCAAACCCTCCCTGCGCCAGGGGGTGTTTCACGTCGTCGGCCAGTCGCACATGGACGCAGCGTGGCTGTGGCCCTGGACCGAGACGGTGGACGTGGTCCGCCGCACCTTCGCCAGCTCGCTGCAGCTGATGTACGAATATCCGCAGTACACCTACACCCAATCCGCCGCCCAATATTACGAGTGGATGGCGCAGAAGTACCCGGACATGAACGCCGAGATCGGCCGGCGCATCAAGGAGGGGCGCTGGGAAGCCGTCGGCGGCATGTGGGTTGAGCCGGACCTGAACATGCCCGATGGCGAGTCCCTGGTGCGCCAGCTGTTGGTCGGCAAACGCTGGTTCAAACAGGCCTATGGCGTCGACGTGAAGATAGGCTGGAACCCGGATTCCTTCGGCTACACCCTGCAGCTGCCGCAGATCTACAAGAAGAGCGGCGTCGACTATTTCGTCACCACCAAGATGGGCTGGAACGACACCAACCAGATCCCCTTCTCGCTGTTCTGGTGGCAGTCGCCGGACGGCTCGAAGGTGTTGACCTACCTGGCGATGAGCCTGACCGACAACCTCGATCCAAGCCGGCTGAGCAACGATCTGGCCGTCGATCGCAAGCATGTCATCGGCCAGACCGAGCTGATGGACCTCTATGGCGTCGGCGACCACGGCGGCGGCCCGACGCGGGTCTCGATCGACGAGGGCCTGCACTACTCGGACCCTGATCTGGTCTTGCCGAAGTACGAGTTCGGCACGGCGAAGGCGTTTTTCGACACCGTCGAGCCGACTATCGCGCCGGACAGCCCAAGCTGGAGCTACGCCTCCATCGCCAAGGGCTATAAGCCGCCGGCGCCGGTTCCCGGCAAGATCGCCATCCCCACCTGGACCAGCGATCTCTACCTCGAATACCACCGCGGCGTTTACACCGGCCAGGCGGGCCAGAAGCGCAACAACCGCGACTCCGAAGTGGCGATGCTCAACGCCGAGAAATGGTCCTCGCTGGCCTGGCTGGACGGCCACGCCTATCCGGGCGCGGAGCTCACCGAGGACTGGAAGAAGGTGCTGTTCAACCAGTTCCACGACCTGCTGCCCGGCTCCGGCATCAATGTGATCTATAAGGACGCGCAGAAGGACTACGACGTCGTCCGCTGGTCCACGGACGAGATTTCCGCCAAGGCGCTGGCGAGCCTGAGCGCCCAGGTCGACACCCGCGCCAAGGCCGCCGTCGGCGCGGTCCCCGTGGTGGTCTTCAACCCGCTGGGTTGGACCCGCTCGGGTGAGGTGACGGTCCGGCTGCAGCTGCCCAAGGCCGCCCCTGTGACGGGACGGCTGGAGGTGCTGGACGCGAACGGCCGGCCCACGCCCATCGGCGCCGAGGTGATGTCAAGCGACCCGGCCACCGGCGCGGTGGATCTCCGCCTTCATGCCGAGGACGTGCCCGCGCTGGGCTATAAGGTGTTCCAGGTGCTGGAGCGCCCCGCCCGGCCGCTGGCCAAGCCGGAGGTCGCCCTGTCCACGACGGCGGAGACCTATACCCTTGAGGACACAGCCCTTCGCGTCGTCATCGACAAGTCCACCGGCTGCATCAGCGAAATCTTTGACAAGCGCTCCGGCTTCGAGACCCTGGCCAAGGGCGCCTGCGGCAACCAGCTGCAAGCGTTCAAGAACCAGCCCCACCAATATGACGCCTGGAACATCGACCCCGGCACCTATGATGTGGCGCCGACCATTATCGACAAGGTCGACGCCATCGCCTCACAGAACTTCGCCGGCCATCCGGCGGTGCGGATCAGCCGCGCGTGGCAGAACTCGACCTTCGTTCAGACCATCATGCTCGACACGACGATGGAGGCGGTGACGGTCGACAACGACGTCGACTGGCATGAGAGCCACATCCTGCTGAAGGCGGCCTTCCCTCTGGCCGCCACCAGCCCGTTCGCCACCTTCGAGGTCCCCTACGGGACAATCCAGCGGCCGACCACGCGCAACAACAGCTGGGAGAAGGCTCAGTTCGAAGTGCCGGCCTTGCGATGGGGCGACATCAGCAACGACCGGCACGGCGCCAGCCTGATCAACAGCTCCAAGTACGGCTATGACGCGGTGGGCGACCTGCTGCGGCTGACCCTGCTGCGCTCGGCCAAATCCCCGGACCCGCAGGCGGACATGGGCCGTCATCGATTCCGCTACGCCCTCTATCCGCATGCCGGCGATTGGAAGACCGCGCTGACCGAGCGGCGGGGGTATGAATTCAACTACCCGCTGACCGCGATGGCGGCGACGGCCCACCCCGGGCCGTTGCCGGCGAGCCATTCCTTCGCGTCGATGGAGGCGGGCAACGTCGTGCTCACGGCGGTCAAGAAGGCCGAAGACTCCAACGCCCTGGTCTTCCGCGCCTATGAATGGGCGGGCAAGGAGGCTGTGCTGGACGTCCACGTGCCGCCCGGCGCGACCGGCGCGACCTTGACCAATCTGCAGGAGACGCCGGAGGGCGCGGCCCTGCCCTTGGCCGGAGATGTGGTGAAGGCGCCGATCCACCCCTATGAGATCCTCACCCTGCGCGTGGACTATCCCAACGTCACCCCCTCTGGGGGCCGGTGACCCGCGCGGGGCGCTTCAGCTGTTGAGTGCACGTGGCGGGGTGGTCGCCGCGCGATAAGCCAGCGGCTTACGGTTCGAGCCCGATTGTTCTTGCCGGTTGCAGTCGGATCGCGGCCTTATAGGGTCGGCATGTTGGACTGATCGGAAGGGGACCGTCGATGTCGAACTTCCTGTCCGCCGCGCTGGGGCTTGTGGTCACGCTGACCCTGGCCGGCGCCGCCTGGGCCGACCCGGTCACCGTTCCGCTCTACAACGGCCCCGCGCCAGGATCCGAACACGCCGCGCAGAAAGAGGTTTCGAGGCCGAGCGGCAGCGGCCGGATTCTGCGCAACATCACCGAGCCGACCCTGACGGTCTATGCTCCGGCGACCGGGACCGCGAACGGGGTCGGGATCATCGTCGCCCCTGGCGGCGGCTTCCACATCCTGGCGATCGACAATGAAGGAACGAAGGTCGCCGAGTGGTTGGCGGCCCACGGAATCACCGCCTTTGTGCTGAAGTACCGGCTGAACGAGACGTCTCCCATCGATGCCGTGGCGGGCTTGCAGATGATGAAATACCTGGGCGCCATCAAGACCGCGCCCGGCGGCTTTCCCGTGGTCACCGAGGGCGAAACCGAGGCGAACGCCGACGCCGCGCACGCCATAACCCTGGTTCGGTCCCACGCCAGCGAATGGGGCGTCGATCCTCGGCGGATCGGCTTTGTGGGCTTCTCCGCCGGCGCCCTGCTGACCCTCAGCGTGGCCACCAGCCCCGACCCCGCCATCCGTCCCGACTTCGCCGCGCCCATCTATGGCGCCCTGCGGCCGGGGCTGAACCCGACGGCGGACACGCCGCCGCTGTTCATCGCCGCCGCCACCGACGATGCGCTTCTGCCCGGCCGCTCCCTGCCCATCTACCAAGCCTGGGTCGCGGCCCATCGGCCCGCGGAGCTGCACCTATACGACCGGGGCGGCCACGGCTTCGGGATGGAGCACCAGGGGACCACCAGCGACCACTGGATCGACGACTTCGGCGCCTGGCTGACGGAGCATGGCTGGATGAAGACGCCCGTCGAGCGGTAAGACCCGGCCTCACGGGCGTTGCGGCGTGACGCCGCTGCGGGTCGGCATACAGAAAAATCCCCGCCATGGCCCAACTGGTTCTATGGCTGCCGCATGACCCTCGATCTCGCCGCCGCGGACCGCGCCGCCACTCTTCGCAAGGTCCCGTTGGGTTTCGGCGTAAAGGCTGTGTACGGCCTGGGCAATGTCGTCGACGGACTGTCGATGATGTCCCTCAACACCTTCCAGTTCTTCTACCTGACCGCGGTCTGCGGCCTGTCCAACAGCCTGGCCGGACTGGCGGTATCCCTGGCCCTGGTGATCGACGGGATCGGCGATCCGCTGGTCGGCGCCCTTTCAGACAACGCCCGGTCCAGACTCGGACGGCGCCACCCCTTCATGCTCGGCGGACTTTTGCCCATGATGCTGGGCCTGGGCCTGCTGTTTTCCATCCCCAGCGGCGTGAGCGGCTGGCCGCTGTTCGCCTATGCCTTCGGCGCCACGGTCATGATCCGCGTGGCCCATTCCCTGTTCAACCTGCCCTATTCGGCCTTGGGAGCGGAACTCTCCGACGACTATGCCGAGCGGATCAACATCGTCGCGACCCGCATCTTCTTCACCGTCCTGGCCCAGGTCGGCTGCCTGCTGCTCGGCAATGGCGTCTTCATGAGCGGCGCCGGCGGGCTGCTTAAGCGCGGAGCCTATGCGCCCTTCGGCTGGAGCATGGGCGCCCTTGCCCTTGTGGGCGGCCTCATCTGCTCCCTGGGCACCTTGGGTACGCTCGGCCGGCTGCATCCGACCGCCAAGACGGACGGCGCCTTGGGTCTGAAGCTCCTGCGCGACGCCGCCGAAGTGATGCGCAACCCCGCCTTCCTGGTCCTCTTCTTCTGCATGGTCGCGGTGTTCACCGGATTGGGCACGGCGATCGCCCTGACCCTGCATATGAACACCTACTTCTGGCAATTGCCGCCCGGCGTGCTCCAGCTCACGCTTCTGGCCGCGCCGGCGGGCATTCTGGTCAGCGTCTTCGCCACCGGCCCCCTGGTGGAGCGGGTCGAGAAGCGCGTGGTCGTGCTGATCGGCCTGAGCGTCATCGCGGTGGCGCTGATCGCCCTGCCGCTAGCCAAGATTCTCGGCCTCCTGCCGACCAAGGGGCCGGCCCTCTACGCCATCCTGATCGTCAACGGCTTTCTGATCGCCGGACTGATCATCGGCACGATCACGATCGCCTTCCAGGCGATGATGGCGGACGCGGCCGACGCCCACGAGCATCAGTTCGGCACCCGCCAGGAGGGGCTCTACTACGCCGGCCTGAACTTCGCGGTGAAGGCGGCCGGCGGCTTGGGGACGCTGATGGCCGGAGTCGGGTTGGACATCATCCACTTCCCGGTCAATCTCGCCTCCCATCCCGGCGGCGTCATTCCAGCTGAAACCGTGCGAAACCTCGGGCTCATCTACGGGATTATCGGGGCGGGCATGATGGGCCTCGCCACCGTTATCTTCGCCTTCTATCGGCTTGATCGCGGCGAGCATGCCCGGATTCAGGCGGACCTGGAGGACCGGCGCAAGGCGGCGGCGCAAATCCCCGTGGCTTGACCGTGTCCGCGTGCCCCTGCCCCACCTGACCCTGTCACTTGGCGCCAAGGCCCGATCGAGATGGATTTAGGCCGTTGATCGCAAGCATTGGCCTTGGTCCTATGCCTACCTTGGGCAAAGCCCGGCTGAACGGACCAAGCCATTGCCCCTCAGGCCTCCATCGGATATTCCCCTCGGCGCTGGCGTCGACCGCCGCCGGTTGGTGCTAGCCTCGGCGTCCTTGCTCGCCTTCGCATCGTCCAGGCCGGCCCTGGCCGCCCGAGAGCCCCTTCCCGCGCCGCCCGTCACGCCAAAGATCCCGGTCACGATCACTCAGCTCGGCCGGGTGCGCGTCGACGACTACGCCTGGCTGCACCAGCCGAACTGGTTCACCTCGCTCACCAATCCGTCTTCGCTGAACCCGGCCATCCGTCGGCATCTGAATGAGGAGAACGCCTACTGCGACGCCGTGCTCGCGCCGACCCTGCCGCTGCAGGCCGAACTCGCGCGGGAGATCGCCGCGCGCAGTACGGACGCCGGCGGCGATCCGCCGAGCCCAGACGGTCCATGGCTCTACTGGTCGGAGGTGAGACCCGGCGCCAACCATCCAGCCTTCCTGCGCAGGCCACGCGCCGGCGGACCGGACCAGACGCTGGCGGACTTCGACGTCCTGGCCGAGGGGCATGGCTACTATCGCATCTCCAACATCCGCGCGCCGATGCACAGCCCGGATCACAACCTGTTCGCCTGGGCCGTGGATGAGACCGGCGACGAGCATTTCCGACTCTATGTGAAGGACCTGACGACCGGCGTGGTCGCGCCGGCGATCGAGCGCTGTTTCGGCGACTTCGCCATTTCGCCCGACTCGCAATGGGTCTTCTGGGTCTATCGCAATGACCAGAGCCGGCCCACCAAGGTGTTCCGCAGGCCGGCGCGAGGTGGCGCGGATGTCCTGGTCTATGAGGAGAAAGACCCGGCCTACTTTCTAACCGTAAGACGCGCGGCATCGAACGGCTGCCTGTTCGTCACCGCCTTCAACGCCGACTGTTCGGAGACCCGTATCGTTACCGGCGGCGATCCGACCGCGCCGCCTCGGCTGGCCGAGCCTCGCACACCTGGCCTGCTCTACGACCTGGAGCACTGGAGCGACCATTTCGTGGTTCGCACCAACGCGGACGGCGCAACGGATTTCAAGCTGATGACGGCGCCGCTGGACGCGCCGTCTCGCCAGTCCTGGCGCGATTGGAAGCCGGCCGCGCCTGGGCGTTTCATCGCCGAGGTCCGGGCCTTCCAGAACTATTTCGCCCGCCTCGAATGGATCGACGCCAAGCCGATGCTGATGGTGTCCGCCCGGAACGGCGGGCCGGATCGCGCCGTGGCGGTGGACGAGCCGGCCTATGCCCTGCAGCTCGACCCCGAGGCCGAGTACGCCAGCGACGAGGTCCGCTACAGCTATCAATCCCCCCGCACGCCCAAACATTGGGTCGCCTATAGCTGCGCGACCGGCGCCGAGCGGATTCTGCAAAGCCAGACGGTCAGCAACTTCGACCGCGACCGCTACGAGGTCCTCAGGCTGGACGCGCCGTCAGCCGATGGCGTGCTGGTCCCGCTCACCCTGCTGCGCCGACGCGGCCGGGCGCGGCCAGGGCCGGCGATCCTGTTCGGCTACGGCGCCTATGGCGACTCGATGCTGGACGACTTCTCGCCCGCCAACCTGTCGCTGGCCGACCGGGGCTTCGTGGTCGCCAAGGCGCACACGCGCGGCGGCGGCGAGCGGGGCCGCAGCTGGTTCGAGGCCTCGCTGAAGCTGAAGAAGAAGGCGACCATCGCCGACTTCATCGCCTGCGCCGATCATCTGGTCCGCCAAGGCCTGGCCGCGCCGGGCAAGATCGTCGCCCACAGCTTCTCAGCCGGCGGCATCCTGATCGGCGGCGCGCTGAACGCCCGACCAGAGATATGGGCCGGGGCGGTGGCCGAGGTGCCGTTCGTGGACGTGCTCAACACCCTGCACGACGAGACCAATCCGCTGGTCTTCTCGTCCTTCCCGATCTGGGGCGACCCCGCCAAGCCGGAGGTATTCGACTACATCGCCAGCTATTCGCCCTACGAGAACGTCCACGCGGCGCCCTATCCGGCCGTGCTCGCCAGCGCCGGCCTGCTGGACGACCGGCTGGGCTATTGGGAGGCGGCCAAATGGGTCGCGCGGTTGCGGGAAAAGACCACCAGTGGCCGGCCGATCCTGCTGCATACCGACATGGCGGGTGGCCACCAGGGCGCCGACAGCCGCGCCGAGGTTGTCGCCCGCACCGCCCGCTATCAGGCCTTCGCCATCCGCGCCGTGTCCGGGGTTTGGGACGGGGCGGTCAAGCCTAACGCCGTCACACCCTGACCGTCATGGCCGGCCTTGTGCCGGCCACCCATGGCTGGGGCCCAGGCGCAAACCTCGGCCATCGAGAAGCGGGCGGATGGATCGCCGGCACAAGGCCGGCATTGACCTTAAGGAGAACCGGGACCTGTTAGGCCTTCGCAGCCCGCCGCGCCTTGCGTTGCGCCACCCTCGGGCCGCGCTTCTTCCACCAGACGATCAAGCCGGTCACCGACATCTCGACGATGGCCACGCCCAGAAGCATCACCAGCCAGCGAGTCGTCAGGCCGAACACCTGGCCGCTGTGCAGGGGGTAAAGGCTGCGCTCCAGCTTGCGGCCACCGCTGTCGGCGTAGGGGCTGTCGATATAGACCAGCCGGCCGGTGTGATCGTTGACGTAATAGGTCACCGGGCCGAAGCCGGAATATTCCATCCGTCCGCTGTGGGTGAAGGCGACGCCAAACAGGTCGTGGGCCTTATCGAAGGTGACTGACGCTGGGATCAGCTTCACCCCGTCGTGGCGAGCGGCGGCGATCGCCGCATCGGCGGCGGCGGTATAGCTGAGCGCCTGCCCGACCGGGGCTTGCGAGACGGGACGATCCCAGGGCGACGGCTTTGGCGGCGAGAGCGCCATGACCATGGGGTCGATAGCCTCGGAATAGAAGTTCAGCCCCACCGAGGTCAGCGACAGGATCAGCACGCCCACAAACACCCAGAGCCCGCTGGCCCGATGCAGATCGAGCAGCACCTTGGGTAGTTTGGCCTTGAAGTTGACCTTCCAGATCGGCGTCCAACGCTTCCAGAACGGCCCGGCGGTGGGAAGGGTCAGGTAGAAGCCCACCAGATTCTCGATCGCCCAGGCGGCGGCGATCAGCCCCATGAACCACCGGCCGAGATCGCCGGCCAGCAGGGTGTAGTGCAGGAAGTAGATTCCGCGCATCAGATGCTGACGATCCCAGCCTGCATGGTCCTCGCGGGTTCCCAGGATGGCGTCAGTGACCGGGTCGACGAAGATGTCTTTGACGTCCCGCCCCGGCGGACCTTGCCGGGCCTCGACCTGCATCACCGCCGACTCGCCGGCCTGCAGCTGCAGCGGCGCGGCGGTCACCTCGATGTCGGGATAGGCCAGCATCACCCGATGCACCAACTCGGTGGCGTCGATGGGCGCGCCGGTTGACGGCGCCTGGTAAAGGTCGGGGTTCAGGACCTGGTCCAGGCCGACGCGAAACACCAGAAGACAGCCGGTGACCGCCGCGAGCGTCAGGAAGGCGAGGACGGTGAGACCGACGTAGCGATGAACCTGTACCCACAGGTAGTGAATATTGGGGGTTGTCATCGCGCGGCCTGTTCCACGGATAACGCTCTTAGCGCCATTGCCGGTTGGGCCAAAGGCTATTGAGATCGGGCCAGCGCCCCAGGACTCAGCAGGCCTCAGTCTGCCAAACCCGAGGCCAGGTAAGCGGTTGGGGCCACGCCGAACGCGCGCCGAAACATGGCGGTAAAAGCGCTCGGGCTGGAGTAGCCGACGTCGTAGGCGACGCTGGTCACCGACTGGCCGGCCGCCAGCAGCGACAAGGCGTCCATCAATCGCACGTTCTGACGCCAGACGGCGAAACTGACGCCGGTCTCACGCCGGAAGATTCGGGTGAAGGTGCGCCGGCCCATGCCGGCGGCGCTGGCCCAGGCGTCGAGATCATCGTGGGCGGAAGGGTCTTTCAGGATGGTGGCGCAGACCCGCGCCAGCCTGGGATGACGCGGCATCGGCGCGGAGATGGAGGCGGCGTTGGCCCGGCCGAGCTCGTCGAGCAGCAGGGCCATGACCCGTCCGTCGCGGCTGTCGGGTTCATAATCGACCGCAAGATGGCTGGCCTCGACGATCAGCTCGCTCATCAGCGACGAGACCTGCACCACCTGGCAGGCGTCGGGCAGGCCGGCCGCGGCGTCGTGGCTGACATAGAGTATGCTGGCGTCGACGTCGCCCTTGCAGGCCACCTCATGTTCGACGCCGGCCGGGAGCCACATGGCCTTGCCGGCGGGGATGATGAAGCTGGCCTCCACCGTGGTCACCGTGGTCACCCCGGTCGCCGGAAAAGTAAGCTGCGCGCGCGCGTGGCTGTGTCTTGGATCGACGAACCCAGACGGGTATTGCGTCGCGAGCCCGGCGATAGGGCGCGGCACGTTCTGATAGTCTATGCCCCGGGTGCTCTGCCCCATATGGCCCATCCACGACATCGGCGGTCCCGCCAACGACAGCGGGGAGTCGATAACCCGTTTAGCACGAAACCTTAAGGGCGACGGAGTCCAGTGCGGTTGCGGCCAAACGCCCACATTTGACCTGAACTGCCCACGCATAACGAGCCCGATGTTGTTCAATTACGCAGCTTTAGTCCGGTGACCGCTTTGGACCCCATCGATCACCTTGACGACGATCTAGACGCCGACATCCGCCGGTTTGTGGCCGAGACCTCCGCCGCCTACGCCGCCGGCGGCCCGTTCGAGCGGCTCTCTTTCCCCGAACAGCGACAACTTGCGGAGATCGTACGGACGCCCTGGCGGCAGGGGGGTCCGATCATGGCCCGCACCGAGACCCTCGTCGTCGATACGCCGCACGGCCCGGTCAAGGTGCGGCTGCACGATCCGTCGCCCCGCGCGCCGAAGCCCGCGATGGTCTATCTGCACGGCGGCGGCTGGACCCTGTTCAGCCTGGACACCCACGATCGGGTCATGCGGGAATACGCCGCCGCGGCCAATGTCGTGGTCGTCGGCATCGATTATTCGCTTTCGCCGGAAGCCAAATTCCCTGTCGCGTTGGAGCAGGTCGAGGCGGTGATCGCCTGGCTTCGCGGCATAGCCGCCGACTATAGGATCGACGCGGACCACATCGCCATCGGCGGTGATTCCGCTGGCGCCTGTCTGTCGTTCGCCACGGCGCTGAAGCTGCGCGACCAAGGCGAGGGCGGCCTGATCAAGGCGCTGCTGGCCATCTACCCCGTGTTCGACACCCGCGTCTCCGACGAGGCCGCGCGCCGGTATGGCGGCGCCCGATATATGTTGAGCGCCGCCGAACTGCGCGGATTCTGGAGCAACTATCTCGGAACGCCGGCCGACGCAGACAATCCGCTCGCCCGGCCGATGCTGGCGGACCTGGCCGGCCTGCCGCCCACCTGCCTGACCATCGCCGAATGCGACATCCTGGCGGAACAAGGACGGGCGATGGCGGACCGGTTGCGCGCCGCCGGCGTCGAGGTCCGGTCGGATGTGTACGCCGGCGCCACCCACAGCTTTCTGGAGGCCGTCTCCATCGCCCCTATCGCCCGTAAAGCCATCGACGACGGCGCGGCCTGGTTGCGAGATACGCTGGCTTAGAGCGCGGCGGATTGGATTGCTCACCGAGCGGCCGGCGTCTCGCTCCAAACTCGAAGAGCGGTAGAACCCTCGACGCCAGGGCCGTGGCCTTTATCCCACAACCGGTCAGGTTTTTGAGAATTGCTCGCAACTGAATTGCAATTGCGATTAAGTCGCAATAACACAGACCAACGATCGGCGATTTGGCCGACGCCGCTTCTGTGACATTTCCGCGACGCCGTCGCCCGGAAGGTCCGGAGGTGGCCTGATCTCGACGGCATTAGGCCCTACTGCATGCGCGAAGGGCCGCGGTTCGAGTCAGCGTGAATTCAATGCTGGCCACCCGGCCGATCGGAATCAGGGGCGTTCCATGACCAAGACCATCGAGACGCGTGGCTTCAGGCCGCTCGCCAAGACCAAGCTGTTCTGCGCGGGCGCCGTGATCGCTATGGTGGCGGGCGGCGCCTTCGCCGCCTCTGCCCAGTCTGCAGACACCTCGACCAGCGTCGGCGAACTGGTGATCACGGCCCCGCACTATGTGCCTCAGAAGGAAACCGCCGCCACCAAGATGGAAACGGCGCTGATCGAGACGCCGCAGTCGGTGACCGTGATCAGCCGTGACCAGATCGACCTGCTGGACTGGCAGAACATCAGCCAGGCGGTCCGCTACACCGCAGGCATCGTCGGCGAAAACTATGGCTCCGACACCCGCTACGACTGGCTGACCCTGCGTGGCTTCGCGCCGGTGGAATATATCGACGGCCTGCAGGCCCCGGTCGGCTCGGTGTCCACCAGCGGTTTCGACCTCTACGGCGCCCAGGAAGTCGATATCCTCAAAGGCCCCTCCTCGGTGCTCTACGGCCTTGCGCCTCCCGGCGGCATCGTCGATGTCACCACCCGCCGGCCTGACGATAAGTTCGGCGGCTCGGCTGAGGTCGATTACGGCAGCTACGGCAATTGGGAAGTGGCCGGCGACGTCACCGGCGCGGTGAACGACCTGGTCAGCCTGCGCCTGACCACCATGAACCGCACGGGCGGCACGCAAGCGGACGGCGTCAATGACGAGCGCTTCTACATCGCCCCCGCCGCCACCTTCCACATCGACCCCAAGACCGACCTGACCCTGCTGAGCTACTATCAGTGGGACAATGACAAGGGCGACGGCGTCGGCTTCCTGCCGGCCGCGGGCGTCTATTCGAACAATCCGGCGATCGGCAAGCTGTCGCCCAACTTCAACGCCGGCGACTATGGCTACGACGACTTCGCGCGCCGCCAGTACGGCGTCGGCTATGACTTCAAACACGACTTCGGCGGCGACCTGAAGCTCGAACAGAACCTGAAATATTTCGACGATGTCACCCGGCAGAACGACATCTATGGCGCGGGCCTGGCGACCACGACCACTGACGCTCCCGGCCTCTACCCCTATCTGAATCCGCTGACCGGCGTTCAGGAGACCTCGGGCGGCGCGCCGCTCTATTCCGACTACACCACGCTGAACCGCAACAGCTTCCCGTTCAAGGAAGCGATCAGCTCCTTCAACGTCGACACCCGACTAACCGACAAGTTTGACACCGGTCCGGTGACCCAGACCGTCCTCGTCGGCTTCGACTATCGTCACTACATCCTGGAATCGGCCTTCGGCTTCGCCTCCGCGACGCCGCTCGACCTTGCGGCGCCGAACCACAACCTGACGGGGATCGTCTCGCCGCCTTACGCCTACACCGACTCTGACGTGAATCAGGATCAGATGGGGCTCTATGGCCAGGACCAGATCAAATACGGCCACTGGGTGCTGACCCTCGGCGCCCGGCAGGACTGGCTCGACGAGACGTCCGCGGGCCAGAAGATCGACGACTCCGCCTTCACCTACCGGGCGGGCCTGAACTACGTCTTCTCGTCGGGTCTGGCGCCCTACATCGCCTATGCGACCTCGTTCCAGCCGACGGCCGGCACGACAGCGACCGGCGCGGCCTTCGTGCCGACGACCGGCGATCAGGTGGAAGCCGGCTTGAAGTTCGAGCCGAAATTCGTCCCGCACTACGTCAAGATCTTCGCGAGCGCGGCGGTCTATGATCTGCATCAGCACAATGTGGTTGAGGCAGATCCCACGACGACCGACCCATCCGCGCAAGCTCAGCTTGGCGCGGTCGAGGTCAAGGGCATCGAGCTGGAAGCCGTGGCCCGCATCTATGAGCGGTTCACCCTCAACGCCTCCTACGCCCACACTGACTCCAGGGTCACGGATCCGGGCGCGCCCGTCACCCAGCTGACCCTGACGCCAAAGGACCAGGCCTCGCTGTTCGCCGACTACACCTTCCAGGATGGTCCGGTGGCCGGCCTGGGCGGCGGCGCGGGCGTCCGCTACATCGGATCGAACTACGGCGACACCGCCAATCAGTGGAAGGACCCGTCCTACACCCTGGTCGACGCCGTCCTGCACTACGACTTCGACAAGTGGTCGCTGAAGGTGGCGGCGAGCAACCTGCTCGACCACATCTACATCGCCCAGTGCAGCTCCGAGAGCGACTGCTTCTATGGTCTGCGCCGCAATGTGACCGCGACCCTGTCGCGGAAGTTCTAGGCAAGGGCGGCGGACGATCCATCATGACGACCGCCGCAAACCGCTATCCTCCGGCGACGGCTTCGGCTGTCGCCGACTTGGTTCTCCACCAGCCTCTGGCCTGGCTCGTGAGCCAGGACGCGGACGGGACTTTAGTGGGCAGGACTGGGGCGACGCCCCTGCCCCTGCGCGCCGAAACCGACGCCGAGGGCCGCGTCACCTCCCTGATCGGCCACTTCGCTCGACGAAACCCGCAAGTCGAAGCGCTGCGCGCCAACCCGCGTGCACAGGTGCTGTTCTTGGGTCCGCACGCCTATGTCTCGCCATCCTGGCTGGCCGACCGCACCCAGGCGCCGAGCTGGAACTACGGCTCGGCCGCCTTCGACGTCGAGATCGCGTTCGACGAGGACCCGGTCTTTACCCGGCACGTGCTGGACGACCTGATCGGCGCCATGGAGGCCGGCCGCGCGCGGGCCTGGTCGATCGCCGAAATGGGCGAGCGGTATGAGCGCATCCTGCGCGGCATCGTCGCCTTCCGCGCGACCGTGGTGCGCGAGCAGGCCGCGTTCAAACTTGGCCAGGACGAGCGGGACGACGTCTATGCCGACATCCTGGCCGGCCTGGAGGCCGACGGCGAAACTGAAGTCGCCGCGCTGATGCGCGTGCATAACCCGGGGCGGTAATTCCCGTTTTCGCACTTCTCGTCGTCATCACCGGGCTTGTCCCGGTGACCCATTCTTCCGCGCCGCTTGCGATTGGGGTTAGCGCCCAGCCTGACCGTGGATGGCCGGCACAAGGCCGGCCAAGACGAACTTATTGGGGTGGGACACTCTAGCGGCGCGCACCGCGCGTCCCTCTAAAACGTCAGTACGATCTTGCCGAAATGCTCGCCGCCCTGCATGGCGGTGAAGGCGGCGCGGGCTTCGGTCCAGGGGTAGACCTTGTCCACCACGGGATGGATCTGGTGCAGCTCGAGCGCCCGGCACATGGCCTCGAACATCTCGCGCGAGCCCACCGACAGCC
>Ga0302314_10001490_pt1 | contig 43883 bp, 43 predicted proteins | sample III_Palsa_N2_3_FD_200533 | JGI IMG/M metagenome (GOLD analysis project Ga0302314, IMG submission 200533) | Peat permafrost microbial communities from Stordalen Mire near Abisko, Sweden - III_Palsa_N2_3 | ecosystem: Environmental > Terrestrial > Soil > Palsa > Peat permafrost | place: Sweden... | reverse complement strand
TCCCCAGCCTGCCCAGCGGCAGTTCCGTCCAAGTGGCTTCGCTATTTCACGGCGTCGATACGGCCGGATTGACTGTCAGCCAATATATGATCCAGACGCTAGGTGACGGGACCCTCCAATTGAATGGCGCGACCAATCTTGCCACTGCGGCCCAGCAAGCGGCCGGAGAGGTGGTGGTGTCGGCGGCCGACCTGCCAAAACTGCTCCTGACCGGCGGAGCGTCGGCGGGAAGTCTCGAGCTTCTGGTTTCCGGAACGGATGGGAGCGGCTGGAGCATCCCCACCGACATATCCGTGACTGTGGACACCGCGCCCATCGACGTAGTCCCCTCAATCGTCACCATCATATCGAGCGCCGTACCTATTGCGGGGCTGTTCAAGCTGATCGGTCCGGACGCCAACGCCAACGGACTGCTTTATGAAATTTCGGTCGCCGCCGGGTACGGACAAATCAATCTGAATGGCGCAACCAATCTGGATGCCAATGACGGCATCGGAGACCTCTACCAGGTCAAGGTTTCCGCGGCCGATCTCGCCAAGCTGACCTATATGCCGCTCTATCCGGTAGGCGTGCTGAGCGTCAAGGTTTATGACGGCGACTCCACCAGCAGCCTCGCCCAGATTCCGATAGAAATCGGGTATAGCACCTCGTCCATCATTAACGACTTCGATAATGGCTACGCTAAGGGCGAAAATGCGGTGGCGGATAGCGCAGCCAATGTGTTCGCCAATCTTGACCAGCTTGAGCAGATGATGCCCTGCTGGGATTTGCTCGGCATCGCCCTGACCGACAGCTCGATCCCAACCGAGACCATCACCAGCACACAGCTGTCCAATGACCGCGGCGTTCTGTCGATCATCGAGTCCAAGCTGGTGCTCGACGTCACCGCAACTGGCAGTGAGACCTCGATCCAGGGCATGTCCAATCTCGCCACCGTGGTGGTGTATAGCGGCACGGCTAACTCCTACACGCTGACCGAGCCCGGCAACGGGGTGGTGGATGTGGGGAACACAGCGCTCAACGACGTGGTGGCGCTGCAATTCTCCGATCATGAGTTGATCGTCGCCAGCAGTACGCCGGTGTCAGGCGAGGCGGTTTCCTCGGCGCAGATAACTAATCTCTACGCTGCCGTCTTCGCCCGTGAGCCGGACGTCGCCGGCCTCAATTTTTATGAGCAATACGCCGCCGCCAACCCGACCGTCGGCATCGTTACCTATGCCGGGTATTTTCTGGCCTCGTCGGAATACACCAGCAACACCGCGCACAATTACGCCCAAACCACGGCCGGCGAGACGCAGTTCATCACCGACATCTACAACAATCTGCTGAAGCGCGCGCCGGAAGCCGGCGCAGTCGATTACTATCTGACCAATGTGATCGACCCGGCGCTCAAGGGCCTGACCGCCGGCACCGCCGCCTACACCGCCGCCGATGCGCAGGCCCACGCGACCGTCCTGGCCTATTTCAGCCAATCCGCCGAATTCCTCTCCGACGTACAGGTCACCGCCACCCATCCGGCGGACACGACGCACTGGCTGGTTTTAACCTAGCCCGTCGCCACGCCACTAATCGGCTGCGGCATCGAGGCTTCAGCTTGCGCCAATTCCTCCAGGCGGATAAGCCGCAGGGCTTTCCGCCCCGCGGCTTGTCCGACTAGAACTTGTTGTTGCGCGGGAAGCCGACCGGCGGCGTCCGTCCGACAGTGGCGCGCTTGCCGAGCCACAGGATCAGATTGGTCTCGGTGCGGGTCTTGTCGCCCAGCGACCAGGTCAGGCCATCGGCCAGCGTGAACAGCTTGATGTCCGAAACCCCGCCGTCGCGGTATTTCTGCAGGATCACGCCGCGGCCGCGGGTCATCTCGGGGATTTCCTCGAGCTTGAACAGCAGAAGCTTCCTGTTCCGCCCCATGACCGCCACCGCGTCCTGGGTCGCGATCGGCAGGCAGAAGGCCGCGTTTTCGCCATCGCCGAGATTGAGGATCTGCTTGCCGGTGCGGGTCTGGGCCAGCACCTCCTCACTCTTGACCAGGAAACCCTTGCCGCCCGAGGACGCCACCAGCAGCCGCATATTGGGCCGGTAGATCGACAGAATCACGATCTCGGCGTCGTTCGGCAGATCGATCATCAGGCGCAGCGGTTCGCCATGGCCGCGGCCACGCGGCAGCTTGTCGCCGCCGATGGTGTAGAAACGTCCATTGCTGGCGAACAGCAGGATCTTGTCCGTCGTCGAGCAGCGCAGGATTGTCCTGAGCTGGTCGCCTTCCTTGAACTTGAAATCGTCCGGCGTATCGGCGTGGCCCTTCACCGCGCGGATCCAGCCCTTCTCGGACAGAATGACGGTGATGTCCTCCTTCTCGATGAAGGCCTCGATCGGCACCACCATGCCCTCGGGCGCCTCGGTCAGGGTGGTGCGGCGGCGGCCCAGCGCGTCGTCCTTGCCGAACTCGGCATTGATCGCCTTGACCTGTTTGGCGATCGTCTTCCAACGCGCCTTCTCGTCCGACAGCAGGGTCTTGAGCCCCGCCAGCTCGGCCGACAGCTTGTCATGCTCGCCCTTGATCTCGAATTCCTCAAGGCGGCGCAAGCTGCGCAGGCGCATATTGAGGATCGCCTCGGCCTGATTGTCGGTCAGGCCGAACCGCGCCATCAATTTCGGCTTCGGCTCATCCTCGTGACGGATGATGGCGATCACCTCGTCGAGATTGAGATAGGCGATCAGATAGCCGTCCAGCACTTCGAGGCGCGCCTCGATCTTGCCCTGGCGATAGCGCGAACGCCGCTGCAGCACTTCATGACGATGATCGAGGAAGGCCTGGAGAACCTCCTTGAGATTCATCACCCGCGGCACCGAATGGGCGTCGAGCAGGTTCATGTTGAGCGGGATGCGGATCTCCAGGTCGGTCTGGCGGAACAGCTGCTCCATCACCATCTCGGCGTCGATCGAGCGGTTCTTCGGCTCCAGCACCACACGGACATTTTCCGCCGATTCATCACGAATGTCGGCCAGCAGCGGGAGTTTTTTGGCCTCCATCAGCTCGGCGATCTTCTCGATCAGCTTCGACTTCTGGATGCCGTAGGGAATCTCGGTGACGATGATCTGGTAGAGGCCGTGACTGAGTTTTTCCAGCTCCCACCGCGCCCGCAGGCGAAAGCCGCCGCGCCCGGTACGGTAGGATTCGGCGATCGAGGCGGCACTTTCCACCATTATGCCGCCGGTCGGGAGATCCGGACCCTTGATATGCACCAGCAGCGCGTCGATGGCGCAGTCGGGCTGGTCGATCAGATGCAGCAGCGCGCCGCAGATCTCGCCGACATTGTGCGGCGGAATGCTGGTCGCCATGCCGACCGCGATGCCCGAGGCGCCGTTGGCCAGCAGGTTCGGGAAGGCCGCCGGCATCACGATCGGCTCTTCCTCGGTACCGTCATAGGTCGGGCGGAAATCGACCGAGTCCTCGTCCAGCCCGTCCATCAGGGCGGCGGCCACCGCCGTCAGGCGGGCCTCGGTGTATCGCATGGCCGCGGCGTTATCGCCGTCGATATTGCCGAAATTGCCCTGCCCCTCGACCAGCGGATAGCGCACGGCGAAATCCTGGGCCAGGCGCACCATGGCGTCATAGACCGAGCTGTCGCCATGCGGATGGTATTTACCGATCACGTCGCCGACCACGCGGGCGCATTTCTTGAAGCCGGAAGTGGGGTCCAGCTTCAATTGCCGCATGGCGAACAGCAGCCGGCGGTGCACCGGCTTCAGCCCGTCGCGCACATCGGGCAGCGAGCGGGAAACGATGGTGGACATGGCGTAGGCGAGATAGCGCTCGCCCAGCGCATCGGATAAAGGCGTATCCCTTACCTGATCGGTAAGGACTGCGTCGGTCATGACAGGTGTTTTCCCCAAAAATACCGACCCTAATAGATCACGCCCGCAGGCGGTCCACAAGCCGGGAGCGCGCCGCCGGCAAGGCTTTTCCCTGTGGCGCCAGAGCATGGCGTTCCAGGAAAAAGCCGGTCAGATCCAGGGCCTGCGCCACCTCGGCGCGGTCGTGCGAAATGCCCTCCCGCAGGAAGGCCGGCAAGGTCAGAAGGCGCTCGCGATAGGCCTCGCCGGCGCCGCGGCTGACCGCCCGGCCGCTCTTGGGCGAGACATAGATCAGATCATCCGTAGCTCCCGTCGCGGCGCAGACCGACAGATCCAGCCTGAAACCGAGCTCGCCCAGCAAGCCTAATTCCCAATGAGCATAGAGACTTGGCCAATGCTCCTCGCCAAGACCCTCAAGAAAAGCGAGCAAGCCGGCATAAATGGCGGAGTGCGGCTCGCGATCGGGCAAACAGGCTTCGGCGATGGCGCACACCGCGCTGATCCCGCCCAGGCGCCCGGCATCGTCGAGCCAGCGCGCCGCGTAGGACCGGCGCGCCTCGCCGGTCACCCCGCCGAGATGTTCGGACAGCCGGGCCTGCCATTTGATCTCGAACAGGGTGCCGGTCTGCCAGGCGGGACGGTGCTTTTTCGATTGCCCGCCCTGCACCAGACCGGCATGGCGCCCATGCTCGCGGGTCAGCAGGGTGACCAGCAGCCCGGTCTCGCCATGCGCCCGGGCCGACAGGAGAATTGCATCATCGATCCACTGCATTAAATTTCTTTAACAGAATGGGGTTACGATCCCCTTCACAAATCCACGCAAATTTAATAAAAAGCGGCTGCATTTTCCGTGCACTTTTCCAATCAGTCCTCATTTACGGATATCGACTGGCGTCATAAAGCCGCTAGATGACGGCTTAAAAAAGCGCACGCAAGTAAGAACAAGGAAAATTGGCAATGGTCGAGGCACGTGTAACGCTACCGCCGATCCGGGGACGCATCCTCATCGTCCACGAGATCATGTATATCCGGCATCAGATCCGTCAGATCCTGCTGGGCGCGGGCGTTCGCGACATCGTCGAGCCCGAGCCCGGCGGCGACGCCTACGTCACCCTGCGCAAGAACCCCGAGGGGTTCGCGCTGGTGATCGACGATTTCGACATCAATCCCTCGGGCCAGTATCTGCTGAAGATGCTGCGCAACGATCCCGGCACGCCCGCCGTGCTGAAGAAAATTCCCTTCATCATGCTGCTGTCCAACGCCGATCCGGCCACCGTCAGCGACGTGATGAATTCCGGCGCTTCGGGCATCCTCCTCAAGCCCTTCAACGGCATCACGCTGCTGAAGACGGTGAAGCGCGTCCTGGATAAGGCGGTCTGAGGAGCGGCGAATTGCGGGACTTCTCCGCGAAGGCCGGCATATCCAGTCTCTATCCGGGGTCGTGACTTAGCCGTTGTTCTTATTGTTGTCGAGCAGGCTACGGACAGTGCGTTCGTTCTCGTTGTTTTCTTCTTCCTCGGCATAGGCGGCGAATTGCGTCTGCGCCTGCGCCGTCTTCCCATTCACCGCGGCGGCGGCGACATTTGCGCCGGTCAGGGCCGCGGCGGAACTGCTGGCGGCCAATGCGCTCGACTGGTTGACCTGAGCCGCCGCAGTCAATGCGGTCTGAGCGGCGGCGAATTTGGACTGGGTCGACGTGATCTGGTTGAGCGCTGTCTGGATCTGATTAATCGAGCTCTGAATCTCCGAGGCGGAACTCCAGCTGGAAGCGCTCACATTGGCGACGCCCAGCGCGCTCGCGCTGGAGGGCGCCGCGGCCAAGGTCAGTTGCCCGCCCTCGGTGGTGGTGTTGACGGTCATCGATTTGGCGCCGCTGCCCACCAGATTGAGGCCATTGATCGTCGAATTATTCACGAAGCCTTGAGTCTGATCGATCAGCGAATTGAATTGCTGGGCCAGCGTTCCCTTGACCGAGTCCGGCGCCGACAGGGCCTGGGAGGCTGTCGCGAGCGCCTGAGTCAGATTGGCCGCGACACTCGTTAGCGCCTGACCGGAGGTGGACAGAACATTGCCCGCCAGGGCGATATTCTGCTGCACGACCGGCAAGGTCTGGCTTTCGGTCTCGAACGGGGTCGCCAAAGCCTTGGCGATCGAGGATTGAGTGCTGCCGCTCGCCAATTCCGTCAGCACGCCGGCCTGCTTGGCCTGCTGCCGGTTGAGGGTGTTCGTCAAACCGGTCGCCGAGGCGATCTGATCCACTGTCGACATTCTCATCTCCGCTCAGCGGTTGGAAAGGTGCTCAACCGCTGATACGAAGGCCGAGCGTCAATCAGGCGTCGTATTCGAGCCCGAGATCGTTATAGCGCTGGCGGTCGTCCGGCCAGTCCTCGCGCACCTTGACGAACAGGAACAGATGAACCTGGCGCTCCAGCAGCTTTTCCAGTTCCTGGCGGGCCGCGGCGCCGATCGCCTTGATCTGCGCGCCGCCCTTGCCCAGCACGATGGCCTTCTGCCCGTCACGACGGACATAGATCACCTGGTCGATGCGGACGGAACCGTCGTCGCGCTCTTCCCACTTCTCGCCTTCGACCAGGACGGCATAGGGCAGTTCCTGATGCAGGCGGTTGAACAGCTGCTCTCGGGTGATCTCCGACGCCAGCATCAATTGCGGCATGTCGGACACCTCGTCCTCGGGGAAATGCCACGGGCCTTCCGGCAGCGCCTTGGCGCAGAACCGCAAAAGATCGTCGGTGCCGTCGCCCTTCTCGGCGCTGATCATGAAGACATCGTCGATGATGCCGCTCTCATTGAGCTTGGCGGTCAGGCCCAGCAATTGATCCCGCTTGACCAGATCGATCTTGTTGAGGACCAGGATGGCGCGGCGGCCGCCTTCCTTCAGCGAGGCGAGGATGGCCGTGACGTCCTCGTCCATGCCTTTTTTGGCGTCCACCACCAAGGCCACCAGATCGGCGTCGGACGCGCCGCTCCAGGCGGCGCGGACCATGGCGCGTTCGAGACGGAGTTTGGGTTTAAAGATGCCCGGCGTGTCGATGAAGATCACCTGGGCCCCCTCTTCCTCGACCAGCGCGATGCCGAGCACGCGGGTGCGCGTGGTCTGCACCTTGGGCGAGACGATGGACACCTTGGTGCCGACCAGGCGATTGACCAGGGTCGATTTGCCCGCGTTGGGCGCCCCGACGATGGCGACGAATCCGCAGCGCCGCTGTTCCATCATTTGTTTAACTGCTCCAGAAGATTGGTCGCCGCGGCTTGTTCCGCCGTGCGCTTGGACGGACCGCGGCCGGAGGCCTTGGCGGTGCCGTCGATTTCGACGCCGATCAGGAAATCGGGATTATGCGGCGGTCCTTCGACCGCCAGGGTGGAATAGACCGGCAGGCCCAGCGCGCGGGCCTGGGCCCATTCCTGCAGGGCCGTCTTGGCGTCTTTCGGGGGCGCGGCCATCTCGGCCATCAGCGGCGTCCACAGGCGGTTGATCAGCGCCGCCACCGGCGCCAGGCCGCCATCGGCATACATCGCGCCCAGCACGGCCTCGCACGCATCGGCCAACGTGCCCATATTGTTGCGCCCGCCGGTCTCCTCCTCGCTGCGCGACAGGGACAAGGCGGGGCCGAGATTGATCTGCTGCGCGATGCGGGCCAGCGATTCGCGGCGCACGAGCGCGGCGTGCCTGCGTGCCAACGCGCCCTCATTCTCGCCGGGGAAACGGTTATAGAGCATCTCGGCCACCACCAGCCCCAGCACCCGGTCGCCGAGAAACTCCAGGCGTTCATAGGGGCCGCGGCCGGCGCTGCCGTTGCCGGCCTGCAGGCTGGGGTGGGTCAAGGCCTGTTCGAGCAGCTTCGGCTCGTGGAAATTATAGCCGAGCAGGTCGACCAGGCCCGCATGGGCGGCGCGCGGCCGTTTGGGAGGAAGAGGACCGCCCATCATATGATACGGTCAAACAGGCGGCTCCAGCGCAGATCGCTGGGCCACAGCCAGAATTCCCAAGGCTTTCCGGCTTGCGTGGTCGACAGGAAAATGACTTCCGCCCGTCCCACCAGATTTTCCTCCGGCACATACCCGACGCCGCCGGCCTCCGGGGAGACTCGGCTGTCGAGGGAATTGTCGCGATTGTCGCCCATCATGAAGTAGTGGCCGGGCGGCACGACGAAGTCCGCGGTGTTGTCGACCGGAATTTCCGGGCCGGCATCCTCGATGATGATATGGGAAACGCCGTTGGGCAAGGTCTCGATATATTGCAGATGCCGCGTCGTCCCCGTGCGCGGATCGCGATCCACATAATCCTCGACCGCCTGGCGCTTGACCGACGCGCCATTGACGAACAGCACGCGGTGCTCGACGCGGATATGGTCGCCGGGCAAACCGATCACCCGCTTGATGTAGTCGGTGCGGTTGTCGGAGGGCAGCTTGAACACCACCACGTCGCCGCGCGCCGGCTGGCGGGAGAAAATGCGCCCCGAGAACAGAGGCAGGCTGAAGGGCAGCGAATGCCGGCTATAGCCGTAGGAATATTTCGAGACGAACAGATAGTCGCCGACCAGCAGGGTCGGCTGCATCGATTTCGACGGAATGTTGAACGGCTCATAGGCGAAGCTGCGCACCACCAGGGCCAGCAGCACGACCTGGAGCAGCGTGATCAACGTGTCGGAAAAACCACCCGACCTGCGGCGCGAACTGGCCATGCAATTCCTGGGGAGTGAAAAATTTTCGCGATGAAGCCCCAGCGCACCCTCCCTGTCAAGCGCCGGCCCGAAAGTGCATTGATCCAATGCACTCAGCCCGAGCGGCGCTCGAGCCCGCCGAAGCCGGAGGCGAAGATGTCGTATCAAGTCCTGGCGATGTGAACCGTCCGACTGAGTCACAACGCCAGGCCTGTCGGAGGGCGACATAAAAACCCTCTTGCAAATTCGCCGATGTTCTTGTTATGTTCTCTTCAGACAAATGTAGGAGGACAGCATGTTCTATCGCAGCCCGGCCCGTCCCACCGAGTTTCTCGCCAATGTCGGCGGCGCCGTCGCGATCGGCCTCTTCTTCGCCGTGGTCGGCCTCAATGTCGCCAGCGGGTGCGGCCAGTCCGACGGCCAGTGCATCGGCGTCAAGGATTTCGCCCCCTCCCACACGATCCAGGTCGCCTCGCGTTAAACCCTTCCGCAAGGTCCGTGTCATTGAAACTTCATTGTCCCACGGAGTGGATTTAATTCATTAGCTTGCTCCCGAAGGATAAGGTGACAAATCTCCTGGCTTTCGGGGAACGGCCTTGCGCTTAGCTTTGGTGACCGATGCGTGGCATCCGCAGCAAAACGGTGTCGTGCGTGTCTTGGACAGTGTGCTGCGTCTTCTCGAGGCCGATGGCCACGAGATCGACGTTATTTCACCCGAACAATTCACCACCTTTCCCTGCCCTACCTATCCCGAGATTCCGCTGGCGCTCCTGCCCGGCAAAATTCTCGCGAACAAGCTGGAGAGTATCGCCCCCGACGCCATCCATCTGGCCACCGAGGGCCCGCTCGGCTGGTCGGCGCGCAGTTGGTGCCTGAGGAACAAGTTTCCCTTCACCACCGCCTATCATTCGAAATTCCCCGAATATCTGCAGAAGCGCACCGGCGTGCCGCTGTTCATCCCCTATGCCGGCATGCGTCATTTCCATGCCCCCTCGGCCGGCGTGCTGGTGCCCAGCCCCAATGTCTTCACCGAGTTGCAGGATTGGAAGTTCAAGGGCCTGAAACTCTGGTCGCACGGTGTCGATCAATCGGTGTTCAAGCCGGGCCCCAAGACCGCCTTCGAAAGCCTGCCGCGTCCGATCTTCCTCAATGTCGGCCGCGTCACCGTGGACAAGAATCTCGAAGCCTTCCTCGATCTCGATCTGCCCGGCACCAAAGTGGTGGTCGGCAGCGGCCCGCAGCGCGCCGCGCTGATCGCCAAATATCCCGATGCGCATTTCGTCGTGGTTTCCGGCGACGAAGCGTTGGCGGCCTGCTATAACGGCGCCGACGTTTTCGTCTTTCCCAGCAGGACCGACACGTTCGGACTGGTGATGTTGGAGGCTTTGGCCTGCGGCGTGCCGGTGGCCGCCTATCCCGTCACCGGCCCCAAGGATGTGATCGGCGACAGCTCGGCGGGCGTGTTGTCCGAGGATCTTCGGCAGGCCGCGCTCGACGCGATGTCGATCGATCCGAGTAGCTGCGTAAAACGGGCGACCGAATTCCCCTGGTCCACCGTGAAAGACCAATTCGTCGCGAACCTGGCGCCACAAGCCGGGACCTGACCGAACGACGAAACGATCTCTTGAGGTGAAACCTTAAATTATGGTGGACGACCCTTCCGCGGGCCGCATCTCGGTCGCCTTTCAGGCCATCGCTGACATTCATACCGGACAATGCGCCGGCTATGAGGTGCTGGCCCGTCCGGCCGCCCTGTTCGAGCAACCGTTCCACATCGAATCCCTGATCGCCCTCGAGATCGAAGTGCGCAAGGTGGCCGGCCGTCAGGCCGAGCTGCTGCCGACTCTCCCCAACCGCCTGCTGTTCACCAATCTCGATTGTCGGCTGGCCGAGGTTTGCGACGACATCATCGCCGCCAACCAGGAATATCTCGCCCCGCACGCCCGCCAGTTGGTGACGGAGGTGACCTCGTACACCACCAGCCCGGCCGACGCGCAGGCCTGGGTCAACCGCCTGCGCGGCAATCGCGGATTGGTCGCGCTGGACCGCTTTGGCGAGACGCCGCGCGGGATGAGCTTTTTACTTCATTGCGACGTCGATTATCTCAAGATCCCCCGCTCCTACATCGCCGGCGTGGATCGCTTGGCGAGACAGCGCCTAGTGATGTCGCAGCTGGTCGCCACCGCCCACACGCTGGGCATGCAGGTGATCGCCGTCGGCGTCGAGACCGCCGCCGAACTCGAAATCTGCCGCGAGATGGGCTGCGACATGGCCCAGGGCAATTTCATCCAGCCGCCAATGCTCGATCCGACCCAGGCCGGCATCCAGTTCGAGCGGGTCGAGACCCTCGCCCGCAACGACCGCCGCCATCGCCTGGTGGATAATCGCTGGATCGACGGGCAGCTCGATCTGGCCCCCCCTCTGCTGGTGGACACGCCGATGAAGGAAGTGTTCGCCATCGTCGCCAAGGATCCGTCGCGCACCTTGCTGCCGGTGGTCGACCATAACGGTCATCCGCTCGGCGTGGTGCGCGAGCAGGCCATGCGCAACCATGTCTATTCGGCTTACGGCAAGGAGCTGATCGCCAACCGTTCGCTCGGTTTTTCCCTGCGCAGCTTCCTCGAACGCTGCCCGATCGCAGCACTCTCGACCCCGCTCGACCGGCTGCTGGCGCTCTATTCCAGCGACGAGAACGCCGACGGCATCATCATCACCGACCAGAACCGCTATCGCGGCTTCCTCAATGCCCGCTCGATCATCCGCGCCATGCATGAGAAGACCCTGGCCCGGGCCCGCGACGAGAACCCGCTGACCAAGCTGCCCGGCAACGATCTGATCAACGATCATGTCGCCGGACTGCTTGCGCAGGGCGAGCCGGCGGTGGTCGTCTATCTCGATTTCGACAATTTCAAGCCCTTCAACGACACCTATGGCTTCCGTCAGGGCGACCGCGCGATCCTGTTGTTCGCCGAGCTGCTCCGCAAGGTCGCCAAGCCCTCCCATTGTTTCATCGGCCATATCGGCGGCGATGACTTTTTCGTGAGTCTGGTCGATAGCCGCCTGTCCGAGGCCGAGGCGATGATCGACCAGGTGATCGAGAAGTTCCGCTCCGACGCCGAAAGCTTCTACGACGCCGAGACACGCCAGAGCGGCTATATGATCGGCACCGACCGCGACGGCGTCGAACGCCGGTTCCCGCTTCTGTCGGTCAGCGCCGTGCTGCTGGCGATCGACGAGGATTGCGGCGGCTGCTCCCCCGACGATGTCAGCCGGGCCCTGGCCAAGTACAAGAAGCAGGCCAAGACCTCCAAGAGCCGCCGCGTGGTCGGTCGCCTGGAAGGTTACAAGACACCGATTTCGGATCTGGCTCTGGACTAGGGCTGAAATCGTCCAAACAAGTGCTGACCCGATAAAAAAGTAATGGCATGATGCCCTTAGCTTCGCTTCTGGGTGTCCAGAAGAAGCGAGGCCGAGAGTATTGGGCGCCGAAGGGGGAAATAGATCGGGACGACCGTTCCGGTTGAAATCGGCATATGAACGAGAACGAACTCAAGATCATTGAGGACACCGATATGGACTCGCTGTTCATATTGCCGCTGTCCATTGTCCCATTACAGACGCCGGCTCTGCGCAGCTCGCGCATGGTGAAGAATGGGCGCTTGCAGAGCGTCATCGAAATCTTCCGCGACACTCAGACCGGTTCCGGCCAGGTCGATGTCGAGGACCTGCCGACGATGATGGGCTGGGAGGAAGGACGGGTGCATCCCGACCTCGCCATCCTGCGCCGGCTCGCTCTGCTGCCCAGCTACGACGTCTACAGCTTGCGCATCAGCTTGCGCGCCCACAAGATCCCCATCAACGACTTCGAGGGGCTGCGCCTCTCGGACGAGAAGATGAAGCAGCTGACCCAGTACATGGTGATGTTCACCCGCCCGCTGCTGCAGATGATCTATACCGACTCGCAGATCGACGTCTCCTCCTATGAGGATCTGATGCGACTGTTCCGCGACCCCGACATCGCCCGGGCCCGAGATCGCCTGGAAAAGCTGGCTAACCAGCTCAAGGTGCCGATCATGGATGTGCCGCGCTTCCTCGAGGATTACGGCGACACCTTCATGTCGCTGTCCTATTACCGGCACTGCCTCGACCGGCTGGAACCTTATTTCACCGCCTGCCTCGACGCCATCGCGCCGATCCGGAAGCATTTCCAGCTGATGCAGGACGCCAATCTGATGCGCACCTGCACCTCGATCGAGGACGCCATCAATTCGGTGGCTGCCAGCATTTCCGGCCGTCTCGAAGTGTTCGAGAAGCGCACCAAGCAGATGTGGACCAACATCACCCAGGAGGAATTCCAGGCGGTGAAGGGCATGATCGAGCGCTATCACGTGGTGATGGGCGGCGCGCTGTGCGGCCTGACCGTCAAAATGAACGCCTTCGCCCGCAACTTCCCGCATCCCAATGCCGGCGGCCCGGTGCGGCGCGCCGACTTCCTGGTGACCGAGATGACCCAGGGCATCGATCTGATCCGCCAGATCGAGCGGCGCTTCCAGAGCCAGGGCTGACGCCCGCCGCGATGACGCCTCCCGTCCTGGTCCTCGACCACCTGCGCCGCGTCCTGCCCAATGGCCGCGAGCTGTTCGGCGGCGTCGACCTGTCGCTGGCCCCTGGGCAATTCGCCGCCATCACGGGCGAATCCGGCGTCGGCAAATCCACCTTGCTCAACCTGATCGGCGGCCTCGATCTGGCCCAGGAAGGCCGTATCCTGATCGAGGGACGCGATCTCGCCGCGCTGGACGAGGATGGCCGCACCCTGCTGCGCCGCGACCGCATCGGCTTCGTGTTCCAGGCCTTCCATATCTTGCCGCACCTAACGCTGTGGCAGAATGTCGCTCTGCCCCTGCTGCTACAGGGCAAGTCCGAAGGAGCCCGCGACAAAGCAGAGCCCTTGCTCGACGCCGTCGGATTGAGCGGCCGCGCCGAGGAACGTCCGTCCGTGCTGTCGGGCGGAGAATTGCAGCGCGTCGCCATCGCCCGCGCCATCGTGCACCGTCCCGCCTTGATTCTGGCCGACGAACCGACCGGCAATCTCGATCCCGCCACAGCCACCGGCGTGCTGGCCCTCTTCCGCCGCGTCGTCGCCGAGACCGGCGCCGCCATCGTGCTGGTCACCCATTCCAAGCTGGCCGCCGCCGAAGCCGATCGCGTGCTGACTTTGACGCAAATGGGCCTGGCGGATGAAATCCGCTGACATAACCCCCTGGCGCGCCTTCGCCTGGCTGCTGGCCGGCGAGGTCCGGGCCCATCCCGGCCGCGCCTTGCTGGCCCTGGCGGCGCTGGCGGTCGGAGTGGCACTCGGCTATGCGGTGCATATCGTCAATCAGTCGGCGCTCAATGAATTCTCCCGCGCGATGGCGACCGTTTCCGGCCAGGGCGATTTCGAGATCTTCGGGGACTCAAACGGCTTGGACGAGGCGCTATATGACCGGGTCGCAAGCCTGCCGCAGGTCGGCGATCTGCTGCCGGTGGCCGACATCGAAGCGGTGCTGTCCCCCGGCGCCGCCCCGATCCGCCTGATCGGAACCGATGCCTTGCGCGCCGCCTCCGTGTCGCCCGCCTTGCTGGGCCGACCCGCCGCCGCTTCCGGCAAGTCGCCGCTGGACGACGATGCGCTGTTCCTGCCGGCGCCGCTGGCGGCGCGGCTGGGGCTGAAACCCGGCGACAAGGTCGTGGTCGAAGCCAACGGCCGCGGCGCCGCCTTCACTCTGGCCGGAGATTTGCCGGCCCAGGAGGAGGATGTGGCGGTGATCGACATCGCCGCCCTGCAATGGCGGTTCGACCGGCTCGGCACGCTGTCGCGCATCATCGTCAAATCCCGCCCCGGCGCCGCGCTGGCGGCCTTGGCGGGGGAGATCCGGTCCATCCTGCCGCCCGGGGCCACCGTATCGAGCCAGGCGGACCGGGCACGGCGCGAAGACTCCCTGTCCCGCGCCTATCGGGTCAATCTCGACATGCTGGCGCTGGTGGCGTTGATCACGGGCGCCTTTCTGACCTTTTCCGGCCAAAGCTTATCGGTGGCTCGCAGAGCCCGCGAGTTCGCCCTGCTGCGCATGATGGGGCTGCGCCGCGCCACCGTGATGCGCTATGTGCTGGCCGAAGGGGTGGCTTTGGGTCTGATCGGCGCCCTGCTCGGGCTGGGGCTGGGCGCCGGCCTCGCCACGGCGGCCGTCCATCTGTTGGGCGGCGATCTCGGCGGCGGTTATTTCCACGGTTTGCGCCCTGCCCTTGACCTCGCGCCCGGCGCCGCCGCCTTGTTCGCCGGCCTCGGCATCGCCGCCGCCCTGCTGGGCAGTCTATGGCCCGCCCGCATCGCCGCCGGACTGCCGCCGGTCCAAACCCTGAAAGGAATCGCCGACGGCGGCGCGACAGGCGCCAAGCTGTGGCCAGGCCTTGTCCTGCTCCTGCTGGGCGGCGCCGCCGCGCTGGCCCCGCCAGTTACCGAACTGCCGCTGTTCGGCTATCTCGCCGTCGGGCTGATCCTGGCCGGCGGCGTCGCCGCCATGCCCTGGTTGCTCGGCGCGCTGCTGCGCCTGACCGATCGCCGGCTCGAGCGCCACCCGGTTCTGTTCCTGGCGCTGAAGCCGCTCTCCTTTGCTCCAAGACAGGCCTCGATCGCCTTGGCGGGTCTGGTCGCCAGCACCAGCCTGACCATCGCCATGGCGATCATGGTCACCAGTTTCCGCCATTCCGTCGATGTCTGGCTGGGCGACATCCTGCAGGCCGACCTCTATCTGCGCCTGCCGCCCACCCAGGCCCTGGCGCTCACGCCCGAGGATCAGGCACGTCTCGCCGCGGTGCCCGGCCTATCGAAGATCTGGTTCGGCAAGACCATGATGATCTCGCTTGCCTCCGATCGACCCGCCATGGCGCTGGTGGTCCGCGGCGACTCGCCGGCCGACCTGCTGACCCGGTTGCCCATCGTCGGCAAGCCCGCCGACGGCCCGTCGCAGATTCTGCTCAGCGAACCGGCGGCGCAATTGCTGGGCCGACACCCCGGCGAGACGATCCAGATTCCGCTCGGCGGCGCCGTGCGAACGATGCGCATTGGAGGCATCTTTCGCGACTATTCCCGCCAGTTCGGCGCCATCGCCATCGACAAGACCACTTATCTCGGCCTGACCGGCGACGCGGCCGCCAACGAGGCCGCCATCTTCACCGCTCCCGGCGCCGATCGCGGCGATCTCGCCCGCCACCTGCGCGAGGCGCTGCCCGCTTTGACCGAGAGCGTCCAGGTCATCGATTCGCAATCGCTGCGCGCCATGGCGCTCGACCTGTTCGACCGCAGTTTCCTTTTGACCTACGCCATCGAGGCGATCGCCACCTTGGTCGGCATGGCGGGCGTCGCCGCCACCATCTCGGCCCAGACCCTGGCGCGGGCACGCGAATTTGGCATGCTGCGCCATCTCGGCGTCAGACGGGGCCAGATCGCGTGGATGCTCCTGGCCGAAGGCACGGCGCTCGGCGTCACCGGCGTGGTTTGCGGGCTGGGGCTTGGCGGGCTGATCGGCGAGGTGCTGATCGACGTGGTCAATCCGCAATCCTTCCATTGGACCATGGAGACGGTATGGCCAATCCGCCTGCTCGCCGCCGCCGGCATAGCCTTGGTCCTGGCAGCGGCGCTGTCGGCGCGGTTGGCCGGGCGGGCTGCCTTGTCGGGCGGGCCGCTGATGGCGGTTCGAGAGGATTTCTGATGCACCACATTCGCTTAGCGCTGTTTCTTATAGCGATGACGCAGCCAGTTTCGGCGGCGCCGCCCGACTACCCGCCGGTCACCGCCGACGCTCCGCCCCTCGACTTTCCGCGCGACCAAGGCGCCCATCCGTCCTTCCGCACTGAATGGTGGTACCTGACCGGCTGGCTGCGGGACACGTCCGGCGCGCCGGTCGGATTCCAAGTCACCTTCTTCCGCAGCCGCCCCGCCATCGATCAGGACAATCCCAGCGCCTTCTCCCCCCGCCAGGTGATGATGGCTCATGCCGCCTTGTCCGATCCCAAGCGCGGCCGGCTGCTGCACGACCAGCGCGTCGCGCGGCTGGGACCGGGCCGTACCCGGCTGTCGGAGAGCGGGCTCGATCTGGCGCTGGACGATTGGACCTGGCGAAGCGGCGCCGATGGCGGCTTCGCCATCACGGTTCCCGCCCAGGATTTCACCCTGGCGCTGACGACCGCGCAAACCCAGCCCCTCTTGCCCGAGGGGCCGAACGGCGTCAGCGCCAAGGGCCGCGGTGCCGCCAGCCGCTATTACAGCCTGCCGCATCTCACGGTGAGCGCCGAGCTGACGCGCGACGGGCATAAGGAGCACCTGACCGGCGAGGCCTGGTTCGATCACGAATGGTCCTCGACCCTGCTGCCCGATAAGGCGGTCGGGTGGGACTGGGCCGCGCTGAACCTCGACGATGGCGGCGCCGTGATGGCCTTCCGCATCCGCGACGACAAGGGCGAAACCCTATGGGCCGGCGGCACCTGGCGCGACCGTGACGGTTCCCCTGTCTTTCTGCGCGAGGACGAGGTGCGCTTCGAGCCGCGGCGGCGCTGGCATTCGCCCCATTCCGGCGCCGATTATCCGGTCGAGAGCGATCTTGCGGTCAGCTTGCACGGCGATACGCGCCTCTTCTCCCTGCACCCGCTGCTGGACGATCAGGAACTCGACAGCCGTCTGGCCGGCGGGCCGATTTATTGGGAAGGCGCCGTCTCCTGCGAGCAGGGGCGCGGCTATCTCGAACTGACCGGCTACGACCGGGCGATCCGCTTCTGAAGCCGAGCCGCGTAAAGACCGACAGCCATCGCCGCGAAGCCGGAGGCGGCGCCGATGCCCAGCGCCCAGCGCGGGCCGCAGTGATCCGCGACCCAGCCGACGATCGGCGCCCCCAGCGGCGTTCCACCCAGCGCGATGGCGACCCGCAGCGCCATCACACGCCCACGCATGGCGGGTTCGGTCGACAGTTGCATCAGGCTGTTTGTCGTATTCATGAAGGTCAGGGAAGCGACGCCGATCAAGACCAGCGTGGCGGCGAAGATCCAATAGGTCGGCGCGATCGCCGCCAGCACGCACCCCACCCCGAACAGGCCGGCTCCGACCAGCAGCACGCCGAAGCCGGGCTTGTCTCGCCCGGCTCCCGCCAGCGCGCCGGTCACCGTGCCGATCGCCATGATCGAGGATAAGAGGCCGAAACCGCGGGCGTCGGCATGGAACACGCTGACCGCCATGGTCGAGATGAAGATCTGGAAATTGAGACCGAAGGTTCCGATCAGGAACAGCATGATCAGCATCGCCTTGAGGTCGGGACGGCCCCACACATAGCGAAAGCCGCCGGTAAAGCTTCCCCTGCCGCGCGCGGCCCGGGCGTTCGGCCGCAATTCGGCGGCGCGCAGGAAGGCGAGAGACACCAGCACGGCGCCGAAGGACGCCCCGTTCAGCACGAAGGCCCAGCCGGTGCCGATGGCGGCGATGACCAGCCCGGCCACCGCCGGGCCGATCAGCCGCGCGGCGTTGAACGAGGTCGAGTTGAGCGCGACCGCGTTATGCAGGTCGGCGTCCCCGACCAGCGCCGCGACGAAGGTCTGGCGCACCGGGGAATCGAAGGCCGAGGCGGTGCCGAACAGAAAGGCGAAGACATAGACGTGCCAGAGCTGCACAAGGCCGCAGACGGTGAGAATCCCCAGCGCCGCGGCAAGGACTCCCATCGCCGCCTGGGTGGCGATCAGCAGCCGGCGCTGGTCGAAATGATCGGCGGCGTAGCCCGTCAAGGGCAGGAACAGCAATTGCGGCCCGAATTGCAGCGCCATAACCAGCCCGACCGCCGAGGCATCGTTGGCGGTAAGCTGAGTCAAGACCAGCCAGGCCTGCGCGGTGCGCTGGACCCAGGTCCCGACATTGGAGACGAAGGCGCCGGCGGTCCACAGGCGATAATTGAAGTTTCGCAGGGATCGGAAGATCCCGGTAACCGGCGGTACGACATCCATGCGGGAGGTCCTACGCCAGGACCGGCCGACAGGGAAGTGACTTTCTTACGAGGTCACCCCTCCGAATGGCTCATGGCGACCTTCCAACTCGCCGCCGAGACATGCGGTTCCAGGCTGAGGCGGCCGACGATGTGCTCCAGCGAGGCATCCATCCGCTTGGGCGACAGGGCCTGGGCGATCACCGTCACCTTCGTCGTCTCCGGGACATCGGCGCTGTCGATCTGGCGCAGACCCAGCCCGGCCTCGGTCAGGGCCCGCAGCAGCGAGGACCGCATATGCGCCTCCTCCAATCCTTTGCAGGTCAGCTCGATGGTGTAATGCGCCTCGGTCTCGATCGGCTTCATCGCCGGCAACTGGAAACGGGTCACCAGGCGGCGCAGCAGCAGGTTGGTGACGATGATCAGGAAGGCGGCGACGCAGCACGGCACCCAGAAGCCGCCGCCGGCGAAGGTGCCGACCATGGCGGAACACCAGAGCGTGGCCGCCGTGTTCAGGCCATGCACATTGACGCCCTGATGCATGATGACGCCGGCGCCGAGGAAGCCGATACCGGACACCACCTGGGCGGCGACGCGGGTCGGATCGCCCGATGCGGTCAGCGCCGAGAAGACGACGAAGCCGGCCGACCCCAGCGCCACCAGCGCGTTGGTGCGCAAGCCGGCCATCTTCAGATGCAATTGGCGTTCGAGCCCGATCAGGCTGCCGAGCAGCAGGGCCAGCCCCATACGGGCCAAAGCGTCCAGCAATTCCGGCGCGACGGTGTGAATCATGATGCCCTCTCTCTCTGCCCCATACTCGCTCTTTCCCCCATATTGGCTTGTATTGCCGCCGGCTTTAATGGCAAAAGGTCACCCACCCATTAAGCCAAAAGGATCCACCACCGCCATGGCCAGCGCTATCGAGGATATGGACCGCCAGGTCGAAGCCGAATTCATCGAGGAAGTACGCGACATCCTGTCCGGCCTCGAAGTGCTGATCGGCAACCTGAGGTCCAACTCGGCGCCGGTCAAGGAAAGCCTGAGCCGCCTGCAGCGCGACATGCTGAACATCGCGGTGCGCGGCTCGACCATGGACCAGCCGCTGGTCACCATCGTGGCGCACCGTTTCGGCGAATATGTCGCCGATCTGGCCGAGCTTTCGCCGCAGCGCCTCGACGACATGCAGGCCTTCCTCGATCAGATGCGCCAGGCGCTCGACGGCGCCGTGCCGGTCTCGACCACCGCCGCCGTGGTCCGCGCGCTGCCGACCCGCGTGCACAACAATTTCAATCCGGCCGACGTCAAGATCACCAATATCGAGGTATTGCTGGTGACCTCGGACCGCGCCACCAGCCGCATCGTCGAACGCGAGTTCCAGGCATGCGGCTATCGCGTCTCGACCGTCCGCTCGCCCTTCCAGGCCCTGGAGATGGCGGTGCGCACCCGCCCTGATCTGGTGGTGATTTCGGGCGTTCTGGACGATCTGACCGGCATCGACCTCGCTACCGCCTTCGCCACCATGCCCAGCACGCGCGACATCAAGGTTGCGATGCTGACCTCCTACAGCTGGGGTCATCCTTCCCTGAATGAACTGCCGGCCCGCGTGCCGGTTATTAGGAAGGGAACCGGTTTCGGCGACGATCTGGCGGAAGCCCTGGCTCGGCTTCAGATCACCTGACGACCGGGCCCAGGTGGGGGTTTCTCCGAGGCAGGAGGACCCAAGATGGGCAACAAGGTCTATAATGTACTCTTTCTATGCCCTCATGACGCCGCGCGCGGCGTCATGGCGGAGGCTATACTCAACCGTATCGGCCAGGGGCGCTTCAACGCCTACAGCGCCGGCAGCTTCCCCAGCCGCGAGCTGCACAATGAAACCGTGCGGCTGCTGGAAAAGCTGGATTACGACGTCTCCGAGCTTTATTCGAAGGCGTGGGACGAGTTCGCCTTGCCGGACGCGCCCGAGATGGACTTCGTCTTCACCATGTGCGACTCCGGCGAGCCCTGTCCGGTCTGGCCCGGCCAGCCGATGACCGCCTATTGGAGCGTCCCCTCGCCGACCGCCATCGACGAGGACGGCGCCGAGGGCGGGCTTGCCCTGGCCGAGATCTACAAGGAGCTCAACATCCGCCTCCGGCTGCTGGTCAATCTCCGGGTCGACGCCTTGGATCGGATGGCGCTTCAGTACGAGCTGGATACTATCGGGTCGCCCTATATCAGTTGACCTGCCTGGCCTCGATCATCCAGATCCCCAGACGGTCCTGCTTACCCAGCTGGGTGAGATAGCCCATGTCGAGCGGCATCCGCCCGGCGCGACCGTCATCCTCGCCCACCACGAAGCCGGGGAACGGCCCGGCCAGCACGCGCGCCACATGCACCACCGCCGAGACGTCGAGACGGCTGGCCGGCTGGCTTCCCGGCATATCGGCGAAGGCCACCGCCTCGACGATGCTGTTCTTGAAGCCCCACAGCCCCAGCAGATAAGCGCCCACCTGAAACTGGGTGGCGCCGAATTCAGCCATTTCGGCTTCGATCGGATCCTCGCCCTCGAGCACCCGCGCCTTGACCTTGGCGAAGCTGGCCGGAAGGCAATCGAGCAGCACCAGCGCGCCGATCGAACAGAGCATGCCGGCGCAGAAACATTCCTCGACGCGGTTCATCTCGAAGCCTTCCTGCTTGGCGATGCGCCGCGCGATATGGGCGACGCGGAAGCTGTCCCGGTTGACCGCCTCCATCAGCGCCTTTTCCTTGGCCTGGCCGTGGAAGCTCTGGAAGATGCCGACCTGCAGCACCAGGCTGCGCAGGATCTCGAAACCCAGCACGCGAATCGCCTGCAGCGGTGACGTCACCCGCGACGGTAAAGCGAAATAGGCGGAATTGGTGAGTTTCAGCAATTCCGCCGTCATCGCCACGTCGCGTTCGATGATCTGCGCCGTGCCGGCGAAGGAGGCGTTGGGATCCTCGAGATATTTGATCAGGCGAAAATAGGCCTCGGGCGGCGTCGGCAGATTCTTGATACTGGCCAGCAGGCCGCGCATGGCGTCGGAGGACAGCATCTGACGCAGCGCCATCGAGCGGCGCAGCACGTCGATCAGAATGTCGGGCGGACAGGGCTTGGCCAGGAACTGATGGGCCGGGCCCACCGTGCGCATGATGCTCTCGGCCTCGGAGAAACCCGACAGGATCAGGCGCACCATTTCCGGATACCGGCGGCTGACCTCCGATAGAAGCTGCACCCCGTCCATGTCGGGCATGCGCATATCACTGACGATGGCGTGGAAGCTCTCTTCCGACAACGCCTCAAGCGCCGCAGGCCCGCTATTGACGAAGCGCATATACCATTCATGACGCAAGGGCCGCAGCATGCGTTGCAGCCCCGCCAGCATGTTCTCGTCGTCATCGACGAACAGAACGTTATAGGTTGTCACCTTTCGGCGTTTCCTCTTCCGCTTCCCCGATCGGGAGAATGACAGAAAAGCGAGTCCCCACGCCAGGGGTCGAATGGACCGAGATCCTGCCGCCATGCTTGGCGACGATCACGTCGCGGCAGATCGACAGGCCCTGCCCCGTCCCCTTGCCGATTTTCTTGGTGGTGAAGAAGGGATCGAAGATCTGCTCGATCACCGCCTCGGTCATGCCGACGCCGTTATCCTCGATACTGATCTCTATGCGATCCTCGTCGAGACGACGGGTGGCGACCTGGATCTTGCCGTCGGCGCCGCGCCCGGCTTCCTCGATGGCGTGGGCCGCGTTGATCACCAGATTCAGCAGCACCTGGTTGATCTCGCCGCCCAGGCAATTGACGCGGGGAAGCGTCTCTTCCAGCTTGATTTCCAGCGTGGCCCATTGCTTCCACTCGTTGCGGCTGACCGCCAGCGTGTTCTCGACCGAGCGGTTGATGTCCACTTCGGCCTTGGCCCGCTCGCCGGGATGCGAGAATTCCTTCATGGCCAGCACGATGCGCGCCACCTGGCCGGCCCCTTCGAGGGACTGGCGCGCGGCCTCGGGGATATTCTCCAGCAGATACTCGGCGTCGGCCTGCTCGCGCGCCCGCTCCAGCGCGGAACGAGCCTGTTCGGCCTGTTCGCCGTCGATCCCGGACAGCAGCTGCTCGGAGCGCTTGAGAAGACCGACGATCGATTGGAAGGCGTTGGACAGGAACCGCAGATTGTCGCCGATATATTGGATCGGCGTATTGATCTCGTGGGCGATGCCGGCGGCGAGCTGGCCGACACTGGCCAGTTTCGAGGCCTGCAGCGCGTCGCGCTGGGCCTGCTTGAAGGCGCCGATATCGCGGAAGGACAGGATCGCCCCCTGCACGCCGTCCTTTTCCAGCAGCGGAACGCAGGCATAGGCGACGGCGATCGGTTTGCCGTCGCGGCGCACGAACAAGGCGTCCTCGTCCTGAATGCCCACTCCGTCACGGATCACCTGGCGGAACGGACCGGCCTTGAAAGCGACCGCATGCTCGTCCAGCACCAGGCGCAGCACCGCGTCGAGATCGCGCGAAGGCAGCTTCTCTTCGGCGGACAGCAATCGGTCGGCGGCCCTGTTGGACAGCGCGATGTGACCGTTTTCATCAAACACCAGAACGCCTTCGAACAGGCTGTCATTAATGGACATCATGCGGTTCTGGCTGTCGGACAGCGCATCGGCGATGCGTTTCCTGTGCGCGATCTCGCGCGCGAGACCATCGACATCCTGGCGATAGCGCACGCGGTCGATCGAATAGCGGATCACGCGGCGCAGCACGTCGCCATTGATGCGGGATTTAACCAGAAAATCCTGGGCGCCGGCCTGCACGGCCATGGCGCCCGCATTCTCATCCTCTGTCTGGGTCAGCACGATGATGGGGATATTGGCCGCCAGGCTGATCAGCTTCTTCAGCACCGTGGCGCCCCGCCCGACCGGGGTGGCGAGATCGAGCAGCACCGCGTCGAAGTCGTTTTCCTCGATCAGGGCCTCGGCATCGTCGAAACCGTGGGCGTGTTCGATGACATAGCTTTCGATCTCGGTCCGATGAAGCAACGCGATGACGCGCGCCGCTTCGTCGAAGTCGGGATCCACCAAAAGAAGCCGGGTCGGCATCTTCGCCCCTTCCTGAGCCATCCTCTTGAACAAGGATTTGGCTTTGGGAACAGGATAACGAACTCTTTGGCGAAACCAAGCCTCTGCTGTGCTGATTCTTTCAGCCACTTCAGGTCCTCGGGTGGGGTTAGAGCGGGATGACCATAGATTCGATCACGACCCTCATCCCGCTCGGAGGAGCATCGCGACGACCCCGGGGTTGCAGGGGCCCCTGCGCATGGTTTAGTTGCCGCCGATGCAGATATCAGCCGGCTCCGGATCGAACTCGTCGGCCAGGACCAGCATCATCCGTTTACGCCCGTCCGACAGCATCGGCAGCGTCTGGTGCTTCAGGACGATGCTGCTCTCGCCGGGATTGGGAGACGGCAATTCGCAATGATGGAAGGTGATGCCCTCGGCGATCATGCCGCAGATCGGGTCGGCGACGCCCAGGCACCACAGCAATTCCTTGATCTTTATGCGCGCTCCGGCCTCGGGCTTGACGCCGAAGCGGTTGGCAAAGGACCCGTTGCCCCATTCGATTTCGCCGTCGATATGGATCAGCACCGGTGCCTGCATCGACGAGGCGGTGGCGTAGAGTTGATCCATCGTGGTTACGCGGTTCTGACTGGAGTGCATGGGGCCCCTCCTTCTCTTGCGCGCGGAATGCGCTGTCTTCATACTGCCGATGGTGGGAGAAGACGGGGCAGGTCGATATCCCCGTTTAGGGACAATCTAAGAACGGTGACGCTGATATGGGGTGGTTGGTGTGACTGGGTCTCGCCCGCGGGTGCTTTTCGTCGATGACGAGCGCAATGTGCTTGACGCTCTCGGCCGCGCGCTGCGCCCCTGGGTTTCGCGCTGGGACATGGTGTTCCACGACCAGATCGCCGACAGCCTGGCCGCGCAGCGTGAACAGGCTTTCGACGTCGCCGTGGTCGACATCACGATGCCGGTGATGACCGGACTCGAACTGATCCGCGAACTGACCAAGATCAATCCCGGCACCCTGGCCATCATCCTGACCGGCGCCACCGACATCGCCACCGCCGCGGCCGCCATCAATGAATCGACGGTGTTCCGTTTCTACACCAAGCCGAGCCCGGCCGAAGTGCTGGCCGCCGGCATCGAGATGGCGCTGCAGGAAAAGGAAGCGCGCGCCGCCAAGGCCAACTCCTCGGTCGAGGCCGCCCTAGGCGTCGCCACGCTGAACCGCCTTCCCACAGGCGTCGTGGTGGTCGACGCGGAAACCAAGGTGGTATTCACCAACAAGCAAGGCGCGGAATTCCTCGCCGCGCGCGACGGCCTCTCGATCGGCCCCACGGGCCAGTGCCGCACCAACAAGCCGAAGGAAACCGCCGAACTGGCCCGCCTGGTCAAGATCGCCATCGATGGCGGCGAATCGGCGGTGCCACACGCGCTTTCGGTCAGCCGCGAGGATAGCGACCGGTCGCTCTCGGTGGTGGTGGCTCCCCTGCCCGCCAGCGGCCTCGGCTCGCGCGTCGCCGTCCTGCTGGTCAGCGCGCCGGAACGCCAGAAGCTACCCTCGGCGGAAACCGTCTCGCGCCTGTTCGATCTGACCGACGCCGAAGCCCGCCTCGCCGTGGCCCTGGGCGAAGGCCACCGCATCGAGGACGCCGCCGATCTGATGGGCATCACCGTCAGCTCGGCCCGCACCTATCTCAAGCGCATCTTCTCCAAGACCGACGTCACCAGGCAGGCGGAACTGGTCCGCCTGCTGCTGGCCGCCCCCGTGCTGTTGGATCTGACTCCGTCGCGCAATTAGGGCCCGAGCCATGTATATCTGCGGATTGGTGATTCCCGTGCCCGCGGACAGGAAGGAGGCCTATCGCGGATGGGCCGATACCTCCGCCGCGATCTTCAAGGAATATGGCTGTCTCGAAATCCTCGGCTGCTTCACGCCGCTGCAGGTGATGGGGCGCTCCTATCCTGTGAAGCCATTGATCTAAGGGACGAGGTCGGGCTTTATCCCATCACAGGAATGGCGGAAGCCCGAGGAGGGTATTTTGGACACGGAAGAGACAGTCGGCGACGCCACGGTTACCGTGAAATGGGAAGAGCTGGAGGACGCCTTCACGTTCGTCAATTCGGCGCCCGCGGGCGAAAATATGGCGCGCATCACCCTCTCATCCGGCCAGATCCGGCATCATTCCGTCTGGACCGATATCTGGGACGATTCCGAAGGCGATAAAACCGAGGCGAAAGAGCCTGATGGCGGCACGCTGGACATCCCGCATAAGACGGAACTCGGGCTCGGGCGCGACCTTGCCCTGTGGTTCGTCGAGGAAGTGATCCCTGACCGTATGGAAGAGGTCGAGGAATTCTTCCAAAAGCGCGGCGCCTACGCGAGATTCAAGGCTCTCCTGGGAGAGGAAGGGCTTTTGCAGCCCTGGTACGAATTCGAGAAGGACGCCGAGGAACAGGCCCTGAGAAATTGGTGCGCGGAGAACGGGGTGTCCATCGTCGACGCTACCGGCTAATGCGCCTCGCGATCCCGGTCACCCGCCGCTGAGCGCCTGAACGATGAATATCTCGTCGTCGGGCCCGACCGACAGGGTAAGATCGAAACGCTGCTCGCCATTGACGAAGAAGCGGATATGCCGGCGGATACGATCCTGTTCGTCGACGATCCGGAAACGCACACCGGGATAGCGCCTGTCGAGATCGTCGAGCAGCGCCGCCAGCGTATCCCCCTCCGCATCGACCTCGCCCGCGCCGGTATATGAGCGCAGCGCGCTGGGAACCATCACGCGCATCAGGCGGTCGCCGCCTCGACGGCATAGATCTCCGGCAGATGTCTGACGATGCAGTCCCAGCTTTCGCCTTCGTCGACGCTGGCCCAGACTTCGCCGCTGGTGGTGCCGAAATAGAGGCCGACCGTGTCCGCCCGATCCGCCGTCATGGATTGACGCTTGACCGTCCACCAGACCTGTCCGGCCGGAAATCCGGCGGATTGACGCTGCCAGCTGTCACCGCCGTCGCGGGTGGCATACACCGCCGGCGTTCCGCCCGGACAGGTGCGCGGCCAGACATCGGTACCGTCCATCGGAAACACCCAGGCTCGGTCCGCGTCATGCGGATGGACTACCATGGGAAAACCGATATCACCCACCTCGGCCGGCATCGCTTTGCCGACCCGGACCCACTGCTCCGACGGACGGTCGAGGCGATAGATGCCGCAATGGTTCTGCTGGTAAAGCCGATCGGGCTGGCTGGGACACAGCCGGATGCAGTGGGGGTCGTGGAAGGCGATATTGGCCGGGTCGAGGCCCCCCACCACCTCGAGTCCCTGGATCAGCGGCCGCCAGGTAGCGCCCTCATCGGTCGATTCATGCACGCCGCCGCCCGACATGCCGAGATAGAGATGCCGTCGGTCGCGCGGATCGACAAGGATCGAATGCAGTTTGGGACCATCCGGCGTACCGTCCTGCGACCCGCCGGCCGCTTTGCTCGCGCCGGGCCGGTCATTGAAACCGGATACCGGCGCCCAGCTGTCGCCGCCATCCTCCGAGCGGAACAATCCTTGCGGTGAGGTCCCGGCGTACCATGCTCCCGGGTCATCGCGATGGCCGGGTGTAAGCCAGAACGTATGATCCACGCTGCGCCCGCCCTCCTGTTTGGAAAAGGCGGGCGGCCGGGCCGCTTCTTTCCAGGTGGCGCCGCGATCGGTGGAGCGGAACAAGGTCGGTCCGAGATGGCCGGTCTTGCCGGCGGCGACCATGGTTCGCCCGTCGCGCGGATCGAGGACGACGTGATTGATTTCATGACCGAGAAAATGCGGCCCTCCGGTGCGCCACGATCGGCGGGTCTGGTCGCCATGGAAAAGCCAGGCGCCTTTTCGGGTTGCGATCATCAAGGTCACATTGGGCATGGACGTCACCCCGCATTCCGGTTGCGGCGATTATAGCGTATTCGCCAGATCTTCCAGCCCTTCGAACGCGAACGGATTGAAAAACTGCCGTCCCCAAAGCAGGAGCCGGTCGGTCTCGGTCAGATTGGCCTCGTCGCAGACCGACGGCCACAGCGCGCGGATGGTTCGGACCTGGCCGGCGATGATCTCCTTGGCCTCGAACGGGTCGAGCAGGAATTGCGGCGCCGCGTCCAGGCAGGAGGACAGGCGGCTCATGCGGTTGGTGCCGGCGATCAGCATGGCCTGGCTCGCCTCGTTGCCGGTGCGCGATTGCGGACAGACGTCATAGGCCGGCGTCAGGCGCAGCGTTTCGCCATCCCAGAAGGCGGCATGGTTGCGGGCGTGATCGTCGGTATTGCCGCACAGGATGTTGAAGGTCAGGCGCGCGAACAGCTCGCGCAGTTCGCTGGCCGGGTTGACGAAGCGATGGCGGATCAGCTCGGCCAACACCTCGTAAGAGGCATAGGGCGCCATCATCTCATCCATCTCGAACATCGTCAGGGCCGAGACCATGGCGCGGCGCGCCCAACCGTTCTGTGTATGGACGCGGTCGAAGCGCTCGACCAGCAGCACGTCCTTGCCCAGCGCCTCGACCAGTCGCACCGGGGCGATAGTGAGACCGACCAGCGCGCCCAGACGCATCGCGACATATTCCGCCTTCACCACATTATAGAGGTCGCGGCTGGCGGAGAATTTGGCGATGTAATGCCGGTCTTCGGTATCTATCAGCGCCTTGGGCCGCGCCCCGCCCAGCGACGTGCCGTGCTGAAGCGCATGGTCGAGATCGGGATGCAGCGGCACGCCGGCCTCGACCCGCTCCGCCGATTGCAGAAGGTCGCCCAGGGTCGCGCTGCGCCGCTCACGCGGGATATAGGCACTGGGCGAGGCCTGGAAATCCAGCGCGCCGATGCGGTCGGAGCCGGATTCCAGCAGATAGGTCAGCTCGTCGAGTTCGGTGGCCTCCGCGGTTTCGCCCTTCAAGCCCAATGTGCGGTTGATGATGACCCGGCGGCCCCAGGCATCGGGCGAAGCATCGCGGATGCAACTCGGCATATCCAGGCCCGTGAGCAGCGGAAGAACGCCCTGTTCCAGTGGAAGTTCAGGGAGATATATCGCGATCTTATCATCTCGAGCGAGGTAGCTGCGGCCATAATTGAAGACGAATTGGCGGCCTGAGCGGCTGAGCAGACCAGCCACCACCGGCTGGACCTTGCCGGGCAGCCAGATCCACACATAGGCTTCCTCGTGGAGGTGATCAGAAGTCATCCTTCACCTCCTTGCGCGGCCGACGCGCCGTCTTGGGCAATACAGCCAGTTTCAAGTCGGCCGACTGCTTCAGATTGGTCATTTCATTGGGATCGGCGGTGAACAGCGGCACGCCCAGGATGGCCGCCAGTTCGAAGACAACGCCGATGGCGCAGCCGGGATCGCCTTTCTCCACCCTTTGCAGCAACGACCGCGAGATACCGGCGCGCGCCGCCAGCTGCTCCGCCGACATACGGCCGGCGATGCGTTCCGCGCGAATGGTTTGACCAAGCAACTCGAGCGCGGCTTGGGTATAACGAGAGATGGGTCGGGTCGCGACTTTGGGCATGATGCGGCGCTTTTTGATGCATTAATGGCCCATAAAAGCATTTTATGGATTATTAATAAACCAATTTCGCCAGGGACGGTCACCTTGCCAATCGGCCACGCTGACGATCCGCGGCGCTTCGCCCTCCTTCAGCCAGATCTCGCGAGTGCCGCCCCCTGAAGGCGGCAATGGGATCCAACGTTCATTTCCATCCCTCAAAAGACGGCACTCTAAACCAGAACAGACCGCGCCGTTCCCGGCTTCCGGCTCGGGCAGCCTTTCCCCCTCGCCCGCCATCTGCGCCCAGGATTGGCGCAGGCTGTTGGCGCCGCGCCCGCGCGATAAATGCAAACGCCCGTCCGTCTCCTTGACCGCGACCAGCCGGCCGGTCGGGTCGATCACCAGATCGGGCTTGGCCTGCAGCAGAATCACCGCCAGCGCCGCCGCCATGCCGGACAGGCCATAGACCCGCCAGCGCGTGCGCCACAGCAGCAGCCAAGCGGCGCCCAGCGAGAACAGCACGAGGGCGAGCTCGGGCATCGCGGGAAGATTGATCGTCGCGCCGTGCAGATGCGAAACCCAAACCGCGATCCGCGTCACCTGTTCCAAGCCGGCGCCCATCAGGCGCCAGCCCCACTCGTCCAGACCGAACGGCATCAGGCAAAACGCCAAAAGAGCCGCCGGCATCACCCAGAACCCGACCAGCGGCACCGCCAGCGCATTGCCCAAGAGGCCGTAGACCGCATATCGGTTGAAATGAAACAGGCTGTAGAAGGCGGTCGCGGTGCCGGCGATCTGGGTGGTGATCAGGATGCCGCCGACATAGAGGATCGGCATTTGCCACCAGGCCTTGGAGGATTGCCGCCATGCCGCCAGCCTGTCGCTCAGAGCCTCGTAGCCGCAGATCAGGCCGTAGACCGCGGCGAAGGACAGCTGGAAGCTCGGCCCCATCAGCGCTTCGGGCTGGAGCAGCAGCACGGCGACAGCGGCCAGGCTGATGCTGCGCAGGGACACCGGCTGGCGATCGAGCAGCACGGCCAGCAGCATGACCGACGTCATAATGAAGGCGCGCTGGGTCGGCACGGGTGCTCCGGAAATCAGCAGATAGCCCAAGGTCACGAGCAAGGCGCCGCACGCCGTCCATTTATGAATGGGGAACCGCACGGCGATCGGCGGAATCGCGGCCAGCAGCCCGCGCAGCACCACGAGCACCAGACCGGCCACCATGGACAGATGCATGCCGGCGATCACCAGGATATGGGCCAATCCGGCGTCGCGATAGGATTGCAGGATAAGAGGCGGCACCGGCCCGCGCTGGCCGGTGATAAGCGCCGCCGCGACGACGCCTATCCCTTGATCGTAACCGGCCCGGTCGATGGCGCCGACGATGCGCGCGTTCAGCGCCTGGCGCGCCCGGCCCAGCGCCACGCGCCATCCCGCCTGCGGCACATCGGACCGGATCTGCGGCCGTCCGACCGCATAGCCGACGGCGCCGATCTTCTGGAACCAGGCGGCGCGGGTGAAATCATAGCCCCCCGGCACGGAGGGCGCCGGCGGCGGCATCAAAGCGGCGCGTAGAGTGATCTCCTGGCCGGGCCGCAAACCATAATCGGCGCGCAACCGAATCCGCACCCGTTCCAGCCTCTCCCGGTAGAGCGGTCCGCCCGCCAGATGATCGAGCGTGACGCGCGCCCCCTTTTCAATCGGCTCTACCGCCACCACATGGCCGGAGAGGCGGAAAATGCCGGTCGGTTCCTTCAAGACCGGCGCCGCCACCGATTGTGTCCGGAATTCAGCGACGGAGAAGCCCAGTAGCATAAGAAACAGCCCGCACAGCAGCGGCCAGCCCGCGCGGCCACGCCAGGCCAGCAACGGCGCCAGTCCCAGGGGCGGCAGGATGTATGTCAGACGGACAGGTGGCTCGATCGGCAGCGAGAAATAGACCGCGATGCCGGCGGCCAGCGCCACCGGGGCCCACAGGATCCAGCGATCCCGCTCGGACTCCAGCTTTTCGCGCAGACCTGCCATTGGCGTGTCTAATCTCCGCTGCGGTGCAAACGGTTTTATGCTACAGGAAGATCGCCTTATCGCTGAAATAAAGAAAACAAAGGTCCATCAGCCTCCATGTCAGTGGTTACTCGTTTCGCTCCCTCCCCCACCGGCTTCCTGCATATCGGCGGAGCCCGCACCGCTCTTTTCAACTACCTCTATGCCAAGCGCCACGGCGGCAAGTTCCTGCTCCGCATCGAGGACACCGACCGCGCCCGCTCGACGCAAGCCGCGGTCGACGCGATCATCGACGGCCTGTCCTGGCTGGGATTGAAGTGGGACGGCGACCCGATCTATCAGTTCGCGCGCGCCGACCGTCACGCCGAGGTCGCCCGCCAATTGCTGGCCGAGGGCAAGGCCTATCACTGTTATTGCTCGCCCGAGGAGCTCGAGGCGATGCGCACCGAGCAGAGGGCCAACGGCCTGCCGATGCGCTATGACGGCCGCTGGCGCGACCGCGATCCGTCCGAGGCTCCGGCCGGCGTGCCGCCGGTGGTCCGCCTGAAAGCGCCGAAGAATGGCGAGACCTCGGTCCAGGACAGCGTCCAGGGCACGGTGACCGTCGCCAACGCCCAACTCGACGACATGGTCCTGCTGCGCGCCGACGGCACGCCCACCTATATGCTGGCGGTGGTGGTCGACGATCATGACATGGGCGTCACCCATGTGATCCGCGGCGACGACCATCTGACCAACACCTTCCGCCAGATCCAGATCTACAACGCTTGTGGATGGGATCTGCCCAACTTCTCGCATATTCCGCTGATCCACGGCCCGGACGGCGCGAAATTGTCCAAGCGCCATGGCGCGCTGGGCGCGGATGCGTACCGCGACATGGGCTTCCTGCCTGAAGCGCTGTGCAATTACCTGCTGCGGCTGGGTTGGGGGCATGGCGACGACGAGATCATCCCGATGGCCCAGGCGATCGAATGGTTCGACCTGGAAGGCATCGGCCGGTCGCCCTCGCGCTTCGACGTCGCCAAGCTGACCAATCTCAACGGCCATTACACCCGCGAGGCCTCGGACGATTATCTCGCCGAGCAGCTGGCGCCGCGTCTGGCCGACAAGGTCGGCATGCCGCTGACCGGCGAGCAGCTGAGCGTGGTCAAGCGCGCTCTGCCCGGCTTGAAGGAACGCGCCAAGACCTTGGTGGAGCTGGCGGAAAACGCGGTTTTTTACTTGAAGTCCCGCCCCTTGACCTTGGACGACAAGGCCGCCAAATTACTGGCCGAGGATGGCCGCGCCCCGCTGTCGTCCTTCGCGCAAATCCTGAGCGCCCTGCCCGATTGGCGGCTGGAGACGCTCGAAGAAGAGGCCCGTAAATTCGCCGAATCCCATGACTTGAAGCTAGGCAAGCTGGCACAGCCTTTGCGCGCCGCTTTGACGGGTTCCACCGTCTCTCCGCCCATCTTCGAAGTGATGGAAATCCTCGGCCGGCAGGAATGCCTCGGCCGCATCAACGATATACTTTGAAACAGGAGTGAGCATATGTCTGACAAGGAAACTGTCACGCTGACTGACAACAGCAGTGGGAAGTCTTACGAGTTCCCGCTGCTGCCCGGTTCTGTCGGCCCGAAGGTGATCGATATCCGGTCGCTCTACTCCGATACCGGCCTGTTCACCTACGATCCGGGCTACACCTCGACCGGTTCCTGCCAGTCGGCGATCACCTATATCGACGGCGATGAAGGCGTGCTGCTGCATCGCGGCTACCCGATCGACCAGCTGGCCGAGCAGTCCGACTATCTCGAAGTCTGTTATCTGCTGCTGAATGGCGAGCTGCCTTCGCCCGACGCGAAGAAGAAGTTCGACACCGAGATCAAGTACCATACGATGGTGCATGAGCAGCTGAACTACTTCTATCGCGGCTTCCGCCGCGACGCGCACCCGATGGCGGTGATGTGCGGCGTGGTCGGCGCGCTGTCGGCCTTCTATCACGATAGCCTTAACATCCACGATCCGAAGCAGCGCATGATCTCGTCCTATCGGCTCATCGCGAAGATGCCGACCATCGCGGCCTGGGCCTACAAATATTCGCTGGGCCAGCCCTTCATCTATCCGCGCAACGACCTGACGTTCGCCGAGAACTTCCTGCACATGATGTTCGCCACCCCGTGCGAGCCCTACAAGGTCAGCCCGGTTCTGTCCAAGGCGATGGAACGCATCCTGATCCTGCATGCCGATCATGAGCAGAACGCCTCGACCTCGACCGTGCGCCTGGCCAGCTCCTCGGGCGCCAACCCGTTCGCCTGCATCGCCGCCGGCATCGCCTCGCTGTGGGGCCCCGCTCATGGCGGCGCCAACGAGGCCGTGCTCAACATGCTGAACGAGATCGGCAGCGTCGAGCGCATCCCGGAATTCATCAAGCGCGCCAAGGACAAGAACGACAGCTTCCGCCTGATGGGCTTCGGCCACCGCGTCTACAAGAATTACGATCCGCGCGCCAAGGTCATGCAGCGCACCTGCCACGAAGTGCTCGACGAGCTGGGCGTCCGCGACGATCCGCTCCTCAAGCTGGCCATGGAGCTGGAGCGCATCGCTCTCGAGGATCCCTATTTCGTCGAGAAGAAGCTGTACCCGAATGTCGATTTCTATTCGGGCATCATCTTCAAGGCGATGGGCATCCCGACCTCGATGTTCACCTGCCTGTTCGCCATCGCCCGCGTCGTCGGCTGGGTGGCGCAGTGGAACGAGATGATCGGCGATCCCCATCAGAAGATCGGCCGTCCGCGCCAGCTCTATACCGGCGCGACCTCGCGTAAATACACGCCCCTGAATGCCCGCGGCTAAGCCGTAAGCGTCAGATAGGACCAAAGAACCCGCCCCGGGAAACCAGGGCGGGTTTTTTTGAGCGCCCAGCCTTTATGCGCACCCTGCAGGCTCTGGGCGATCGCGTGAGCGAAGTCTTGAATGAACGCCCCCTTGGAATTCGCACCAAGGGGGCTTTGCTGCTACCTACTTGGTGCCCACGTCGCTGCCACCATTCCGGGTTTCGGTTTGAGATGCATGGACAGTGTAATTCTGAACAACCCCGTTCTTATCGAGCAGGAACACCACTTCGTTCTTATTCACGTCAGACCCGCCAGCGAACAGGCCGACGACAGGAATGAGGGTAGCTGCTTTGATGGTGGCGTGAGCATAGGTATAGGTCCACACCTCGTTACCCCCATCCGTGAGCGAGACATTAGATGGCTCGCCATACAGCGCCTTAAGCTGGCTAGACGTGGTGCTGCCCTTCACGACCTTGGCAGAAACCGTGTCTGCCGTCTCGGTACGCACCTTGTCATTACCCGAAGAGGCGCAGCCAGCCAACAGGACAGAAGAAACAACTAACGCGATTACTTTATACATAACGCCCCTCCCAAAGTGTGTGTGGGAAATATGGGTTGGATTCTTTCGAATTGTCAATTACCCAAATACCCCTTCCCATGCCCGCTCCGGGAGGCGAAGCAGGTAATCATTCAAATCATCACTGAAGTCTGGATAAAGGTATTAAGAATAGATGGCATAATCGAGGCGAACTCTGCCAAACGCCGGTTATGAAAAAGGCACCTTTGTAATTCGATACACGACGAGTTGGTGGTCGAACCATATTCGACCGTTCCCGTTCCTGCTCCATCACTGCCGATGCAGTCATTGCGCGCAATGTCTGCTATCGGAAGCCGGTACCGATCCAGGGAACGGTCAACATGGGCGGTTTCCGTACGCCGGCCCCAGTCAAGCCGCACGGCCTGAGTCAGCCGGCATCCGAAAACCTTCACCATCAGCGACCTAGGCACGGTTCGCTCCGATGTCCGCTTTCGCGGCATCGCTCGAATCCTCCTGAACGACTTAGATGGGCGCCTAATTCAGGCGTGGAATGAGCAAGACCGGATTACGAAAAATTCAATGCATGATCCATTCCGACTGGCCAGTATTCTGTCGATGATAATTACTTCTTCCTGGAGCCATACGCTTGATCATCTTCATTGATGACCCCAACGATCCGCGCATCTCAGCATTCCGGGACGTCCGTGAACGCGATTTGGTCGGCCGCGAGGGACACTTCATCGCGGAGGGTGAAGTCGTTCTGAAGGTTTTTCTAGCCTGCGGCCGGCATGAGCCGTTGTCGTTGCTGATCGCTGAAAAGCGGCTGGCCAGGCTGGCGCCGCTGCTGGAACAAGTGCCTGAAACGGTGCCTATTTATGTTGCGGGACAGACCGTACTCGACAGTATCGCGGGATTTCCCCTCCATCGCGGCATCTTGGCGCTCGGCCGCCGCGCGCCGATGCCGGCAGCTGTGGAGTTGCTCGCCGAACTGGGGCCGCGGGCCCTGGTGGTCGTTTTGTTCGGCATCTCCAACCATGACAATGTGGGCGGTATTTTTCGCAACGTCGCGGCGTTTGGGGCGGACGCGGTGATCCTCGATTCGGACTGTTGCGATCCGCTTTATCGAAAGGCGATCAGGGTCTCGGTCGGTGCCACGCTGAGTGTCCCTTTTGCCCGATTTCAACCTGCCGAGGATGCGGTCGGCGTGCTGACGGAGCAGGGCTTCGAGTGCATCGCTCTCAGCCCGGCAGGAGACACGACGTTGGCCCGGCTTAGCCGTCCTGTCCGCGCTGCCGTTCTGCTCGGCGCCGAAGGGGCAGGCCTTCCCGCCGATGTGCTGATGCGGTCGCGCAAAGTGGGCATACCGATGGCGGGCGGCTTCGATTCTCTCAATGTCGCCACCACCAGTGGCATCGTACTGCACCATCTGGCGTTTTCATCTTAGCGAACGGCCGCTATCGGACACCGACGCTGATCTCCGGAACGGCGAAGATAAGCGCAAAGCGACCGTTACGCGCCCTTCAAGCCGTGCGAATGCGCGCGATGAATAGCTCGACTTCACCGCCCAAGGTCTCCGACTGCCTCGATAGCTCAGTCGACGCATCCAACACATGAGACGCCCCGGCCCCCGTTTCGCCGGCCGCCTGCATCACGCCGGTGATGTTGCGCGACACGTCACGGGTACCGGACGCCGCCTGCTCGACATTGCGGGCGATTTCCTGGGTCGCTGCCCCCTGCTCCTCGACGGCCGAAGCGATCGCCGCCGAGATCTTGTTGATCTCGGAAATGGTCGCGGTGATCGCCTGGATCGCCAAGACGGCCTCGCCGGTCGCGCTCTGCACGCCGGTGATGTGCTGGGAAATCTCGTCGGTTGCGCGCGCCGTCTGATTGGCCAGGCTCTTCACCTCCCCGGCCACCACGGCGAAGCCTTTACCCGCATCGCCGGCCCGTGCCGCCTCGATCGTGGCGTTCAGCGCCAACAGGTTGGTCTGGCTGGCGATATCGTTGATCAGCTTCACGACACTGCCTATCAGCTGAACCGAACTGGCCAGCCCATTGACGATGTCGTTGGTCTTCACCGTCTGGGCCACCGCATCGCTGGAGATGCCAGCCGCTGCGTTGACCTGGCGGCTGATCTCGCTGATCGACGCGGAAAGCTCCTCCGCCGCCGTGGCCACGATCGCGACATTGCCCGACGCCTCTTCCGCGGCGGCGGCGACGGCGGCCGTCTGACGGCTGGCCTGGTCGGCGACCGCCGACAGAGACTGGGACGTCCCCTGCATCTCGGTCGCGGACAACGCCACGGACTGCACCACGCCTTTGACGCTCGCCTCGAAATGATCGGCCAGCTGATTCATCGCGCGGCGCTTCTCGATCTCGGCCTGGTGTTTGCTCTGCTCTTGCGCCAGACGCAGCTCCGCGGCTTCCTTGGCGCCGTCGCGCAGCACCATGATGGACCGTCCGAGAATGCCGATCTCGTCGCCGCGCTCCGTGTCGCCAACCTCGACGATGAAATCTCCGCGGGCCAATTTTTCGGTCACCATCGACAGGCGGCGCAAAGGATTGGAGATGTTACGGGCCAGAAGAAACCCGAAAACGACCAAGACAGCGGCGATCGGGATGATGATGAGTGAGAATTTCAGGACTGAATTCTTAAACTCGGTATCCACGTCCTCGATATAGATGCCCGTGCTGATAGCCCATTCCCACGGGGCATACCCTATTGTATAGGCAACCTTATTGATCGGTTTGGCCGCCCCGAGCCGCGGCCACTGATAATATAATACTCCGCCACCGTTGCGCGCCGCGTCGATATATCCACGCGCCACCTCCACGCCATTGGGGTCCTTCATGCCGATTCCATTGGTGCCCTCCAACTCCGGCTTGGAGGCGTGCATCACATTGAAGCCGTCCAGCGTATAGATCGTGAAATAATCATTGCTGCTATAGCGCATCTGGCGAAGTTGCTCTTTGGCCTTTTTCTTCGCCGTCTCTTGATCGAACTCTCCGGCTTTCGCGCGTTGATCGTAGCTTTTGGCCACGTCACGAGCGACTTCCACCAAGCTGCGCACTTTGTCCACGCGGTCGTCGATCATCGCCGACCGCACGAAATACAGCGCGAACGCGGCGACAACGATCAGACCGATCACCCCGCCGATGACCAAAGCTGTCAGCTTGGCCGAGATTCCAAGACGATTTAGCATGATGAGCCCATTTCGAAAGAGACCGCGCCAGAGCGGAAAACCCACCTGCGCGCCTGCCGCGATCATAGAGGGCCAGCTTCTGTCTGGGTTTTTCCAATAGGCGAGAAAACGGACAATCAGGGTGCACATGCAGCCGTGAACCGTGCTTACTCATCCTTGACGAACCGACCGAGGGCATTCAGCCTTCCATCATCAAGGAGATCGAACGCGTGATCCGGCTTCTGGCGCAAAGCGGTGACATAACCATTCTGCTGGTCGAACAATATTACGAGTTCGGCCGGGCGCTGGCCGACCATTACCTGGTCATGTCGCGCGGTCAGATCGTCAAGCAGGGTTTGGACGCCGACATGGAGCGCGACGACGTGCGCGCCGCCGTTTCGTTGTGACGCATCTCGGCAAACCGCCCGTCTCCAACCGCTTGCAGCGCTCCAATGGCGCCTGCTGGGTCGCTCTCGGGCCGGACGGTATCGCCGAGCTCTATCAGAGCGATCCCTGCCGCTTCTTCCTGCCGCCGACGGAGCCGGGCGATCTGCCCTGCGGAATGCTGCTGACCACCTCGGGCGGCATTGCCGGCGGGGACCGGCTGCGCTTCGAGATCGACTGGCGGGAGAAGACCCGCGCCGCCATCACCACCAGCGCGGCGGAGAAGATCTATCGCGCCGGCGCTTCGGAGGCCGCGCGTATCGACACGCATCTGACCGTGGCGGACGGCGCTCACGCCGAATGGCTGCCGCAGGAGACCATCCTTTTCCGCCAATCGCGCCTGGAGCGGCGCTGCCGCATCGATCTGGCCGGCGATGCCCGGCTGCTCGCGGCGGATATGTTTGTGCTGGGCCGCGCCGCCTCCGGCGAGCGCTATGGCGAGGCGCTGCTGCAGGATCGCTGGGAAATCCGCCGCGACGGAAAGCTCGTCTGGTACGACGCGCTGCGTCTCGACGAGGAGAACGAGGACGCGCTGTCCGATCCGGCCGGGTTCGCCGGCGCCGGAGCCTTCGGCCTGCTGCTGCTCGCCGCCCCCGAAGCCCCTGCTCTCGCCGATCGCGCCCGCGCCGTCCTGCCCGATGGCGAACTGTGCGGCGTCACCGTGATCAACCACATTCTGATAGCGCGCTGGCTGGCCCGCGATGGGGCGTCCTTGCGCAAATGGGTCGCGGCGATGGCCGGCGAGCTGCGCTCCCGCTACGGCCTGCCCGCCCGCGCTCCGCGAATTTGGCAATAAACGAGGAAAGCATGCACCTGACCCCGCGCGAAAAAGACAAGCTGCTGGTGGCGATGGCCGCCGAAGTGGCGCGCAAGCGGCTGGCCCGCGGGGTCAAGCTCAACCACCCGGAAGCGGTGGCGCTGATCACCGATTTCGTCGTCGAGGGCGCCCGCGACGGCCGCCCGGTCGCCGAACTGATGCAGACCGGGGCGCAAGTGCTGAGCAAGTCCCAGGTGATGGAGGGCATTGCCGAGATGATCCCTGAAATCCAGGTCGAAGCGACCTTCCCCGACGGGACCAAGCTGGTCACCGTCCACCAGCCGATCCGGTGAGCCGATGATCCCCGGCGAGATCTTCCCGGCCAGCGAACCGGTCGTGCTGAATGAGGGCCGCGAAAGCATCACCCTCACCGTGGCCAATAGCGGCGACCGCCCGATCCAGGTCGGCAGCCATTTCCATTTCCACGAGGTCAATGACGCGCTGATATTCGATCGCGAGGCCGCGCGCGGCTATCGCCTCGACATCGCCGCCGGAACAGCCGTGCGCTTCGAACCGGGCCAGAGCCGCGAGGTCAATCTGGTCTCCTATGCCGGCGCGCGCCGCGTATTCGGCTTCCAGGGCCGCATCCAGGGAGATTTGTGATGCCGACCTCGCTGCCCCGCTCGGTCTATGTCTCGATGTACGGCCCCACCGTGGGCGACAAGGTGCGCCTGGCCGATACCGATCTGATCATCGAGGTCGAGCACGACCACACGATCTATGGCGAAGAAGTGAAATTCGGCGGCGGCAAGGTGATCCGCGACGGCATGGGCCAGTCGCAGCGCCCCCGCGCCGAAGGCACCATGGATACGGTGATCACCAACGCTTTGGTGCTCGACCATACCGGCATCTACAAGGCGGATATCGGCCTGCGCGACGGCCGCATCGCCGCGATTGGCAAGGCGGGCAATCCCGATATCCAGCCGGGTGTCACCGTGCTGATCGGGCCCGGCACCGAGATCATCGCCGGCGAGGGCCGCATCCTCACCGCCGGTGCGATCGACAGCCATATTCATTTCATCTGCCCGCAGCAGATCGAGGAGGCGCTGGCGGCCGGCACGACCACCATGATCGGAGGCGGCACCGGACCGGCGGCGGGAACGCAAGCCACCACCTGCACTCCCGGCCCCTGGCATTTCGAGCGCATGCTGCAGGCGGCGGAGGCCTTCCCGATGAATTTAGGCTTTCTCGGCAAGGGCAATGCCTCGCAACCCGCAGGGCTTTACGAGCAGATCCTGGCCGGCGCCTGCGGTTTAAAACTGCATGAGGATTGGGGCACGACGCCCGCCGCCATCGATTGCTGCCTATCGGTGGCCGACGAGCATGACGTGCAGGTCGCGCTGCATTCCGACACGCTGAACGAGGCCGGCTTCGTCGAGCGCACCATCCAGGCGATCGGCGGCCGCACCATCCATTCCTTCCACACCGAGGGCGCCGGCGGCGGTCACGCGCCGGATATCGTGCGGCTGGCCGGCGAGGCCAATGTGCTGCCCTCCTCGACCAACCCGACCCGCCCCTACACGGTCAATACCGTGGACGAACATCTCGATATGCTGATGGTCTGCCATCATCTGTCGCCCAGGATCGCCGAGGATGTCGCCTTCGCCGACAGCCGCATCCGGCGCGAAACCATCGCCGCCGAGGACATCCTGCACGATATCGGCGCGCTTTCGATGATGTCGTCGGACAGCCAGGCGATGGGCCGCGTCGGCGAGGTGGTGATCCGCACCTGGCAGACCGCGCACAAAATGAAGCAGCAGCGCGGTTCCCTGCCCCAGGAAAGCGGCGACAACGACAATTTCCGCGCCAAGCGCTATGTCGCCAAATACACCATCAACCCGGCCATAGCCGCCGGGGTCGCCGCCCATGTCGGCTCGATCGAGATCGGCAAGCTGGCGGATCTGGTGCTGTGGGCGCCGGCCTTTTTCGGGGTGAAGCCGGAACTGGTGCTGAAGAGCGGCGTGATCGCCATGGCGCCGATGGGGGATCCCAACGCCTCGATCCCGACGCCGCAGCCTGTGCATTACCGACCGATGTTCGGCGCTTATGGCCGCAGCAACATCCTGTCTTCGGCGCTATTCGTCAGCAAAGCTTCGATCGAGGCCGGCATCGCCGAGCGCTACGGCCTGTCGCGCCCGCTGCTGGCGGTGTCCGACACGCGCGGCGGCATCTCGAAGAAAAGCATGAGGCTCAATGACGCGACGCCGAAAATCGAGGTCGATCCAGAGACTTATGAGGTGCGCGCCGATGGCGAGCTCCTCACCTGCGAACCCGCCGCCGAACTGCCGATGGCGCAGCGGTATTTTTTGTTTTGACCCAACCGTCCCCTCACCCTCCCACAAGGGGCGAGGGGTATTTCTTCCCCGTCATCCCCGCGAAGGCGGGGATCCACGCTCGCCGCAGGCGAAAAAATGAGGTCCCCATGATTCGCGCCACCGCCGTCGTTTCCGCCGCCGAGATGGAGAAACTCTCCGCCATCGACAGCGTCACCCTGGATTTCGACGACCGCTATCGCCGCCGCATCGCGTTGCAGGCCGATGGCGGACTGACCTTTCTGCTCGATCTGCCGGCCGCCCAGCCGATCCGTCATGGCGAGGGGCTGCGGCTGGAGGATGGAAGCGTGATCCGCGTGCTGGGACGGCCCGAACGGCTAGTCGCCGTCGCCGCCCCGGACGCCCTGACCCTGGCGCGGCTGGCTTGGCATCTCGGCAATCGCCACCTGCCGGCCCAATTCGAGCAAGGCCGCGTGCTGATCCGCGACGATCACGTCATCGTCGATATGCTTCGCGGCTTGGGCGCCCAGATCGAGATCGTCAGCGAGCCGTTCCAGCCGGAAGGCGGCGCCTATGGTCAGCACAATCACGATCACGGCCATCCGCACGATCATCATCATGATCACCACCACGACCACGGGCATCATCACCATCATCATGACTGACGCGGATGGCCTATACCGGCTGACGGCCTGGACCTCGCCCTCCTTCCCGACGGGGGCGTTCAGCTATAGCCACGGGCTGGAATGGGCGGTCGAGGCGGGCCGGGTGACGAACGAGGCGGATATGCGCGGTTGGATCGAACATTGCCTGGCGAATGGCGTCGGGCGCACCGACGGCGCGCTGCTGGCCGCCGGCTATCGCGCGGCCAAGGACGATGCCCGCCTGGACGAGTTGATCGACCTGGCCGGGGCCTGGCGCGCCACCTCTGAAACGGCATTGGAATCGGCCCAGCCGGGGGCTGCGTTCCTCACCACCGTGCGCGCCGCCTGGCCGTCGCCGGCGCTGGACCACTTTGCCGCCCTGTGTGGCGACCGGAAGCCGGGTCTGGCCCTGTGCTTCGGCGTGGCGGCGGCAGAAATCGCAACGCTCGATCTGGCGCTGTTCCTCTATCTCTCCGCCCTCGCCGCCCATCAGGTTTCGGCCGGGGTGCGGCTCGTTCCGCTTGGCCAGACGGCGGGACAAAGACTGGTCGCGGGCCTCGAACCGGCGGTGCGCAAGGCCGCCCGGCGGGCCGAACAGGACGATATCGAGGCGATTGGCTCGGCTGCCTGGGCGGTCGATATCGCCTCGATGAAGCATGAAACCCAAACCACGAGGCTTTTCAGGTCATGACGACAACACATGGTCCGTTGCGGGTCGGTATCGGCGGCCCGGTGGGATCCGGCAAGACGGCGCTGGTCGACCGCCTGTGCAAGCATATGCGCGAGACCTACCAGATCGCGGTGATCACCAACGACATCTACACCAAGGAAGACGCCCAGTTCCTGACCCGCTCCGGCGCGCTGGAACCCGAGCGCATCACCGGTGTCGAGACCGGCGGCTGTCCGCATACCGCGATCCGCGAGGACGCCTCGATCAACCTCCATGCGGTCGAGGAGACCTGCAAGCGCTTCCCCGATCTCGATGTGATCTTCGTCGAATCGGGCGGCGACAATCTGGCCGCCACCTTCAGCCCGGAACTGGCGGACCTCACCGTTTACGTCATCGACGTCTCGGCCGGCGACAAGATCCCGCGCAAGGGCGGACCCGGCATCACCCGCTCGGACCTGCTGGTGATCAACAAGATCGACCTCGCCGAGCTGGTCGGGGCCAACCTGGAGGTGATGGACCATGACGCCCGCGCCCAGCGCGGCGTACGCCCCTTCCTGTTCACCAATCTCAAGATCAATCACGGGGTGGCCGCGATCGCCGATTTCATCGCCGAAAAGGGCGGACTGAAGGCTTCGGCCTGATGCGGGGCCGGATCACCGCCCTCGGCGCGGCGCTGGCCGCCTTCAACCTGCTGTGCTGGCTGTGGGCCTGGCTGCAATTCCGCCATCAGCCGGCCCTGCTGAGCAGCGCGCTGCTGGCCTATGGCTTCGGGCTGCGCCATGCGGTGGATGCCGACCATATCGCCGCCATCGACAATGCCACCCGCAAGCTGGTGCAGCAGGGCCAGCGGCCGCTCGGGGTCGGGCTGTTCTTCTCGCTGGGCCATTCCAGCGTGGTGGTGCTGCTGTCGGTCGCCCTGGCCATGAGCACCACCGCCGTCGAACGGCATTTCGCCGGCCTCAAGGAATTTGGCGGCATCGCCGGCACGTCCGTCTCGGCGGTCGTTCTGCTGGGTCTCGGAGCGGTCAATCTGGCGCTGCTGCCCGATCTTTGGCGGCGCTTCAAGGGCGGCGGCGAGGATGACGGTCCAGCGCCGGGCCTGATGGGGCGGATCCTGGCCCGCGCCTTCCGGCTGATCGGCAAAAGCTGGCACCTCTTTCCGCTCGGATTCCTCTTCGGGCTGGGCTTCGATACGGCGACCGAGATCGGCGTTCTGGGTGTCTCCGCGGCCAATGCGGCGCAGGGCATGCCGATCTGGGGCATCCTGGTGTTCCCTGCTTTATTCTCGGCCGGGATGGCGCTGTTCGACACCGCCGATGGCGTGCTGATGCTGGGCGCTTATGGCTGGGCCTTCATCGAGCCGCGCCGCAAGCTCTATTACAATTTCTG